>Ga0187892_10008783_pt1 | contig 13625 bp, 8 predicted proteins | sample MA1701073metaG_FD_139345 | JGI IMG/M metagenome (GOLD analysis project Ga0187892, IMG submission 139345) | Bio-ooze microbial communities from a basaltic lava cave in the Kipuka Kanohina Cave System on the Island of Hawaii, USA - MA170107-3 metaG ...
GGTTTCTCCCCAGTTTTCCTTGATTTCTGATTCCCCTCCTCCAACGCGACGGCTTCGCCGCCTGCTATACTGAACATCAGCTTGTCACCCACTAATAGACGAGGCTCCTCCGGGCTTAAAGCTGATGGGCAGGGCCATCGGGCTCAGACGTTCCCAGAAGGGCTTCTTCAGCAGCGCTTCGAATAGGATAAGTGCGATTCCGAAACCTATAGGAACAATACCGAAAACTTCGCCTTCCCAAAATCAAAAGTGGCTGTATTTGTTGATGGAGACTTTTGGCATGGCTATCTCTGGAAGACATGCAAGAAGGTCCACCTAAAGGATATTGGAAGAAAAAGATAGAGCGCAACATCAGACGTGATAAGGCAGTAAATAGAGCGCTGCGCAGAGAAGGCTGGAAAGTTATTGAGATTCTGGGAACACACTTACACAAACAGCCAGAGCGTTGCGCCCAAAGAGTAGCAAGTAGGCTTGCGAGCAGGCAGCAGAAGAGCCGCGAAGAACTCAAATACCAGCAATGATAAATCTATGATATGCGTTTTGTAGATCTTTTTGCTGGTCTCGGAGGCTTCCATCTCGCCCTTCGAGAGCTTGGCCATACCTGCGTTTTCGCCTGTGAGATAGATGAAACACTTAGAGTCATCTACGAAAAGAATTTTGGCATTAGGCCTGCTGGAGATATTCGTAAGTTGGATCTTGACGACATTCCGCCGCATGATATTCTTTGTGCAGGTTTTCCATGCCAGCCCTTTTCCAAAGCCGGTAGCCAGCAGGGCTTGAAAGACCAAGAACTAGGGATCCTTTATAGGTACATTCTGCGGATTGCTCGATATCACAAGCCAAAGTACATACTCCTTGAAAATGTTCCCAACCTGCTAAAGCATAATGATGGGAAAACATGGGAAACGCTGAAGAAGTTCTTCCGGGCGGCTGGGTACTACATAGATGCCAAGCGGCTATCACCACACAATTTCGGCATCCCCCAAATAAGAGAACGAATATATATCGTAGGGAGCAGGCAGCCGCTCGACAAGTTTAGCTGGCCTGAGCCAGGAAACATAAGCAAGCCCCTCTCTCTTCGTGACATATTGGAAAAAAAGCCGCGGGATGCTCGCAAGCTATCCAAGAAAGTCCGAGATTGCCTGGAGGTTTGGCAAAAGTTCCTAGATAAAGCGCCGAAAGGAGAAAAGCTTCCTCATCCTCTCTGGTCGATGGAATTTGGGGCAACCTACGCATACGAGAACGCTACTCCTGCTTCCCTATCACTTAGTGCCTTACGCCATTACAAGGGCTCTCATGGCCAATCGCTCAGGAAAGCAAAGAGTAAGGATGACGCTTTGAATATGCTACCTTCGCATGCGAGAGCAAAGAGAAAGCGCTTTCCTGAATGGAAAATCCGCTTTATCAAGAAAAATAGGGAATTTTACAGGCGTAATAAGAATTGGATTGATCCATGGATTCCAAAAATAAGAGCCTTCCCATCCAGCTTTCAGAAGCTTGAATGGAATTGCTTGGATGGGAGAAGGAATCTTAAAAGATACGTGGTACAACTAAGGGCCTCGGGCGTTAGAGTCAAGCGTCCTACAACATCTCCGTCCCTTGTTGCCATGACTGCAACACAAGTGCCTATTATAACATGGGAGTCAAGATACATGACGCCTAAAGAATGTAAAAAGTTGCAAAGCATGGAAGAACTTGAACATCTTCCCGAAAGCCCGGACAAGGCATATGGAGCATTAGGCAATGCAGTAAACGTCAAAGTTGTACAAAAGGTTGCAGAGGCCCTTGTGGGGCAAGCTAATAGGCCGATTTTGGCGCCGCTAATTTCTAGGACATAAAGCCCGAATGGGAACCTTTTTAAATCTTTGCCTAGCTACTACTCTAGGGTAATAATATAATGGCGAACCCTGGCAAGCAAACAACCCTTAGCACAATAAATATTCGTCCTGCATCTAGCGTATACGCTACGTACAGACGACTTAGCTATACGCCTTGGTATGCAATAGCCGAGTTCGTTGATAATTCTACTCAGAACTACTACAACCACCGTCAGGCGCTTCAAGAAGCATATAAGCGCGGAACAGGACCTAAACAATTGCAGGTGCAAATTTCATACGACAGCGAATGTAACACGCTCACTATCACTGATAACGCGAATGGGATGGATGCAGAAGAGCTAACGCGCGCAGTCGTTCTTGATAAGCCTCCGTTGGATAGGTCGGGTCGATGCGAATATGGTATGGGTCTTAAAACTGCAGCTTGCTGGTTTGGCACAACTTGGACAATTCGTACTAGCAAGCTAGGCTCTGATAAGGAATTTATTGTCAAAGTTCATGTACCCGAACTCGTAGAGAATAAGCTCGAGGAAGTTTCTGTACAAGAGAAAAAAGCAGACCCAAACAACCATTTTACTATCATTACAATAGAAGGCCTCTATAAGCCTATTCGAGGACGCACGGCTGGTCGGATACGTGACCAACTCGGAAGCATATACCGTCAAGACCTAAGATCGGGAGAAGTGGAGATTCTGTGGAATGGTGAGTCTGTAAAATTCGAAGAGCCTTCAATTTTCATGGAAGACATGGGTAACGTCAAGGTGCCATGGAAAAAAGATGTAGCCTTTGATGTTATGGGGCCTTCTGGTAAGGCGTTTCACGTCAGAGGGTGGGTAGGCATAATAATGCCGGGAAGCCAACGGGATGCAGGTTTTGCACTCTTCCGCCGAGGAAGAGTTATTGTAGGCGGGCCTGGCGAAGGCTACAAACCTATAGAAATCTTTGGCCAAGGCAATACTTTCCGTTCCCAAAGACTAATCGGAGAATTTCACATGGATGATTGGCCCGTGACACAGGCCAAGGACGCTTTTGATTGGTCTGGTGGCCTTGAGGATACGTTTATCGATGGATTGAAAAAAGCATGCCAAGATTATATGGACAAGGCGGAAGTATACCGGCAGAAATCAAAGCATAATATCAGCAAGCCTGAAATGCAACTTATAGTAGAGAGAACTCAGCAAGTATTGGCTGACCAGCGATTTGGATCAGCTATTGCTCATGAAGTAACCCTTCCAGAACCTCCTAAGACTTTGGAGAAAGAGAAATCTGATGCCGATAAGTTGCGTAAAGTCAGTTCTGGCCCAGTAATATATCATGTCAATGTAGGCTCTGAGAAATGGACATTTCGTCTTCACTGGCAAGACCAGTTGAGCGATGCACACTGGATGAGTGTTAGCTATCCGGAAAATACAGTCACTGACATTTTCCTGAACATGGCACATCCTTTCTTTTCACCTTACTTGGAAAATAACAGTTTTATCGTTTTGCTGCAGAAGTTTGTACTAGCGCTAGCCCTGGCTGAGAAAATGGCACGACAGGCGTCTTCAAACGGCCTCGTTTCACCAGGGGACTTCCGTAATTTTATGAATAGGGTGCTTCGTCATGCAGCAGATATTGAGGCAGAACATGGATTCTAGTCCGATTGGAATAGACCCAACAGCAAATTCCAACTCTTGGTCTATCAATATTGATGGGCCTGAGATAAGACAGTTGCGAGCGAGATACATCGAGCGCGGAGACATTACACCGGAAGCTTGGGACGATATGGTAGGCACAGCAGCTAAGGCACTTTCACAGTGCCCGCAACCTAGTGGACCTGAGCGCACCGTTACCGGCCTTGCTCTTGGTAGAGTGCAGAGTGGTAAGACTATGTCGTATACTACACTTACTGCTCTCGCATCCGACAATGGATATGGTATCACAGTTGTCTTAACAGGAACCAAAAACCCATTACTAATGCAAACGTATGACCGCCTGTCGCAACACTTAGATACACGGCGCCGAACAATACTAGCTTTCAAAAATCCTAAGCCGCAGGAAGCTTATGTAGTCAGGAGTCTGCTTCATGGTAAAAAACACGTGCTTATCGTAGCGCTTAAGACGCGGAAACGAATAGACGATGTTAGAAAACTTCTAGAGTCTCCAGAAATTAAAAATTACCCAACGCTAATTATAGATGACGAGGGTGACGAAGCGTCTCTAAACACGCAATTCCGCACTGGAGAACAGTCCGCAGTTTATAGCAGCATCGACCAGCTTAAAAAAATACTCACGAAACATGCCTACATAGCCTACACCGCTACTCCTCAGGCTAATCTTCTGATAGACAGTGAAGATGTACTATCACCTGAATTTGCTGTATTGGTAGAGCCAGGAACCGAATATTGTGGTGGCTCAGTCTTCTTTGGCGAGCGCAGCGAACGCTTCCTCCGTATTATACCTTCTGACGAAGGCGACCCTGAGCGCGCTGCAGAAGTAACAGACGGAATGAAATCAGCTCTAGCAATTTTCCTAGCAGGTGGGGCGGTTAAAACTTTTCGTGAACCGCGAGCTATTCATTCAATGCTGATACATACAAGCCATCTAAGAAATGATCATATAGCTTTGGGCAATGCTGTCTTGAGCCTTGTATACAAATGGCAAGAAATCACAAAGCTTCGAGACGACGATCCAGAAGCGTTATCATTTTGGAATTCTGCCCGTGAAGCATACTATGATCTTTGCAAAACTAAACAGAGCCCTCCAACATGGGAGGAAATAAAGAATGGAATAAAAGAAGAGGTCTGGGATACCGAAGTTACAGTGGTAAACAGCAGTAACCCTGGAAGAGATCTTGTTACAAACCCTCCCAAGCTCAAGAATAGTATCTACATTGGAGGCAATATGCTTGGTCGTGGCGTGACTATACCAAACCTTGCTGTCACTTATATTACAAGAGAAGCCGAGAAGTACACAAATGCTGATACACTTGAGCAACGAGCACGATGGTTCGGCTATAAGAGACCGTATCTTGATATTTGCAGAGTATTTCTTACAGAAAGCCTTAGGGGAAGATATGTTGAGCTTTACGGATTCGAGGAGGACTTTTGGGAAACTCTTCAAAGAAATGAACGACAAGGCCTGCCGGTAAAGGATTGGTACCGCATGTTTAGACTTGACACCAAAGGTTGGCAGATGCACCCTACACGCCGTAACGTTGCAAGCTACAAACAGTTTCGGGGAGAGGGCTGGACCATTCAAAGAAAGCTTGTAGAGGACTCTGTAGTCGCAGCGCATAATATTGCTGTTGCAAGAGAGTTTTTCCGAACACATCCCGGAACGGTCAGTAAATTCGGGGAAGGCAATACTCAGCATTTAGTTGTGGCCCGATGTCCTACTGAAGACGTCGTTGCGCAGTTCCTGGCCCAGTTGAATACCGAGGGGAGCGGCTGGGATAAGGAGTATATCAGAGAATATTTATCACGCATGCTTGTCGCAGGCAGACTAACTCATATTGAAGTGCTGTTTATGTCCAATGGTCAATTTAGAGAGCGAAAACGTGAAGGATTCAATCCAATGCAAGGTTGGTCTTCTGCGTATCCAGGAGACGATAGCATACACAACAATAATGTCCAATTGCAGGTTCACCTAATTAGGCTCAAAGAAGACGAAAAGTCCGGACCTATAGAAACTACAGCCGTGGCTCTTTACGTCCCTGAGAATGATTCCCGATATGACTTCTCATGGGTTATTAGAGGAGATGAGCAGCGTGAAAATAATTGACGTTCTAAAGGACCTAAGAGCCGAGTCGTCAGAGCACGCTTTTAAGGTGGCAGAAATTGCAGATTACCCAGGGCTTTACATTGCAACTGATAAAACTGGAAGACCTTCACTGTTTGTCAAGGCCGTTTCTCACGTTTCAGATCCTCCGCTTCGAACAATGCATGTTTCGTTAAGGCCTAATCAAAGATATAGCATAACATTTAGAAATGGTCTAACCGAAGAGTCTCTATTTCATGTTCTATCTTGCGAGACCAGCGAAAATTCTGATACGGAAAGTTTTATCACTATTATAAATGCCCTATTAAAATCAGGTTATCAGAAGGAAATCGGATTTTCTAACCTTTCTTCTTTCTTCCGCTCTCTAATTAGATTATTTTCCACAGAGCAGGCTAGAGACCTTGATAGAGAGCGCATAGGGCTATGGGGAGAACTCTTCATGATGAAATCTGTACACGGATTCAACTTTTGGGCACCGTTTTGGAGATCTGATCCTATTCGACGTTTTGATTTTTCGGCAGGCGAACGCCATATTGAAGTTAAGACAACTACAGGAGCAGAGCGAGTTCATCATTTTTCCCATAATCAGATCTTTGCAGGGGAAGGCGAGGAAATTGTAATTGCCTCTCTTATGCTTAATCAGGACAACTCTGGTCTGAGTCTTAGAGATCTGATTCTTGAGTGCAAGGAAGAATGGGCTCACACGTCCCATTTCCTCAAACTAGAAAGAGCTATACGAAGTACAGGCATGAACAATACTGCAGACAGTGGACCAGCTTTCAATCACACCGAAGCTCAAAAAAATCTTGCTTGGTTTCGCTCAACAGATGCTCCCCATTTTAGAGTCCCAGAACCTCCAGGAGTTTATGAAACCCGCTATAAAGTAAACTTTTCTGATGCCCCAGTACTTGAAGAAGAAAAGCTAGATTCATGGCTAAGCAACTGGACCTCTATACAGAAAGTTCTGAAGGCGTAGGCAAAATTTGTGCCATCTTCCCCACATCCGTCTCGCGAAGGAGCAAGACCCTCAAGCAAAATATTTGTAACAGTCCCCCGTGAACGCGTGTGCTATCATCACAGTAACCGAGCTGTTACATAAAGATGGGCCCGACGGGATTTGAACCCGCGACGTCTTGCTTTCTCAGGCTTTCCGCCGGCGCTTTTTGATGGAGCAGATGGGAAGGCTGCAACCCGAACCTGTTCGGGTAACATATCATACCATCTGCGACCTTTCGGCGAAAAGGGCCGTAAGAGGCAAGCACTCTACCAGGCTGAGTTACGAGCCCTTTGCTAGGAGAAGTAATGCGAGCGTGAAGTATAAAAGATATTCTGCGTCCTTATTCTCCTTTTTAATTCCAGAATTCTAGATAGACTTATGACAACCGAGTTCGATAAACCAATAAAGGAGCCGCCCATAGACCCGTGGGGCTCTATACTGATTGAAGACTACCAGCGCATGATCGAGAGCTTTGGGTTGGAGCCTTTCGACGTTGGCGCCTTTCCCAAGCCGAACCGCCTGATGCGCCGGGGCGCAGTCTTTGCCGGAAGGGACCTGAAGCAAATAGCAGAAGCCGTCAAGCTCAAGAAAAAATTCTACGTCCTGAGCGGAATCATGCCCTCCGCGGAGAAGGTGCACTTTGGAACGAAGATGGTCGTCGAGCAAGTTTCTTATTTTCAGCAGCACGGGGGCAAGGCTTACGTGCTTGTAGCAGACCTCGAAGCCGCAGCCACAAGGGGAATCTCGCTTGAGGAAGCCCAGGAACGCGCGATGAACTTCCACATACCCGCCTACATCGCACTGGGGCTCGACGCCAAGAAGACCACGTTCTACTTCCAGTCCGAAAACAAGGAAGTGATGCGCCACGCCTACGAGTTTGCAAAGAAGATAACGCTCAACGAGTTCCGCTCAATCTACGGCCATGCAGACCCGAGCAGGATAATTTCCGCACTGACTCAGGCAGGCGACATTTTGTACCCCCAGCTCAAGGAAAAGATGCCTGGGATAATTCCTGTGGGCGTAGACCAGGACCCCCACATACGGCTTGCGCGGGACATAGTCCACAGGACCAGGAGCACGCACAAGTTCTGGCTGCCAAGCTCGATTTACCACAAGTTTACGCCGGCGCTGAACGGCGAGTTCAAGATGTCCAAGTCCAAGCCCGAGTCCATGATAGAGCTGCCCGAGGACATGGCGAGTGTCCGCAAGAAGATAATGAAAGCCCTGAGCGGCGGGCGCGGAAGCCTGGAAGAGCACCGCAAGCTGGGCGGCGAGCCCGAGAAGGACATGGTGTTTGAATTGCTGAAGCAGCACCTGGTGGAAGACGATGCGGAGCTCAAGGACATCTATGACGAATACAAGTCCGGCAAGATGGCCACAGGAGAGCTCAAGCAGCTTGGAGTGGACAAGATGGAAGCCTTCATGTCAGATTTCAGCAAGAAGCTCGAGAAAGCGCGGAAGATAGCAGGCAAGCTCAATTTCGTCAAGTTCTAGGGCAGAAGCCCAGCAAAGTTGAATCCGCTCGCTGCAAGCACCAGCGCCTGGAACGCGATGAAGATTGATATTAGCAGGATTCCTTCTGCCCCGTTTATCTTCCTGCGCGTCGCTATTCCCGTCTGGAATAGCAGCGCAATGACCATGAAGGACACGAGCATGAACCTTTCAAGGCCGTTGATTGGGATGGGCGCGATTATCGCTCCTATGCCTAGTATCAGTCCTATGTTCGTCACGAGCGAGCCGACAAGGTTGCCGACGGCAAGCGTGCTGTTCCTTTTCCTTATTGCCGCTACTGAGACGCTTACTTCGGGCAGCGTGGTTCCTACTGCAATTATGGCGGCGCCTATGACAGCTTCGTGGATGCCGTAGAGCCTTGCGATGTCAGCTGCGGCATTTGTGAGGAAATTTGCGCTTAGCAGCACCAGTGCTATTCCGATTGCAAGCGCCAGCCCTTCCTTTGCGATGTTTCTCCTGAGTATCTTGTGCTCTTTGAGCTTGGGAACGTGATAGCCCCTTAGCAGCGTGTAGTTGGTAAATAGGAAATAGACTGTGATAGCTATGAGCCCGACAAGTATGTCCGCAGTGCCCCTGATAAGCAGGAGCAAGGCAAGCCCGCCGCTTATCAGTATCATCCATGATCTTTCAAGGTCTTTGCGCTTGAACACGACCGTGCCGAAGAGCGCGGTTATGCCGAACATCAGCGTTATGTCTGCGACGTTGGCGCCAATGAGCGTTCCAAGCGCCAGCGGCGACTCGCCCGTGAAGGAGGATATGATGGTTATTGCCATCTCGGGCAGGGAGGTGCCGACGGCTAATATAATAGCTCCGACAGCTATCTGGCTCATGCCCGTCAGCCGCGCTATGTGTAGCGCCCTGTCTACGGTAACGTCGCTAGCCTTGACAAGGACCAGCAGCGCGCCTATGAATATGGCGATCTGCTCGTAAACCATGAAATAATTCGGCTTGGATGCACTATAAGCTTGCCTTAAGCAGTCTAACCCCGCTTACCGCTTTCTTTATCTAGCCCTCCCCCCAAGATTCTGGAATGGTCGGAATCATCTGTACTATCGGTCCTGCAACTTTCGGCAAGGTCAGGGAGCTGGCGGCGGCAGGAATGAGCATTGCAAGGCTGAACTTCGCTTACGCAAAGCCCGAGCAGCTCGACCTTCTCAAGGGAATACCTATAATGGCCGACGTCAGGAAGGTAGAAGACCTTAGAAACATCCCGCAGGCGTTCGACTACGCCGCTCTTTCTTTCACGAAAAGCTCCGAGGACGTAAGGAAAGCGCGGACACTCACAAAAGCCAAGATAGTCTCCAAGATAGAGACGCAGGAAGCCCTGGATAACGTCAAGGACATAGTGAAAAGCTCGGACATGGTCATGGTTGCGCGCGGCGACCTTGCGAAGAACATCGGGATAGAAAACGTAAGCCTTGCCCAGAAGCGCATCCTCGCAGCATGCAAGCTTTGCAAGGTCCCTGCCATAGTAGCTACAGGATTGCTGGAATCAATGATTGAGCAGAACGACCCGAAGCGCGCGGAAGTCAGCGACATAACCAACGCAATTGCAGACGGCGCCGACTACCTCCTGCTCGCGAATGAGACAGCTGTAGGAAAATACCCTGTGGAGGCTGCTAGCTTCCTCAGGAAAGTAATTGACAACGTCAAGCTCTCGATATTGCAGCTCAGGAGGATAGAAAAGCTTCTTTAGCTACTCTTCCTCGAACCCTGCAGCCACCACTCGCATGCGGGGCTCGCTCTTCCTGTAGCCGGAAACGGCCTTTGCAGCCTCCAATATGATGAACAGCACGGCAGCCGTTGCGATGACCGCGATCCATCCGTCTGTTCCGAAAGGAACTGTGCTGAACGCCGTGTTCAGCGCAGGTATAAAGACGATAGCAAGCTGCAGGACTATCGAGCCTGCTATTGCGAGGAGGAGCTTCTTGTTGCCGAATATCCCGGCTTTCCACACGTTCTTCTCAGACCTCACGCTGTAGGCGATGGCCATCTGGTAGAACACCAGCGCCGTGAAGGCAATTGTCCGCGCGGCGTCTATGTTCGCGAGGTTCATGAAGAACAGCGACACGCTTCCAAGGGCCATGAGTATCGCAGCCCCGAAAATGTAGCCGGATGTGCGCCTCGAGAGTATAGGCTCCCGCGGGTCCTTGGGCTTCCGGGTCATTATTCCTGCATGGCTATGCTCCGTGCTCAGCGCAATTGCAGGCAATCCGTCAGTAATAAGGTTCATCCACAATATCTGCACGGGCAGAAGCATGAGAAGAGCCACGTTCTGGAAGTAAAGCGCAAGCAGCATCGTGGCGAATATGGAAAGCACCTCGCCTATGTTCGCGGCAAGGAGGTACTTGATGAATTTGCCAATGTTGCTGAATATCGCCCTGCCTTCCTCGACAGCGGCGACTATGGTGGCGAAATTGTCGTCTGTAAGTATAAGGTCGGCGGCTTCGCGCGTCACGTCTGTTCCTGTGACGCCCATTGCGACCCCTATGTCCGCCTTCTTGAGGGCAGGAGCGTCGTTGATTCCGTCGCCTGTCATCGCGACTATATGGCCGCGCTTCTTCAGCGCGTCCGTTATGCGTACTTTATGCTCAGGGGACACGCGGGCGTAGACTTTCACCCTTTCGACTATGGACTCGAACTGCTCGTCGCTTATCTGGTCGAGCTGAGCTCCCGTGAGCACGCCTTCCTCGTCTGAAGCCAGATTGAGTTCTTTGGACACGGCAACGGCGGTGTCGCGGTGGTCGCCTGTTATCATGACTACGTTGATTCCCGCAAGCTTGCACTTGGCAATCGCATCTTTCACCTCGGGCCGCGGCGGGTCGGACATGCCCTGCAAGCCCACGAAGGTCAGCCCGCCCTCGCTGAGCTTTGCTTCCCTGGCCATCTTCTTCACTGCGAATGCGAGCACTCTGAGGGCATCCTGTGCGAAGAGCCCGTTTACTTCCATTATCCGCTCCTTGTCTTCGGAGGTTATGCGCTGGACCATGCCGTTCCTGAGTATGTGCGTGCAGCCGGCAAGCACGGACTCGACAGCCCCTTTCGCATACGCGACCTTTTTCTTGCCGACTATGGCGGATATGGACATCATTTTCCTGCGCGAGTCGAACGGAAGTTCTTCCAGGCGCGGGTATTCCTTTCTCATGTCGTTGAAGCCCGCTTTCTTTGCAGACACTATCAGCGCTACTTCAGTTGGGTCGCCCAGGACTCCCGCATCCGCGAGGGCGTCGTTGCACATTATGCCCGATGCAAGGAGCAGCTTGACGTCGTCCATCTTTGAGACTTCCATCTCCTTGCCTTCGAAGTAGAATTTGCCTCTTGAAGAATAGCCTTCGCCTGTCACCTCAAGCACTTTGCCGTCGACATAGAGCTTGCGCACCGTCATCTCGTTGAGAGTCATCGTTCCCGTCTTGTCGGAGCATATGACGGTCGCAGCGCCAAGGGACTCGACAGAGCTCAGGCGCCTGACAATAGCGTTCTTTGCAGCCATCTTGCGCACGCCCTGCGCCAGCGCGATGGTCACTACCGCAGGCAGGCCTTCCGGAATGGCCGCGACAGCAAGCGCAACCGCAGTCAGGAACATCACGACCGGGTCTACGCCTGAGAAGTAGCCTGCAAGGAATATGAGTGCAGAGATTACAAGCACGATTTCTCCAAGGCGCTTTCCAAGGGTGTTGAGCTTGATTTGCAGCGGCGTAGGCTCCTCCTCGGCTGAAAGCCCCGCTGCTATCTTCCCGAATTCCGTCGACATCGCGGTCGCGGTGACGACTGCCTTGCAATGCCCGTAGACGACGGTCGTGCCGGAGAACAGCATGTTGCTCCTTTCAGCGAGTATGGCCTCTTTCTTCAGGATCTTCTCGGACTTGACCACGGGGACGCTCTCTCCCGTGAGGACGGACTCGTCTGCCTTCAGGTTTATCTGTTCTATTATGCGGCAGTCGGCAGGCACCTTGTCCCCTTCCGAGAGCATGATGACGTCGCCAGGAACAACGCCAGAAGAATCGACGATGATTGCGCCGCCGTCCCTTATCACTTTCGCCTTGGGCGCGGATAGCTTCTTCAGCGCCTCAAGCGCCTTCTCAGCCTTCCATTCCTGGCTGAAGCCGAGAACCGCATTGAGGATGACTATCGCAAGTATCACGCCTGCGTCGAATACTTCTCCTAGCGCAGCTGCGATGACTGTCGCAACGATAAGGATTATGACGAGAAGCGACTTGAACTGGCCCAGGAATAGGGAAGCTGCGCTTGTGCGCTTGCGCTCCTCGATGACGTTCGGGCCGAGCTCCTTGAGCTTCGCCACGGCTTCGCCCGTGGTCAGCCCGTCTGTGGAAGAATCAAAGACAGCAAGTACGTCCTCAGCCTTCATCATGTGCCATTTCTTTTCGGCAGCGGCGTTTACGGCAGAAACTTCCTCGTCGACCTTTTTTGCGATAAGCTGTTCTTTCTTTTGCCTAGAACCAGTTCTACGAAGCTTCCGCTGCGCTCTCCTTGGCATAGCAAAGCTAGGATTCTAACCGATTTAAGACTGAACGCACTGGAAATAAAACGTAAGGCTTAAAACCGCAAGTTACTCCAACACTATCTTCATGAAGTCCTTGCCCAGCTTGACGTTTGGGTGCTTTTTCACTTCGTCTTCGAGCTCCTTTGTGTCCTGGTAGCGGCGCGAGATGTGCGTTAGTACCAGTTGCTTCACGTTCGCCTGCTTAGCTATGTCCAGTACCTGCTCGAAGCTTGCATGGCGGAAATCTTTGCCTTCCATCGCATCCTCGTCCTCGAACAGGGTAGAGTCGTGGATGAGAAGGTCTGCATTCTGCGCCAGTTTAACAACAGTCTTGGAAGGCAGCGTGTCGCCCGAGTAGACCACTTTCTTGCCCTTCTCGACAGTCATTATGTCTGCGAGCCGGATTTTCTTGCCCTTGAACTCGGCTTCGCCCTTTTCCTTGATTTTCTTGTATATCAGGCCTTGCTCGGGGAGGCCCAGCTTCTTCGCTTTTTCAACGTCTATCTTTACCCTGTCCTTCTCCACGAAGGCATAGCTCACTGCAGGCACTCCGTGCTTCGTAGGTATGGAAAGCACCTGGAATTCCTCGGTGTCCATTACGACAGCTATTTCGGTGCCGTGGAATTCCGTGTCCTTCGGTATGACGGGAAACCTGTGGACCTGGTAGCCCAGGTTGAGGAGCGCGTCAACCCAGCGCCGCGACTCGGGCCCGTATATCTTGAGCGGCAGCGAGCGCTGCTCAAGGCTCATCGTCTGCAGAAGCCCGGGCAGCCCTATGAAGTGGTCTGCATGCCAGTGGCTGATGAATATGTCGTTGATGCGCATGAAGTTGACGTGCTCTGTTAAGAAGATTTGGCGCTGCGTCCCCTCGCCGCAGTCGAACAGGCCGTTCCACTCCTCCCTGCCCTTGTAGTTCAGGTGTATCGCAGCGTGGTTCCTCGCGCGCGTAGGAACGCCTGCCGTCGTGCCAAGCAGGGTTATCGTAATCGAAGTCATTATAATAGAAAGAAAGAGCCGCTTA
>Ga0187892_10008785_pt1 | contig 13622 bp, 11 predicted proteins | sample MA1701073metaG_FD_139345 | JGI IMG/M metagenome (GOLD analysis project Ga0187892, IMG submission 139345) | Bio-ooze microbial communities from a basaltic lava cave in the Kipuka Kanohina Cave System on the Island of Hawaii, USA - MA170107-3 metaG ...
ACCATGCTGTCCACTTCGAGCGGCGTCATGAGATCGATTTGCATCTGGGTGGCTGGCGCCAGGACCCGGTAGGTGATGGCGTTCGAACCCGCGATGGAGCTGTCGGCCGGCCGGATGCTTACCCGGAGATCATAGAAAGTCACATCCCACCAGGCCCGGCCCGGAGTGGTGAAGGATCCCCGGAGTGTGTCGGCACGAGTCGGAGCGGGTCGCTGGGCTTCGGCAGCAGAGGCCAGCAGGGCGCCAAGCAGGACGAGTCGTTGAGGGCTCATCAAAAAAAGATAGACCAGGCTTCATGCCTGGTCTATTGTGGTGCGTCAGGGGATGACTACGGTTTCCGGGTCAGGACCTCTTCGAAGAACTCGATCGCTCGTGAGTCTCCCGACTGGCCCAGCCAGAAAATCGCCTGCTTTCGGATCGCCGGATCTTTATCACCGCGTGCCACCCGGATCATGACCGGGACCCCCGCGCCATCGCGCAGCTGCGAGAGCGCGAACACGGCTTGTTTGCGGACCTCCTGCTCGTCCGTCTCGCTCTCGGCAATCTCGGCCAGACCCCGAGTCGCCTCCTCGCTCACCTCCTGGCTCAACCAGAAAATCGCCTGGCGCCGCACGCTCATCGGTACGTCCTGATTCTTCCCGATCCGGAGCAGCCCGGGCCAGACCACGATGCTGTCGGCAAGAACCGCGGGCGTGAGCGGGTCGCCGTTGACCTTCGTGCCGGTGCCGGCGAGGGCCAGGAAGTACTCTCCCGCCTCCCGCGCCCCAACGGTTCCGAGATCCGCCGCCCCTCCGCCGTCGTAACTCCGCCAGCGGCCGCCTACGTAGGTGCGGACGTGCTGGACTGCGCCTCCCCGAACATCGACGGCGACCCGCACGGGGCCCGGCTCGCAATCCGAGTCCCAGCCGTCCTTGTTGCGCTCGGACCGGCTGTTGGACCGGTACGTGTTGATGTTCCGGCCGTTGCCACACACCCCTTCCCTTGCTGCAAAGCTCATGCGGACGATTCCGTCGGGAGCCCGTGCGATCCGTTGCGAAAGGCTCTGCCCTGCCAGCGGCGACACCAGAATCGCCGCGCCGACCAGGAACACGATTGGGGTGCGCATGCTAGGCCTCCGGGATCAGGATCTTGGTGAGCATTTCGATCACCCGGGGGTCGTCGCTCTGGGTGAGCCAGAACAACGCCTTCTTCTTGAGCTCGTTGTCAGGGTCCTTCTGCACGATGTCGAGGAGCTTGTCCACCGCTGCCCGGTCCTTGCCTCGCTGGGAAAGGACGAAGATCATCTGCTCCTTGATCTCGCGATCGGAGAACGAATCGTACAGCGCCGCCAGCTCGGCGCCGGTCGTGCCCCCACGCTGCCCCATCCAGAAGAGGGCGTTCTTGCGAAGCTCGATCGGCTCGTTCGTGTTGCGGGCGATGCCCGCGAACCACTCGCCCGTGGACCTCGGCGACTGGGACACCGAAAAGATGATCTTCTCTTTGAGCTTCTGGCTCCGGAGCCTGCCGTACAACCCCTGGAGGAACGTCAGGTTTTCCGTGTCGTTGCTCTGGCCCAGCCAGAAGATGGCGTTGTCCCTCAGGTCCTCCGGAGCATCATCCCGGCCTGCGAAGGTCCGCAGGGCCTGCCTGGCCTCCGGGCGGTTTTGCTGCGACAAGGCGAAGATGGCTTTTTCCTGCACCTTCCGGTCCGACGAGGTCGACAGGAGTTGATCGAGCATCGCGGTCGAGCGCGCGCTGTTGACCTGAGAAAGCCAGAACACCGCCTGCTCCCGGACTTCAGGATCCGGATCGGTCTTCACCGCATCGAGCAACATCTGCTCCACCCGCTCGCCCCGTTGCTGGCTCACGATGAATACCGCGCGGCGCCTGAGGCACACCGACTCCGCATCCCGCCGCGCGAGCACCTTCTCGAGGATCGGGATCGCCCGCTCCGAGTTCATCTGCATTACGGCGTTGAGGGCAGCCGATTGGACGTCATCCTCGTTGCCACAATCCTTCGCCCGGGCCTGAGGTCGCCCCGAGCCTGAACCAGTGCCGGAGCCGGAGCCTGTCGCCGAGTTGGCGATGACGCTCAGCCGGCGGGCCGCGTCCGCGTCACCCAGTCGCGACAGCTCACGAAGGGTCCGGGTCTCCAGCAAGTCCGCGTCTCCCGAGGTGCGGGTGCCGGCGTTCGGGTGGGACTTTGCCTGCTCCTCGAGCAACCGGCGCGCACCGCGGAGCGATTCCAGTCCACCGATCCGGTACCGCGCATAGGCTTCCCAGTAGTACGAGTCGCCGGCGTATTCCGATCGCGGGTAACGGGCTCGGAAGTCGCGGAAGCCGGTGGCCGCGGCCGAGTAATCGTTCCGATTGAGCGTCTCACGGGCTTTCCGATACATCGAGTCGGAGGCCTGGGCCGTGAGAGGCGCGGTCAGGAGCGAAAGGCCGAACAGCAGGACGGAAGTGCGCATCAGGATACTCCGCTATGACGGGGAGGTCCGGCCGGGATTTGCTGCCGCAGCCGGGGAAGAACTTGGCGGGCCTGAAGCCCGTCGTCGACGAGTGCGCGATCGGCCCGGGCCCGGGACGCACCGAGCTGGACGATCTGAATCAGGATGAGCTCGAGATCCTGCAACAGGGCGCGAGTCTGGGGCTCCGAGACACCAGGGCGGTCGAGCAGGAGACCGGTGGAGGTCAGCAGTTCCCTGGCCTGGCTGAGGAAGGTGGTATCACCGTCTTCCGAATTGAAGGCGGTCAGAAAGGTCTCGACCCGGCTCATATGTTGGGTGGTCACGAGCCTGAGAGCCACGTTGGGCCGGCCGGAGTCCGCCGCGATGCGGGTCGGCGCCGGCTGGTCGCCCGAACGCGTCAATCTGCCGATGCCGATCCCTACCAGGAGCAACGCGGCCACACCAGTCACCCAGAGCAGGAGTTTGCCGGCAGGGCGTTTGGGGAATGGAATCACCCCGGCGTCGGGCTTTGCCGTTCCCGCTCGCTGCTCCACGATCCGCGCCCACATCGCTTCCCGCGGTGTGGCCGGCGGAGCATTGTGATCGCGAGCGAGGGCTCGGAGCCGTTCCTCGAATTCCTGTGCGTTCATGCCCATGCTCCTTCGAAGTCGGCCAGGGATGCCCTGAGCTGGGCCCGGGCCCGGGAGAGGTTCGCCTTCGAGGTCCCCTCCTGGACACCGAGCGACTCGGCGATCTCGAGGTGCGTAAAGCCTTCGACGTCATGCATCACGAACACGGTGCGATAGCTCTCCGGCAATGCGTCAATGGCAGCTCTCAACCTCTGTTTGAGATCCGGATCCGCCCTTCGGTTCCGGGCCGCGATGGGGGCAGCGGCTTCGATACTCTGTTCGCGAAACTGCATCCTTCTCACCTTTCGCATTCCATTCCGAACCACCGACAGCGCCACGGAGACAATCCACGTCGAGAGAGCCGCCTCGCCTCGGAAGGTTCCCAGCCGTTCGAAAACCCGTATGAACGTTTCCTGGGTGAACTCTTCCGCCAGGTTCCCATCGCCCACCATCCGGTACGCCAACCGATAGACCCGATCGACATGGGCGTCGTACAGCTCCCGTTCTGCAGCCGGATCGCCCTTCAAGACCCGGCCTACGAGAGCAGTTGGTACGGCCGGGGCGGGTGCGATGGCTAGGCCTCCCATTCCAGCGGATATGACAGCGAGGTGGGGCAAAGGGTTGCGCCGCCCCTCATTGGCGCCGTCCGGCCTGCGGAGTTAACCTCCCCGCAGCCCTCCCAGGACAGCCTCATGCGCCCGTTGCTAGCCTTGCGAGTGATCACTCCCTGACGCTCCTTTCCACGCTGGCGGCGCACGCAACCGCTCAGCAACCGGTCGGCTCCGCGCCGGCCCAGGCCGCAAATCAAGCGGCGAACGGTTCGAGCCCGGGGAATCTGCCCTACGGTGCCAAAGACGATAAGCCGGTGTCGCGTTGGACTCCACCGCCGAGCGCCGGCCGGCAGCTCACCCTGAACGATCTCCTGACCTGGAAACAGGTGCGGTGGAGGCGCATCTCAAGGAGCGGCGGAGCCTGGTGGACCCGAAGGGGGAAGAGCGCCCCAGGCTGATTCCGTAGGCCCTGGGCGTTATACTCCAGTGTCCCCTCACGTTCACCCTGTTACCCGAGGAGGTGATCCAGTGTCTCATGACCCTACGAAGGCGCGGATTGCCGGTTGCCGGTAAGAAGTCACTAGGCTGACCGACGCAGTCCGCGCCGATCGGTCATGCAGTACCGAGGTCCGGGGTGCAGGGGCACCCCGGACCTCGCCATTTCGGAGCCATCATTAAGTTGCGGCGACCCCTTACGGTTGGACTCCGAATGCAGAGAAGCTGTCTGTCCGCCAGTCTCACCCTCGCGGGTCTCGCGGTGGCCGCCCCAGCCTGGTCCCAGCCCTCGGGGACCCTCGTCGTCACCAACAAATCCCCGTCCACCGCAACCATCATTGATGTCGCCGGGAACCGGATCCTCGCGACCCTGCCGACCGGCGCGGGACCGCACGAAGTGGCGCTTTCCAGTGACGGGCGGATTGCAGTGGTCACCGATTACGGCGGTGCTCCCCGTCGAACCCTGACCGTCTTTGACGTCCCGCGGCTGCGGGTCTCCCGGACCATTGACCTGGGCAGCTACACCGCGCCGCACGGGATCGTCTTCCTGCCGGGCGACAGCCTGGTGGTGGTCACGTCGGAAACAACGAACAACATCGTGATCGTCAACGTGCTTGCCGGAGAGGTCCGTCGGGCCATTTCGACCGGTCAACCGGGTTCGCATATGGTTGGCGTGACGGGTGACGGGTCACGCGCGTACACCGGCAACATTGGCGGCAATACTGTTTCGGAGCTGGACCTCCGCGAGGGACGGGCTACGCGCAGCTTCCCCGTTCCCACGCAGCCTGAGGCGGTGAACGTCACTCCGGACGGCAAGGAGGTCTGGGTCGGCAGCAACGCGACCGGCGTTGTCAGTGTGGTGGATCTCGCCACCAGCGCCGTGACTCCGGCGGCAACCGGCCTGGGCTGGCCCTATCGTGTGCTCTGGAGCCCCGACGTGCGCACTGTGATGATCCCGGATCTCCGGGGAGACGAGCTGCGGTTCATCGATCGCGCCTCGCGCCGGGAGCTCGGCCGCATCGCCTTCCCGGGCGGCGGTCCTCAGGGCATCGCGATCAGCGGCGATGGGCGATACGTGTTTCAGTCGCTGAGTCGGGAGAGCAGGATCGCGATTGTCGAAACGGCGACCCGGAAGGTCGTCGGATACTTGGCCGCAGGGGACACACCCGATGGCGTGGTTCACACCTCGCGAGTCATCACGCCTCCCTGATGCCAAAAGACCGGCGGACCCTCGCGGTGGCGGGAATCGTCGTGTCCCTGGCGCTGCTCATACCGGGGGTCTTCGCTCCCGTAATCACGGTCCGGGGGAACCTCGATCCCAAGGGAGTGGCGAGCCTCGCACCGTCGCTTCTCGACAAAGGGCTCACCGACGCAGACGTTGCCGGACTTCGGATGCTGGTCAACCCTGCCATGCTGCCGCTCCTGGAGCAGGCACCGGGGGGCCTGAAAGGCGCGCTGGTGGCCCGCCTGGGAACCCAGATCGGCAGCCGGCTCGGATCCGGCCCGCCGATCGAGGTGTACAGCCAGACCCGGAGTATCCTGGGGTCGGTCCGTTACCTATACGAGGTCGGGAGTTTCATCGCGGCGACTCTGATCCTGCTCTTTAGCGTGGTGGTACCGCTCACCAAGTCCCTGCTCGTGTTCTGGGCTGTTACGCACCGGGATCCGGCCCTCCGGAAACGGACCTTGCATTTCGTGGAAATGATCGCCAAGTGGTCCATGGCGGATGTGTTCGCGGTCGCCCTCTTTATTGCCTACCTCGCGGCGCGGGCGAGTCAATCCGTTTCCAACGCCGCGGGTATTCCATCCATCGTGACCTTCACCGCCACCTTTGGTCCGGGCTTTTTCTGGTTCGCCGCCTACTGCCTGGTCTCGCTCGCCACCCAGCAGGCGACAGCCCGCTGGCTGGGCGCCAGCAGCCACCAGCCAATAGCCGATAGCCGATAGCCGATAGCCGATAGCCAATGGCAAAAGCCTGCACACAGGGGAACCCCACCCCCTGCGTGTCTCCTGTTCGAACGCGCCGTGACGATCTCCTGACTTCCAGGGGGTTCGGGCGGCCCAGACCAGGAGACTCGTATGCTGTTCAAGTCGATTCGCCCTCTTGGACTCCTCGTAGCGGGACTCTTCGCTGCGGCGTGCCAACAGGACTCCACGACCCCCTCGTTGCAAGCCGACGCGGGCCTGGAAGCCGCCATCTCCCAGATGGAGGCCGATGCCGGGGACGCCGTGCGGGATGGAGACACCGATCGCGCCGAGCGGCTGAATGCCGGTGCAAGCGCCCTGCGAAGGGGTATCCGGCCCACCCAGATCGAAGTCAAGATCAAGGGTGAGTCCTATCGCTACCTCGCCATCATGGTAGGGGTCGTCCGCGTCAACCCGGCGGGCGAGAGGGTGCTCTTCCGCAACTTGTTCGCCTGGAACGGCAAGCCCCCCAAGGCGGTCCTCGAGGTGGCTGCCAAGGCCGATCACGGCGTGTTCGGCCACCCCGCCATTGCGAGTTTGAATGACGAGGCGAGCCCTCTGGAAGGCGCCCGCGGCCGGTGGAAGGACCTCGTTAACCATGAGCGCTGGGCCGCAACGTCCGGATTCGCCAACATGGTGCTGGTGGGCACCGGCGATCCCTGTCCCGTTCAGCCGGCCGACGCAGCCCGCCGCTGCTTCCTGGCAAAGTTCGATATCAGGATTGACGGTCGGTTCCAGCTGCTCCTGCCGGATGGTCCGAGCGGCGATGCCATCGAGATCACGACCGCCGCGGATGGGGTGAACGGGGTCGTTCTCAAGCCGGCTGACTGAGCGACTAGTCTTGCAAGCGAAGTTCCCTCCAAGGATGGCCCGGCTCACTGCCGGGCCATCGTCATTCTGAGCCTGCTCATTCTCCAATGGCGTTGAAGAAAAAAGATTACTAAGATCGCGCTATCTAGTTGTCCGACACCTCCTTATGAGCCCGGTGGCTCGGTTCCTCGGCGTGACAATCAGCCAAGCGGGACCCACCGCCAGGCCGGTCAGCACGATGGTGCGGTGGGCACTGGCGGATGGTGGAACCACCTTCCCCATTCCCCCGTTACAGGACCTACGACTTCGCGGTAAACCGGATTTCGATATCGGCCTTCCCCATCTGGCGGGTCGCCGGATCGTAGGATGTAATCCCGCGACAGGTGTAATGGCCCGACACCAGTGTCGGAGTCACCTCGACCGTGCCGGAGCATTGCGACGGCTCGCCGGGGGTGATGCTACCGAGGAGCGTCATCTTCCCGCGCATGACCGAGATGCCGATTTCCTTACTGTCGGACTGATAGGTGATCAGCGCGTTGGTCTCCGCCCCGCCGGCTGCTCCGAACTGGAGCCAGGTATGGGTGCCGGAGCTAAAGCTCGCCCCCTTGTTGATGGGAACGTCCACGTCGGCGGTGAGCGTTCCGGTGACCACGATCTTGGCAGAGCCATCGCTGTACATCCGCTGGCTGATGTCCGGGAATGTCTGAGCGCAGAGCGGAAGGTTGGTGAGCGCGACCAATCCCACCGCCAGCGTGGATCGGGATGCCTGGAGGCTCTACGAGCTCTTTGCCGCGTATCCCCAAAGCAATGGATCCTGGCACGCCGGGTCCGGGGCCATTTTCGACCTGAACTCCAATGCCATGCGGCCGGCCGGGTGGACGTCCGCCGACGCCGCCGGGCTCCCGATCCTCGCGGGGCTCGTGCGGTACGACGAAGTCCAGGCCGGCGCCATCCTTCACGCCCTGCGGTTTACGGTGAGTCGCACTCGACGGGCCTACCTCTTCCCGGCTCGGCACTGGGCCAGTACCGACACCAACCCGCTACGGCCGCCCATGGGAATGCGCGTGCGGCTCAAGGCCGGATTCAGCATCGCGGGTTATCCGGCCAGGGTACAGGTGATTCTCCGGGCCCTCAAGACGTACGGGATGATCGTGGCCGACAATGGCAGCGATTGGTATCTCACGGGCGTTGCGGACGCCCGTTGGAACGACTCGGAGATGAACACGCTGAAACAGCTTCGGGGGAGTGACTTCGAGGTAATTCGGATGGTGGGAGTGGTTACGCCGTAGCCAGGCTTCGCTCTGTCCCTCCCTCCCTTCCCCGCTATCCCCCTATCCCCCTATCCCTCTATCCCTCTATCGAGTCACCATCTGGAACCGCCCGAGCGCAACCCGAGTACCCTGCACCTTGCAGTCCACGACGTAGGTGCCGACCTTGAAATTCCCCGGCTCCGCCCAACCAAAACCCTGTGCGGACCAATACGCTCCGGTCCAATCTGCCTGGACCTTGATTTCGCCTTCCTGAAGCGCCATCACCGTTCCGTCCGGGTAGTACCGCGTACACGCGATGGGCACGGTCACAATTCTGCCGGGCGCCGTGAATCGGATATGGAGTTCGATCCCGATGTACCTGGAGGCGTCAGCGTAGAATGCCTTGGAATAGGTGCGATTCGGCCGGGTGATGGGGGTGGAGCCTTCCTCCCAGAATTGCATCTCCAAAACCCGGGCATTGAGATCCGGGATCACGCCGAGACTGTCCAGCGTCTCGGTGGCGGTTTCCACTTCTCCGGCGACCACATTGAACGTGCCGGATGCGATGACCTGACCGCCGGCCGAGCACTCGACCCGGTGGGTTCCTACCTGCCAGTATCCCGCCTTCTCCCATCCGAGCGTCCCGGCCGAGAACACCGCCCCCGTCCACCCCACTTCGGGCGAGAGATTCGCCGAATCCCTCCCTAACACGGTTCCATCCGGATTGTACCGAACACAGGCCACCGGAATCTCCGGCTTTCGGGCGACCGCCGGCATGGTGAACCCCAGCTCGATACCGATGTACCGGGTCTTCGAGGCATTGAAGCTCCAGGAATACTTACGCTGGTCCGGTGGGATGTACCCACCCGGCGTTTCCCAGAATTTCATGCTGCTGAGCCGGGCGCTCAGGCTCGGAATCACGATCGGTGAGGTGACTTCGAAGCTTCCCGACGCGATCAGCCTTCCTCCACTCTCGCAATCGACGCGATAACGTCCCGGCGTGTAGTTGCCGGGCTCGTCCCATCCGAGGGCCCCGGGCGACCAGTAGCTCCCGGTCCACGAGGGATCCGGGGTGACCGAGCCGGTGTCCGCCTTGGCCATGGCGGTGCCATTGGGCCAGAACCTGGTACAGCTCACCGGTACGCTGATGGTGCGGCCTTGCGCGGGATAATCGAGCGTAAGCTCGACCCCCACGGCTCGCGTCGTGGCCTCACGGAACGTCGAGGCATACTGCCGGCTATCCACCGGGAGAGTGCTGCCCAACCCCTGTTCCCAGAAACGGAGTTGACTCACCCGACCATTGAGGGCGGCCACTGGGTACAGTGAGGCCGTCGTCGCCGCGATCTCGAACGTCCCGCTCGCGAAAGTCCCGAGATTGGTATCGCAGCGGACCCGGTACGCGCCGGGGGGCCACTGCCCCGTGTTCTCGAACCCAAGCCCTTCGACGAAGAGGATCCCCTTCCAGTCGGGGGAAGGCCGAAGGGTATCGTACACGACGTTCATCGTGACTCCGGTCGGCCGCACATAGGTACACGAAATCGGCACGCTCACCCGCCGATTGAGCGCACCCGGGAAGGAGATCTCCATCTCGACGTTCACGTACCGGGTCGCGGCGGAATCGAAGACGGTGGAGTACGATCGGTCCTCGTACTTGGGAACGCCCTTCCCGGACTCGAAGAACTTCATGTACTTGAGGGTTCCCTGAAGCTGGGGCATGTCGTAGCGCGGGGCATCGCGACCGCCGCCGCCGCCCCCCACCGCTCCCGCTCCCCCGGCTCCACCACCCGTCGCGTCGGTCAGAGGAGCGACTTTCCGTCGCACGAACACGAAGTCGCCCCCCTCGTCCCCCGCTTCCCGGATGGTCCCGTACTGCGGGGTCTGGTCAATGGGACTGTTGTTGATCACCGCAATCCGAAGCCCGGTGAACAGCTCTGCCGCACTGATCATCGGCGCGGCGTTGTCGGTCAGCTTCTTGATCAGGTACCGGACGAACACACTGCGGTCGGGAACCGTCGTGATGGCTCCGCTGGTCATCGCCTTGCGGCTTGGCAGACGGGCCAGCTTGTTGAAGCCCTGCACATCCGTCGGGCCGTCGCGATTCATGAGGATCCCACCGGCAAAGCAGGCATCGGCAATCAGCAGGGAATGTTGGGCTCGAATCCCCCGGATCATCCGCCGGATGTCATCGTTCGAAAGCCAATTGGCCCGATCGTCGTGTTCGGCATCGGCAGGGAGCCAGAATCCTTCGTCCTGGTTCTTGTCCCACACCCCGTGGCCGGCGTAGAAAACGATGAGATTATCGGTGTCGCCGAGCACTCGTCCAAGGGAGTCCAGCGACCGCAGAATCGCGCGGCGGCCCGGGTTTTTGAGGAGGGTGACGTGCTCGGGTTCGAACGAGTAGGTCTTGGTGAGAAGGTCGCGGACCTGGAGCACGTCCGAGATCGGATTCGCCAGCGATTTGATGCCCGGGTCGGTGTAGTCCTGGACCCCGATCAAGAGCGCGTGGAAGGTGCGAGAGTCGGCCGACGCCGCGCTGGCTCCACCGTCGGATGATTCGCCCACATTGCTGCGGACCTGGGCAGACCCGAGGCTCGCGACGAGGCAAAGGGGTATCACCCACGAGAGTCGGACCCAGGTTCGCGTCACGCGCGTAAGCACCGGTTTGGTATTGGCTTGTCCTCAAGTATCGGGATGGCGGCTGCGTCCGTCAACAGGTACGGCTACTGGCTACTGGCTTCTGGCTGCTGGTCCGTTAGAGTTACCGGGGTATGGACAGTGGACTCGGGGATGTGCCTTCCAGGGGCGCCCTAGGCGCCGCTCAGGCCCATGACCAGCTCCTGGAGCGGCTCCGGCGCGCAACTCTAGGCGAATACGACATCGCCGGCGAGCTTGGCCAGGGCGGGATGGCCACCGTCTATCTGGCCCACGATCTCTCTCTCGATCGCAAAGTCGCCATCAAGGTCATGTCGCCGGCGCTGGTTCACGGTGCCGGCATGGCGGAACGGTTCAAGCGCGAGGCCCGTACCGCGGCCAAGCTGTCCCATCCGAACATCATCCCGGTCTACGCGGTCCGGGAAGCCGAGGGGCTGCTCTTCTTCGTCATGAAGCTGGTGGAAGGGACCCAGCTCGATTCGGTGATGCGTGAGCTGGGCAAGCTCCCGGTCCCCATGGTGGAGGCGATTCTCGCCCAGGTGGGTGGCGCCTTCGGCTATGCCCACCGGCACGGCGTGGTCCATCGCGACATCAAGCCCAGCAACATCCTGATCGACGAGGAAGGCTGGGCCATCGTCACCGACTTCGGCATCGCCAAGGTGCACGAAACCGAGGGGCTCACGGTGACCGGCGGGACCGTCGGGACGCCTACCTACATGAGTCCGGAGCAGTGCGGTGGAGGGGAGATCAGCGGGGCCTCCGACCAATACTCCCTTGGCATCGTCGCTTTTGAGATGCTGGCCGGCCGCCCCCCCTTCGCCGGCACGTCCATGATGGCCCTCATGTACAGTCATTTCCACGACCCGCCGCCGGCCCTGGACGCGCTGCGGCCCGACTGCCCCGGGGAGCTGCGGGACGCCATAACCCGCATGATGGCGAAAAACCCCGCGGATCGCTTCCCGAGCATGGAAGAGGCCGTGGCGGCGATCGGCGCCCGCCAGCTCGCCCACGACGATCCGACCCGAACCCAACTGATCCTGCTCGCCCGCACCGGATCGAGTCACCGGGCCGCCTCGCGGGTCCAGACCCCGCAGAGCCCGATCCCGCTCGATCGGCGGCGGAGCGGGCCTCAGCCTGCGGCACGCTCCAAGCGGTGGCTCCCAATGGCTCTGGGCGTTGTCGCCGTCGCAGCGGTTGGCGGGGTGTACCTCGCGACTCGGGACGTCTCCACGACCGCCCCACCACCACCGGCTTCCGACAGTGCAGCGGCGGTGACGCCGTCACCGGCCCCGGCACCCCCGGCACCAACCGCATCCCAGGCAGCGCCCCAACCACCTCCGGCCGTTGTCGGGAACCGCCCAGGCGACAGGCCTAACCCGGGGGTCCTGCCGCGCGATACAGCACGAGGCAGCCCCGCGCGCGACCCCGTGGTAGCCAACCCGCCAGCCGTCGGCGTGCCGGCTCAACCCCCTGCTCCGGCACCGGCACCACAGCCCGCGCCGCCCCCACCTACTCCTCCGCCCCCACCTCCCCCGCCACCACCGGTCGCCGCAACACCGGCCCGCGGGGCCACCGAGCAGGATTCCGTGGCGGTGACCGCGGTGATCGCGTCGTACGCGAGGGCCCTCGAGGCGGGGGACCTCGCCTCGGCGCGCCGGCTCTTCCCCCAAATGCCGGACGATCAGCGGCAGGGACTGGAGGCGTTCTGGAGAGCGGGCGGGCAGATGCGGACTCGCTGGACGGTCGGCAGCATTGTGATCGATGGAGACGTTGCCACCGCCCGGGTGAGCGGTGTGAACCTGGTGCGAACGGCGCGGGAACGGGAGGCCGAACAGCCGGTCAATTTGCGCGCCCGGTTGGAGCGACAAGCCGGCACCTGGCGCCTGAGTCGTCTGGGGAGCTGACAGCAGCGCCCTTTTCAATCGCGGAGCCTGCCATGACCCGTGCCTGCCGCCTTGTGATGTTCCTCGTCCTCGGGCTCCCGCCCACGGTCGCCGCCGGGCAAACCGGAGATGGACACATCCACCTGCGCGACCGTCTCACCGACTTGTTCCGGTTCGGGACCTGCGGCAAACCGCTCTGCCTGGACAACTCCGTCAATGCGACCAATGGCCACGGCGATCACTTTCTGCCCGACCTCGCGGCGAACAATGGCGCGATGATCAACTTTCTCAACAACGCCATTTCCGCGACGGCTTCGAATTTCCCGTTGGCTGCCTCGGGCAGCGGCGTGACCTACAAATTCGTGGACGGCCTGCCCGTCAAGACCTCCACCTCGCTGGGTCCCATCTTCGGCGAGCGGGCCCAGACGATCGGCAAAGGCCGGTTCGTCGTCGGGACGAACCTCACCGGGATCTCCTTCACATCGCTCCGCGGTGTGCCGCTCGAAGGACTCATCCTCACCTTCACGCACGACAATGTCGCACCGGATGTCTACGGACAGCCGCTGCGGGAGAATGACATCCTTCAGGTCGGGCTCGATCTCAACATCAACCTGCTGGTCTCGACCTTCTTCGCGACCTACGGTCTTACGGACAAGGTGGACGTGGGTGTGGCGGTGCCCCTGGTTCGCAGCTCCCTGTCGGGCCGGAGCATCGGCCAGTTCCTGCCCTTCGGAATCCCGACCTCACATTTTTTCGCTGGCGATTCCGCCAGCCCTGTGCTCACCGCGAGCGCCGCGACCTTCGGCTCGGCCACCGGCTTCGGCGATATCGCTGTACGGGCGAAGGCGAATCTGGTGGATCGTGAGCGATTCCGGCTGGCGTTCATGGCGGATGCCCGGCTCCCATCGGGCTCCGCGGAAGAACTCACCGGATCGGGACACTTCGCCCTGCGTACCCT
>Ga0187892_10008786_pt1 | contig 13621 bp, 10 predicted proteins | sample MA1701073metaG_FD_139345 | JGI IMG/M metagenome (GOLD analysis project Ga0187892, IMG submission 139345) | Bio-ooze microbial communities from a basaltic lava cave in the Kipuka Kanohina Cave System on the Island of Hawaii, USA - MA170107-3 metaG ...
GAGGCAGGCCATCGGGCGCCACCAGCAGGTTCTTCCGCTGCCGGAGATCGTTGTGGACGATCCGCCGTCCGTGCATCGCCGCGATCGCCTCTTCCAGCGCGGCGAAGAAGCGCGCATCGAGCCGCCGCCCCGCGGCGCGCCCCATCGGCTCGCCCTCCACGAACTCCATCGCGAAGGCGAGCGCGTCGATCCGCCCGAGGAAGCGGGGGACCGCGGGGATCCCCGCCAGCCGCTCGAGCACGCGGCCCTCGCGCCCCGTGAACCAGCGCCCGAGCGTCGCGCGCACCGGCGCGGCGCGCCCGGCGAAGTCCTTCACCACGAAACGGCGGCCGCCCGACTCGTAGAGGCGCACGTCGGCCCGGAAGGCGCCGGGCTTCGAGAGCGTGCGGCACGGGAGCGTCGCCAGCGCCTCCCGCGTGAACGCCGCCGCCCCCACGGTCATCCGGCGGGCCGCAGGCTCTTCCGCACGGCGGGCGTGTCCAGGTTGTCGCGCGTGACCACGGTGATCCCCGTGTCGATCCGCCGCGGCACCGCCCGCCCCGCGGCCGCGTCCAGCGCCAGCCGCACGCCGTCGAACCCCATGCGCCACGGATTCTGGACCACGAGCGCGTGGAGCGTCCCGCGCCGGAGCGCGTCGATCTGGTTCGGCGACGCGTCGAACGCGACCACCTTCACCTTCCCGGCGGCCCCCCGCGCCTCGAGCGCGCGCGCCACTCCGAGCGCCCCCGCCTCGCTGGCGACGAAGATGCCCGCGAGCCCCGGGTGCGCGGTGAGGATGTCCTCCATCTTCGCCATCGCCGTCGCCACGTCGGACTCCGAGTGCTGCACCGCGACGAGTTTCAGCCCGGGCCAGGCCGCAAGTCCCTCGCGGAAGCCCTGCTCGCGCTGGATCGACGTCCCGGCGCCGGCCACGATCGGCATCAGCGCGACCGCGCCCTCGCTCCCCACGAAGCCGGCCAGCACGCGCGCCGCCTCCCGCGCGGCGGCCACGTTGTCGGTCGCGACGAACGAGAGCGGGAGCTCCGAGTCGAGCCCGGAGTCGATCGAGATCACCGGAATGCCCGCCTGGACGGCGCGCTGCACCACGGGCACCAGCCCGCGCGCGTCGCAGGCGGCGAGCGCGATCGCGTCCACGCGCCGCACGACGTGGTCCTCGAGGATCGCGATCTGCTCGGCGACCTCGGTCTCCTTGGCGGGTCCCTTCCAGAGCACCTCCGCGCCCAGCTCCCGTCCGGCGGCCTCCGCGCCGGCCTTGACCTGCAGCCAGAAGTCCTGGACCAGCCCCTTCGGGCAGACCAGGACGCGCGGGCGTCCGGCCGATCGGGAGCAGGCGAGCGTCATGAGCGGGAGGGCGAGGGCGAGGCACGCGACGATGCGGCGCATGGGGGCCGCGATGATAGCGCCCCCACCGTTGACTCGACCGGGGCGATCCCAATAATGAGGCCCGGCTCGCGGGACTCGTGCCGGGACTCGTTGCTTCGAATCACCCAAGGGAGAGACACGATGGGACTTCGCTCGCCGGCCCTGCTGTTCCTGCTGACCTCGGCCTGGGCTCAGACCTCCACCCTCACGAACGGACCGGGGGACTGCACGGTCTCCGTGATCGCGGACGGCTACGGCTCCTACGGGAGCGCCGCCAGCGGCAACCTGATGTTCGACCCGATGGGGGCGCCCGCTCCTGCGGGCTCCAGCTACCAGTCCGCGGTCTACCTCCAGACCTCCTGCGGCATCAACCGCTGGCTCTCGACCAGCGCCGGCTTCGGATCGCCAGCGCTCCCTGGGGTGCCCATCACCAACCCCGACCCGCGCACGGCGGTCAGCTCGGGCACGATCCCGGGGACGGGCTCCGGGGTGGACTTCACGCTGGTGCAGGCGCTGACCGGACCGGACGGCGACTGCGGGACCACGCTCCGGCAGACCTTCGGCTTCACGAACCGGAGCGGCGCGGCCTGCGACCTCTGCGTGGTGCGCTACGTGGACACCGACCTCCTCTTCGACGGCAGCATCTCCGACCGGCCGGGGACGTCGGCGTCGGTGATCGGCCCCCCCTGGAACGCCAACAGCCACTGGATCTTCGCCTACGACTCTCCGGCCGTGCTGGGACCGATGTACGCGATCACCGCCGAGGGGCTCGACGCGGCCGGCCAGCCGGTCCTGCCGCTCGGCTACGTCTCGCTCCCGTTCGCCACCCTGCGCACGAACATCACGAGCATGGGATGCGGCGCGATGACGAACGTGATCACCAACGACACGAACGGCGACCTCCTGAACCTCCCGGCCGAGGCTTCCTTCGACACCACGATCGGGATCGCGGTCCGCTTCTCGGCCGTTCCCGACGGGCAGACCGTCACCTTCGTGACCCGCACGCGCATCGCCACCCGCACGCCGCAGGCGATGCGCGACATGGTCCCGAACGCGCGGGCCGGGAACGTGCCGGGGGGAGGCGACCTGCTCCACTTCGCCGGCCAGACGGCGCGGCCCGGCTACTGCCTCCCGATCGCCGGAGGCGGCGCCCTCACGCTGGCGGCGCCGCCGGGGAACGCGACCGCGCACTACGTGCTCTTCGCGCACGTGGGGCGGCCGCTGCTCGGCAACCTCTGCGGCGCTCCGCGGGCGCCGGACTTCGCGCAGTGGTCGGTCCCCGGGCTCGGGACCGTGGGCGACGCCGCGATGAACGCCGGCGCCTTCTTCCTGAACGGTGCGGGCGGGGCAAGCACGCCGGCCTTCCCGCTCGCCACGTCGATCGCGCCGCTGGCTCCGTTCGTGACCCCGCCGGCGGCGGGGGGGCCACCGGGCGGCCTGATCCTGCCGGTCCCGGCGCTGGGCCCGATCGGGGTCACGCTTCAGGCGATCGTTCTGGACCTGTCGGGACCGCCGGCGCTCCGGCTCACGAACGCGCTGGAGCTGACCGGGAACGGCTGCTCCTGCCAGATGTGAGGAAGCGCTCGGGTTGACGGGCGCGCTCGAGCCGGGGAAGAATGCTCCCGTGCCCGAGCCTCTCGTCGCCGCCCGCGGCCTCACGCGCGTCTACCGCGTCGGCCCTTCCGAGGTCCGCGCCCTGGACGGCGTGGACCTGGAGATCGCGCGCGGCGAGTTCCTGACCGTGGTCGGGGTGAGCGGCTCGGGGAAGTCCACGCTGCTCCACCTCCTCGGCGGCCTGGACACGCCCACGGCGGGGAGCGTCACGGTCGAGGGGCGCGAGCTGGGCACGCTCTCGTCCCACGAGCGCGCGCTCTACCGGCGCCGCACGGTGGGATTCGTGTTCCAGTCCTTCCACCTGGTCCCGAGCCTCACGGCCGCGGGGAACGTCGAGCTGGCGCTCACGCTCCAGGGCGTCTTCGGCGGCGAGCGCGCGCGCCGGGCCGCCGAGGCGCTGGCGCGGGTCGGGCTCGAGCGGCGCACGGGCCACCGGCCCGGCCAGCTCAGCGGCGGCGAGCAGCAGCGGGTGGCGCTGGCGCGCGCGCTGGTCCACCGCCCGCCGCTGCTCCTGGCCGACGAGCCGACCGGCAACCTGGACCGGCTCACGGCCGCCGAGGTGATGGACCTGATCGTTTCGCTGCCGCGGGAGCTCGGGACCACGGTCGTGCTCGTGACCCACGACGAGGAGACCGCGCGCGCGCACGCCGACCGCGTGCTCCGGCTCCGGGACGGGCGGCCAGAGGCGGCGGCGTGAGGGCCTGGGAGCTGGTCCGGCTGGCGCTCTCGGGCGTGCGGCGCACCCCGCTCCGCGTCGGGCTCACCGCGCTCGGGATCGCGATCGCGAGCGGCGCGCTGGCCTCGATGGTGGCCTTCGCGCTCGGCTTCCAGGAGCAGATGGAGGCGCCACTCCGGAAGCTCGAGCTCCTGAACCGGATCCAGGTGAAGGCCAAGACCCGCCTCCCGACGCGGGAGGGTCCCGGCGAGCAGCCGCCGCCCGAGGGATTCCCGGCCCTCGACGACGCGGCGCTCAAGCGGTTCACCGCGATCCCGGGCGTCACCGCGGCGTTCCCGGAGATGCGGATGGCCAACCTGGAGATCAGCCGGGGGCCGGAGAACCGCCGGGTGCGGGCGATCGGCGTGCCTCCCGAGCTGGGCGGCTTCGGCTACATCCAGAACCTGCTCTCGGCGGGACGGTTCTTCACCCCCGGCGCCGGCCACCAGGTGATCCTGGGGAGCAAGCTCGTGCGCGACCTGAAGCTCGCCTCGCAGGAGGCGGCGCTGGGCGAGAAGCTCAAGCTCCGGTCCCAGGGCCTCACGCCCGGCCAGCCCGCGTCCTTCCGGTTCGAGGACAAGGAGCTGGAGGTGACCGTGGTCGGCATCTTCGAGCCGCCCGGCTTCCTGTTCAACATGGCCGGAGACATGATCCTGCTCCCGCTGGACCTGATGCGCGAACTGCCGGGCAGCCGGTTCCAGTTCGCGATCGAGCGCCTCAAGGAGGGGGAGACGGGGGCCGAGGGCTACGAGCAGGTCGTGGTGCGCGTGGCCACGCCCTCGGAGGTCCCGCGCGTGGAGAAGGCGATCAAGGAGATGGGGTATCGCACGAACACGCTCTGGGACGACGTGCAGGAGATGCGCGCGTGGTTCCTGCTCCTGCGCGTGCTGCTCACGGCGGTCGGGACCGTGGCGCTGGTCGTGGCGGGGCTCGGCATCATCAACACGATGCTGATGGCGGTGCTGGAGCGGACGCGCGAGATCGGGGTCATGAAGGCGTTGGGCGCGACGGACGGGGACGTGCGGGTCCTGTTCCTGGCCGAGGCGGGGCTGGTCGGTCTTCTGGGCGGGCTCGGCGGGCTCCTGCTCGGCCGCTCGGTCTCGTGGGTGCTTGAGCTGGGCGTGAACCGCTACGCGCGCGAGATGGGGATCGGGCAGCACCTCGCGGTCTTCGACTTCCCCGGCTGGCTGCTCGCGGGCGCCGTGCTCTTCGCGATCGTGGTCGCGATCGGGAGCGGCGTCTACCCCGCCTCGCGGGCCGCCCGCGTCGATCCGATCCGGGCGCTCCGCAGCGAATGAGAAGGGGTCAGGTCCCTCGGAGGGACCTGACCCCTTTGCGTGGGGACGAACTCACTCGAACCGGATCGCGGTCGCCGTCGAGATCGTGCCGAGGCCCCCCGGCCTGCGCGGGTCGAGGGTCACGAAGGCGGCGAAGATCGTCTGCCCCGCCAGGCCCTGGGCCGCGGGGATCGCCAGCCGCGCGAACCCGGTGCCGCTCCCGTCCAGCGTCCCGACGTTGCCCGTGAAGGCGCCGAACAGGCCGCCGACCGAGAACACGAAGAGCGCGTCCAGGTCGAGCGGGATCGTACGGCCGCCCGGCACCGGGATGCCCAAGGTGCCGAGCGAGAGCGCGGCGACGTAGTCGACGGCGGGCTCTCGAAGGTGCTGGGTGTTTGGACCGCTCACGGCGATCCGACACCGCGGAGTAGCAAAGGGGGTGCCAACGCGCCTCCGCCGGGAGCGCGGCAGGATCCAGCGCCCGGGTCCCGCGCCTGGACGCCCGCGATCCAGAACCTGGACTCACCGGAAGCCATCCGGCTTCCAGCCTCAAGCTTCCAGCTTCGAGTCGCCTTCTCCGAACCGAACGAGCCAGTGACGTCGGCCCGGGTTCACGGTGAGCGGGTCCCGGAAGAGCCGGGCCCGGCCCCGATGGGCGCGCGCCAGCCGCGCCAGCTCCTCGTCGGCGGGGGCGAGCAGCCCGACCGACCTCCGGAGCCGGTGATACCCGGAGAAGCGGGCCCGGAGCAGGAACCCGAGCGCGGTCCCGAGAAAGCCCTCGCGCAGCGCGGTCCCGAGGAACGGGGCCAGCGCGCGCCCGCCGCCCGGGTCGGGGAGGTCCGCGACGAGCAGCGCGCCGCCGGGGCGGAGCACGCGGCGCGATTCGCCCACCAGCGACTCGAGGTCGGCGAGCGCGGGGTAGTACTGCGCCACGCTCAGCGCGATCACCTTGTCGCAGCTTCCGGTCGCGAGAAAGGGGAACGCCGTGGGACGCTCCGCGTCCAGGAGGTGGCACACGACGGCCGGGTCGCCCGCGCTCTGCGCCCGGCAGCGCTCGAGCGCCCGCTCGTCCACGTCCGCGCAGTGGACCGCGCGCACCCGCCCGCGGAGCCCGCGCGCGAGGAGCCCGGGCCCGCAGCCGACGTCCAGCACGACCTCGTCGCGCTCCCAGGCGAGGTGGCGCTCGATGCCCCGAAGGAACAGCTCCATGTTCCGCTCGAGGAGCGCTTCGTCGAAGACCCTCTGCCCCCGCCAGAAGCGCGTCCACCCGGTCATCGCTGGACGGGCTGGCGGCCCCGGCGGTTCCGCGCCCAGTCGGCCGCGATCCGGGCGAGCCCGCGCGAGAGGACCTCGTCCAGCGCCGCGAACAGCCGGTCGATCTCCTCGCGTTGCACGATCAGTGGAGGCTCGAAGCGGAGCACGCGCGGGTCCTGCGGCGTGAGCGCCACCAGGACGTCGTGATCCCGGAGCAGGAGGGTCGCGACCATCGTCGCCAGGCACCCGCGCGGCCCGGCGAGCCGGGAGTCGAACGTGACTCCGGCCATGAGCCCGCGCCCGCGGACGTCGCGAACGAGGCCGGGGTGCCGCCACCGCAGCGCCTCCAGCCGCTCGAGCAGGTGGGCCCCCTCGCGCGCGGCCCGCGCGACCAGTCCCTCCTCCTCGATCACCTTCAGGGTCTCGATCGCGGTGGCGCAGGCCTCGCCCATCCCGGAGAACGTCGTCGGCCCCTGGATCAACGCGTGGCGCGGCGCGCCGAAGGCCTTCCGGAAGACCGGCCCGCGCGCGATCACGGCGCCCATCGCCGTCTTGCCGCCGCCCAGCGACTTCGCGAGCGCCACCGCGTCCGGCACGATCCCCTCGTGCTCGAAAGCGAAGAACCGCCCCGTGCGGCCCATCCCGCACTGGACCTCGTCCAGCACCAGGAGCGCGCCGTTCTGCCGGCAGAGGTCCGAGACCGCGCCGAGGTAGCCGACCGGGGGCACGCGCACGCCGGCGCCCCCCTGGATCGGCTCGAGCAGGACGATGCCGAGCGAGCGGTCGCGCCGGAAGGCTTCCGCGAGCGCCGCCGCGTCCCCGAACGGGACCCGCACGGCACCGCGCAGGAGCTCGAAGCGCGAGCGATAGCGCGGGACGTCCGAGACCGTGAGCGCGCCCCGCGTCTTCCCATGGAACGCGCCCGAGGCGTAGGCGACCGTCGCGCGGTCCGGGCCGAGGCACTGGGCGGCCATCTTGAGGGCCACTTCCACGGCCTCCGACCCGGTGCAGCAGAGATGGACGTACTCGAGGTCGCCCGGCGCCACCGCCGCGAGGTTCCGCGACAGCGCGGCGGCGTAGGGAGAGAGGAACGCGAAGCACATCTCCGGGCGCCGCTCTTCCTGGAAGCGGCGCCGGACCGCGAGCAGGCGCGGGTGGTTGTGCCCCACAGCCATCGCGCCAAAGACGCCGCAGATGTCGAGGATCCGCCGGCCGCCGCGATCCACGTAGTACATCCCCTCGGCCCGCTCGAGCAGCACGCGGTCGAAGCCGAGGAGCCGGAAGTAGCGGACGAGCCCCGGGTTCTGGTGGCTGTGGAACAGGTCGATCACCTCGTCGAGCGCGAGACGCTCGGCGTCGTCCACCGAGAGCAGGCGGGGCAGGTCCATCGCATCTCCTCGTGAACCGTTTCTACCGCGCGCGAACCGGCTCCCCAAGGCCGCAGTAGAATCGCCGCCGCTTTGAAGGCCGCTCCGCTCCTCTGCGCCCTCGTCGGGACGCTCCCCTTCCTCCCGGCCCTCGGTGCCGGCTTCGTGGCCGACGACTTCAACTTCCTCTGGTGGCTCTCCCCCGATCTCACGATCGGCGCGCGCGAGCTGGCCCGCTTCTTCACCGATCCCCACCTCGCCACCGGCGCCATCTGGCGGCCGCTGCCGCTCCTCACGTGGAGCGCGGACTTCGCGATCCACGGCGCCGATCCGCGCGCGTTCCACGCGACCGCGCTCCTCCTGAACGCGCTGGTGATCGTCGCGCTCCACGCGCTCGCGCTCCGCTGGCTCGGGCCGGCGGGTGCGCTGGGGGCGACACTCCTCTTCGCGCTGCATCCCGCGCACGCCGAGGCGGTGGTCTGGACCGCCGCCCGGAACGAGCTGCTCGTCGCGCTGACGGCGCTGGTCACGCTGCTGGCCTGGGAGCGGTTCCTCCGCACCGGCCGCCGGGGCGCCGCGGTGCTGGCCTGCGCCGCCTTCGCGCTCGCGCTGGCCTCGAAGGAGACGGCGGTCGGGCTCCCGCTCCTCCTCTGGGCGCGCGCGCCGCGCCGGTGGCGCACGCTCGCGCCGTTCCTGGCCGTCCTCTCCGCCTACCTCGCGATCCGCGTGACGCTCTTCGGCGAACGCTTCGTCTCCTACGGCGGGGTCGGGTTCACGGGCGGCGTCCGTCAGCTCGCGGACCTCTGGCGCGCGGTGCTCCACCTGGCCGCCGGAGACCCGGGCGGGCCGCCGCCCTGGCTCTGCGGCGCGGCGCTGGCCGCCGGCGTCGCGGCGGGGCGGCTCCGCGGCGCGCGTTGCGCCGCGCTCTCCGCTCTCGGCCTCCTGCTGGTGCTCGCGCCCGTCGCCTGGACCGTGCGCGTGCTCCCGCCGCGCCACCTCTATCTCCCGTCGGCCTTCTTCGCGCTCGCGCTCGGCGCGCTCTTCCCGGCGGGCCGCGCAGGCGTGGCACTCGCGGGCCTGGTCGCGCTCCTCGGCCTTCCGCTGCTCCGGGACGGCGTGACCGCGCAGGTCGGCGCCGGGCGCGTGACCGCGGCGCTCCAGGAGGCCGCTCTCGACGCCCGGGCCCGTCACCCGGAGGCCCGGCACGTGGTGCTGGTGGACGTGCCACGCCACGAGAAAGGAGTCTCGCTCTTCCACACCGGCTTCCCGGGCGTGGTCCGGCGGCCGTTCCTCCGTGAGGACGTCCCCGTTCTGGCGATCCTGGAGGGGGACGACGTCGACCTGGACCGCCTCCCGCTCGCGCTCGAGCCGCCGGTGGTGCTGCTCCATCACGGGCGGGACCGCGCGTGGCGGGAACTGGCCTGGTTCCCGGCGGCTCCGGGCCGGGATGAGCTGCCCGAGGAGATCGAGCTCACGGCGCCCTCGGACGGAGCGACGGTCGACCTCGCCTCGGACGCGCCGTTCGCATTCCGTCCGCGCCGCGCGCGACGCTGGTATCGCGTGGTCTTCGGCGCGTTCGGGAGGCTCTTCCCCTACACGCTGGACGCGGCGCGGCTCCGCGAGACCGCCGCCGGGCTCGAGTGGCGGCTCTCGGAGGGGAGCGTCTTCCCCGGGAAGCCGGTCCCGCCGGGCGCGCTCGCGGACCTCCGGGGGCGCACGGTCACGTGGTGGGTCGAGGGGACCGACGAGCTGCGCGCCTGGAGGGCGACCGCGTCCCGATCGAGGACCGCGCGCTTCGAGGTGGTCCGGTGAGGCGGCAGGCCGCGTGGGAGCTGGCCGCGGTGCTCGGGCTCATCGGCGCGGCCTACGCGCCCTTCCTCGCGATCGACTTCCTGTGTGACGACTGGGTGATGCTCGGCGTCTACCTCTGGGACGGCTCGGACGTGACGCTGGCCCAGGCGCTCCGGAACTTCTTCCCCGATTGGTACGGCGGCCGCGACTTCTACCGGCCGTGGATCCTCTTGAGCGCGCTCCCCGACTGGCTCTTCTTCCGGACGGATGCCACCGGCTATCACGTGCAGAACCTTCTCCTGCACGGGCTCGTCACCGCCGGCGTCTTCGCGCTCGCGCGCCGGCTGACGGGGTGCGGCGCGGCCGGGATCGCGGCGGCCGTCTACTTCGGCCTCAGCCCGATGCACCCCGAGTCGATCCTCTGGGTGGTCGGGCGCTGCGACCTCTGGCCGACGCTGTTCCTCGTGCTCACGCTGCTCGCGTTCCTCCGGTTCCGGGCCACGGGCCGGCGCCGTTTCCTCGCGCTCGCGTGGGCCGGGACGGCGCTCGCGCTCCTCTCCAAGGAAACCGCGATCACGTTCCCGGCCGTGCTGCTCGCGGTGGACCTGCTGCTCGGGCGCCGGCCGTCCGCGCGCGCGCTCGTCGCGGCGCACGTGCCGTTCTGGGGGCTGCTCGCCGCCTACTTCCTCCTCCGCCACGCGGCGTTCGGCGCGTTCCTGGGGCGCTACGAGAAGGACGGGCCGTCGATCCTCGAGTTCTTCGCGCGCGGGCTGCCGTTCCTGCCGCGCGACGGGCCGCGCTTCCTCTGGTCGATGCTCGCGCCCGTGAGCGCGGCGGCCTTCCCCGCGGGGCGCGCGTTCGTGCAGGCGCTGCTCGCGGCGCCGGTCGCGCTGCTGCTCCTGCTCGGCGCGCGGCGCGGGCGCCGGCCGGGGCTCGCGGCCGCGGCGGCGGTCTTCGGGATCCTCGCCTTCCCCGAGGCGGTGCTCGCGACCGAGGGCTTCCAGCCGCTCGATGCCGACCTCCTGAACGCGCGCATGGCGTATCTCCCGATGGTGGGCTTGGCGCTCGTGCTGTCGGCATGGGTTTCAAGGGGGTCAGGTCCCGCCGCGGGACCTTTCTGGCTCTCTCTGCTCGCACTGGCCACCGTCGACTTCTTCGTGCTCCGGGCCAACGCCTCGCGCTTCGTCGAGGTCGATCGGGCACTCCACGGTCTCCGCGAGGGATTGGCGGCCCGCGCGGACGTGGGCCGCCCGCTGGTGCTCGAGAACCCGCCGCGTTCGCTCCGGGGCGTGAACTGCTACTGGACCGGCCTCGAGCACTCGCTCGACCGGCCGTTCCGCGAGCGGGCGACTCCGGTGCTCCCGCTCGACCTCGTCAGCGACCGAGGCTTCGAGGACTTCCTCTATCGCCACTCCGGCGTCCCGCGCGTGGTGTGCTGGGACGCGGCCGATGGCGGGTTCTCGGAGCGCGAGCAGGCGGGCGGCTTCGCGCGTGGGTGGTCCTCATGGACCCGCCAGGGGAGCGCGTGGGCCACGGAGGCGTTCCTCCAGCCGACGGCGGGGATCGACGCGCTCGCCGCCACGATCGAGTCGCCCGAGGGGGGCGAGGGAACGCTCCGATGGGAGCCGGCGGACCCGCGCTGGCCCGGCGTGGCGCGGTTCCGGGTCCGGCGCGGCCACGGGCGCCACGTGGTGCCGCTCCGCTTCTCGCGGCCCTGGCTCGCGGCCGGCCGCGCGCGCTCGCTCGCGCTCGAGCTGCCGCCGGGCTCGACGCCGGGGTGGACGGCGCTGCTCCCCGCGCTCCCGCCGCTCGAGGCGCTCGCGCCGGTGGACGGAGCGGCCTTGGACCTGGAGCGGGAGGACCCGGTGTTCGCGCATCGTGCGCTGGGCGGGGTCGCGCTCTACCGCCTCGTGCTGGAGCTGCCGGAGCGCCCCGAGGTGCGGGTCGTCTACGACGCGGCGCGCGTCCTGGGTCACGAGCCGGCGGACGGCGAGGAGGTCCGCCGGCCGCTCTCCGACGGCGTCTCGCTCGTCTCCGGCTGGCGCTTCGACCCGGACGCGCTCCGTCTGGACCGCTCGGGGGATTTCGCGGTCGTCTGGCGGGTCGAGGCGCTGGCCGGCGAAGCCCGGCCCTCGGTGATCCTGGGCGCGAGCGCGCCGCGGCGGCTCACGGTGCGGAACCGATGACGCTGGTCGAGTCGTGGGGGCGCCAGCCGGCCGTCCGGCAGCGTGCCGTGGAGGTCGGGCCCGACGTCTCCGGGCGCGACCTCGCGTCCCATCCCTCCGTGCTCGCGTTCGGCCGGGGCCACAGCTACGGCGACGTCTGTCTCAATCCGGGAGGCGCGCTCCTCTCCACGCGGCGGCTCGACCGGATCCTCGCGTTCGACGTGTCGGCGGGGACCGTGGTCTGCGAGCCGGGGGTCACGCTGGAGGCGTTGATCGAGCGGGTCCAGCCGGCCGGCTGGTTCCCGCCCGTGCTCCCGGGGACGAAGCACGTGACGCTGGGCGGCGCGGTGGCGAGCGACGTGCACGGCAAGAACCACGCGCGCGAGGGGAGCTTCGGCCATCACGTGCGCGCGCTCGAGCTGCTCCGCTCGAGCGGGGAGCGGCTGGCCTGCGCGCCCGGGCGGAACGGGGAGCTCTTCCGCGCGACGATCGGCGGGCTCGGGCTGACCGGGCTCGTCACGCGCATGGAGCTCGGGCTCCGGCGGGCGGCGTCGGCCTGCTTCGATGCCGAGTACGTGAAGCTCGCGCGGTTCGAGGAGTTCTTCCGGGAGCTGCCGGAGACCGAGGCGCGGTTCGAGCACGCGGCTGCCTGGCTCGACGGGCTCGATCGGGGCGTGCGCGGCATCCTGGGACGGGCGAACCGGGCGGAGTCGGGGGCGCGCCGGCCCCGTCCGCCGTCGCTCACGTTCCCGTGCACCGCGCCGGCCGCGCTGCTCACCGACGCGAGCGTCGGACTCTTCAACCGGCTCGTGTGGCGCCGCCAGCGCGAGGCCGTCGCGCGGCGCGTCGTCCACCAGGACGCGATCCTGTTCCCCGAGGACCGGCTCCTCCGCTGGAACCGCGCGTTCGGGCTGCGCGGCATCCTGGAGTACCACGCGCTGTTCCCGCGCGGGGAGGCGCAGGAAGCCGTGGGCGAGCTGTTCGAGCGGGTGTTCGCGTCGCGCGAGCGGTTCTACATCGGGGTGCTCAAGGGCTTCGGCGATCGCGCGCGGGCGGGGTTCCTCTCGTTCGCGCGGGCGGGGGTCTCGGTCGCGATGAACTTCCCGTTCCGGGGGGATCGGACGCTCCGGCTCCTGGACGAGCTGGACCGGGTGCTCGTCCGGCGGCGCGGCGTGCTCTACCTCGCGAAGGACGCGCGGATGCCGCCCTCGGTCTTCCGCGCCGTCTATCCAGAGGCGGTGGCGTTCGCGGGCTTCGTCGATCCCCGCTTCTCGTCCGGGCTCTGGCGGCGGGTCAGGGCGTGAGCGAGCGCCAGAGCTCGAGCGCGCGCGAGAGCGGCAGCTCGACGTCGTCGAAGGCCAGCGCCTGGCCGGGCTCGACGGCGCGGCGGAGGCGCGCGCGCGCGAGGAGGCCGAGCGGGACGAGGCCGCGGCTCCCGGAGAGAGCGCGCGCCTCGCCGCGCACGTCGAAGCTCCCGATGCCCCGCTCGATCGCGTGGCCCGCGGGGAGCGGGACCTTGGCGACCGCCACGACGCCCCAGGCCGGGCGCGCGGTGTTGTTGAGGAGGGGGCCGCCGCCGGCGAGCACGCGGCGGATCGTGCGGGCGATCTCGAGGTGGCAGAGGTGGTACGGACGGACGAGGAGATAGTGCGGCCCGTCCCCGAGGCGCAGGTTGCTGAGGGCCTGCCGGTCGTCGTCGTCGTCGCGCGTGGCGACCACGAAGACGCCGGGCGGGGAGCCTGCGAAGAGCGCGTAGTCGGCGATCGGACCTCCGGCGCGCTCCGCCGCGTCCGCGAGGAGACGCGCGTCCTGGGCGAGGTCGGGATCGCGCGCGCCGATCATGCCGGGCTTCGCGAGCCGCGCGCCGAGCCCATTGGCCACGAGCGCCATCTCGAACTGGAGCTTGGTGCCGTCGGTGAAGCTCACGGTCTGGGTCAGGCTCAGGCCCTGGCGGGCGGCCCAGCGCTCCGTCTCCGCGCGCGAAGGGTCCGGGTCGAGGAAGGCCTTGATGTTCCCGTAGACCAGCGGGTGGAAGCCCATCGCGACCGCTTCTTCGTGGAGGGCGGCGAGACAGCC
>Ga0187892_10008790_pt1 | contig 13619 bp, 15 predicted proteins | sample MA1701073metaG_FD_139345 | JGI IMG/M metagenome (GOLD analysis project Ga0187892, IMG submission 139345) | Bio-ooze microbial communities from a basaltic lava cave in the Kipuka Kanohina Cave System on the Island of Hawaii, USA - MA170107-3 metaG ...
GCCCGCCAGTTCCACGGCGCCGGTCTGGTCGACCGGTACGTTCTGTACCTGGCACCCGCCCTGCTCGGCGGCGACGACGGCCACCCCCTCTTCGGCGGCCGCGGCGCGGCCACACTGGCCGACGCCTGGCGGGGCCGGATCGTCGCGGTGACGAGGTTGGGCGACGATCTCCGGGTGGACCTGGAGCCCGACCGCTAGATGTTCACCGGACTGGTGGAGGAGATGGGTCGCTGGCGCAGCCGGGACGGCCACCGCCTGACGGTCGACGCCGCCCGGGTGCTCGACGGGCTCATCGTGGGCGACTCGGTGGCCCACGACGGCTGCTGCCTGACCGTGGTCGAGATCGGGGACGGCTGGTACGGGGTCGACGTGGTGGCCGAGACGCTGGCCCGCACCACCCTCGCCGAGCGCCGACCCGGCGACCGCGTCAACCTGGAGCGCCCCGTACCCGTCGGCGGCCGGCTCGGGGGTCACCTCGTCCAGGGCCACGTCGACGGTGTCGGCGAGGTGCGCCGCCCGGCCCCCGACCTGCACGTGCGCATCCCCGCCGAGTTCCGCCGCTACGTGGTCGAGAAGGGTTCGGTGGCCGTCGACGGCTGTAGCCTCACAGTGTCTGCCGTGGTCGATGACGGCTTCGCTGTCGCCGTGGTGCCGCACACCGCGGCGGTCACCACGCTCGGGTACAGGCAGCCCGGCGATCGCGTGAACGTGGAGGTCGACCTGCTGGCCAAGTACGTCGAGAAGCTGCTGGAGGGCCGGTGACCGGCCCGGGCAGGCCGGTGACCACCGCGTTCGCCGATATCGAGAAGGCGATCGCGGCCGTGGCCCGTGGCGAGATCGTCGTGGTCGTCGACGACCAGGACCGGGAGAACGAGGGCGACCTCATCCTGGCCGCCGAGCACGCCACCGCCGACAAGATCGCCTTTCTGGTCAAGCACTGCTCGGGCGTGATCTGCATGCCCATGGCCGGCGAGCGTCTCGACGAGTTGGAGCTGCCGCTGATGGTCCTGGACAACACCGAGTCGCAGCGCACGGCGTTCACCGTGAGCGTCGACTACCGGTCGGGCACCACCACCGGGATCTCCGCCGCCGACCGGGCCGCCACCATCCGGGCCCTCATCGACCCGGCCACGGCGCCCGCCGACCTCGCCCGGCCCGGTCACATCTTCCCGCTCCGCTACAGCCCCGGCGGTGTGCTGAAGCGGGCCGGTCACACCGAGGCGGCGGTCGACCTGGCCAAAGCCGCGGGACTGGCCCCGGCCGGTGTGCTGTGCGAGGTGGTGCGCGACGACGGCGAGATGGCCCGCCTCCCCGACCTCGTCACCTTCGCCGAGGAGCACGGGCTGCTGCTGGTCTCCATCGCCGACCTGATCCGCCACCGCCGCCAGCACGACAAGCTCGTGAAGCGGGTCGCCGAGACGCGCATCCCCACCCTGCGGGGCGACTTCAGCTGCTACGCCTACGAGTCGGTCCTCGACGGCCAGCAGCACCTCGCCTTCGTGCGCGGCGCCGTCCAGGGCGAGCCCAACGTACTGGTGCGGGTCCACAGCGAGTGCCTCACCGGCGACGTCTTCGGTTCGATGCGCTGCGACTGCGGCTCGCAGCTGGACCAGGCGCTGGCCCGCATCGCGGCCGAGGGCCTCGGCGTGGTGGTGTACCTGCGCGGCCACGAGGGCCGGGGCATCGGCCTCACCCACAAGCTGCGGGCCTACAACCTGCAGGACACCGGCCGTGACACCGTCGACGCCAACCTCGACCTCGGGCTGCCGGTCGACAGCCGGGACTACGGCATCGGGGCCCACATCCTGGTCGACCTGGGGCTGACGTCGATCCGCTACATGACCAACAACCCGGCCAAGTTCGGACCGGCCCTCGAGGGGTTCGGCCTCGAGCTGGTGGAGCGAATTCCACTCGAAGTGGTGCCGAACCCTGAGAACATCAGGTACCTCCGTACGAAGCGGGAGCGAATGGGCCACCTCCTGGATGGCCTCGACGAACACGAGGGACGCGATGACCACGACCTATGACGGGCACCTCAACGGCGACGGACTGCGGGTCGCCGTCGTGGCCGGCCGCTTCAACTCGCTGGTCACCGACCGCCTGGTCGACGGCGCGCTGGACGCGCTGCGCCGCCACGGTGTCGACGACGCGTCGGTGATCGTCGCCCGTGTGCCGGGCGCGTTCGAGCTGCCCCTCGCCGCCGCCCGGCTGGCGTCGTCGGGTGCGGTGGACGCCGTGGTCTGCCTGGGTGCGGTGATCCGAGGTGCCACCGGTCATTACGAGCAGGTCGCCGGCCAGTGCGCGGCGGGCATCCAGCGGGCCCAGCTGGACACCGGCGTGCCGGTCATCTTCGGCGTGCTCACCACCGACACCGTCGAGCAGGCCCTGGACCGTGCCGGCGGCAAGGCCGGGAACAAGGGGGCCGAAGCGGCCGTGTCGGCCATCGAGATGGCCGACCTCGTGCGTCAGCTGCCCAAGGGTGGGGGTGAGCGATGAGCGGCGTGCTCCGGCTCGTGCTCCCGAAGGGTTCGCTGGAGGCGGCGACCCTGCAGCTGTTCGAGGAGGCCGACCTGCCGGTGCGGCGCAGCTCGTCGGTGGACTACAGCGCCACCGTCGCCGACCCCCGCATCTCGGACGTGAAGATCCTGCGGCCGCAGGAGATCCCGCGCTACGTCGCCCGCGGGCTGTTCGACCTCGGCATCACCGGCCGGGACTGGATCGAGGAGACGGCCAGCGACGTGGTGTCGCTGGGTGAGCTGCACTACTCCAAGGCGACCGCCCGCCCGGTCAACGTGGTGCTGGCCGTCGGGGCCGACTCGATGGTCGAGAAGGTGGAGGACCTCCCACCCGGGGCACGGGTCCACACCGAGTACCCCGAGCTGACGCGCCGGTACCTCGCTCGCCACGGCGTCGACGCCGAGATCACGCTCTCCTACGGCGCCACCGAGGCCAAGGTGCCCGACATCGCCGACGCCGTGGTGGAGATCACCGAGACGGGGCGGGCTCTTCGGGCCGCCGGGCTGCGCATCGTCGACACGGTGCTGGTGTCCTACACCGAGCTGGTGGCCAACCCGGCGGCGCACGCCCGATCCGAGAAGCGCCAGGCGATGGAGGACATCCTCACGCTCCTGCAGGGCACGCTCGAGGCGCGCGGCAAGGTGCTGGTGAAGCTGAACGTGAGCGGCGCCGACCTGGAGGCCGTCATCGCCGTGCTGCCCGCCATGCGGGCCCCCACGGTGTCCGAGCTGTTCGGCGGCGGCGGCTACGCGGTGGAGACCGTGGTCCCCAAGGCGGAGATCAACACCCTCATCCCGGCCCTCCGAGCCGGCGGCGCCACCGACATCATCGAGCTGCCGTTGTCGAAGATCGTCCACTAGGTCGAGCCCGGTGGTTCCAGGCTCGGGGACCACGCGTCGCGGCGACCACGCCCGCCGCCCGGACCGGTCAGACTGTCGGCCACCCCGGCGGCGACGTGCCGGTGGGGCCAGGTCGACCGGGAGGGCACGCATGCCGCGGGGACGGGTTGTCGAGTTCGACGAGGAGAAGGGTACGGGCGTCGTCGAGGCCCTGGACGGGCGCCGCCTGACGTTCCACTGCACGGCCATCGCCGACGGGACCCGCACGATCGCGGTGGGGACCGACGTGGCCTACACCGGCAAGCCCAGCCACCTGGGGGAGTGGCAGGCCACGTCGGTCGAGCAGCTCCCGTCGAGGCCGTAGGGCCCGGCGTGCCCGAGCCGGTCATCGAGGTCCGCGGGCTGCGGAAGTCCTATGGCGACCTCGAAGCCGTCCGCGGTGTCGACCTGGAGGTCGGGCCGGGCGAGATCGTGGCCGTACTCGGCCCGAACGGGGCGGGCAAGACCACCGTCGTCGAGATCCTGGAGGGCTACCGGGAGCGCACCGCCGGCGAGGTGTCGGTCCTCGGCATGGACCCGGCCCAGGCCACGCAGGCCTGGCGCAGCCGCATCGGCGTCGTGCTGCAGGAGTGCATGATCGAGCCGCTGCTCACCGTCGAGGAGGCGGTCACGCTGTACGCCGGCTACTACCCGGCGCCGCGGGGGGTCGAGGCCACCGTCGAACTGGTCGGGCTGACCGGCCAGCGGGCTCAGCGGGCGGGAAAGCTGTCAGGCGGCCAGCAACGCCGGCTCGACGTGGCCCTGGCGCTGGTGGGCGACCCCGAGCTGCTCTTCCTCGACGAGCCGACGACCGGCTTCGACCCGGCGGCGCGCCGGGCGGCGTGGGGGCTGATCGGCTCCCTGCGGGCCCTCGGCAAGACCGTGCTGCTCACGACCCACTACATGGACGAGGCCCAGGCCCTCGCCGACCGGGTCGTGATCGTGCAGGCTGGCCGGGTCGTGGCCGAGGGCGCCCCCGGCGAGTTGGGGGGCGCCGACCGGTTCCGGTCGCGCATCAGCTTCGGCGTCCCGGCCGACGACCTGCCGCCGGCCCTGGCGGCGCGGGTGTCACGGACCGGCGACCGGCTGGAGCTGAGCACCTCCGCGCCGGTCCCCGACCTGGCCGAGCTGTGCGGGTGGGCCCTCGGCGCCGGCGTCGACCTGGCCGACCTGCGCGTCACACGCCCCAGCCTGGAGGACGTCTACCTGGAGCTCACGAGCACCAGCGGGGACACCGGGTGAGCGGCCCGTGAGCACGCTGGGCCTGGTCTGGCACCAGTTCCGCTACGACCAGAAGACGTTCTGGCGTCAGCCCGAGTCGGTCTTCTTCACCGTGGCGCTACCGCTGATCTTTCTGTTCCTCTTCGTCTCGATCTTCGGCAACGAGCCGGTCCGTATCGGCGCCGGCACCGAGGTCAAGGGCTCCACCTACTACGTGCCCGGCATCGTCACACTCGCCATCGTGTCGGCCACCGTGTTGAACCTGGCCATCTCGCTCACGTTCGCCCGCGAGCGCGGCCTGTTGAAGCGGGTGCGCAGCACGCCGCTGCCGCCCTGGGTGTTCCTGGCCGGGCGCATCGGCACGGCCAGCGGCGTGACCCTGCTGCTGGTCACCGCCGTGGTCGGGCTGGGCCGCCTGGTCTACGGCGTCACCGTGCCGACCACGACCCTGCCCGCGCTGGTGCTGGCGGTCCTGGTCGGCACCGCGTCGGGCTGCGCGCTCGGGTTCGCCCTGTCGTCGATCATCCCGAGCGAGGGCGCCGCCCCCGCCATCACCAACGCGGTGATCCTGCCCCTGTACTTCTTCTCGGGTGTCTTCATCCCCAACGACGACATCCCCGCGCCCATGCAGCGCATCGGCGACGTCTTTCCGGTCAAGCACGTCTTCGAGGCGTTGCTCACCGCGTTCGACCCCAGCACCACCGGGTCGGGGATCGCCGGGGCGGACCTGGCCGTGGTCGCCGCGTGGGGGGTGGCCGGCGCCTTGGTGGCGGTCCGGCGATTCCGCTGGGCCCCACGCAAGCGCTGACGCCGCTCAGCCGGGGGGCTGGGCCTGCCCGGCGGCGCGGATCTGCACGAAGGCCAGCTGCAGCTGGGTCAGGCCGGCGCCGAGCTGAGCCTCGCCGTCGCCCAGGCGGCCGGCCAGGCGTTCGAGCAGGGCGGCCAGGGCATCGATGGCCAACTGCGCCTCGGCCAGGCTCGGCGGCTGCACCGACAGGTGCAGTGCGGCCAGTTCGAACAGGCCGAAGCAGTGGTTGGCGACGACCACCGCGGCGGGGGTGGCGGCCAGCTGCTGCTGCAGCTCGGCCATCTCGGCTTCGAGCTGGCGCTGCTCGGTGTGCTCGTCGTCCTCGGCGGCTCCCGGGGGCCGGGACGGCGGGACCGGAGTCGAGGCGGGCGGCACACGGTCGGCGACGGGGAACTCCCCGCCCGGTGTCCACAAGGTGCTCACGCTGGTACCCTACGGGCACGAATCGAACAGGGGAAGTGGGGCGGGCCCGCGGGCGGCGCCCCCACCCGGCCGGGCCGCTGCGCCGTGCCGGGTCGAATGGCCGCCAGGGGCGGGCGTTGCTTCCGACGCCTGCCCGTTTCGCGTTCGGCCAGCAGCTGCACCGAGCCAGAGACCACCACGAGGAGTGATGCCGCATCGCCGCAGCCACCACCACTGAGACCAGGATCAACGACCGGATCCGCGCCCGGGAAGTGCGTCTCGTCGATGCCGACGGCGCCCAGCTCGGCATCCGCCCCCTCCCCGAGGCGTTGCACATCGCCCGGGAGGCCGACCTGGACCTCGTCGAGGTGGCCCCGATGGCCAATCCTCCGGTGTGCCGCATCATGGACTACGGCAAGTTCAAGTTCGATGCCGCCCAGCGGGCCAAGGAGTCACGGCGCAAGACGACCAACGTCTTGATCAAGGAGATGAAGTACCGGCCCAAGATCGGGCCCGGCGACTTCGAGACCAAGACCCGGCAGGTGTCCAAGTTCCTCGGCCAGGGCCACAAGGTCAAGATCACGATCATGTTCCGGGGTCGGGAGATGAGCCACCAGGAGCTGGGCTTGAAGATCCTGCACCGGGTGGCAGAGGAGGTCGGGCCTCTGGCCAAGGTCGAGGCTTCGCCGAAGGTCGACGGCCGCAATATGATCATGGTCCTCGCGCCCGACAAGCGGGCGCAGCAGGCTGCGGCTCATCAGGCCAAGGCGGCTGACCCGTCCCGTAACGGCGCCGGGACCACGAGCGACACCAGCAGCACGCCCGCACCCGCTCCGGCGGACGCGGCGCCCGTCACCTCGGCCCAGGAGGGGTCTCAGCATGCCGAAGATGAAGACGGACCGGGGAGCGGCCAAGCGGATCAAGGTGACGGGGACGGGCCGGCTCCGGCGCCGTAAGGCCTTCCGGTCCCACCTGCTGGAGAAGAAGTCCTCGGTGCGCACCCGCCGGTTGGGCCGCGAGGCCGACGTCAGCGCCGCCGACCAGCGCCAGATGAAGCGCCTGCTCGGCCGCTAGCACCTCCCACCCCTCGACGAAAGGGACCTCCATGGCCAGGGTCAAGCGCGCAGTCCACGCCAGGAAGCACCACCGCGCCGTCCTCGAGCAGGCGCGCGGCTACTACGGCAACAAGAGCCGCAGCTACCGGGCGGCCAACGAGCAGGTCATGCACTCGCTCCAGTACGCCTTCCGTGACCGCCGGGCCCGCAAGGGTGACTTCCGGTCGCTGTGGATCCAGCGCATCAACGCCGGCGCCCGCCAGCACGGCATGAGCTACAGCCGGTTCATCGCCGGGCTGCGCCAGGCCGAGGTGCAGGTCGACCGCAAGGTGCTGGCCGACCTGGCCGTCACCGACCCGGCTGCATTCGCGGCCCTGGTCCAGGTGGCCGCAGGGAGCGCCGAAGGCTGAGCGGGTCGCCGCCTCGTCTCGCGGCGGGCGGGCTGCCGTTCCGCCACCATCGGGTCCAGCGCCTGCGCCGGCTGGTCGGGCGGGCCGGTGCCCGCCAGGAGGCGCAGGCGTTCGTCGTCGAGGGCGCCAAGGTCCTCGACGAGGCGCTGGCCGCCGGGGCCCCGGTCGAGTCGGTGTACGCCGGGCCGGGCGCACCGACTGACGTGCTGGACCGGGCGGCGGCGGCCGGCGTGCGGGTGCACGTCCTGGCGGCCGGGGTGGTCGAGCGGGTGGCCGGCACGGCCAACCCTCAGCCCGTCCTGGCCGTGGTGCGCGCCGTCGACGTGCCGCTGGCCCGCCTGGCCGACGCCCGGCTCGTCCTGGTTTGCGTGGACGTCCGTGATCCGGGCAACGCCGGCACCGTCGTGCGGTGCGCCGAAGCGGCCGGGGCCGACGGGATAATCTGCTGCGCGGGGACGGTCGACCTCTACAACCCCAAGACGGTGCGGGCTACGGCCGGGTCGATCTTCCACGTCCCCGTCGTGGCCGGAGGCGACGCGATGGAGGTCCTCGACCAGATGTCGACCTGGGGTGTGCGGCGCTTGGGAACGACCGTCGGTGCCGGTCGCCCGTACACCGAGGTGGACCTCACGGTCCGGACCGCGTTCGTCCTCGGCAACGAGGCCACCGGCCTGCCGTCCCGGGTGTTCGCCGGTCTCGACGAGGTGGTCACCATCCCGATGGCCGGCCGCACGTCGTCGCTGAACGTCGGCATGGCCGCCGCGGTGCTGTGTTTCGAAGCGGCCCGTCAGCGCACAATGGGTCGAGACCGTTGATGTTCGACCTCATTCCCGACGCCATCGTGCGGCTCGACGCCGAGCAGCGGATCGCGGAAGCCAACCGCGCCGTCACCGCCCTGACCGGCTGGTCGACGGCCACGTTGATCGGTCGCCGGGTGTCGGTGCTGCACCCACGCGGCCGTGACGGCGAACCGATCCTCGCCGCCGGGTGGCCCCATGCCAGCGAGCTGCGCACCGTCCGGCTGGTCCCCGAGATGGAAGTCACGCTCCGGCGCGCCGACGGGACCGACGTGCACACCTACGCCACGGCGCGTTACCTCCGGGACGACAAGGGTCGTGTCCAGGGCGCCGTGGTGGCCCTGCGCTCGGCCGAGGCCCGGCGCCACCACATGGCCACCGGCATCGAGATCGTGGGCACCGTCGGCCACGAGCTGCGGTCCCCCCTCACGTCGGTGAAGGGCTACACGAGCCTCCTGCTCAACAAGTGGGACCGCATCCGCGACGACCAGAAGAAGATGATGCTGGAGCAGGTCAACCGGGACGCCGACCGCGTCACCCGCCTCATCACCGAGCTGCTCGACATCAGCCGGCTGGAGTCCGGGCGGCTGCAGCTGCGCCGGCAGATGGTCGACCTGGAGGCGCTGGCCGACTCGGTCGTCGACAAGGTGCGGATGGAGTACCCCGACCTGGACTGCACGTTGGTCTTCCCCGACCAGTTTCCGCAGGTCTATGCCGACCCCGACAAGATCGTGCAGATCCTCACCAACCTGGTGGAGAACGCCTGCAAGTACGCCTCGCCCGTCGGGATCGTGGTCGAGGCCACCTTGACCGACGACGCAGTGGTGGTGGCCGTTCACGACCGGGGCGAGGGCTTCCCCGAGTCGGATCTGGCCAAGGTGTTCACCAAGTTCTTCCGGCGGACCGATGCCCGCCCTACCGGCTCCGGCCTCGGCCTGTGGATCAGCCGGGGCCTGGCCGAGGCCCACGGGGGCACGTTGGTCGCCCGGTCCACCATCGGCCGCGGGTCCACGTTCCTGTGCACCCTCCCGCTCGTCGACTTCGAGGAACTGCACGCCTGAGAGAGCGAGCCGTCGGCTGCCGTCCCCTGGCATACCTTCACGCGAACGACAGTGAAGCTGTCCGACGATCTCGACGCCAGGCTCCGGCACGAAGCCGGCCGTCGCGGCGTGACTGTGTCCGAACGGGACGCGCCAGGCCATCGAGGCCCACCCGGGTGGGCGCCGATCGAGACGGGAAGCTCATCGCGGCGGGCGCGGTCGAAGCGACGAGCACGACATCTGCCTGCGCATCGAGGAGATCCTGCGCGCCGAGGCGTCCCGATAGCCCTCATCGTCGACGCCGGGCCCCTGTACGCCTACGGTCCGTCGGAGGAGAAGTTCGGGTTCTCGATGAGCCCCAGGGAACTGACGGCCGAGGTCAACGAACGCTCCGAAGGCGACGTAGCGATCGATTCGACCTCTGACGAGCTGACCTACACGCCACTCCTGCTTGAGTTCCTCCCACGCCGCGTGAAGGTCGTGACCCGCCGGGCAGCGCGGCGAGGAGCTGGGAGAGCTGCCCGCCGCCGGGGGCGTGAACGCGTTGCAGGAGCCGCCAGTACCTCGAGGCTGGCAGGGCGAGATCGTCGTCGGGGAGCCCGTCGGGCCAGTTGCCGCCGAGGACGCGCACCGCGAGGTATTCGTCGATCACCAACACGATGGCCGGCGGTCAGTCGTCGTCGGTGTCGTGACCACCGAGCAGCGGGTCCGCCGCAAGGTCGGCGTCCAGCGCCGCCTGGAACTCGTCGACGAGATCACCGGTGGTCATGCGGCGGAACAGCTCACGGCCCTCGGCCGACAGGCGCGGATCCCCGGCGCGGCGCCGTCGTTCCTCGAGGAGCTCTTCGCCGATGGTCACGGGTTCCATTGTGCCTCCAATCTCGCCGCTGGGGCGGGTGGTTCACGTTGGTGCATCGGTGTGGAGGTTGTTGATCTGTCCGCAGGGCAGGTCAGTTGGGGTTGCCGGCGATGTGAGGGGCCGCGGTCGACGCAGCGTCCGATCCGGGGGCGGGCGGTTCTCTTCTTGTTCTTCGTTCTTCGCCGGCGAGATCACAAGAGTCGGCTCCCGGTCGTCGTGGAACGGGCACAACCCGGTCAGATCCCAACCATGAGGGTGCACCACGACCCCACGGGCCTCGGCCAGGCGCTCGACGGCCACCTCGGCCTTCAACCGCTCGATCTCGGCGTCCGGGATCCGAGCCACTCGCGCTCAGCCGATCCCGTCAAGTCCGAACATATGCGACTGAGAATTGTAGATGTGCTCGCCCTCCATCAAGCATCCCGAAGAAGGTCGTTACGTTGCTCGCACCCGTTACGGACCTGATCGCCATGAACTTCGGAACCTGCCTCGCCACCCTCTGCAAGCAACGAGGGCTCACCGAGCCGACACTCACCGACCAGATCGACGTCCACGTCTCATCAGTCGCGTTCGGACACACGTCATCGCCATTCCATCTCGACATCAGAACCCCGCGCGAGGGGCGGACCACGCTGACGCCCCACCGCGTATAGATCGACTGGGGTGACCCACCACCGCCTGTCGTGTTTGGGGCCGGTCGTCACGAGAGGCAGTGAACTGCCCACCGAACGAGTTCGGCCAGAGTCGTCGGATGCGCGTCGGTTGGACTATAGGGATCACCCCCGTACCCGGCTTGCACGATGGACTTGCCATCCACCGTCCCATCCCGTTCTTGGGCAGCTGGCGCTCCAGCTCGACGATGCGCGCCTCCAGGCGGACTACAAGCTTGCGAAGCTGGGCGTTCTCCGCCTCCAGCTCCGCAACCTGTGCCGCCAAGTCCACGACCACGTTCTAGCTCGACGACCTCGCGCGGAGTGTGGTGGACCTCGCGCGCGCCGCGCGATTCCCGCTGACAGTTACACTGATGCTAATCTACCCCGATTCTACAATTGGAGGAGGATCTGTGCCCTGGACTGAGCTGACAGCGCAGGTGATGACCGGGACTCCTCCAATCGATCCCGGCAGAGCGGTTTGTGCCGGGATCGTGCAGGGCACCGACGCTACCGTCCGGTTAGCGGATAAAATTGCACTCATAGGGAATCTGCAGTTCGCTGGCGTCGCGATCGGAGCCGGTCGTGCATTGGGACACGTCACGGTGGCTACCGGCGGCGTCATCCCGAGCACGATAACGGGGCTTGGCGCGGGACCAGCGTGTGCCGTGGCCGTGGATGCTCAGGGGGCACTCGTACGGGCTACCGATGGGGCGTGGCTCCCTGCCGTTGCAGTTGTTGTCCCCGATCCCGACGTCGAGTCGCGCCGAGTGTGGTCGAGCATCCGAAATTGGCTGGGGTACTGCGATAGGGCCGGCAACCTTACCCTGGCTCCCCGACGCGATATAAACTTCAACGTGCTCGATTTCGGTGCCGATCCGACGGGTACTCACGACTCCTACCATGCCTTTTTGGCTTGGTCCCTAGCCATCACAAGGGCCGGCGGCGGAATGGCGGTCGTGCCACCCGGCACGTATCTCATTGGCCGTGTCATCTCCTACAACGGCGTGACTGGCGACTATATGAGCGATGTTCGCGATTTCGTCTTCGACGGATGCCGTGGGCTTAACATCAACGGCTACGGGGCAAGACTGGAGCTCCAAGCCGCCGACCGTCGGGTCGATCGAATCTTCGAGGGACGGCCGCTAACCGACACCAACATGCTGACACCGTTCCGGATCCAGAACTGCGCCGAGGTGAACCTCGAGGGTTTCGAGGTGGACGGCAACGCAGACAAGGTGGTCGAGGATGTCGGGCTGACGGAGAGCGACGGTAGGTGCGTGGTGATCGCGAACTGCACCAACGTGGTAATCCGCAACATGCGCCTGCACCATAGTTGGGGGGACGGCATCAACGTCGGGCATCACCGAGAGATCATTGCTGCTCAGGCGTTCAGCAACGATGTTCTCGTCGAGAACTGCGAGGTGTACGCCAACGCGCGCGGGAACATCAGCATCCATCAGGCGCGCCATGTCCGCATATCGGGCTGTCGGATCTACGAGGGCGGCAAGACCGGAAGCATTACCTATTCTCCTAAGCACGGTATCGACATAGAGCCCGACGTTGTTCCGACGCCGGCGAATCAATTTACAATTATTGAGAACTGCGACATCTACAATAATGGCCTCAGAGCAATTGCTGTCAGAACGCGGTGCAGCCGCGTAATTATACGTGACTGTTTCGTCGACAACAACTGGGTCGAGGAGGATGAAGACCAGCAGCCGCTCGTTCTTGCAGCTCCATATTGCACGCTGTTGGATTCTGAAATCAATACGCGCTCAGGGCATATTGAGGTCGCGAACGTCGACAACGACGGCAATGCGGTATTCGCGATGGAACGCTGTCTGATCCGATCGAACACGCGAATCGGCGTGGACGGAGTTGCAGTGAGCGGGTCCGGCTTGATGATCTCCCAGGATCCAACTGCAGCTCGGCCCCCCCGAGTAGTCAGTGCCCACATCGCTAACAATCGCTTCATCAATGAGTCGGTCATTCCGATGGGCCCACGCCGATTTCCCAGCGTGAGCCACGGCAACGATCCCGACATTGTCCAGATCGTCTTCCGGGACAACTACGTCTTCATCCCTCGACAAGCGCACGATCGCAATGCGGACCATATGTTCGTGACCGACGTTGCTGTGCATCTAGCCGAGAACAATGTGTATGAGACCGACCTCGCAGAGTCAGACAGATACTTCGCCGTAAGCTATGGCGAAAGCGTTTCCGCAAGGCCTCCCGACCCGGGTGAGCAGCTACCTACTATGGCGTCAGGCGGGGCATCCCCCACGATGAGGTCGGGGATATTGGTACGGAACGAGCGTTTCGTGTCTCCTGGCGCAGGCAACGGCTTTCGGCCGGGAGACAACGCGAGTGTCGGGAACTTCGACCGTGCATTTCCATACGCCCAGAGCACCAAGGCTTCCGGATTGGTCATGGGCGAACAGCGGATGTTCTTTGCAGCCCAGCGGCCGACCCGCGGCAGCTTTCAGCAGGGCGACATCGTCATCAACAGCAGCGTGGCAAAGAACCAGCCGATTGGATGGATTTGTACCGTCGGAGGAAGGATAGGGGCAGACGCGGTTGTGTTCCCGGTTCCCTTCGTCTTCGAGGATCTACCGAGCCTTTGAGTGCAGTTCGCGGCGATGAGTGGACGATCGCTTCCTACCGCCCGGTGGAGGCCGGTGCGCGAACGTCGGTGGAGGTCGGGCTCGGCTGGTCAGCGAGGACGGCGGGACTGCCACGCAGCGTGTCCTCGCCGAGACGCACGACGCCGCTACTACCGGAGCCACGTGATCGAAGAGTCCGCCCCGTTGCGGTTGGGTAGGGAGCTGGCGAGGTAGCGAGGGGTAGGCGACGCCGGGCTCAGGTCCCTCGGTTTCCCGAGGGCCGCCATGTTCGGCTGCCATGCTCGCCCCTTTTCCAGCTCCGCCCGTCGAACTGTGCATGCGGTTCTCCCGCACACAGCTCACCGACGCCCTTCAC
>Ga0187892_10008792_pt1 | contig 13615 bp, 7 predicted proteins | sample MA1701073metaG_FD_139345 | JGI IMG/M metagenome (GOLD analysis project Ga0187892, IMG submission 139345) | Bio-ooze microbial communities from a basaltic lava cave in the Kipuka Kanohina Cave System on the Island of Hawaii, USA - MA170107-3 metaG ...
ACACGCTGGGCGCTCTCGGCGATCTGTCTCGACGTGGCGAGTAGCTCAGTGATCGTTGTGCTGATCTCGTTCATCGCCGTGGCCTGCTCTTTGGCTCCCGTAGCTTGCTGGTTCGCCGCAGCTTGAAGCTCCGCCGAAGAACTCTGCACGTGCTGAATCGCAGAACCAATCTGAACGGTGAGCGAGCGGGTTAAGAAGAAGGCGACGAGGCCGCCTACGACAGCGGTTCCGATTGCGATCGCGATGACCAACGCTACTGCCGAAGAAGATGCGTCCGTGGAAGTCCGCTTCCCGTCTTCCAATGCCAGCGACTCCCTTGAAATGAAAGCGTTGATTTCACGCTCGAGAACGGCGTACCTGGGCGCCATCTGCTCGTCGAAACGGCGTACGATGGTTTCGAGGTTTGCTTCCGATTTCCGCTGAGCGATCAACTGCTCCGCCGCAGCCCGCCAGTCAGCTTGAGCGCGCTCAACCTGTTCCAACAAGCGTCTGGCTTCGCCTTCGGCGAACCGAGCCTTCAGTCGTTGCCGAACTGCCTCGAAGTCGCCGTCGGCCGCCCGAATGCTGTCAAGGAATCGTTCTTCCTTGGAGAGAAGAAACCCGCGAGAGGCCGCCACGATGCGCTCAATCGCGACATGAAGCTTGTGCGCATCAATGAGGCTTTGGGCGTGCACCGCGATGAGCGCGTCTTTGTCAGTCACGACTGAACGCATGCCGAGGATGGCGATCAGGCCCATCGCTATCATCAGGGCGATCGTTACGGCGAAGCCTGCTCCCAGCTTCTGTCCAAATGTCCTGGATTGATTCATTGTTGCATCCTCCTCTGAGAATCCCCTCCCTGGAGGGGTGGCGCCGGGGTGGGTCCGTCCCTAATTCAAACCCACCTCAGACCCTGAAGGCCCTGGCCCCGGAACATTCCCCCCTTTTCTAAGGGGGACTTTCTCGCGTCCGCAGAGCGGAATCGTTCGACTGCTCATCCGGCGCCGCATGAAACATTTCATGCTCTGTGTCACTCCGCAGAAGTATCAATGACTCCTCGGCCTAATCCTTAGTTCTAACCGATGGAGCCTGCCCCTTGATGGTTTGAGCAACCGAAGCCAGGCTGATAACCGGACAAATCAGCGCTCCGATCCGTGAGACCTGAGGCAGGTGCTGCCTTCGCGCTGACTCTTCCGAGGTCCACAGGTCCGCACTGGAAATTCGCGCGTAGCCTTCAAGTGACCCAAAGGTCAGTCCGAGCGGTTCATGGGTTCCAAAGACGGAAACCCAACGCGCCGGGCTGCCGTCCTTCCCATGCCCGAGAATTTCAGCCAGGCTGTAGACGGGGAAAATCACGCCCCTGATCGCCGTCAAACCGAGGAGCTCCGATACTGCGCTTGGAACCGGCGTGATCCGGGGATTTGGCGAAAGCCCCGACATTTCAGCGAGCCGTAGGGCATAGGGTTCACCAGCGATTCGCACGGAAAGCAGGTCTTGAAGATCTTGCGCTCCGGCGTTCGGCCGAGCCGCAAAGGCTTGGTCGAAGGCCTGTCGCAGACCTTCTATTCCCTCCGCCATTACAGAACGGCGCATCATCAAGAGTGGCCTCCGCAGGCGCGCATCTCGGCGCGACCCAGTTCAATGAGAGCCTCACGTTTGAAGCCGCCGCCGAACAAAAGGATTCGCGAGGCATCTTCGCTCGACAGCAGCAGCAGCGACTGGTTAAGTTCCTGCCTCGCGGTCTCCAAATCGCCCCGTCGTTTAGCCAAAATACCCAGATGCAAGTGAGGCATTGCAAAGGCTGGATCCAGGTAGGCAGCAGTCTGATCGTGATCCGTTGCGCCGGATAGATCGCCTGCGTGCTCGCGACAAAGAGCCATCAAGTAGTGCGCGCCCGAATTGAATTCATCAAACTTCAAAAGGTCTCTGCAGGCCTTCTCGGCGTGAGAGAGGTCGCCGCGATTTGTAAGAATGACCGCGCGCAGGAGCAGAGCATCGGGGTCCATACTGCGCTCTGGGAGCAGATCCATAGCTTCTGAGAATCTTTCCTTTCTTATCAGCTCAACAACCGCTTCAGAGTCCCATGGGCGCGTCGCGACAGCGGCTGGCACCTCGTCGGTGGAGTCTAATGGGATCCCCCTCGAAGCCACCGAGGGTTGGCAAGGCGCACCGGCAAGGATCGCGATGTGTTCAGAGGCGCGACGGATGGCCTCGACCCAGGACCCAGCGGTGTCCACAAGTTCTGCAGTAATCGTCGCCGCTGGATTGTAGGATTTCAAACCCTCGGTTGAGGCGCTGGAAGTTCGCCCCTCGTGATCCCCTCGTTTTTGGTAGTAGAAGGTCCCATGGGTGTGTCGCAGATGGAATTCATCGGAGACGCCGCGCAGTGTCTCCGCGTGGCCAAGAAACAAGTATCCTCCGGGCTTTAATGCCTTGCACATTCGCGCGACAACGGTCTTGGTAAGGCCGGGAGCAAAGTACATGGTCACGTTGCGGCAAAAGATGACGTCAAACCGGTTTTCTTGCCAGAACAGCGAGTCGTCAACCAGGAGGTTCCGTTCTTCAAGAGCCACCATTGAGCGGATCGCTTCGTCAACGATGAATTCCCGACCTTCGTTCCGAAAGTAGCGTTGGCGCAACTCGTCGGGAGTCTCACGCAGGGCCCAAGCTGAGTACCGTCCGACTTTGGCTTTCTGAAGACTCGCGGGGTTGATGTCGATCCCTCCGATCTTCATCAACCGCGCCCCAGCCAGGTTTGCGCGGCTCTCAGTCGTCAGGATAGCCAGCGAATAGACTTCCTCGCCGGAGGCGCATCCGGCGGACAGGATTTGAACCCCACCCCAGGGACTTCTGGTCCGAAGACAGTCGGGTAAAACAACCTCGGCAAAGGCTCTGAAGTGATCCCAATATCTGAAGAAATAGGTCTCACCGACTGTCAAAGTTTCAGCCAGCTTCCGCCATTCCTCATCCCATGACCCTACCGAAGCAAGACCGTCAAGATACCAGCCATAGCTGGAGACGGTCAGGCTGCCGATTCTTTCTTTCAGGACCTTAGCAAGATAATCGAGCTTGCTCTCGTCATATGCCAACCCTAGCCGCGACGTAACGGCCGATCGAAAGCGCTCTACATCCGACGGTGATGGGTCCAGGACTGGAGTCACCGACCGTTGCCTCCTACTCCGAGGGATTGCCAGACATCCTCGGACAGCATCTTGCCTTCCTGCAGGATCACCAGAAGCTCGCCATCGAGAGTGCCAATAGCTGCGACTGTTCCGGAATCAGCACCATGCAGGAGTGATGGCATTCGCTGTAGCAGCGAGGTGTCTAATTCCCTAACCCCAACGACCTCGTCGACTGCGAGGGCAATCCCTCTCGTCTCGGAGATCCGAAGCGCAATGAAGCGCGTGACGGACATCAGGCCATTCGTTCCCAGCAGAGCTCCAACATCAACGACTGGGAAAGGAGAACCTCGGATAATTGAAAGCCCACGAACGAAGCCGGGCATGTCTTTGAAGGCCTCAGTGGGGAGCGGTCTCATTGTCTCCAGAACGCAAGAGAGTGGCACCGCGCACAGGTTGGAGTGGGCGCGGAAAACGAGAACTGGACTCAGAGCGTGAGCCAATCTTGCCGTCATGAAGTGGCTCTCCGTGATCAGCTACGGAGTTGAACGCCTGCCGCGGGCGCGCAACTTCCAGTGGCAGTTGGTTGAATGAGAGTCGATCGTACGATAACGTCGAAAATTGCTGGGGTGCTAATCCAGCGTTGCTTCTATCTGTATCGTCACTAAACCTTGCTTCGGTTAAAGAATATCTAGTTTTCTTGCATCCAAAGACATCGGCCAGTAAGCGACTCACGGAGGAATCGGAATCTCAGAAGAATTACCTTGTGGCTTGCAAACTCGCGCGGGTCAATGGTTGTCAAGAGCGTGAGGCGCATTCTCAGCGCTACCCTTCCGTTGGTCTCCATGGGTATCTGGACCCTGAAGTCTCAGTTCAATTTGTCTCGGTCGACGCCTTGTCCAAGACCTCGCGCACCTTTTGTGCCAAGGCGGACGGCGTAAACGGCTTTTGGAGAAAACTCAGGCTCCCATCGAGCACTCCGTGTTGAACGATTGCATTAGGCGCATAGCCTGACATATAGAGCGCTCGCATGCGGGGTCGCATTCCGGCGAGCCGCCGCGCAAGCTCGCAACCGTTCATCTCAGGCATGACAACGTCTGTGAGGAGCAGGTTGATCGCTTCTCCTTTAGAGTGCTCACAGATGAAGAGTGCTGCCTCCCCATTGGCTGCTTCAAGGACGTAGTAGCCCAGCGTCCTGAGCGCGGTGCTGGTCATTTTGCGCACCGTCTCGTCATCCTCGACGAGCAAGATCGTTTCTGTTCCCCGCGGCAATCCCGTAAGCGTAGAAGTTCGGTCAGACTGCCGAGTCTCCCGGTCAACTCTGGGAAAATAGATCTTGATGGTTGTCCCTTTGCCCACTTCGCTGTAGACCCAGATGCTTCCACCCGATTGTTTGACAATGCCATACACCGTCGACAACCCCAACCCAGTGCCTTGTCCGACAGGCTTTGTCGTAAAGAATGGCTCGAAGATGTGTGCCTGCGTCTGTTTATCCATACCGCAACCCGTGTCGCTGATGGCCACCATCACGTGAGGGCTGGCTTTGACCGTGACATAATTACTGGCGTACTGTTCATCCAGGTCAACGTTAGCGGTCTCGATCGTCACCTTGCCGCCATCGGGCATCGCATCTCGTGCGTTGACTGCGAGATTCAAGAGCACCTGCTCAACCTGTCCCGGGTCAGCCTTGACGCTTCCCAGAGCGGGGTCCAGCACCGTCTCAAGCTGGATGTCTTCTCCGATCAACCGCTTCAGCATCTTGTACATTTCCGAGATGGTGTGGTTAAGGTCGAAAACTTTCGGTTGCAGAACTTGCTTACGGCTGAAGGCCAGCAGTTGCCGCGTCAAAGCGCTTGCGCGTACACCCGCCTTCTTGATTTCCTCGATATCGCTACGACCCGGATCCTCGGGCTGCAAGTGCCGGAGGTTCATGTCGCTGTAGCCGATGATCGCGGTGAGCAGGTTGTTGAAATCATGGGCAACGCCCCCGGCAAGCTTTCCTACGGCATCCATCTTTTGTGCCTGTCGGAATTGTTCTTCAAGACTCTTGCGCTCGGTGATGTCTTCAACCGAGCCCTCGTGCAACAGCAATTGGCCGCTTTCATCCCGGATCGCGCGAATGTTCAGGGAAACCCAAACCTTGCTCAGGTCTTTGCGATATACCTCACACTCGAATCCCATCACCACACCTTTTTCAGCAAGCGTCGCCGTGAGGTTCTCGTGAAAGTTCTGATCAACATAGTACTGGCTCTCGCTCTCCATACGATGGGTAATGAGCTCCTCCTGAGAGTCATAACCCAGAATGCGGACCATCGAAGGATTGACCGAAGTGAGCCTTCCTTCGGGAGTGGCCTGATAGATCCCTTCAACCGCATTTTCAAAGATGCTCCGATATTTTTCTTCCGCTTGCCTGTGCGCAGCCTCAGCTTGTTTGCGCTCGGTGATGTCGATGAGGACGCCGCGTCTGCCGAGAGGCTGGCCCTTACGGTTTACGATTACCGTGGAGTTCGACTCGACCCAAAGGACGCGGCCGTCCTTGGCGATGCAGCGGAATTCAAGCCGGTCGCTTCTTCCGTGGGCGAAGTCGGTAGCAGCGGCCTCTACGGTCCGCTCTCGGTCGTCCGGGTGGACCATCGAGCGCCAGAAATCTGGTGTCGAGAGCGCTTCCTCGACGCTGTAGCCAAGCATTGTTTCTACGTAGTCGCTGACAAAGTCAATCCTCTGTGTCGCGGCACCAGGTTCGCCCCAAGCCTCCCAGACGACGCCGGGCACATTGGCGACGATGGTATTCAAACGCTGGCTCTGGCTTTCAATATGCGCAGTCAGTTGGGCGTTCTCCTCCTCGGCACGTTTTCGCTCTGTGATGTCACGGGCAACCCATAAAACCTCCTCACTTGACATCGGTGAAATACTGCCGTCGAACCATCGCTGGGCCCCATCCATTCGCAGGCTGTATTCGACGCGGTGCATTCTGCCCTCGTCCAAGGAGCGATGAATGTGCTCGATAAAAAGGTCCGCCTCGTGTTTCGAGAATACGTCATGAACGCTTTTCCCAACCAGTTCGGCGGAGGGCTTGTACATGTATGCAGGATCAGTCGGCGCGACTCTCAAACAACGACCTTGCCGATCAAACACGAGGATCACATCGGTCATTGCGGCAAAGAGCGCTCGCAGCTCCGTTTCAGAAGCTTGCAGGGCATCTTCAGCCCGCCTGCGTGCCTTGTGTATTCTTGTTCCCTCGAGCTCCCGATCAATGACAGGTCTTAGTCGCGCCAGATTACTTTTCGTCATGTAATCTTGCGCGCCGGCCAGCATGACAGAGACGGCGACCTCCTCACTCATGGTTCCGGAAATAATGATGAACGGAACATCCAACCCCGTTTCTTTCAGGAGCGCCAGCGCTTCATCCGAGCTAAAGTGGGGCATCGAGCAGTCACATAGAATGACATCCCACTCCTGCTGTCGCAGCGCCGCTTTCATTGATTCCGGTGTGTCAACGCGGTCAAAGACTAGCTGATAGCCTTCCCGCAACAGGTGGCGCCGGAGCAAGAAAGCATCCCGTTCCGAATCCTCGACGTTTAGTACCCTCAGGACTCTGTTCATTGTCGTAACACTCATTTCATAGGCCGGACTGGTTCAAATCCGCCAAACTATCTTCTGTAACCCTCAAATAGCGTCGTGCAGTAGCCGCTGTATTGTCTACTCGCCCGAACGCATTTCCTTCGACTCAGCGCCGAGCTCAGGCTTGTCCAAGACCTCGCGCACCTTTTGCGCCAGCGCGGAAGGCGTAAACGGCTTTTGGAGAAAGTTCACGCTTCCGTCTAACACTTCGTGTTGGACAATGGCATTGGCCGTATAGCCTGACATATAGAGGACTCGCATGTGAGGCCGCATTCCGGCGAGCCGTTGCACTAACTCGCGCCCGCTCATCTCAGGCATGACCACGTCGCTAAGCAACAAGTGGATTTCTCTTTCGACGTTCCGGCAGATCAATAGCGCGATATCTCCGTTGGCTGCCTCCAGGATCTGGTAACCGAGTGTTTTGAGCACGGCGATGGTGAGCGTCCGCACCGTCTCGTCATCTTCCGCAACCAGGATCGTTTCCGTCCCGCGCGGAAACTCGGCCGGAGGGGCGGTGCGCTGAAGCTCTCGAACTTCCTCGTCGACTCTGGGCAAATAGATCTTAAAGGTGGTCCCTTTCCCAACCTCACTGTAGACCCAGATGCTGCCTCCCGATTGTTTGACAATCCCATACACCGTCGACAACCCGAGCCCCGTGCCCTGTCCTAGAGCCTTTGTCGTGAAGAACGGCTCGAAAATCTGGGCCTGAGTCTGTCGATCCATACCACAACCGGTGTCACTAATTGCCAGCATGACGTAAGGGCCGGGCTTGACCGTGACATGGTCGCTGGCGTACTGCTCATCCAGATCGACATTGGCGGTCTCAATCGTCACCTTGCCCCCATCAGGCATCGCGTCCCGTGCATTGACTGCCAGGTTCATGAGGATCTGCTCAACCTGCCCCGGATCAGCCTTGGTCCTCCCAAGGGCCGGGTCCAGCACCGGATCCAGCTGGATGTCTTCTCCAATTAGCCGTTGCAGCATCTTGTGCATGTCAGAGACGGTATGGTTAAGATCCAGAACTCTCGGCTCCAACACCTGCTTGCGGCTGAACGCCAGCAGCTGCCGCGTCAAAGCGCTGGCCCGCTGGCCCGCTTTCTTGATCTCTTCGATGTCGCTGCGGCGTAGATCCCCAGGTGGCAACTGCTGCAGGTTCAGATCGCTGTAGCCGATGATGGCGGTGAGGAGGTTGTTGAAATCATGCGCGACACCCCCGGCGAGTTTTCCCACCGCCTCCATCTTCTGTGCCTGCCGGAATTGTTCTTCCAGGCTCTTGCGCTCGGCAATGTCTTCCACCGAACCTTCGTGGAGCAGCAGGTTGCCACTTGCATCGCGGAGGGCGCGAATGTTCTGGGAAATCCATAGCTTGCTGTGGTCTTTGCGATACACCTCACACTCGAATCCCGCCACCACGCCTTTCTCTGCGAGCATCGCCTTGAGTTTCTCGTGACAGTTGGGATCAACATAATGTTGGATCTCGCTCTCCATTCGATGAGCAATCAGGTCCTCCTCAGACGCATAGCCCAGAATACGGACCAGCGCAGGATTGACCGAGGTGAGCTTTCCTTCAGGCGTGGACCGATAGATCCCTTCGACCGCATTTTCGAAGATACTGCGATACTTTTCCTCGGCCAGCCTGAGCGACACTTCGGCTTGCTTGCGCTCGGTAACGTCCGTGATGACACCGCGCCTGCCAACAGACTGGCCATTCAGATTCATGATTACAGTGGAGTTCGATTCGACCCAGATCACACGCCCGTCCTTGGCGACGCAGCGGAATTCAAGCCTGCCGCCGTGGCCGTTGGCAAAGTTGGCGGCAGCAGCTTGCACGGTCGGCTCCCAGTCGTCCGGGTGCACGATCGACCGCCAGAAGTTTGGCGTCGAGAGAGCCTCCTCGACGCTGTAACCAAGCATTACCTCGACATAGTCACTGACAAAGCCAACCCGCTCGGTGGGACCATCCGGTTCGCCCCAGACCTCCCAGACGACGCCCGGCACATTGGCAACGATGGTATTCAAGCGCTGACGCTGGATTTCAATCTGGGTAGTCAGCTGCGCTCTCTCTTCCTTTGCATGCTTGCGATGGGTGATGTCCTGCTGGATGGCTATGAAATTGGTAATAGTGCCCGCATCATTCATCACGGGTGTGATGGTCTGGTCCAGGTAGTAGAGCTGACCGTCCTTTCTTCGGTTAGTCATCTCTCCACGCCAGACTTGCCCTGAAAGGATGGTGTTCCAAAGACTTTCGTAGAAAGCTGAGTCGTGCTCGCCTGATGTGAGAATGTTGGGTTTATAGCCAAGAACCTCTTCGAGTCCGTATCCCGTCATGACAGTAAAGGCCGGGTTCACCCAGCGAATGACACCCTCTGCATCCGTGATCGCGATAGCGTTGGCAGCTGCCCCGAGCGCGGCTGCTTGCAAGTGGATGAGTTGCTCGGCGCGCTTGCGCTCTGTAATGTCGCGCGCAACCCACAAGACTTCATCCTTGGACATCGGCGAAACACTGCCCTCGAACCATACTTGAGCGTCCTTGATCTGGAGGCTGTATTCGACTCGGTGCATCCTGCCCAGCTCCAATGCGATGTGAATGTGTACGAGAAACCGGTCTGCCTCTTCTTGCGAGAATACCTCGTGCACCGTTTTTCCAATCAGCTCGGCAGGGCGCTGGTACAGGTAGGTAGGATCAGTCGGCGCAATTCTCAAATGGCGTCCTTGCCGATCGAAAACGAGGATGACATCGGTCATCGCGGCAAAAAGCGTCCGCAACTGTGCTTCAGAGGCTTTCAGGGCTTCCTCTGCCTGCTTGCGTGCCTTATGACTTTCTATTTCCTCCAGCTCTCGATCAATGGCCGGTGCGAGCCGCGCCAGATTGCCTTTCATCAAGTAATCACTCGCGCCGGCCAGCATGGCTGAAACCGCAACATCTTCCCCGATGGTTCCGGAAATGATGATGAACGGAATATCCAGCCCCGTCTCTTTCAGCAGTGCCAGTGCGGCCGTCGCGTTGAAATGAGGCATCGAGTAGTCACAAAGAATGACGTCCCAAGCTTGGCTTTCCAGCGCAGCTCGCGTTGCCTCGGGCGTTTCCACGCGATGGTAGACAAGCTGATAGCCTGCCTGTGACAAGTGCCGGCGAAGCAGGGAAGCGTCCCGTTCCGAATCCTCTATATTCAGTACTCGCAGGACCTTGCCCATCGTCTAAGGCTCATTTCACAGGTGCGGCCTGATTCAAGACCAGCCAGTACAAACCCAATTGCCTGGTGGCTTCGACGAACTGCCCGAAGTCCACAGGCTTCCGAACATAACTGTTGGCGCCCAGGTTATAGCTGTTGATCAGGTCTTCTTCTTCGCTGGAGGACGTGAACATTACGACTGGGAGCCGCTTGGTGCGGTCATCTGCTCTTACCTTCTTAAGAACCTGCAAGCCGTCCACCTTCGGCAACTTTAGATCAAGCAGGATCATTTGCGGCATGACTTGCATATCACGTGCCGAATACGCTCCCGTGCCGAATAAATAATCCAATGCTTCTACTCCATCGCGCACGACGACCACTTCATTCAGGATGTTGCATTTCTTGAGCGCGCGTAGAGTCAAAGCCTCATCTCTGGGATTATCCTCAACCACTAAAATCACTTTGGTCTCCATGTTTCATCTCCTTCAGATCCGGAAGTGTGAAATAAAAAGTCGCTCCTCGGTCCACGGCACCCTCAGCCCAGACCCGGCCTCCATGCCGATGGACGATGCGCTGAACGGTCGCAAGTCCTATGCCTGTGCCTTCGAACTCGCTGGTGCCGTGCAGTCGCTGGAAGGCGCCGAATAATTTGCTAGCGTATTCCATGTCGAATCCCGCGCCATTGTCGCGGACGAAGTAGTAGGCTTCGTGATCGTTCTGTTCCTGGCCGAAGGTGATCTCTGAACGCTCCCGCTTCGAGGTAAATTTCCACGCGTTTCCAAGCAGGTTATTCAGCAGGACTTGCAACAAACGCTTATCACCGTGGGCTGCAAGGCTGTCTTCGATCTTGATGGCAACTTCTCGCTCGGGTTCTCTTCTTCGCAGCTCGCTTACAATCGCTTCTGCCAACTGGCTGAGGTTGATAACCTCCCGCCGCATCTCGATGCGTGTCACGCGTGCGAGATGCAAGAGCGCGTCAATCAACTGCGCCATTTCCTGGCTGGCGCCGCGCACTTGTTCGAGATAGCCCTTGCCCTCCTGGTCCAGCTTGTCAGCACAGTCTTCCAGCAGGGCCAGGCTGAAGCCATCGATTGCCCGCAACGGCGCGCGCAGGTCGTGCGAGACTGAATAAGAGAAGGCTTCGAGCTCTTTGTTGGCGGCTTGCAGTTGCGCAGTACGATCGGCGACACGACGCTCAAGGTCTTCGTTAAGGATGCGAACCTCTTCCTCTGCCTGACGCCGTTCGGTAATGTCGCGCAGGATGACGGTGTAGAGCTTCTGACCCTCCGTTTCGAGCTGCGAGATCGAAGCATCTATCGGGAACTCCTCGCCGTCACTGCGCAGCCCGAAGATTGGACTCAGCCCTCCCATCAACCGCCTGGTAACGTTGGTCCGTCCAAAAGTCTCTATGTGGCCGCGATGAGTGGAGCGGAAACGCTCCGGGATGAAGCGGTCGAGAGGCTGCCCGATGGCTTCGCGAGCGGAGCAGAGAAACATCCTCTCTGCGGCCGTGTTGAAGAGGACGACAGAGTGCTTGCTGTCGACCGAGATAATGGCATCCATGGCTGAGCCGATCACACCCGCCAATTGCGCTTGACTCCGGTGCAAAGCTTCCTCGGCGCGTTTGCGTTCGCTGATGTCGCGGGTCAGTTTTACGAAGCTGTGCACACGCCCCTGCTCGTCACGAAGCGCCGTGATGAGAATGCTCGCCCAAAAGCGGGTCCCGTCCTTGCGAACCCTCCACCCATCTTCTTCATGCCGGCCTTCGGCTGCGGCCTGTCGCAGCTCACGCTCAGGCTTGCCGGCCCGGATATCCTCGTCTGGATAAAAGCGCGAAAAGTGCTCGCCAATGATCTCCTCAGCATGGAAGCCCTTGATCCGCTCTGCACCAGAGTTCCAGCTCACGACATGCCCTTCCAGATCGAGCATAAAGAGGCCGTAATCCTTAATGCCTTCAACCAGCAGGCGGAAACGCTCTTCGGAATCGCGCAGGGTCATCTCGGCGAGCTTGCGCTCCGTGATATCCACAATGGTGCCCAGGACCATCATGCCTTGCTCTGTCTCGAGTGGGTTCAAGCCGATCTCAACCGGGAACTCAGTGCCGTCCTTGCGCAGCCCGAACAAATCTCGCCCGGCTCCCATCGGCCTGGCCGCAGGTTGGGCCAGAAAGCTGTTGCGGTAGTCGTGATGGTGGGCGCGGAACCGTTCCGGAACGAGCACTTCAATGGGCTGTCCCAGCAGCTCGTCACGGCTGTAGCCGAATAATTGTTCAATCTGGGTGTTAACCAGTACGATCTTGCCCAGTCGATCGACCATCACCATGCCGTTCGGCGCGCACTCGATCATCTGCCGGAAGCGTTGCTCGGCGCGCTCGCGTTCAGTGACGTCGCGCAGGATAACTGTGTAGAACTTCTCGCCCTCCGATTCCAATTGAGAGATCGAAGCTTCTATCGGGAACTCCTCGCCATTGGCACGGAGTCCGAAGATCGCCGTGAGTGTTCCCATGGAACGCTTAGTCACATTCGTCCTGCCAAAATTCTGAATGTGCTGAGGGTGGGTTGCGCGGAAGCGCTCAGGGATGAATCGGTCCAGCGACTGACCCACAGCCTGGCCGGCGGGACAGGCAAACATTTTCTCGGCCGCAGCGTTAAAGAGAACGACGCGCTGCTGGCCGTCAACGGTAATAATGGCGTCCATGGCAGAGCCGATCACACCAGCCAACTTCCGTTGACTACCGCGTAACTCTTCCTCAACGCGCTTACGCTCGGTGACGTCAATGTTGACGCCAATCAGTCGCAGGGGTTTCCCGGACTCGTCTTTGAAGACGAAGGCCCTTCCGGCGAGCCAATGAACTGTTCCGTCAGGCCAAATCACGCGCCACTCGCCTTCAAAGGTCCCACTGTCCATGGCCGCGGAGACCTGCCGCATCGCTTCGGCCCGATCTTCCGGATGAACCAGGTTCTCCCAGGTTTGCTGTGTTCCGGCAAAGCCGCCCGGCGGGAGACCGTACATTGCCTCGATTTCTGGCGTCCATCGGTTCACGCCGGACTGAATATTCCACTCGAAGGTGCCAACCCGTGCCACCTGCTGTGCCAGGCGCAAGCGTTCCGACCTCTCGCGCAGCGATTCCTCTGACAGTTTGCGCTCGGTGATGTCGCGACTCACGCCAATCAGGCCGGCCAACTGGCCCGCCTGGTTGCGAAACGGAACCTTGATTGTGAGATACCAGCGGTGGTCCCCCTCTCTGGTTATGGAAGGCTCTTCACGATTGAAAATCGGCTCGCCGGAGGTGCAGACTCGCATGTCGTCCTGGTGATAGAGCTCGGCCAGATCGGCTGGGAACAGGTCGAAGACCGTCCTGCCCGCGAGCTCCGATTCCGTGGACGCACCGACTAGCTTGAGAGTGGCCGGATTGGAAATGACGAACCGGCCTTGCAGGTCCTTTGTGAAAATGACATCGGGCAAGCTGTCGATGAGCGTGCGCAGGAGATTTCGCTCGCTGGCCAGACCTTCTTCCATCTGCAGCCGCGTGGCGACTTCCTGCTTCAAAGCTTCGTTTGCTTGAGTGAACTCCGAGGTGCGCTCGGTGACTCGCTTTTCCAGCTGAGCATTGAGAGTCCGCATTTCGTGCTCGACTAGCTTTCGTTGATTGATTTCCTGTTCGAGCCGACGATTTACTCTTTCCAGCTCATCGGGTGTTCGAAGCGCCAGGGCTTGGGGAAC
>Ga0187892_10008793_pt1 | contig 13613 bp, 12 predicted proteins | sample MA1701073metaG_FD_139345 | JGI IMG/M metagenome (GOLD analysis project Ga0187892, IMG submission 139345) | Bio-ooze microbial communities from a basaltic lava cave in the Kipuka Kanohina Cave System on the Island of Hawaii, USA - MA170107-3 metaG ...
CACCGTCGTCACCGCGTGGGTCGTCGTCCCGAACAGCTGCGCCAGGATCCGGCTCCAGGTCACCTGGTAGACCAGCGCGCACGCCCCCGAGGCGAAGAAGAGCAGGTACGCGAGCCGGAACACGCTCCTACCATACGCCCGCGGCGCGGGGGAAAGGGGTCGGGACCCCGGGTGGATCAGGGCTGCGGCGCGAGCCCCGTGCGCGCGCAGAGGGCGATGCCTCCCAGGACGGCGCAGCCGCCCAGGGCCTGGAGCGGCGCGATCGACTCGCCGAGCAGGAGCCAGCCCAGGAGCGCCGTCCCGACCGGCTGGCCCAGGAGCCCCACCGAGGCCACGGTGGCCGGCAGGAAGCGCAGCGCCCAGACGATCCCGAGGACGCCGCCCAGCTGCGAGACGAGGGCGAGGCCGAGGATCGCCGCCCAGGAGGACGCGGGGAAGCCCGCGAAGGGGTCGCTGCGCAGCAGCGCGTAGAGGCCGAGCACCGCGCTGGCGCTGGCGCTCGCCGCGAAGAGCGCCGGGAGCGTGTCGACCGCGCGCCGCGCCGCCGCCATGAGCAGCAGGTAGCCCGAGTAGAAGACCGCCGCGCCGAGCGCGAGGAGCGCGCCCTCGAGCGTGTCGTGGGCGCCGGCGGGGAGGCCCACCAGGACCGCGGCGCCCGCCAGGGCCAGGGCCGCCCCCCCGGCGAAGCCGCCGCCCAGGCGCTGGCGCAGCACGAGGACCGAGAAGAGCCCCACCAGGATCGGCGTCGTGTTGACCAGCAGCGTCGAGGTGGCGACCGAGGTCCGCACGATCGAGGTGTTCCAGAGCGCCAGGTCCGTTCCGAAGCAGGCGCCCGCGGCGACGGCCAGGAGCCCGCCGCGCGCCGGGGGGCGCCGCCCGCGGCGCAGGCCCAGCGCGCCGCCCAGCACGGCGGTGGCGATCCACATGCGGTGGAAGCCCGCGACCACCGGGGGAGCGGGCAGGGCCAGCCGAACGAAGATCGCGGCGAAGGAGATCCCCGCGACGCCGGTCAGGAAGACGGCGAGGACGGGGAGCCGGAGTCTGCCGCTGCCGCGCAAGCCGCGCATTGTACCGGCAGCACGCCGGTATCGGGCCAGTCGGTGGCGATGCCGAGGAGGTCGGCCAGGGCGCGCGGGACGCCGGCGAGGGCGGGGCGGCCCGGGGCGCGCCCGCGCGGAAGCCCCGCGCCGCTGGCCACGAAGATCGCCTCCGCGGCGTGCTCCATGGCGGTCTGGATGCCGTGGTCCGAGAGCACGACCAGCACGTCGTCGGCGTCGAGCTTCTGCTCCACGTCGAGGAGGCGCGCGTCCAGGTAGCGGTAGACGTCGAGGAGCACGCCCCGGCCGTCGTCCTGAGCGTCGCGCGCCACCTCGGCGAAGTGGGCGTGGGTGAGGATGTCGAGGGCCTCGACGCGCAGGGCCAGCAGGTCGATCTCGCCGCCGCCGGCGATCGCCACCGCGGCGTCCAGCTCCGCGGCGATGGCGCGCAGGTGCAGGAGGTCGCGCTCCTCGCGAAGGGCCGCGAGCCCGGGAAAGCGCGCGCGCTCGGCCGGCGAGAGGTCGCGCGCGCTGCTGGCGAGGGAGAGCGTGCGGCGCGCGCCGGCGGGTCCCGTCACCAACGCGTGTCGGCCCGCGGCCATCCCCCCGTGGGCGAAGAGCAGGTTGGCCACGGCGCGGGGCCCGGCCCCGAGCTCCGCGAAGAGATCGCGCTGCTCCGGGAGGAGCCAGGCGAGCCCGGCCAGGGGGTTCTCGCCCACCGAGGCCAGGCCCGCGAGCTCGGTGCCGTAGCGGTGCAGCCAGCCCAGCAGGGAGGGCGCGCGCGGGGGCCCCGGGTGGACCAGGGCCTCGAGGGCCGCGGCGGTGAGCGGGGGTTCGCTGGCGAGGACCGCGCGGAAGCCCGTCGCGAGGAGGGCCTCCAGCACCGGGAGCTCGCCGCGCGTTCGCAGGTACTGCACGAGGCGCCAGTCGGCGCAGTCGAGGAGCAGGAGGAGAACGCGGCGGCGCCCGTCGGCGGGACGCCGGGCCAGGGTCGCCGCCGGCGCCCGCGCCACCTCCGCCGGCGCGGGCCGAACCCGCACCTCGAGGCTCTCCGCGGCGCGGGGGCTCACGGCGCCGGAGGCCAGCACGCCCCCGCCGGCGCCGCGCAGCACCCAGCGCTCCGGCGCCGGGCCGACCTCGCGCAGGGCCTCGACCCGGCCCGAGGCGGGGACCGGGAAGCTCTCGTAGTCGGCATCGGGCTCGGCCGGGGCGCCGGCGGAGACGAGCAGGGTGCTCCCGGGGGCCGGCGCCGGGACCCGGAAGCGCAGGCTCCCGCGGCGCGCCGCGGGCGGCGCCCCGGCCAGCGCTCCGCCCCGCGCCGCGCGCAGGAGCTCGCCGCGCGAGAGGCCCGCGAGCGGGTAGCGCTCGCGGGCGCGGTCGTAGAGGGTCAGGGCCTGGCCCGGCTGCCCGGCGTTCACGAGGGTGAGGACCTGCCGCACCAGCAGGGCCTCGTGGAGCGGCGGATCGCCCAGGGCCTCCGCGGCGCGGGCTCCCTCGGCCAGGAGCGAGAGCGGTGCGCGCTCGGGATCGCGCAGGCCCGCGATGCTGAGGGTGAGCGCGTAGCGCGCGCGCAGCTCGGCCGGGTCTGCGCCGGCCCGCTCCCAGGCGGCGTAGTGGCGCTGCACCCCGCCGAGATCCCCGGCCCGGGCGAGTGCCATGCCCCGCGTCTCGAACCAGAGGCGGGCCGCCGGAAGCGCGGCCGATTCCGGCGCCTCGCCCAGCGCGGCCAGCGCGGACCCCGGCTCGCCGCGCAGCAGGTAGCGGTTCGCGAGGCTGGCGCGCGGGTGGAGCGCCGCAGTCCCCGAGGCGGGGAGGCGCGCCTCGAGCTCGCGCAGCACGGCCCGCTCGTCTTCGACACTGCTGCGTGTGGAGAGCTCGAGGTGGAAGAGGTCCGGGTGGAGCGGATGGAGGCGCCCCGCGCGGCGCGCGAGCTCGGCGGCCCGGCGGGTCTCGCCCGCCTCGCGCCAGGTCTCGATCCAGTGCACCGCCAGGTCCGGAGCCGGCGCCCAGCCCGCGGCCTCCGGCGCCGCCAGGGCCCCCGCCAGCAGGGCCTCGCAGGCCTGCGCGGCGCCGGTCGCGAGGAGCGCGCGGCAGCGGCACTCGAGGGCCGCGAGGCCCGTCTCGTCGGGGCCCGTGCGCCCCTCGCTCCCGGCAAGCGCCGCCGCCCAGTCGCCGGCCCCGGCCGCCTCGCAGGCGCGCAGCACCGCGAGCTGCTCGCCGGCGCGCCGGGCGGAGACGAAGCCGGCGCCCGCCGCCAGCGCGAGGAGCGCGACGAGGAGGGGGGTCCTCACGGGCCCGACCCCGCCGCGCCCGGCTCGAGCGCGATCTCGAGGCGCTGCTCCGCGCCGGCGGGGCCGCCGCGGGCGCGGAGCGCGCGCCAGGGCCAGGCGCGGCGCCCGCCCGGCTCGGGGGCGAAGCCCGCCGCCGCCGCGAGGCGCGCATCGCTCTCCGCCAGGCGGTCGAGATGCAGCACGAGCCCCCCCTCGGCGCCGAGGTCCGGCTCTCCGCCCGCTTCGACGGCCAGGGCGGCGCGCAGGCTTTCCGGATTCCACCCGACCACGAGGGCATCCGGGCGGGCCACGTAGCAGGGCGCGAGCTCCGGCAGCAGGTTCAGGTCGAGGAGGCAGGCGCCCCGGGCCTCGTCCAGCTGGAAGGGGCTCTGGTGCACGGGCCAGCTGCGCTCGAGCTCGGAGACGAACTCCTCCAGGGCGAGGGCCGCGGCGCGCGGGCTGGCCACGCCGAGGGCGAGGGCCGCGAGCGGCGCCGCCCCCCCCGGCGCCGGCGGGTAGAGTGCGGCCTCCCAGGTGCCCGCGAGGGCCGCGCCGGCGAAGAGCCGGCTGCGGAGCCGGAAGAGCCCGTCGGCCTGGCTCCCGGGCGGGACGAGGGAGGCCAGGTCGAGCCCGCCGGCGGGTCGCAGCCGCGCGTGCAGCAGCGCCTTGCCGCCGGCCAGCAGCGGAGGGCCGGGGGGGGAGGCGTCCGGGAGGAGCAGGGCGCGTGCTCCCGCGGCCGCGCCGGGCGGGAGCCAGAGCTCCGCCGCCACCCCGCCGCCCGCCGCGCGGGAGAGGCGCCCGCGGCCGCGCCCCCGGGATCCCTCCGGGAGCGCGAAGACGAGGTCCCACCCGGCGAGCGCGGGCGCGAGGGCGGCGAGGGGGGCGCCGGGCGCGAGGCAGCCTGCGAGGCGCGCCGCCTCGAGGAGATCTCCCGCCGGGGAGCGCCCGGCCAGGAGCTCGCAGTCGGGCAGGGCGCCGCGGAGGGCGGCGGCCCGGGCGGCGACGGGCGTTCCGTCGAGCGCGGCCAGGTCTGCCAGCAGGGCCTCGAGCCCCGGGCGGCGCGCCAGGAGGAGGGCGCCGGAGGGCCAGCCCGACGCGGGCAGCGCACGGGCTTCCGGGTCGGCGCCCCCGTCGCCGCGCCGGCTGCAAGCGGGCCCCGCCCCGAGGCCGAGACCGGCGGCCGCCGCCAGGCCGCAGAGCGCGAGCGCCGCGGCGGCGCGGCGCCCCCGGCCCCGAGCGGGCTCTCGCGGCGGCGCTGCCTGCCTCACGGAGGAGCAAATCGGCAGGGCAGGGCCGGCTCCTGACCCGTCCCGGGCGCCCCCCGGGTCCTCCTCAACCGGCCCCGCGCCCGCGCCGATAAGCCGCGCCATGAGCCGCGCGCAGCTCGCGCCGCAGCCCGCGAAGCCGGCGCCGGAATCCGCGCCCGCCGCCGCCGAGCGCAAGCCCCGCGAGGCCGCGTCGCCCTGGCGCGAGGAGGGCCGCTCGCGCCGCTTCCTCGGGATGCGCGTCGACGGCACCAGCTACGCCGAGGCCTCCGACGCGATCCTCGAGCGCGCCGCCCGGGCGCCGGCGGCCGCGTCTGCGTCGCGACCGTCCACATGGTGATGGAGGCCTTCGACGACCCGGGCTTCCAGCGGCTGGTGAACGGCGCCGAGCTCGTCACCGCCGACGGCATGCCGCTCGTCTTCGGGCTGCGCGCGCTGGGGGTCCGCGGCGCGAGCCGCGTCTACGGGCCGGCCCTGCTGGGCCTCGTCTGCCGCCGCGCCGAGCGCGCGGGCCTCGCGGTGGGCTTCTACGGGGGCCGCCCCGAGGTGCTGGAGGAGCTCGTGCGCCGGACCCGGGCGCGCTTCCCGCGCCTGCGGATCGCCTTCTTCGCGAGTCCGCCCTTCCGCGCGCTGGACCCCGAGGAGGAGCGCGCCGCGATCGAGGCCGTCGAGGCCTCCGGCGCGCAGATCCTCTTCGTGGGCCTCGGCTGCCCCAATCAGGAGCGCTGGATGGCCCGCCACCGCGAGGCCCTCTCCTGCGTGCTGGTGGGGGTGGGGGCCGCCTTCGACTTCCTGGCCGGGGCCCTGCCGCAGGCGCCGGCGGGGCTGCAGCGCGCCGGGCTCGAGTGGCTCTTCCGGCTCGCCTGCGAGCCGCGGCGCCTGTGGCGCCGCTACCTGCTCGGGAATCCGCGCTTCGCGCTCCACTTTGCGCGCCAGCTGCTGCGCCACTGGAGCGCGATCCTGAGCGGAGCCGTCGCGCCCACGCGCCCGACGCCCGGAGGGTCGGCTTGACGCGGCCCGCCCGGGTGCTCGTCGCGGGGGCCGGCGGCTTCATCGGCCACCACCTGGTGAAGCGCCTGGTCGCCCTGGGGCACCGCGTGCGCGGGGTCGACCTCAAGTTCCCGGAATTCGAGCCCACGCCGGCCCACGAGTTCGACATCCTGGATCTGCGGCGCTGGGAGAGCTGCCGGATCGCCACCGAGGGCATCGACCACGTCTACGCCCTCGCGGCCAACATGGGGGGCATCGGCTTCATCGAGACCCACAAGGCCGCGATCATGCACGACAACGCGCTCATCAACACCCACCTGCTCGAAGCGGCGCGCGAGCGGGGCGTCGAGCGTTACCTCTTCACCTCCTCGGCCTGCGTCTATCCCGGCTACCGCCAGCGCGAGCCCGGGGCGGCGCCGCTGCGCGAGGAGGAGGCCTATCCCGCCGACGCCGAGGACGGCTACGGCTGGGAGAAGCTCTTCGCCGAGCGCCTGTGCCGCCACTATCTCGAGGACCACGGCCTCGAGACGCGCGTGGTGCGCTTCCACAACATCTTCGGCCCGCTCGGGACCTTCGAGGGCGGGCGCGAGAAGTCCCCGGCGGCCCTCTGCCGCAAGGTCGCGCTGGCCGCGCCGGGCGACGAGATCGAGGTCTGGGGCGACGGCCAGCAGACGCGCTCCTACTGCTACGTGGACGACTGCGTCGAGGGGATCCTGCGCCTGATGCGCTCCGACGTGCGCGAGCCCCTCAACCTGGGCCAGGACCGCCTGGTCAGCCTGGACGAGCTCGTGGACCTGATCGCCGCGGTCGCCGGGAAGCCGGTGAAGAAGCGCCACGACCCCTCGAAGCCCCAGGGCGTGCGCGGCCGCAACAGCGACAACGCCCGCCTGCGCCGCCTCCTGGCCTTCGTGCCCCAGGTGTCCCTGGAGCGCGGCCTCGAGCGCACCTACCGCTGGATCGAGGAGCAGCTGCGCCGGAGCGGACGGCTCTGACCCGCGCGGCGTGCGCCGAGCCCCAGGAGAGCGAGAGCGAGACCGAGAAGGCCGGCCAGCGGCAGCGCGGGCACCGAGCCGAAGGCCCAGCCGTCCGTGTTGCCCGAATCGGTGGAGCCCAGCCCGAAGGCGATCCGGGATCCCACCGCGTGGTTGTCCTTCACGTCCAGGAACGCCGTCGACTGATCTCCCTGGAGGTCGAGGAAGGCCTCTTCTCCGTCGACGCTGCTGCGGATCTCGAGCAGGTTGCCCGCCTCTCCGGCCAGCTGGAGCAGATCCAGCACGGTCTGGGTCGAGCCCGCCTCGAAGATCAGGAGCTTGCCCGAGGTCGTGTTCGCGCGCAGCGTCGCGAACTGGCTCTGCCCGGAGAGCGTCGCGCTCGCCTGGCCGCAGCCGTCCACGAAGGCCAACGTACCGCTTCCGGCGTCGAAGCTCCCGGCGTTGCTCCAGTCGCCCGCCAGCTGCAGCGTCCCGAGGCTGCCCTCGAGGCTGCCGCCGGGCTCGATCGAGACCCGCAGCGCCCGGTCGATGAGCCCACTCGCGGCGTCGAGGGTGCCGGCGACGACGAGGTCCGAGCAGCCGAGGTCGAGCGTGCCGTCGCCCAGGTCGAGGCCCGCGCCCGCCCCCACCCGGAGCTCCGCCCCCGCCGCGGGCAGGGCGGCGAGCAGGAGGAGGGCGCCCAGGGCGCCTACCGGCAGATGGCCCAGAAGTTCGCCCCGCTCCCGTGCTGGGTGGAGCAGCTCGTCGCCGAGCCGTCTCCCCCCATCACGTCGGAGTCCGTGCACGCCATGCCGCCATTCGAGCAGAGCTCGCTCCCGCAGCTCGGCGTCGCGTCGGCGCTCGCGTCGCAGGATCCGTCCGCGTCTGCGACTCCCCCCAGGAGCGGCCCCCAGTCGGCAGCCTGGCTGCCCGTGACGACCGCCGCTCCGTCGCTCTCGTTCGCCGGCCCCCCCGGACCCCGGCGAACGCGCAGGAAGTCGCCGTTGTCATCGGACCAGAGTCGCGTCGCCGATCCACCCGAGGTGAAGAAGAAGAGCGATCCGAACGACGAGGAGGCCGGCCGCTCGATCGCGATGGCTCCGGTCTGGCTCCCGCCCGCGGCGATGTGGACGCCGTAGGTGCTGCGGCCTCCGCTCGGGTCGGTGTAGACGTAGGCCAGGGGGGAGGAGCTCGATCCGAAGGTGCATCCGTTGATGGTTCCTCCACACACGAACGCGTATTCACCCGAATCGGGAAGGAGGTTCTGGTTGTAGTCCCCGGAGTAGCTGCCGAACTTGCTCGTGAGGTACGACCCGAGGTAGACCGTGTTCGAGAGGACCCGGATGCCGCCCGCCGGGGAGAAGTTCGGGTACCAGGCCCGGCGGTACCACTCGATCTGCGAGATCCCCCCGGTCCCGGCGTCGTCCTGGTAGTCCGCCTCCACCGTGTCGCAGAACGCGTGCTGGCTCGGGTCGAAGGCCTGGTTCGTCGACGCGTCCGTGTTGTAGCAGACGCTGCGGATCGCGTCGGTGCGCTCCCAGGCCGTGCTGGCGTTGTCCTGGTAGGACGTGATCCAGCGCGTGGTCGAGAGCGCCGTCGTGGGCGGGGTCCCGCTGCCGGCGGGGATGCACTCGCCGCTGGGGCAGTCGCCGGGCTCGTCGCAGGCGTTGTCCGGCCCGTTGCCGCCCAGCGTCTGCCAGCTGCAGCGGTAGGGGGTGCCCCAATGGACCGGATCGATGCTCGAGACCTTGACGCGATCCACTCCCTCGCCAAAGGGGTCGGGGAGCGGGCTCTGGATCGACGATTCGCTGCCCAGGAGGACGAGGCCCGTCGCCTCCTCCACGCGCAGCCGCACGATCGCGCCGGTGTGGTCCGTGACGACGAAGGCGTCGCCGGCCCCGGGCGTCACCGTCACGTCGGCGCCCCCCGCCGGGACCGGGAGGAGGAGGCCCAGGAGCGCGAGGAGGCGCGCTCGGAGGAGCATCGCGAAGGTCGGGCTTCGCCTCTGCATCGAGAGCTAGACTAGCCTCCGGGAAGGGAGCGCGCCGTCGGCGCCGGGCCTGCGCCGCCCGCGTCGGAGCGATACCCTGCTCGGCCGGAGCCGAGGAGCCCGAGGAGGTCCACGTGAGCGATCCGAGGACGCCCGCCTTTGCCCGCCGCATGCCCCACGTCGTGATCGACGCCGATGGGCACGTCTGCGAACCCGTCGACCTGTGGGAGAAGCGCCTCCCGGCCTCCCTGCGCGATCGCGGCCTCCGCGTCCGTCACAGCGAGGCGGCCGGCACGCAGCAGGTGCTGGTGGAGGACGGCGTGGGGATCCCCGTGGGACTCGCGGGCCTCGGCAACGCCGGCATGAAGAAGAATCGCGACTACGGCAACGCGCTCCGCTATCCCGAGGATCTCCACCCGGCCGGCTACGACCCCTCCGCGCGCCTCCGGGTCATGGACGCCGAGGGCATCGACATCGCCGTCCTCTACTGCGGGCTCGGCCAGGCCCTCGGCGGCATCAAGGATCCGCAGCTCGCCGTCGCCTGCCACCAGGTGTGGAACGACTGGATCGCGGAGTGGGTGCAGGCCGATCCGCAGCGGCTGGTGGGAACCGCGGTGCTGCCGGTCCAGGACCCGAAGGCCGCCGCGGCGGAGGTGGAGCGCATCGCGCGCCTGGGCCTCGCGGCGGGCGTGATCCGGCCCAATCCGGTGGCCGGCGAGCCGCTCTGGTCGAAGGCCTTCGATCCCCTGTACGAGGCGCTCGTCGACTGCGGCATTCCGCTGGCGCTGCACGGCGCGGGCCTCTACGACATGGAGGGCGCGAGCAAGCGCATGGCCGACCTCATGGCCATGGGCACCCAGCACGCGCTCATCCTCTTCTTCGACCAGTACCTGACCCTCGCAGGACTCGTGTACGGCGGCCTCCTCGAGCGACACCCGGGGCTCCAGGTCCTGGTGCTCGAGTCCGGCGGTGGCTGGATCGCCCATTGGATGGACCGCTTCGACGAGTTCCTCAAGGCCTACGACTGGGCGCTGCCGGCCCCGCTCTCGCTCAAGCCCAGCGACTACTTCCGCCGCCAGTGCGCCATCAGCTTCGACCCGGGGGAGCGCACCCTGCCCGTGATGGCGGAGCTCGCCGGCGAGGGGAACCTGATCTGGGCCAGCGACTTCCCCCACTCCGATGCGACCTATCCGGGCGTGGTCGACGAGCTCGCGGAGAGCATGGAGCACATGCCCGAGGGGCGGGCTCGCAAGCTCGCCGGGGCCAACGCGGCCCGCATCTACCGCATCGAAGACCGCTACGCGAAGCGCGCCGGCCGCTGAGATGGCCGAGGCCACCTTCGACCTCGTGGTCCGGGGGGGGCGGGTGGTCGATGGCAGCGGCCTGCCCGCCTTCAGCGCCGACGTCGGCGTGCGGAACGGCCGGGTGGTCCAGCTGGGCCGGCTGGCCGGGCGCGGCGCCGAAGAGATCGACGCCGACGGCTGCGTCGTCATGCCCGGAGTCGTCGACATCCACACCCACTACGACGCCCAGCTCCACTTCGAGGCCACGGCCACGCCGTCGTCGTGGCACGGCGTCACGACCGTGATCACCGGGAACTGCGGCTTCTCCCTCTTCCCCGCCAGGCCGTCCGACGTGCCCTGGCTGCTCCGCATGCTCTCCCGGGTGGAGGGGATGTCGGCGGAAACGCTGGCGGCGGGCGTGAAGTTCCAGGGCGGGGGATTCGCCGAGTTCGCCTCCGGGCTCGAGGGCCGGCTGGGCGTGAACGCCGGTCTCCAGGTCGGGCACTGCGCCATCCGGCGAGCCGCCATGGGGGACGAGGCCTCGCGGCGCGCGGCCTCCGAGGACGAGATCGCGGCGATGCAGGCGCTCCTGCGCGAGGAGCTGGCGGCCGGCGCGGTGGGCTTCTCGTCGTCTCAGCTGGAGATGCACGTCGACCACGACGGCAACCCGGTCCCTTCCAATCTCGCGTCCCGAGAGGAGCTGGTCGCGCTGGCCGGGACGCTGGCCGATTTCCCCTGCCGGGTCATCCAGTTCATCTCGGGCAGCAACCTGGAGGGTCACTCCGAGCAGGATCGCAGCCTGATGCTCGCCATGTGCGCGGCGTCGGGCGGTCCGATGAACGTGAACCCGCTGCACTGGCTCCCCTTCGTCCCGGACGGCTGGCGGCGGGGGCTCGAGTTCGCCGACGAGGCGCGCGCCCGGGGCTACCGCATCCTGCCGCAGTCGTTGCTCCAGCAGATGCAGGTGTTCTTCGCGCTGCACGACACCTTCCTCTTCGACCAGATCCCCTCCTTTCGCGAGGTCCTGACGGCGGGAGAGCGGCGCACCGCGCTGCTGCGCGACCCGGCCGTGCGCGACCGCATGCGCGCCGAGCTCGCCAGGACCGAGGGGCGGGCCTTCGTCTTCCAGTGGGAGGCCGTGAAGGTCGCGCGCGCGGACGATCATCCCGAATGGGTCGGCCGCACCGTCACCGCTCTCGCGGCGGAGTCGGGCTCGGACCCCCTCGACTGCTTCCTCGACCTCTCCCTGGCCGAGGACCTCCGCACCACGTTCACGCTGGGTGGCTCGACCGGGGCAACGAGCCGGCAGTCCAACGAGGAGGTGCTCCGGCACCGGGGCACCCTGCCGGGCAGCAGCGACGCGGGCGCTCACCTCACGAGCTACTGCGGCGTGGACTATTCGACGCGGCTGCTCGCCGAGTACGTCCCCGACGTCCTGCCCCTCGAGGAGGCGGTGCGGCGGCTCGCCACGATTCCGGCGCAGCTCTACGGCTTTCGCGACCGCGGCGTGTTGCGCCCCGGCGCCTGGGCCGACCTCGTCGTGTACGACCCGGCGCGCCTCGGGGTGGGCGCGACGCGCTGGCTCCGGGACTTCCCGGCGGGCGGCGGGCGCTTCGTGGTCGACTCGGTCGGCTACCTTGCGCTCGTCGTGAACGGCGCCGTGGTGCGGCGCGAGGGCGCCGACACCGGCGCCCGGCCGGGTCGCGTCCTGCGGCCGACCGCCTGAGCGTCACTCCCCGGCCGGGGGCACCTGCGCGTAGTAGGGGAGCGCCGGGTCTCGCTTCTGCATCAGGATGAAGACGAGCCCCCAGGGATCGCGGAACCAGGTGGTGCGCAGGCCCACGATGTCGGCGCTGCCGCGGGTCAGGAACTCGACGCCCTGCGCCTCGAGCTCGGCCCGGGTCGCGGAGAGGTCGTCGCAGACGAGGCCCAGGTGGGAGCAGCCGTGGTCGGTGATGCGCCAGTCGGGGGGGCGCGGCCGGCCCGGGTGCTTCGGGTACTCGAGGAGCTCGAGCACGTGATCGCTCGGGCCGCCGAAGCCCAGGATCGCGCCGCGCAGGGCGACGCCGGGCACGAGCTCGCCCATGTCCGCCTCGATCTCGCGGCCCTCGAGAGCGACCGGCGGGCTCAGGAGCTCGAGGCCGAGGACCGAGGTGTACCAGGCCACCGCCTCGTCGAGGTCCGGCACGCAGAGGCCGACGTGGGCCAGGCTGCGGATCCCCTCCATGCTGCGCCTCCTCGGGCGGGGCTCCCGCCGGCCCCGGGGCCGCGATTCTCCGCGCCCGCGCCGGCCCTGACAAGAGGCGGGCCGGCCCGCGCCCGCGAGCCCTTCCCCGGACCGGGCCCCCGGTGCGAGAATCCCGGCGGAGGGTCTCCCCTTGGCGCGGGCGCGGAGCCGGATCCGGGTGGCGCTCGGCGCCTGTCTCGCGCTGGCCTGCGCCGGCCCCGGCGCGCTCGCGCGCCCGGCGCAGGTCAGCGGCACCGTGACCACCCGGGAGCCCCTCGCGCTCCCGCCGGGGTCCCGGGTGCACGTCCAGCTCGTGGCGGTCTCGGAGCAGGGCTCCTCCACCACCGTGATCGGCGAGCAGATCATCCTCGATCCCGGCGCGGTCCCGATCCCCTTCCAGGTTCCCTACGACGCGAGCCAGATCGACCCGCGCGCCACCTACGCGATCCAGGCCCGCATCGCCGGCGAGGCGCTCCTCCTCATCAACGAGCGGCCCGCGCGCGTGATCACCGGCGGGAACCCCGTGCGGGTGCAGGTGGTGCTGGTCCGGGTCCGCTGACGTGCAAGGCCGGGCGATCGGATCCCCAAGACCTGGAGGCGGATCGCGGTGCTCGGGCCGGGGGCCTGGGCTCCCGCTCCGCTCCCTGGGGCAGCGAGCGGGTTCCTGCACCGCCTCCCGCGTGGGCTCTCTCGCCGGCTCGAGCACCCAGGACCGTGGGATCACCGGTCGCTGCGCAGGAGCCCAGGCCCCCGGCCCACCGGCACCCAGGTAGGCCGGGTCGTCGAACCCGATCGCGGCCAGCCTCGGATCGCGGGGCGGGCGGGTGTGTTCTCGCGGAGCGACCGGTGATCCTGCGGAACACGCTGTGCCGACCGGGCCAGGCGGCTCACGCGGGAGAGGAAGCGCGCAGCGCCCGGGGGCCACCGGGGAAGCGGAGCGAGAAGCACACCCGCCCGCCCCGCGCGCGCCGTGCGAGCGTGCGAGCGTGCGAGCAGAGGTCGGGGCAAGCGCCGGAGGCGCGCGCAGCGAGGCGAAGCCGAGCGCAGATCGGGGGAGGGCCGGCGCCTTGGGGGGTGCGCTCAGCCGCCCGCCACGAGGCGGCGCGCGCGCTGCCGCAGGCGCCCGAAGCGCCGGGCGAGGGCCGTGTCGCGCAGGCCCCGGCGCGGCCGCCAGCCGGAGAAGGCGGTGCGGTCCAGGGCCGCGAAGAAGCGGGCCCGCTCGGGGTGGGCGTCGCCGAAGTGCCAGGGCTTGCTCCAGGTGGCGAAGTGGACGATCCAGGGATCCGCGAGGGCGGCCTCGCAGCGCTCGGGCCCGTAGGGATTCTCCCGCCAGCTCCGCCAGGCGTGGAGCTGGGGCAGCTGGTTCCAGCGCGGGTCGAGCTCGCCGAAGCCGCCGGCCAGGACGGCGTTGAGCCCGTCCTGATCGTGGAAGCGGTTCTCCCGCCGGTGGCGGGCCAGGTGCTCGAGCACGCGCTCCGCCACGCGCTGGCTCCGCCAGCGCGGGACATCGACCAGCATCACGCCCGCGTTGAAGTACGGGGTCTCGGGTGCCAGCGCACCCGCGCCCAGGGAGCCCGGCC
>Ga0187892_10008796_pt1 | contig 13609 bp, 16 predicted proteins | sample MA1701073metaG_FD_139345 | JGI IMG/M metagenome (GOLD analysis project Ga0187892, IMG submission 139345) | Bio-ooze microbial communities from a basaltic lava cave in the Kipuka Kanohina Cave System on the Island of Hawaii, USA - MA170107-3 metaG ...
TACATCGAGGGCTTCTACAACCGGCGGCGGCGCCACTCGGCGCTGGGCTATCGATCTCCCGTGGAGTACGAAGAGACGCTGAAATCCGCTTGATAACTGTCCACGGAAATGGGGCAACTCCACTCGACCGGCTCTGGAAGAGCACGAGCCTCTCGGGGACGCCGCTCTTCACGTACACGTACGACGCGAACGGCAATCGCACGCAACAGGTCGCTCCGGGCGGGACGACGAACTACGCGTACGCGACGGGTACGGACCGCATCGCGCAGGCCACGGGCGCAGCGGCGAGGCACTACGCGCATGACGCGTTCGGGAGCCGCATCTGGGCCGGCCCCAGCGCCTACGCGGGCACGCCCTCGCACGTCTACGACGAGGGGAGCCGCCTGGTCGAAGTGCGCGACCCGACGACGCAGGCTGTCCTCGGCCAGTACGCCTACGACGCCGCGGGACGGCGCGTGAGGAAGGTCGCGGGCGGCACGACCACGCTGTACTTCTACGACGTGGCCGGCCACCTGATCGAATCGCAGAACCTCTCGACGAGCCCCGCCACGCGACGCAGCTACGTCTTCGTCGAGGACGAGCCGATGGGAGTGGTCGATCAGCCGGCGAGCGGGTCCCCGGTCGTCTCGTGGATCCACACGGACCGGCTCGGCACGCCCCTCGCGGTGACGAGCACACCGGGGGCGGGCCCCGCGAAGGCGATCTGGCGCGCGAGCTACGAGCCCTTCGGGCTGGCGACGGCGGACGAGGATCCGGACGGGGACAGCACCAACTTCGGTCTCGACCTGCGGTTCCCGGGGCAGGTGTTCGATGCGGAGAGTGGGGGGCACGACAACTACTTCCGAACGTATGACCCCACCGTCGGCCGCTACCTCGAAGCCGATCCCATCGGGCAGCTGGGTGGGATCAACGTCTACGAGTACGCGGACGACAACCCGGCGAACGAGGTCGACCCCTACGGCCTGTACTCGTCGCTGCAAGCAACGCTCGACGTCGCGAACTTCCTGACGGGCGTCGCCGATGCGGCTTCCCTCGGCCTTGGGCCTCTCGCACGCGACGCGCTCGCGGGCTACGGCTGGGGCGGCCACGTCGATCCATGCTCCACCGCCTACAGCGCGGGCGGGTGGGCGAGCCTCGGTCTCGGCGTCGGGCGACTCGGATATGCGGCTGCGGCGAAGGGCGTCTCGAGGTTCGCAAGCTCTGGGCTCGCAGCCTCAGCAGGCCGGAACACTCTGAAGAGGATCTTCAGAGGGGGGCTCTTCCCGAACTATCGAGCCTATTCCCCCAGCTCGCTCCTCGGCACATACGGATCCGATGCTGCGCTGCGCGCAGCCGCGGGCCGAACCGACTCGTTCTGGAATGCTGTGGGTGCCAACCTCGCTCTGGGATCCGCAGCGAACTGCGGTTGCGACAGGGCAAGCGGATCGGGGAACGGCGGCCAGGGCGGATCCGGAGGGAACGGAGGCAACGACCTGGCCGGCCAGTTCCTCGGCGGCCTCGGGGCTCTGAACCGGCGATGAGGGTGAAGGTCTACGAGCTGAAGAACGAGGGCGGACAGGTGTTCGCATTCGAGATCAGCAAGCCCGTGGGCGGTCGCCGCAGGGTGTGCTCCATCGTTCGCGGAATCCCCGGCGCGAAGCTCACGAAGACGCCCCGCTTCCTCTCGTGGTTTCGCGAAGAGAAGTTCTGCGAGTTCGATATCGGGGACGTGAAGTTCGAAGCCTTCGAGCCATTCGGCGACAACTCGCGCTTCTGGATCGGACCGAAAGACGCTCCCACCTGGCATCCCGAGATCGAGGAGGTTCTCCAGGCGTTCTCGGGCAAGCGCGAGAGACCCTAACCGCGCTCGCGCGACTGCGCGGCGATGGCGGAGGTGCTCAGCGCGTCAGAGCGTGTCGATGACCGCTGCGTGTGCGGCATCGATCGGTGGCTCTCTGCCGACGGAAACCGCACCATGCGAGGCTCTCGAATCGGAGTGCAAGACAACATCGGGCAGCTCGGTGGGATCAACGTTTACGCGTACGCGAAGAGCAACCCCGCGAACGCCGTCGATCCCGATGGCCTCTCGTCGATCGTCTTCAATAGAGGTGCCGGGACGATCAGCCTCTATCGGAGTGACGGGTCCTTGGTGGGCACCTGGCCCGCCAACAACAACGTCACGAACTCCGCGAACGGGAACTGGCCCGCGTGCGACCCCTGTCAGTACTCCCACTACAACCGGCACCCGAATAGTGGACCGAACGATGCTTACGGGAGCCACGGGATCTTCGTCTTCAACCTCGATCGGGCATGGGTGTTCACTCGGGCAGGGCGAACCGCGCGGGTCCCGACCAGCCGACGCTCGGCTGCATTCGCACGACGGATGATGCCATGAGCGCGATCAGCGACACCCACTTCGGCGGTCCTGATCCGACGCTGCCGATGTCTCGGCCCCCGGACCTGCTGACGCACATCTCCGTGCCGCTTGGCAGTCAGTCCTCGCTGCCGAAGAGGCGGTAGCCGCCGATGTTGCTTCGCGCTTCGCCTGCGGTTCGAGGTGCGGCTCTGGCCGCTGTCTGGATCTCGCTTCCGGTCCTGGCATACGCAGGCGGGCACGCGCCAGAGAACCGCGCGGCTAGCAAACCGGAAGCGCTGCGCGAGATCTTGTCGGCCGATGAAGGAGCGCGGCGTGCCGGACGCACTGCCCTTTGCACCCCATCGGTCACCCGTGAGACCGTGGAGTACTTCCCGTGCGCGCTGTCTGAGTTCCTAGCGACGGGCGACGAGAAGAGATTCCTCGACATTTCGGTCTGGCAAGTCGACGAGGTTCTCTCTCGTGAGAAGCCCGATCCGCGCAAGCCGGATGCTGTCCTCGGGGAGCCGACCTTCATTCGGGCGTTGATCAGTGCGCTCGGCGACCTCGCGAAGCGGGGAAACGCCGGAGCGTTGGAGCGCATGCTGCTCCTGCAAGAGGCTGCCGACGGTTGGATGGCAGAGGAGGCCGCCCAAGGCAACCTGGACGTCTTCTCGCAGTTCCCGTCGGTTCTCGTGGACAACTGGCCCACGGTCGAGAAGCGCTCCGCTCAAGTCGGCTTCGGCACCACGGACTTCGCGGATCAGCGAAGCGAGATCGAGCAGCGCTACAAGACGTACTGCGCGGACTCCAAACGGCGTGCGTCGGACTGCGAGCGGGCAGTGCGCTTCCTCGCTCAAGACTGAGGTTGGATCGCCGGCAAGAGGGTCGCACTAGTTCCTGCGTGCCGGTGTGCGCGTATCGCGGCGCTTCCATCGAACCTATGACCCCTCCAGCGGCCGCTGCCTGGAAGCCGATCCTTTCGATGCTCAGCGCGAAGGCAGCGCCCCTGGCCTCGGCGAGCGCCACGCGTACCCGTGCGCCAGCCACGCCAGCACGAACGCCGGTGGCAGATCCGCCACCCAGTGCTGCTTCGTCGCGAGCGTGCCGTAGAGGATCGCTGCGCCCCAGAGCACGGAGCCGAGCGCGAAGAGCGCGCGGCCGCGCGGGCCGAGGTCGCGCGCGACGGCGCGCCAGCCGTAGAGGAACGAGTAGAGCACGAGGCCGGCGTGGAGCGAGGGGAATGCGTTCCACGTGGCGTCGACGCCCACCACCCAGCCGTACGTGCCGCCCGCGCCGGCCGCGTCGGGCCGTGGGCCCGGCATGGGGAAGAACAGGAACAACGCGAAGCACGGCAGGCACAGCACCAGGAGGCCCCGGAGATATCGCCAGACGTCCTCGCGCCGCGTCGCGAGCAGCGGGAAGAGCGGGACGAGACCGCAGACGGACAGATAGACCGCCGCCCAGCCCGGCGAGAACGGGATCGCGGCGTCGAGCGGGGTCACGAAGGGCGCCCGCGGCGGAAAGAGCTGGAAGCGCTGCAGGCTGAAGTACGGGACCACGATCCCGACGGCGAGCGCGAGGAACATCGCGATCTTGGCGGAGAGGTGGCTTCGGAGCCGCGGGCCCAGCATGCGTGCGGCAGGCTCATACCTGCGCGCGATTTCACTTTCAAGTCGGCCACTTGCGAGGGGAGACCCGATCCGCGAGGCTTGCCCACCCCCGCCGGTCGCTCCTAACCCCCCGAGATCGCGGAGGTTCCTGTCCTCGCCATGGCCGATTGGCTGGAAAAGATCGCCGAGCTGCGGGCGCGCGCCCGGACGCTCGAGGAGCGCCTCGCGGACCCCGCGGTGGCGCGCCAGCCGAGCGAGCTCGCCAAGGCGGGCAAGGAGCTCTCGGAGCTGCGGCCCGTGCTCGAGGCCGGCCGGCGCTACGAGGAGACGCTGCGCGGCCTCGACGAGGCGCGCGCGCTCGCGTCCGACGCCGACCCGGAGCTGGCCGAGCTGGCGAAGAGCGAGCTGCCCGAGCTCGAGGCGAGCCGCGACGCGCTCGCGTCCGAGATCCGCCTGCTGCTGCGCCCGAAGGATCCGAACGACGCCAAGGACGCCATCCTCGAGATCCGCGCGGGCGCCGGCGGCGACGAGGCCGCGCTCTTCGCGGCCGAGCTGTTCCGCATGTACGCGCGCTACGCCGAGTCGCGCGGCTGGAAGGTCGAGCTGCTCTCCGAGAGCACGACCGGCGGCGGCGGCACGAAGGAGGTGATCGCGGGCGTCTCGGGCAAGGACGTCTACGGCCGCTTCAAGCACGAGCGCGGCGTGCACCGCGTGCAGCGCGTGCCGGCCACCGAGGGCGCCGGTCGCATCCACACCTCGACCGTGACGGTGGCGATCATGCCCGAGGCCGAAGAGGTGGACATCGCGATCAACCCGGCGGATCTGCGGATCGACGTGTTCCGCGCCTCGGGCCCGGGCGGCCAGAGCGTGAACACCACGGACTCGGCCGTGCGCGTGACGCACATCCCGACGGGCGTGGTGGTGTCGTGCCAGGACGAGAAGAGCCAGCTCAAGAACAAGAACAAGGCGCTCAAGGTGCTGCGCGCGCGCCTGCTCGACGCGGAGCGCGAGCGGCTCGCGGCGGAGCGCGCGAGCGAGCGGCGCTCGCAGGTCGGCACCGGCGACCGCAGCGAGAAGATCCGCACCTACAACTTCCCGCAGAGCCGCATCACGGATCACCGCGCGGGCGTGACCGTCCACCAGCTCGACCGCGTCATGGAGGGCGACCTCGACGAGCTGCTCGACGGGGTCGCGGCGAGCGTCGGGGAGGCGGGATGACGACCGGACCGCGAGGAGCGGCTGTGAGCCACACAGCAAGCCCGCTTCCTGCGGGCGCGCAGCGAGCCGCAGGCGAGCGGAGCCAAAGTTGGACCGTGCTGGAGCTGCTGAAGTGGACCACCGAGCACTTCGCCGGGAAGGGGATCGAGACGCCGCGCCTCGACGCGGAGCTGCTGCTGGCCTCCGTGCTCGGCTGCGACCGCCTGCGCCTCTACCTCGACTTCGAGAAGCCCGTCACCGCCGAGGAGCGCGGAGCGTTCCGGGCCCTGGTGCGGCGGCGCGGCGAGGAGCGCGTGCCGGTCGCCTACCTCACGGGGACGCGCGAGTTCTGGTCGCTCCCCCTTACCGTCACGCCCGACGTGCTGATCCCGCGGCCCGACACGGAGACGCTCGTCGCCGCGGTGCTCGCGCGCGGCCCGGGTCGCGACGCCGCGTTCTCGCTCCTCGACCTCGGCACCGGCTCGGGCGCCATCGCGCTGGCGCTCGCCTCGGAACGGCCGGGGGCCGAGGTCACGGCCAGCGACCTCTCGACGGCCGCGCTCGCGGTCGCCCGGAAGAACGCTGAGGCGCTCGGCCTCGCGGAGCGCATCCGCTTCGTGGCCGGCGACGGCTTCGCGCCCGTGGCCGGCGAGCGCTTCGACGTGATCGCCTCGAATCCGCCCTACGTGGCGGCGGGCGACGGCCCGGGCCTGGCCCCGGAGCTGCGGCACGAGCCGGCCGAGGCGCTCTTCGCGCCCGGCGACGGGACGGCGCTGCTCCGGCGCCTCGTCGCCGAAGCCAACCAGCACCTCCGCCCGGGTGGGCTGTTCGCGCTCGAGCTGGCTCCCCCCCAGGCGGGCGACGTGACACAATGCCTCGCGGCGGCGGGCTTCGCCGAGGTCGAGGAGCACCGCGACCTGGCCGGCCGCGTGCGCGCGGTCTCTGCGCGAGGAGGGGAGTGAGCATGGCGACTCGAAGCAAGGGCGGGGGCGTCGTCACGGTGCTCGAACAGGGCGACGCGGGCTTCGAGCGCGCCTTCGAGAAGATCTGCCGGCGCCAGCAGGCGCGCGACGAGAGCGTCGACAAGGTGGTGCGCAAGATCATCGAGGGCGTGCGCGAGCACGGCGACGCCGAGGTGCTCTCGCTCACCAAGAAGTTCGACGGTGCCTCCCTCGACGAGCTCGAGGTCGATCGCGACGAGTGGGACGCCGGGGTGGCCGAGGTGCCCGCCGCCGACCGCGCCGCGCTCGGCAAGGCGGCGATGCGCGTCCGCGAGTTCCACAAGAAGCGCATCCCGGCGAGCTGGGAGATGCGCGAGGAAGGCGGCGCCTACATGGGGCACCGCGTGCGCGCGCTCGCGCGCGTCGGCATCTACGTGCCCGGCGGCAAGGCCCGCTACCCGTCGACGGTGATCATGAACGCGGTGCCGGCCTCGGTGGTCGAGGTGCCCGAGATCGTGATGGCCACGCCGCCCGAGAAGGACGGCAGCATCCAGCCCGCCGTGCTGATGGCCGCGCGCGTGGCCGGCGTCCATCGCGTGTTCAAGATGGGCGGCGCGCAGGCGATCGCGGCGCTGGCCTACGGCACCGCGAGCGTGCCGCGCGTCGACAAGATCGTCGGGCCGGGCAACGCCTACGTGCAGCACGCGAAGCGGCTCGTGTTCGGCGAGGTCGGGATCGACAGCGAGGCCGGGCCGACGGAGGTGCTGGTGGTCGCCGACAAGAGCGCGACGCCGGCCTGGGTGGCGGCGGATCTGCTCTCGCAGGCCGAGCACGAGGAGGACGCGAGCGCGGTGCTGATCACGCACGTGCGCCCCCTCGTGGCCCGCGTGAAGGACCAGCTCGCGCGCCAGCTCGAGGGCCTCGACCGCGCGAAGATCGCGCGCGAATCGCTGCGCCGGAACGGCGTGATCGTGCTGGCCAAGGACCTCGACCAGAGCTTCGAGCTCGCGAACCGCTACGCGCCCGAGCACCTGGTGATCGCCTCCGACGCCGCCGAGACGCTGCTGAAGAAGGTGGCGAACGCCGGCACGGTGTTCCTCGGCCACTACACGCCGGTGGCGGTGGGCGACTACCTGGCCGGCCCGAACCACGTGCTGCCGACGGGCGGCACCGCGCGCTTCTTCTCGCCGCTCTGCGTCGACGATTTCCTCAAGCGCACCGCCTTCGTGCGCTTCGAGCCGCCGAAGCTGCGGGAGCTGGGTTCGGACGTGATCCGCCTCGCCGAGCTCGAGGGCTTCACGGGGCACGGCCAGTCGGTCGAGCTGCGGCTCGCGAAGATCCGGCGCGCGCGCCGCGAGCGCGAGGCCGCGCGCGAGGCGGAATCCGACGGAGCGGAGTGGGACTTGTGAGCACGAGCCAGGCGCGCAGCGCCACCCTCGAACGCAAGACGCGCGAGACGAATATCCGCCTCGACTTCACGATCGACGGCAAGGGCGAGTACGACGTCGAGACGGGTGTGCCGTTCTTCGACCACATGCTCGAGTCGTTCGCGAAGCACGGCCTGTTCGACCTGCGCCTGTCGGCGAAGGGCGACCTCGCGGTGGACCTGCATCACACGGTCGAGGACGTCGGCATCGCGCTCGGCCAGGCCATCCGCAAGGCGCTCGGCGACGCGCGCGGCATCCGCCGCTACGGCAGCCAGGTGTTGCCGATGGCCGAGTCGAAGGCCGAGGTGGCCGTGGACGTCAGCAACCGCGCGTTCCTGATCTACCGCGTGAACCTCGCCAACGATCGCGTCGGCAGCTTCGACGTGTCGCTCGTCGAGGACTTCCTCTACGCGCTGGCGCAGAACGCGGGGCTCGATCTGCACGTGGTGCTCCACTACGGGCAGAGCCCGCACCACGCCGTCGAGGCGATCTTCAAGGGCCTGGCGCGCGCGCTGCGCGAGGCGCTCGAGATCGATCCGCGCCAGACGGGGCTGCCGACGGTCAAGGGCGCGCTGTAGAGTCGCGCGATGCCCCCCGCCTCCCCCCGCGTGGCGCTGCTCGACTATGGCGCCGGCAACCTGCGCAGCGTCGCGAAGGCGCTCGAGCGCTCGGCGCTCGCCGTCGACGTCACGGCCGACGCCGCGGCCGTCGCTCGCGCGGATGCGGTGGTGCTGCCCGGCGTCGGCGCCTTCGCCGCGGCGGCGGAGAACCTGCGCGCGAAGGGGCTCGACCAGGCGGTGCGCCGCGCGATCGACGCCGGCCGGCCGTACCTCGGCCTCTGCCTCGGGCTCCAGCTCCTGTTCGAAGACAGCGACGAGCACGGGCTCGCCCCCGGTCTCGGCTGCCTGACCGGACACGTGCGGCGCTTCCCCGAGCAGGTCGGGGGCAAGCCCCTGCGCGTGCCGCACATCGGCTGGAACGAGGTGCGCTGGCAGGGCGATCACCCGATGCGGAAGGCGCTGCCCGAGCGCGACATCTACTACTTCGTGCACGGCTGGCGCGTGCTGCCCGCGAGCGCGGCCGACCAGGCGGGGAGCTGCGACTACGGCGGAGAGTTCGCGGCGGCCGTCGCGCGCGAGAACGTGTTCGCCGTGCAGTTCCACCCCGAGAAGAGCCAGGCCGCCGGCAAGCGCCTGCTCGACGCCTTCGCCGCGTGGGTGCGCGCGTGCTGAGCTCGAGCGAAGCGCGCAGCGCGCTCGCCTGTCTGCTGCTCGCCGGCGCCCTCGGCTGCGCCAGCACGGTGACGGACCGCAGCTTCCCCGCCCTCGACGAGCGCAGCGGGCCGATCCTGCGCATCGCGGTGGCGCCGTTCGGCGCGAAGCCCGAGGCCGCGGTGGCCTCCACCGGCGTCGTGGCGCGCCAGCTCACCGAGGCGCTCGTGGAGCGCGGCGTCGAGGTCGTGCCGCCCGAGGACGTCGAGCGCGCGATCGCCGGCAGGGGAGGCGCCGTCGGGCCGAACGCGCTCGCCGCCCTGGTGAAGGACCAGTTCGGCGCCGACGCGCTGGTGCTCGGCGAGATCACGCGCTGGGTCGAGCGCGAGGGTGGCGCCGCCGGCACGCTGCAGCCGGCCTCGGTGGGCGTGCGCGTCGAGCTGTTCGGCGCACCCGACGGCCAGCAGCTGTGGCAGGGCGAGTTCGATCACACCCAGCAGGCGATGTCGGAGAACGTGTTGCTGACGCCGCGCTACCCGGGCGGCGGCACCCGCTGGCTCACCGCGGAGGAGTTCGCGCAGTTCGCGGCGAGCGAGCTCGCCGCGGCCTTCCCGCTCGGGCCCTGAGGCGTGGCCTCCTTCGAGCTGATCCCCGCGATCGACCTGCTCGGCGGGCACTGTGTGCGCCTCGTCCAGGGCCGCTACGACGCGGCCACCGTCTACGACGCCGACCCGGCCGCGGTGGCCGCGCGCTTCGCCGCGCACCCGCTGCGCCGCCTCCACGTGGTGGACCTCGACGGCGCGAAGCTCGGCCGGCCCGGCAACGTCGCCGCGGTGCGCGCCATCCTCGCGGCCGCGAAGGGCGTGCCGCTCGAGCTCGGCGGGGGCATCCGCACGCCGGCCGCGGTCGAGGAGTGGCTCGCGCTCGGGGTGGACCGCGTGGTGCTCGGCACCGCCGCGCTGCGCGACCCCGGGCTGGTGAAGGAGAGCGCGCGCCGCTTCCCGGGCCGCGTCGCGGTGGGCATCGATGCGCGCGACGGGCGGGTCGCCGTGTCGGGCTGGCTCGAGACCAGCGAGACCGACGCGCTCACGCTCGCGCGTCGCTTCGAGGACGCCGGCGTGGCCGCCCTGATCCACACCGACATCGCGCGCGACGGCACGGGCGAGGGCCCGAACCTCGACGCCACGGTCGCGCTCGCGCAGGCGGTGCGGGTGCCCGTGATCGCCTCGGGCGGTGTGGGCTCGCTCGCCGACGTGAGCCGCGCCTGCGGCCGCGGGCTCGCAGGCCTGATCGTCGGCCGCGCCCTCTACACGGGCGCTCTCGATCTCGCGCGCGCCCTCGAGGTGGCGGCGTGCTCCTGAAGCGCATCATCCCGTGCCTCGACGTCGACCGCGGCCGCGTGGTGAAGGGCGTGCGCTACGTGGACCACGTGGACGCCGGCGATCCCGTCGAAGTGGCGCGCCGCTACGACGAGCAGGAGGCCGACGAGATCACCTTCCTCGACATCACGGCGAGCCACGAGGAGCGCCGCATCCTGCTCGACGTCGTCGCCCGCACCGCGGAGACGGTGTTCATGCCGCTCTGCGTGGGCGGGGGCGTGCGCTCGCTCGCCGACGTGCGCGACCTGCTCAACGCGGGCGCCGACAAGGTCTCGGTGATGACCGCCGCGGTCACGAATCCCGATCTGATCGCCGAGGCCGCCGTCCGCATCGGCAGCGCGAACCTGGTGCTCGCGATCGACGCGAAGCGGATCGAGGACCCCGCCGCCTTCCGCACGCGCGCGGCGGAGCGCCACGAGAGCCACGGCGACGTGCCGACCGACGCCCCGGCCTTCGAGGTCTACACGCATGGCGGGCGCCGCCCGACCGGCCTCGACGCGGTCGCCTGGGCGCGCCGCATGGCCGCCGCCGGCGCCGGCGAGATCCTGCTGACCAGCATGGACCGCGACGGCACCAAGAGCGGCTACGACCTCGCCCTGGTGCGGGGGGTTGCCGACGCGGTGCCCGTCCCGGTGATCGCGTCCGGCGGAGGCGGCACGCCGGAGAGCCTGGCCGAGGCCCTCGACGAGGGGCCGCGCGGCGGCCACGCGCAGGCCGCCCTCGCCGCCTCCATCTTCCACTTCGGCGAGGCCACGGTGGGCTCCGTCAAACGGCGCCTCCTGGAGCTCGGCATCGCGGTACGGCCGCCGCGAGCCGTTGTGGACCGATAGGCCGTGCGCTAGGTTCGCGCGCCTGCGCTCATGCCCCCGACTCCCGCGGAATCATTGGGCTTTTCGATCGACTCGCCGTGCCGCGTCGCACGGAGTCGGGGCCTACGCCGAAACGCGGTTCGCGACACGATCGTTCGCAGTTCACCACTTCTTCTTCGGTCCGAGCGGGCGATGACGCTCGAGGAGCAGGCCAACGCATGCCCGTGATCAAGGTCAAGGACAACGAACCCTTCGAGGTGGCGCTCAAGCGCTTCAAGAAGTCGGTGGAGAAAGCCGGCGTCTTGACGGAGCTGCGGCGCCGCGAGCACTTCGACAAGCCGAGCGTGCGGCGCAAGAAGAAGGCAGCGGCCGCGCGGAAGCGGGCGCTCAAGAAGCTGAAGCGGATGGCGCGCTAGCCAGCGCGTCCGGGGGCGAGAGTGGGCCGGATCCCCGAGGACACTCTCCAGGCGGTTCGTGACCGTGTCGACATCGTCGACTTGGTCGGCCGCTACGTCAGCCTGAAGAAGGCCGGGCGATCCCACAAAGGCCTCTGTCCGTTCCACCACGAGAAGAGCCCGTCCTTCGTGGTGACACCGGAGCGCGGAACCTGGCACTGCTTCGGGTGTGGGGAAGGCGGAAATGCCTTCGCCTTCCTCATGCGCCACGAAAACCTCACCTTCCCGGAAGCCGTCCGGTCGCTCGCGGCCGAGCTCGGCATCGAGATCCCCGAGACCGACTCGGGCGAGCGCGGCGTGCTCGAGGGCGTGCTCCGCGCGAACGCGCTGGCGCAGGAGTACTACCAGCGAGCCCTCGCGGGCGAGGAGGGGCGCGGCGCCCGCGACTATCTCGCCGGCCGCGGGCTCGGCCCCGAGGACGCGAGCCGGCTCGGCCTCGGCTTCGCGCCGGACCGCTGGGAGGGCGTCGTCGAGGTGCTGCGCCGGGCGCGGCTCCCGGGCGAGGTCGCGGAGCGCGCGGGCCTCGCGCGCGCGCGCTCGGGCGGCGGCCACTACGACCTGCTCCGCGGCCGCCTCGTTTTCCCGATCCAGGACGCGCGCGGGCGCGTGATCGCCTTCGGCGGGCGCGCGCTGGCGGCCGGCCAGGACCCGAAGTACCTGAACACGCCGGAGAGCCCCGTGTTCCGCAAGCGCGAAGCCCTCTACGGCCTGCCGCACGCGCTCGAGCCGATGCGCCGGGCCGACCGCGCGATCGTGGTGGAGGGCTACTTCGACCAGATCGCGCTCGTGCGAGCCGGGCTCGGCGAGGCCGTCGCGAGCTGCGGCACCGCGCTCACCGAGGAGCACGCCAAGAGCCTCTCGCGCCGCACGCGCAACCTCGTGTTGCTGTTCGACGGCGACGAGGCCGGGCAGCGCGCCATGTTGCGCGCGCTCGAGGTGACCCTGCCGGCGGGGCTCCGCGTCCGCGCCGCGGCGCTGCCCGGCGGCGCCGACCCCGACGACTACCTGCGCCGCGAGGGCGCCGACGCGCTGCGTGCGCTCGTCGATTCGGCCCCGCCCGCGCTCGAGGTCGCGATCGCGCGCGCCGCGGCCGCGGGCTGTCGCACGCCCTGGGAGCGCGCCGACGCGGTGCGTGCGGTGACGCCGCTGCTCGCGCTCGTGCCCGATCCGGTCGAGCGCGGCGAGTTCGCGCGGCGGCTCGCGCTCGCGGTGGGTGCGGACGCCGCCGACGTCGCCGCCGCCCTGCGCCGCGAGCGCAAGGGCGACGCGCCGGAAGCCGCCGCGGCGCCGGCCCGCCGCATGGGCCTGGAAGACCGCCACTACGCCACGCTGCTGCGCCTGCTCCTCGACCACGCGGCCGAGCTCGAGCGCCTCGACGAGCGCGAGCTCCTCGACCTCGCGCCCGACGCCGAGTGGCGCTCGCTCGCCGCCGCCGTGCTCGCGTCGCCGCCGGGCGCCTCGGGCTCCCTGCTGGACGAGCTCGAGGGCGAGCCGCGCCGCCGCTTCTCCGAGCTGGCGAACGAGCCGCGGGCCGACCTCGACGTCGCCGAGCAGGCGTCGCGCATCTTCTCCGACACTCTCGCCAAGCTGAGCCGCTCCCGCTTCGCCCGCGAGAAGAAGGAGCTCACCGCACGGATCGCCGGGGGCCTCGGCGATCTCGGCGAGAAGCAACGGCAGATCCAACGTTCCCCGACGGGCTGAGCCCGTATCTCCACACTCCACACGTTCCCGCAGCACCAGAGTCAGACGAAGGAGACCCCCCGATGGCTTCGAGCGCGCCCGGAAGCCGGTCCAATCCGAAGAGCAACGGCAACGGCGGCCTGCCGCCGGGAGCCCACGCCAGCGTCGCTGCGGCTGCGGTACGTGCAGCCGGCCGCGATCGCGCCGGCGCGTCGTGCGGCGTCCGCCCGGAGACGCGCGAGCTCGCCTACGTGCAAGACCTCGTGGTGCAGGGCCGCAGGCAGGGGTACCTGACCTACGCCGACGTGAACGAGGCGCTGCCCGACGTGCTCTCGACCGAGCAGCTCGACGAGGTGATGGCGATCTTCGGCGAGGCCGAGATCGCCGTGGTGGACGCCGCGAACCGCGTCCAACGCATCCGCGAGCCGCGGGCGGTGGACTACGACGACGAGGACGCCCGCACGAACGACCCCGTGCGCGTCTACCTGCGCGAGATGGGGCAGGTCTCGCTGCTCACGCGCGAGGGCGAGGTGGCGTTGGCGCAGCGCATCGAGCGCGGCGAGCA
>Ga0187892_10008797_pt1 | contig 13609 bp, 14 predicted proteins | sample MA1701073metaG_FD_139345 | JGI IMG/M metagenome (GOLD analysis project Ga0187892, IMG submission 139345) | Bio-ooze microbial communities from a basaltic lava cave in the Kipuka Kanohina Cave System on the Island of Hawaii, USA - MA170107-3 metaG ...
AGACTTCGGGCGAAGCGACCGCCGGAACCTGCGGCGCCAGCGAGCGCCGGGGACGACGCATGGGACTTCTTTCAGACGAACGCGGAGCGGTCATTCGACAGACTTTCTCCGCAGCCTGCTAGGTCGCGAGCGGTACGCCCCAGACGATCTGGCCGCGGATCGCGCGGCGCAGCACGCCGTCCGGGCAGTGGGGAGCGAGCAGCTCGCGGAGCTCGCGGCCGAACTGCTCCGCGTCGATGTGCGCGCGCACCAGCGTCGAGCGCGCGTGGTGCGAGTCGATGAACGCGTCGACCGTCTGCGCGAACTCGACCGGAGCGGTCACGCGCTCGCCGAGCTTGCGGAACAGCCCGGCGCCTTCCCAGGCCGCGAACATGTCGAAGGGCGCGTAGTCCTTCGCCGTGGAGTGGCGCTTGATGATCTCCAGCAGCCCGTCGCGCCACGGCGCTGCTTCCGAATCGTCGGGGTGCACGGCCGCGAGCACGCCGTTCCGTGTGAGCGCGCGCGCGAAGCGGGGCAGCGCGGCGCGGAAGTCGAGCCAGTGCAGGCTCTCGCCGCCCACGATCAGCGCGTAGGGCGGATCGAGCGTCGCGTCTTCGGCGCGCGCGACCTGCCAGCGCAGGTTCCGCGCCGCGCCGCCGGGCAGGCGCGTGCCCTCCTCGATCATCTCCTTCGCCAGGTCGACCGCGTCCACGCGCGCGACGCGCACCGCCAGCGGCCGCGCGAGCTTGCCCGTGCCGCAGCCCACGTCGAGCACGGCGCGCGGCTCGTCCGCGATCAGGCTCTCGAGCACGTCGAAGGTCTCGTCCGGGTACGGCGGCCGGCTCGCGTAGCTGCGCGCCGCGTCGGCATCGCACCAGCGGCCCGCGTGCTCCGCCGCGAATGCTGCCTGCCGAGCGGCCGCGTCGCCCATGCCGGGAACCTACACGCGCACCGAGGTCCGGCCGCCCAGGCGGACCCAGGCGGGCGGCGAGGCCGCGGAGTCGAAGTCGACCAGTGCCCCGCGCAGCGCCTCGGGCGCGGTGGCGACCGCGAGCACGGCGCTGCACAGCCGCGCGCGCATCGGCTGCTCGGGCGGCGGCTGCCACGAGCCGTCGTCGATCGGGTGGCGCTCGGTCGCGAGCTCGAGCTCGCCGTCCACCGCCGTCACGCGCGTGACCCCGAACGAGCCCCAGTACGCTCCGGTGTAGGGCGCGAGCGCGGGCGGCGCCGCCAGCGGCTCCGGGTCGCGCCAGGCGCGCCCGCCGACCTCGCCGACCAGCCAGCGCGTGAGCTCGGTGTGCAAGAGTCCCCCGCCCGTGCCGTTGGTGAGCACGACCATGGCCAGGTCGAGCGCGGGTGCGAACAACGTGTAGCTGCAGTAGCCGACCGTGAGCCCGCCGTGATTCAGCACGCGCGCGGCGGGATCGCGCCGCACCGCCCAGCCGATCGCCTGGCCGTTCAGCGCGTTGATCGCGACCTGGTCCTCGCACATCGCGGCGCGCGTCGCCGCGTCGAGCGGCGGCGTCGAGTCCGCGTCGGGGCGGCCGAGCCAGAAGCGCAGCCAGCGCAGCAGATCGGAGACGCTGCTCAGGACCCCGCCCGCGGGCGTGTCGATCGGCGCGAGCTCCCAGCCGCGTTGCCAGCCGCCGCCGGGCAACGGCACCGGCTCGCGCCCGGGCAGCGACAGGTGGCGCATCGCGACACGGTGGAAGATCGCCTCGTCCGCCCGCGTGCAGGTCCGCTTCATGCCGAGCGGCTCGAGGATGCGCTCGCGCAGCACCGCGTCGTACGGCTGCTCGCGCAGCTCCTCGACGAGCTTCCCTGCGACGCTGAAGCCCGCGTTGCAGTAGCTCATCGGCCCGCCCGCGGGGTGTAGCGCGCGCGCGCGAGCGAGCGCCGGGTACAGGTTCTCGAGCGTGGGCGGCTGGGGCTGGCGCACGAACAGCTCGTCGCCGTCGATCCCGACCTGGTGCGTGAGCAGGTGGCGCACGGTCACGCGCCCGTCCTGGCGCGGATCGGCCAGTCGCAGCTCGGGCAGGTGCTTGCGCACGGGATCGTCGAGCCCGAGCGCGCCCTCGGCGACGAGCTGCATCACCAGCGCCGCGGTGAAGGGCTTGGAGTTCGACGCGATCTGGAACAGCGTGTCGGCGTCGACGGGCAGCGGGTGCTTGACGTGGGTGACGCCGCGGCAGACGCTGAACGCCTCCCCGCGCAGGTCCACGCCCACGGCCACGCCCGGCACGTGGTGGCGCTGCGCGAGCGACTCGACGCGCTCGCGCAGCGCCGACTCGAGCGCGCTCACGCAAGCGCCTCGCGCACGCGGCGCGCGATCTCGCGCGCCTGCTCGCTCGAGAGCTCGGGATAGATCGGCAGCGACAGCACCTCGCTCGCCGCAGCCTCGGTCACCGGCAAGGCGACCGCAAGCGTTGCGTAGACCGGCAGCTGGTGGATCGGGATCGGGTAGTAGATCTGCGAGGCGATGCCCGCCGCGTCGAGCGCCTTGGCCACCGCGTCGCGCCGCCCGCCCGTGATGCGCAGCGTGTACTGGTGGAACACGTGCGTCGAGCCGCGCGCGACACTCGGAGGTGTCAGGCCGGCGATGCCGCCCAGGTTCGCGGTGTACTCCGCCGCCACGCGCCGGCGCTCGTCGTTCCAGCGCGCCACGTGCGGCAGCTTCACGCGCAGGAGCGACGCCTGGACCTCGTCGAGCCGCGCGTTGTAGCCGATCTCGGTGTTCACGTAGCGCTGGCGCGAGCCGTGCGCGCGCAGGCTGCGCACGGAGCCGGCGATCCGCTCGTCATTGGTCGCGACCAGCCCCGCCTCGCCGAACGCGCCCAGGTTCTTGGACGGGAAGAACGAGAACGCGGCGGCCTCGCCGAGTCCCCCGATGCGCGTGCCCGCGTAGACCGCGCCGAAGGCCTGCGCGGCGTCCTCGAGCAGCGCGATCTCGGGCCGCGCCTTCGCGAGGTCGCGCAGCGGCGCGACGTCCGCCGGGTGGCCGAACAGGTGCACGGGCACGATCGCGCGCGTGCGCGGTCCGAGCGCGCGGCGCACCGAGTCGGGATCGATGCAGAACGTCACCGGGTCGATCTCGGCGAAGACCGGCGTCGCGCCGACCAGGCTGACCGCTTCGGCGGTCGCGAAGAACGTGAACGAGGGCACGATCACCTCGTGACCCGGGCCGATGCCGAGCGCGCGCAAGCCCAGCACCAGCGCGTCGGTGCCCGAGCCGACGCCGACCGCGAAGCGCACGCCCAGGAAATCCGCGGCCTCGCGCTCGAACGCCTCGACGTTCGGACCCAGGATGAAGCGCCCGGAGCGCAGCACGCCGAGCACGGCGCGTTCGAGCTCGGGCAAGAGCTCCTGGGTCTGCTGCTCGAGATCGACCATCGGGATCTTCGCGGTCACGGCCACTCCCCGTCTGGTCGCGCAGCTTAGCGCATGGCCGGCCTCAGTCCTTCACGATCGTGGCGACGAGCTTCGCGCGGTTCCCGTCCACGGCCACGCGGAAGCGCACCTTCGCGCCCGGGTGCTTGGCGCGCAGGGCCGCGGTCTGCTTCTTCACCAGCTCGCTGACCTTGGCGCGATCGGGCGCGGGGCCGGACTCGCCGGCCTTGCGGCGCGCCGCGAGCAGCGCCGCGTAGAGCTGGTCCATCGGCGCGGACTTCGGCGCGGTCGTGGTCGGCGCCGGCGTATCCGTCGCGTCGCGCGCCGGTGTCGCCGCGTCCGCCTGCGGCTGCATGGCCACCGCCCGCTCGCGCTCGTGCAGGTTGGCCTTGAAGCGGTGGCCCTTGTACGTGCCCGACTCGATCTGCCGGATCGTGCGGCCCCACTGCTGGCGGTAGATCTGGTACTTCGAGTTGAGCTGGTTGAAGCGGAACTTCTGGTTCGTCTTGCGCAGCTGCTCGTTCGAGTACTTGACGATCACCTTCTGCACGCGGCCCTGCAGCACGTTCGGCGGGCGCTTCAGGATGCCCAGGAAGAACTGGTCGTACTCGACGCGCAGGCGTTTGATCGACTGGTCGAGTTCGTCGAGTTCCTCGTCCACCGGATCTCGCTGGCCGCGGCGCATCGAGGACGGTTCGGCCTCCGCGCGTCCCGACTTGAGTCAGGAGTTGCCGCTCGCCGAAAGCACGGACGCGGGGTCGAAGCCGGCGGGCAGGCACTGCGCGCCGAACTCGAGCTCGGCCAGCAGCGGAACCGGCAGGCGTTCGAGCAATGCATCGAGATTGCGGCGGTCCGCGGCCGAGAGCGCGGCCGTGGTGTGGCTGACCACCACGCCCAGCACGCGCAGACCGCGCGCGCGCGCCGCCTCCAGCGTGAGCAGCGTGTGGTTGATGGTGCCGAGCGCCGCGCGCGCCGCGACCACGAGCGGCAGGCCGAGCTGGCGCGCGAGGCCCGCCATGTCCAGCGCCGGCGTGATCGGCACCAGGAGTCCGCCCGCGCCCTCGACGATCACCAGGTCCGCGTCCTCGCGCGCGCGCGAGAACGCGGCCTCGATCCGCGCCGGGTCGATCGCCACGCCCTCCGCGCGCGCGGCGACCTCGGGCGCGACCGGCAGCGCGAAGCGGTAGGGGCACAGGCGCTCGAGCGGCGCGCCGTCGCCGGCGGCCGCGGCGAGCGCGAGCGCGTCGGCGGGCACGCCGTCGGCGCAGCCGGTCTCGATCGGCTTCAGCACGCGCACGCGCTTGCCCGCCGCGCGCAAGCTTCGCGCGAGGGCGCAGCCGACCGCCGTCTTGCCGCAGCCGGTGTCGGTGCCGGTGACGAACACGGCGCTCACGCGCCGAGCACCTCGTTCAGGCTCGCTTCGAGCGCGTCGACGATCAGGTCGATCTCGCGCTCGTCGACCGAGAGCGGCGGCATGACGACGACGGTGTCCGCGAGCGGGCGCAGGATCACGCCGTGCTTGCGCATCGCGCTGCAGACCGTGTGGCCGATCCGGTCGCGCGGGTCGAACGGCGCGCGCGTGGCGCGGTCCCGCACCAGCTCGATGCCGGCGATCAGTCCCCGCTGGCGGATGTCACCGACGCAGGCGCGCGCGCGCAAGCCGTCGAGTCTTCGCGCGAGGTGCGCGCTGGTGCGCGCGACGCGGCCGAGCACGTCCTCTTTCGCGAAGATCTCCAAGTTCGCGAGCGCCGCCGCGCAGCCGAGCGCGTTGCCGGAGTACGAGTGGCCGTGGAAGAACTGGCGCGCGGCGTGGGTCGGCGCGAGGAAGGCGGAGAAGATCTCGTCGGTCGCGAGCGTCGCGGCGAGCGGCAGGAAGCCGCCGGTCATTCCCTTCGCGATCGCCATGATGTCGGGCGACACGCCCTCGTGCTCGCAGGCGAACATCTTGCCGGTGCGGCCGAAGCCGGTCGCGACCTCGTCGACGATCAAGAGCGTCCCGTGGCGGTCGCACAGCTCGCGCACGCGGCGCAGCCAGCCGTCGGGCAGGAGCAGCATGCCGGCCGCGGCCTGCAGCAGCGGCTCGACCACGACCCCGGCCACCTCGTGGCCGTGCCGCTCGAGGATCCCCTCGAGCGACTCCAGGCAGTGTATGCCGCAGGTCCTCTGCTCGAGGCCGTACGGGCAGCGGTAGCAGTAGGCGTTCTGCGCGCGCAGCACGTCGAACACCAGCGGCCGGAACGCCTCGTGGAACAGCTCGATGCCGCCGACGGCGACCGCGCCCAGGGTGTCGCCGTGGTAGGCGTCGCGCAGCGCGACGAAGCGCGTGCGCCCGCGCGTCGCCTCGCTCTTCTGTTGCCAGTACTGGAAGGCGATCTTGAGCGCGACCTCCATCGCAGTCGAGCCGTTGTCGCTGAAGAACACGCGCGTGAGTCCGGGCGGCGCGATCGCCACCAGCTTCACCGCCAGCTCGATCGACGGCACGCCCGCCAGCCCGAGCAGCGTCGAGTGCGCGAGCTTGTCGAGCTGCTCGTGGATGCGCGCGCGCAGGATCGGGTGGTCGTGGCCGTGCAGGTTCACCCACAAGGACGACACGCCGTCCAGGTAGCGGTTGCCCTCGGTGTCGATCAGGTAGTTGCCCGAGCCGCGCTCGATCACGACCGGATTGCCGTCCATCCAGTCGCTCATCTGGGTGAACGGGTGCCAGAGCGCGCGCTGGTCGCGCTCGCGCAGCTCGCGGGTCCGACTCATGCCCCGCGCAGCTCCCCGAAGGTCGCGACCACCTCGGCGATCTCCGCCGCCGAGTGCGCAGAGGTCGGCGTGAAGCGGATGCGCGCGCTCTTGTGCGGAACCGACGGGTGGCGGATGCCCTGCGCGTACACGCCGCGCGCGAGCGCGGCCTCGCACAGCCGCATCACGGCGTCGTTCTCGCCGACGATCGCGGGCACGATCTGGGTCGTGCTGTGCGCGGTGTCGTAGCCGGCCGCGCGCAGGCCCGCGCGCAGCTGCTCGGCGCGCTCGAGCAGGAGCTTCCTTCGCTCGGGCTCCGCCTCGACGATGCGCAGCGCCTCGCGCGCCGCGCCCAGCGCCGGCGGCGCGAGCGCGCAGGTGAAGATGAAGCTGCGCGCCGTGTTCACCAGCAGCTCGCGCAGCACGCCGCTGCACGCCACGAACGCCCCGAAGCTGCCGAGCGCCTTGCCGAGGTTCCCGATCACCAGGTCGGGCGACACGCCGTGGTGTTCGGCGCAGCCCCGGCCTCGCGCGCCGAGCACGCCCAGGCCGTGCGCGTCGTCCAGCACCACCGCCATGTCGTGCGCGCGCGCGATCGGCACGAGCTCGTGGAGCCGCGCCACGTCGCCGTCCATGCTGTACACGCCGTCGGTCACGAGCACGCGGCGCCGGAAGCCCGCCAGGCCGGAGGCGACGCGCGCGAAGTCCTCCGGGTCGTTGTGCCGGAACACGCGCGTCTCGGCGCGCGAGAGCTTGCAGGCATCGATGATGCTCGCGTGGTTCAGCGAGTCGGACACGATCACGTCGCCCGGCCCGGCGAGCGCGCCGAGCACGCCGAGGTTCGCGAGGTAGCCCGAGCTGAACACGAGCGCCGCCTCGTGGCCCGCAAAGCGCGCGAGCTCGGTCTCGAGCGTCTCGTGCAGGTCGAGGTTCCCGTTGATCAGGCGCGAGCCGGTGGCGGCGGTGCCGTACTCGTGGGCCGCCGAAGCGGCGGCGGCGACCACGCGATCGTCTCCGGCCAGGTCGAGGTAGTTCGAGCCGGCCAGCATGAGCACGTCGCGCCCGTCGACCCGCATGCGCGGCCCGGGCCGCCCCTCGACCCGGCGCAGCACGCGATGCAGCCCGCGCGCGCGCAGCGCATCGAGCTCCGCGCGCGCGTCGGTGTCGAGGCGGGAAACGGGGGGCGCCATGAGGTGGCCGATTCTATCGGAGTCTCCCCCCGGCCCAACGCGCGGCCCCGGGCGGATCGCGAGAACATCCGGCAACTGCGCGCCATTGAAGCGGATTTGGGCGGAGACGCCTTTGACGGACGCGGCCTCGATGGGTACAGTGGGGCGGTTGGCCACCCCCTCCTCCACGCTCGACGGCATCATCGCGTTCCTGCGCGAGGACCTCGAACAGGTCGAGCGCGTCATGCGCGCGGGCATGCGCTCGGTCGCGCCGGTGATCCCGACCATCGGCGAGCACACCTTCGGCAGCGGCGGCAAGCGCGTGCGCCCGGTCATGGTGCTGCTCGCCGCGCGCCTGTGCGGCTACCGCGGGCCGCGCGCGATCCAGATCGCCGCCGCGGCCGAGTACCTGCACAGCGCGTCGCTGCTGCACGACGACGTGGTCGACGGCGCCGAGACGCGGCGCGGCCGGCCGAGCGTGAACGCGCGCTTCGGCAGCAAGCTCGCGATCCTGGTCGGCGACTTCCTGTACGCGCGCACCTGCCAGACGCTGGTCGAGGACGGCGATCCCGACATCCTGGCCGCGTTCGCCGACAGCATCCGCGCGATGGCCGAGGGCGAGGTGCTCCAGCTGACGCGCAGCTTCGATCCCGAGCTCTCCGAGTCGACCTATCTCGAGGTGATCGGCGGCAAGACCTCGAGCCTGCTCGCCGCCGCAGCCGAGGCCGGCGCGATCCTCGGCGGTGTCACGCGCTCGGAGCGCCGCGCGGTGCGCGAGTACGGCTGGCAGCTCGGGCTCGTGTTCCAGCTCGTCGACGACGCGCTCGACTACGCGGGCAGCGCGCAGGACCTGGGCAAGGCGCCGCTCACCGACGCGTCGGAGGGCAAGCTCACGCTGCCGCTGATCGCGACGCTCAAGCGCTGCAGCACCGGCGAGCGCGACGCGATCTCGTCCCTGCTCAAGGACTTCGCGCTGCAGAGCGCGGCCGGCCGCACGCCGGAGCGCGAGAGCGTGCTGCGCGTCGCCGAGTGCGTGGCGCGGCACCACGGCGTGGAGAGCACGCTGTCGCGCGCGCAGCAGCTCGCGGCGCTCGCGCGCGCGCAGATCGAGCCGTTCGTCGACTGCGAAGCCAAGCAGGCCATGCTCGCGTTCGCGGATTTCCTGGTCAGCCGCCACAGCTGACCGCTCGAGCTTTCCCCGTCCCGCCCACTTTCCTCACCCCACGAAGGAAAGACAGGGTATGAAGATCCGAGCATCGATCGTCCGGGCCGCGAGCGGGTTCGCTCTGGCGGCGCTTCTGTGCAACACCGCGCTGGCCGCGGCGAACGAGCCCGCGGCGCGCGCCTCGGGCAGCGCCATCGTCGGCGTCGTCAACGTCAACTCGGCGACCGCGGAGGAGCTCGCGCTCCTGCCCGGCGTCGGGCCGGCGAAGGCGCAGGCGATCCTCGAGTACCGCAAGGAACACGGCGCGTTCAAGCGCATCGAGGACCTGTCGGAGGTGAAGGGGATCGGCGACAAGGCGCTCGAGCGCATGCGGCCTCACGTCGCGCTCGACGGCAAGTCGACCGCACAGCCGGTGAAGTGACCGGTCCGGGGGCGCGGCCGGTGTTCCGGCCGCGCTCCCGCGATTCGCGGCGCGCGCGAGCGAAGTGCTAGAACACGGCTCGTGCCGATCTCCCCCCGCGCCCGAGCCCTCGCGCCGATCGGTTTCGCGCCGCTCGTCGCGCTCGCGCTCGCAGCGGCGCCGTTGCTCGCGTGTCGGGAAGCGCGCGAGCCCGCGCCCGAGAGCGGCGAGCTGCGCGTGATCTCGCTCTCGCCCTCGGCCACCGATATCGCGGTCGCGCTCGGCCGCGCGGACGCGCTGGTCGGCGTCGACCAGTTCTCGCGCGAGCTCGCGGGCGTGCCCGACTCGCTGCCGTCGCTGGGCGGCTTGTTCGCGCCCGATCTCGAGCGCGCGGTGGAGCTCGCCCCCACGCTCGTGCTGGGCGTGCGCAGCGAGAACCAGGCGGCGTTCTTCGCGCTGCTGCGCGCGCGCGGCGTGCGCGTGCTCGAGATCGACTCGAGCGGCTCGCTCGAGCAGGTGCTCGCGACCTACACCGAGATCGGCCGCGCGCTCGGCCGCGAGGCCGAGGCAGTCGCGCTGGTCGCGCGCGTGCGCGCGGAGCTCGACGCGGTGGCTCAGTCGGTGGCCGGGCTCGAGCGGCCGAGCGTGGCGCTGGTGGTCGAGCGCGAGCCGCTCTACGTCGCGGCGGGCGGCAGCTTCGCGAGCGCGCTGATCGAGGCCGCGGGCGGCCGGAACGTGTTCGGCGATCTCCAGAACGCCTACCCGCAGGTGTCGCTCGAGCTGCTCGCTGAGCGCGCACCCGAGGTGCTGATCGATTCTACGGAGACGCAAGAGCAGTCGCCCGATGCGGCGCGGCAGGCGCGCGCCTACTGGTCGCGCCACGACTTCGTGCGGCGCGTCGAGCTGATCCCGCCCGGTGTGGCGACGCTGCCCGGCGCGCAGCTCGGCGACGCTGCGCGCCTGCTGCGCGCGCGGCTGCACCCGGGCTTCGCCGCGAGCGTGTCACCGTGAACGCGCGCCGCGTGCTGCTGCCGCTCGGGCTGCTCGTGCTCGCGTGTCTGGGCGTGAGCCTGCTGGTGGGATCGGCCGAGCACGCGACGCGCGAGATCGTGCTCGGGATCCGCCTGCCGCGCGCCCTGCTCGCGGCGCTGGTCGGCGCCGGGCTCGCGACCGCGGGCGCGCTCCTGCAAGCGCTGCTCCAGAACCCGCTCGCGGATCCGTACGTGCTCGGCATCTCGGGCGGCGCGGCGCTCGGCGGCGTGGCGGCGCTCGCGCTCGGCGGCGGCTTCTGGCTGGGCGGCGCGGCCGTGCCGCTGGTCGCGTTCGCGGGCGCGCTCGGCGCGAGCCTGCTGCTCTACGTGCTGGCGTCCGCCGGCGGGCGCGCGCCCGCGCACAGCCTGCTGCTCACCGGCGTCGTGTTCAACGCGTTCGCGTCGTCGCTGATCGTGTTCGTGACCAGCGCTTCGGACCTCTCGCGCGTGGCGAGCGTGTTCCTGTGGCTGATCGGCTCGGTGCGGCTGGTCGAGCCCGCGCTGATCGGCGGCGTGGCCGCGCTGTTCGCGCTCGGGCTCGCGGTCGCGCTGCGCCACGCCTACGCGCTGAACCTGCTCGCGCAGGGCGACGAGACCGCGACGCACCTCGGTGTCGACGTGCCGCGCGTGCGCCGCCACGTGCTCGGCGCGAGTGCGCTGATGATCGGCGCGTCGGTCGCGGTCTCGGGCCTGATCGGCTTCGTGGGGCTGATCGTCCCCCACCTGCTGCGCCTCACGGTCGGCTCGGACCACCGCATGCTCGTGCCCGCGTCGGCGCTGGCCGGCGCCGCGTTCCTGGTCGCCGCCGACACGCTCGCGCGCTTCGTGCTCGCGCCGATCGAGCTCCCAGTCGGGGCGCTCACGGCGCTGATCGGCGGCCCGCTGTTCCTGGTGCTGCTGCGGCGCGAGCTCGCGCGGTTCCCGTCGTGAGCGGGAGCTTGATCGAAGCGCGGGACCTGCGGCACGCCTACGGCGAGAGGCACGTGCTCGACGGCGTCTCGCTCGCGCTGCGTCCGGGCCGGCTCGTGGTCGTGGCGGGTCCGAACGGCGCGGGCAAGACGACGCTCCTGCGCGCGCTCGCGGGCACGCTCCGGCCCGACGCGGGCGCCGTGCTGCTCGCGGGCGCAGCGCACGAGACGCTCTCGCGGCGCGAGGTCGCGCAGCGCCTGGCCGTCGTGCCGCAGGACAGCCACGTGCCGTTCCCCTTCCGCGTGCGCGAGATGGTCGCGCTCGGCCGCGCGCCGTTCCTCGGCGCGTTCGGGCGCGAGGCCCCATCCGATCAGGCGCGCACGGAGGCGGCGCTGGCCGAGCTCGACCTGCAGGGGCTCGCCGAGCGCGCGTACCCGAGTCTCTCCGGCGGTGAGAAGCAGCGCGTGCTGCTCGCGCGCGCGCACGCGCAGGGCGTCTCGATCTGGCTGCTCGACGAGCCGACCGCGCACATGGACCTCGGCCACCGCCTGCACTGCTGGGAGTGGGTGCGCGCCTGGCTCGCCGCCGACCCGGGCCGCGGCTGCCTGCTCGTGACCCACGACCTGGTGCTCGCGGCGCGCTTCGCCGACGAGCTCGTGCTGCTCGAGCGCGGCCGCGTCGCCGCGCAGGGCGCGCCCGCGGAAGTGCTCACGCCGGAGCGCATCGCCGCGGTGTACGGCGTCGAGGCGCGCGTCGGCGCGGACGAGGACGGCCGCCCCCTGCTCTCGCTGGTCCGCTCGCTGGGTCCCCGATAGACTGCGCCGCCATGAGTCGCATCGAGGACGTTCGCGCGCAGGAGATTCTCGACTCGCGCGGGAACCCGACGGTAGAGGTGGAGGTCAGGCTGGACTCGGGCGCGAGCGGCCGCGCGGCGGTGCCTTCGGGCGCGTCGACCGGCAGCCGCGAAGCGCTCGAGCTGCGCGACGGCGGCAAGCGCTACCGCGGCAAGGGCGTGCAGCGCGCGGTCGAGAACGTGCGCGGAGAGCTCTTGCGCTGCGTGCGCGGCCGCGAGCTCGGCGGTCTCGACCAGCAGGCGGAGCTCGACGCGGCGATGATCGCGCTCGACGGCACCGAGGCGAAGTCGCGCCTGGGCGCGAACGCGCTGCTCGGCGTCTCGCTCGCCGCCGCGCACGCCGCCGCGGCCGACGCCGGCGAGAGGCTCTGGCGCTGGCTGGCCGACGGCCGCGAGCCCGTGCTGCCGCTGCCGATGATGAACATCCTGAACGGCGGCGCGCACGCGGACTCGAACGTCGACTTCCAGGAGTTCATGATCCTGCCCACCGGCGCGAAGACCTTCGCCGAGTGCATCCGCTACGGCGCCGAGGTCTTCCACGCGCTGCGCGACGTGCTCCACGCCGAAGGGCTCGCGACGCTGGTCGGCGACGAGGGCGGCTTCGCGCCGAACCTCGACTCGAACGAGAAGGGCGTCGAGATGGTGCTGCGCGGCATCGAGAAGGCCGGCTTCCGGCCCGGCCACGACCTGCACATCGGGCTCGACGTCGCCGCGAGCGAGTTCTACAAGAACGGCCGCTACGAGCTCGAGGGCGAAGGCACTGTGCGCTCGCGCGACGAGATGATCCGCCTGTACGAGACCTGGTGCGCGAAGTACCCGATCGTGTCGATCGAGGACGGCCTGGCCGAGGGCGACTGGGACGGCTGGAAGGCGCTGACCGAGGCGCTCGGCTCGCGCGTGCAGCTGGTCGGCGACGACGTGTTCGTGACCAACCCGAAGATCCTGCGCGAGGGCGTGTCGCGCGGCCTCGCGAACGCGGTGCTCGTGAAGGTGAACCAGATCGGCACGCTCACCGAGACGCTCGAGACCGTGCAGATCGCGGAGAGCGCGGGCTACGCCGCGGTGATCTCGCACCGCTCCGGCGAGACCGAGGACACGACCATCGCCGACATCGCCGCGGGCCGCGCCGCGGGGCAGATCAAGACCGGGTCGCTCTCGCGCTCGGACCGCGTGGCGAAGTACAACCAGCTGCTGCGGATCGAGACCGAGCTCGGCGCGCGCGCGCGCTTCGCGGGCCGCTCGGCGCTGCGTCGCCTGCGGTGAGCGCGCTCGCTCCGCGCCTGCTCGCGGCCGCCTGGCTCGCCTACTTCGCGCCCGGCGAGCGCGTGATCGGGCTGCTCGCCTCGGCCCAGGCGAGCCGGCCCGCGCTGCACGCGCAGGCCTCCCTGTCCACGGCGGCCTCCTACGCGCCGAGCAGCCTGTCGATCGACCTGCACCCCGAGTTCGGCATGCGCGTCGCGGACGACCGCGGCGGGCGCTGGGTCGTGCAGCGCGGCCGCGTGCTCGCGGGCACCAGCCTGCCTCTGCCCGGCTGGATCCCGGAGCTAGAAGTGATCGCCCTGCGCCACGAATCGGACCTGCGCGCCTGGCTCGGCCAACAGGGCGTCGACGGGTCCGCGAACGAGCTGGCCCGCTGCGGCGAGGGCGACTGCTACGTGCTCGGCACGCGTCAGTCGCTCGCGCAGCTCTGGGTCGACAAGAACGCGCTCGAGGTGCGCCGGATCGTGCTGCCCGGCCGCGGGCAGACCGATCTCCAGGAGTGGTCGAGCTTCGAGCGGCTGCGCTTCCCGGCGCGCGTCGAGATCTCGGGCGCCCCCGGCGGCAGCGCGACGCTCGCGGTGCAGACGGTCGCGCCCGCGCCGCAGCTCGCGGCCGCGGACTTCAGCGAGGCCTGGGTGCGCGCCGCGCCGCCGGCGCGCTAGCTGGTGCGACCGAGCAGGGCGGCGAAGCAGGCTGCGGAGAGCGAGCGACCAGGCCGCTCAGCCGCTC
>Ga0187892_10008798_pt1 | contig 13608 bp, 10 predicted proteins | sample MA1701073metaG_FD_139345 | JGI IMG/M metagenome (GOLD analysis project Ga0187892, IMG submission 139345) | Bio-ooze microbial communities from a basaltic lava cave in the Kipuka Kanohina Cave System on the Island of Hawaii, USA - MA170107-3 metaG ...
ACGATCGCCACCACGCAAGCCGCGAGCACCAGGTCGCTATAGCCGCCCGACAAGAACTTCCACGGGCGTTCTCGTGTTGAATCAACCGTGATCTCGGCACTCATTCGTCGACCTTTCAGATTCCTCGAGGCAACCCGTCGTTTGGTGTTTCCGCAAAAGTGGCGACCCCGCTGCGCAGCGCGGCACATCGCGTGCGTTCATGTCCGGCAATCGGCTTCACATCAGGCGCCGGGTTTGCTCCCGGCGCCGCCCCGCGCGTTCCACGCTCCACCATACGTTGAAGCCGTACATACCGTATCACCAGCGCCCCACGGTTCGATGCGACCCGTCAAGGCCCATCGTCACCCTGCACAAATCGCAGAGTGCGCCAAGCCCTTCGCCAGCCGACACAACAATACTTCGGATCGCGCGTGCAGGCGCGCGTATCCGTCTGCATTCGGCGTACAGCACCGGAACAGACCTTCCCGAGGATAGATATCGCCCTATGCGTTGTAACTACTCGCGCAGGTAAATCGCCCCCGGTCGTTGGTTCGACTCGCGCAACGAAGCAGTGTCGCCCTCATCGCCGATCCGGCGTTTGGCAATGAACATGGAGCACTTCTCGAGAGAGAGAAAGGAGGTGGAGCTTGTCGCGCAGCCTCCGTCGGAACTTCCATTCAACGACAGTCTGGAAGAGATCAACGCGACGCTGTCGTTAGCGGCGCAGGCGGTGCTCGCGGCGAGCGCCGACAGCATCCTTGCCCACGAGCAGTAGCCGATTTCCTGAAGTGCAGGCACTTGCGGAAAACCCTGCTGTGCCGGGAAGGCGTCGCGCTCAAGCACCGCCGACGCTCGTCGAGCGTGGACGCGCTTTACATCGCGTCCACGGCCAAACCCGTTTCCGCGGTTCCCGACCGATCCCCGGGGTGAACGAGGAGTTCCGTGCCGCGCGCGGCGCGGGCCTGTGTACGCGATTCCTAGACGACAAGCGCGGCGACTGCTTGTCCTGCTCGACGGCACCCGCCCTCGCGACGACCTGATCGCCGAGTTCGCACAACCAGACCATGCCGGTGAGGTTGCCGTCGACGGCCCCGCTCAGCGACCACTATCCGCGAGGCTCGGAAAGCTCGCCCTGCCCGAGGCTCAACCCGGACTGCAGTGATGCACCCACCGGTAGTTCAGCGCCGGACGCGTTCGTCCAGCCCCGCTCTTACGCCCCGGTCATCGCGTTCGCCAATAGGTGCGCGGCCGATACGGCCGCCACTTCGATTGCCGCACACAACAGCGGAGCGAACCGACCTTCGCTCGTCGCCGAAACGGTTTCCCGCCCCTTTCAAAGCACACCAGCTGCCAAAGCCTTGGCGACCGCTTCGGTCCGATTGCGCGCGTCAAGGCGAAGCAGTATCTGCTTCATGTGGTATTTCACGTTGTCTTCGGTGGTAACCAGCCGGTCCCCGATCTCAGCATTGGATCGACCCTCTGCCAACAACTGCAACACTTGCCGCTGGCGATCAGGGAGGATGCCGTGATGGTTTCCGTCGGAGGCTAGGTGGGCTGTCCGCAGAGGCCGGGCCTCGACCCTCAAGAGTGCGGCGTAAAGATGCGGTACCAGGAAATCCAGAAGAGCCACGAGTACTTCACCCAACGGACGGTGAACCCCGGCGAAGCTGAAATAGGTTGCATGATTTCCCTCCACATCCGGTACTGCGGTTGCAACCAGGTTGCCGAGTTCATGCCGCCTGAATGCCGCAAGCCACGCGGAATCGACCATTGAGGCGTTCTTGCGCGGGTCGAAGATCTGGACGGAATGAGCCCTCTTCCAGTTGGCAAAGATCGGGCTGCGCACCGTTCCATCCGGAAGCGTCATCTCTCTGACGTATTCGATGGGCAGCGTGGTCGAAATCACCTTGAACAGCCGAGGTCCACCGTGCGACATAGTTCCGATTGCACACGTATACGCCTCGCAGTCGAGGAATTGACGCACTTCGGTCGACAATAGATTCGTGAACTCCTTGATGGTCTTTATGTCCATCACAGCACTGACCAGACAGACGAGCGCATCCCGCTCGTCCTGGTGAATGTGTCGGATATGAATGCCGGAAGATCCGGCGACGCTCCGGATCCCTTCCCGACCGTAGCCGGTCGCACACTTCGCGGACATACCTCGCGCCCTCTTGCGCGTCGATCCTCTAACTACGTTGTGTGCAGCTAACCAGTATGGATGGATCACTATCGGACATCACGCGTTAACGAAGGTGTGCACCAGCGAAAGACTCATGCATGGAACCACGACCCGCTTTGCGTAGCCGTCATGTAGTGATGCAAAGAACGCAAAGAACAATGTGCGCGCTCGCTGGCGATTGCACGACAATCACCTTCCCCAGACAATCGCAGCGTTCCGCGAGTTACCCGTGAGTTACATGCCAATCAGTGTCGGCATTGACACAAGACGGCTCACCGCGATGCGTCTCGGCACCGAAAATGTGCGAACGGCACCGGAAATGTGCGAACTGTGTCACCGCACCCATCGGCGTTGTCAGCGCCGCCCTGTGCGATCTCACCCCAGCGGTTCTGCTCTCCAAGTCGTTGCAGCAAGACGGCGCAAAGGCGGGACCGTCGTCTCGGCCAATCGGACGATGTGGATGTCCGCGTTGAGTGCAGGCACTTGAATGCAGCACGATGTGTCCGACGCGAACGCAGTCGAGTTCGGACTCGGCGACTGGCTGCCGTCACCGGAAACGATGCGCATGGAGCTGGGTCGCATTCTTGCGAGCGCGCGCTTCCGCTCGCGGCCAGTGCTGGGACGGCTGCTGACTCACCTGATCGAGGCTCTGATCTCTCATCAGACCGAGCGTCTCAAGGAAATCATCATCGCGGCCGAAGTATTCGGCCGTGACCGGAGCGGCTTCGATCCGCAAAACGATGCGATCGTCCGCGTAACGGCGACGCGTCTGCGCAAGCAACTCACGGAGTACTACGACCGCGAACAGCGGAACTCGGAGCTGATCATCGGCATCAGAAGTGGGTCTTACGTTCCTCACGTGCGGCGCCGCGCCGCATCGGACGCTGCAAACGAGAGAACGATTGCCGTTTTGCCGTTTCGCAATCTCGCGCCCGCCTTCGATATCGATTCGCTTTGCAGCGGTTTGACCGAGGAGCTGATCGATGTGCTGTTGAGGATTCCCGACCTGCGCGTCGTATCCGCCGAGTCGAGCTTTGCTTTCTGGCGCCGCGGCGCAAGCCCGGAGGACGCCGCCCGCGCGCTCGGCGCCGCCTATCTGCTCCGCGGCGGCGTCCAAACCCAGGACGCAATGATCAAGATTTCGGTTCGTCTCGAGTACGCCAGAGAGAACTCGACGCTCTGGTCATACACCTGCCTCGTCCACGAAAAGGACTTGTTGCAGGCGCAGGCTGCCATCGCCGTCGACGTGCTGGACACCTTGATCCCACACCTGCATCGGGCCGAAAGCGGCCCGCAAGTGGATCCCCGCCAGCGCGTTCTCGCCGCGCGCACCTACAGTCCCCTCGCGCGGGAACTTCAATATCGGAGCAGGATGCTGCTGCGACGCCTGAATATCGCTCAGTTTGAGCGCGCGCTGGAGTTGGCCAAACAGGCGATTCAGATCGAACCAGAATATGCGGCTGCGCATTGGTGCGCTGCTCTCGCCTGCTTCTATCTCCACTCCGCCGGCTTGAGGTCCTTCGCGCAGTCCGTCCCGGCCGCGCGCCAGTTCATCGCCGACGCGGTGAGACTCGACCCGGGTTCGGGAGTCGCTCTCGCGCTGCAAGCCAAAATCCACTATGCGATCGATCTGGACTGGCCAGCCGCGGCCAGTGCGCTCGATCGAGCGATACGATTGGAGCCTCACAACGCTTCGGTGCTTACCTCCTACGCGAAATTCCTTTCGGCGCAAGGGCGCATCGATGAAGCGCTGGAACTCCTGGCCCACGCGGGCAGCGTCGACCCGCTGAATCCGGAACTTCGCTGCGAGATCGCTACGGTTTTGCTGGTCGGCGGACGATTTCAGGACGCCCTGAAGCTGTATCGCGAACAGCTCGAGATCGAGCCTGCAATGTTTCCGGCACTGGCCGGTAGCATCGTCGCTCTTCTTGAGTCGGGTCGTCTCGACGAAGCGGAGGCTGAAGTCAGCCGGTTCGAAGAGAGCCATCGAGGGCATCCTTTTACCGTGGTTGTACGCGGTCGTCTGCTGTCGCGCCAAGGCAAGATCGCCGAAGCACGCTCGAAACTCGAAGCCTTGGCGCGCGCGACGCCAGATGCTGTCTCCGAGCTTGACTGGGCTGAGCACTGGGTCGTTGCTGGTGACTTCGATCGCGCCTTTGCGGCGCTATGGCGTGCCGGCGAACGTCGCCATCCTGGAGTCTTTGTGCTGGCCGTCACTCCCGAGTTCCGGCCGCTGCACTCCGATCGGCGCTGGCGCGAGCTGTTGTCGAACCTCCACTTTCCGCCGAGTGTTGTTGCGAGTTTTGATCGTTCTGGCAGCCTGCTCGCTCCGCCACAAACGAACGCAACGACGCCATCAGCGCGGCCAGATCTGCCTTGACGCGGGCATCGTTCGGAGATCGAAGGAGACTCAAGCGAGACACCGCCGTTACGCCTTCAGCGGCTTGAACCGTATCCGTTTCGGCGCGGCGCCTTCTTCGCCGAGCCGGCGCTTCTTGTCGTCCTCGTACTCGCGGTAGTTGCCGGGGAAGAACATCCACTGCGAGTCGCTCTCGCACGCGAGGATGTGCGTGCAGATGCGGTCGAGAAACCAGCGGTCGTGCGAGATCACGAGCACGCTGCCCGCGAATTCGAGCAGCGCGTCTTCGAGCGCGCGCAAGGTCTCGACGTCGAGGTCGTTGCTCGGCTCGTCGAGCAGCAACACGTTGCCGCCGGCGAGCAGCGTGGTCGCCAGATGCAAGCGGCCGCGTTCGCCGCCCGACAGATTGCCGACGAGCTTCTGTTGATCGGCGCCCTTGAAGTTGAAGCGCCCGACATAGGCGCGCGACGGCATCTCGAACTTGCCGACGCTCAACATGTCCTGCCCGCCCGACACTTCTTCCCAAACCGTCTTGCCGGCTGCAAGCTTTTCGCGCGTCTGGTCGACGAAGGCGAGCTTCACGGTCGGGCCGATCTTGATCGCGCCGCTGTCGGGCTTTTCCTTGCCGGTGATCATGCGGAACAAGGTCGACTTGCCGGCGCCGTTCGGGCCGATGATGCCGACGATCGCGCCCGCGGGGACCTTGAGGCTCAGGCTGTCTATCAGCAGCCGGTCACCGTAGCCCTTCGATACCTCCGAGAATTCGATCACCTCATTACCGAGCCGCTCAGCCACGGGGATGAAGATCTCCTGCGTCTCGTTGCGCTTCTGGTACTCGTAGCTTGAGAGTTCTTCGAACCGCGCGAGCCGCGCCTTGCTTTTCGCCTGACGCGCCTTCGGGTTGCTGCGCACCCATTCGAGCTCGGCCTTCATCGTCCTGATGCGCGCCGCCTCCTGTTTGGCTTCGACTTCCAGGCGTTGCTCCTTCTGATCCAGCCACGACGAATAGTTGCCCTGCCACGGGATGCCGTAACCGCGGTCGAGTTCGAGAATCCATTCGCACGCGTTGTCGAGAAAGTAGCGATCGTGCGTGACGCCGACCACGGTTCCCGGAAATCGCTGCAAGAACTGTTCGAGCCACTCGACGCTTTCGGCGTCCAGATGATTGGTCGGCTCATCGAGCAGCAGCATGTCGGGCTTGGCGAGCAGCAGCCGGCACAGCGCAACGCGGCGCTTTTCACCGCCGGACAGCGTGCTGATCTGCGCGTCCCAGGGCGGCAGGCGCAGCGCATCGGCGGCGATCTCGAGTTGATGCTCGAGGTCCTGACCGGTAGTGGCGATGATCGCTTCGTACTTCGCCTGTTCGGCCGCAAGATGATCGAAGTCGGCATCCGGCTCGGCATACGCCGCGTAAACGGCGTCCAGTTTCTGGCGCGCCTGCATCACCTCGACCACGCCGGCTTCCACTTCCTCGCGCACGCTCTTGGCAGCATCAAGCTGCGGCTCCTGCGGCAGAAAGCCGACCTTCAGATTCGGCATCACCACTACCTCGCCGTCGAAGTTCGTGTCTTCGCCCGCCATGATTTTCAGCAGGCTTGATTTGCCCGAGCCGTTCAAGCCGAGCACGCCGATCTTGGCGCCGGGAAAGAAGTTGAGCGAGATGTTTTTCAGGATTACGCGCTTGGGCGGCACCGTCTTGCTGACGCGCCGCATGGTGTAGACGTACTGCATGGAAGTGCCCTTGACGCGAGGGCGCGAAGCTTACTCAATGGACATGCTGGACCACTGCTACTTCAATACCAACCCACGCCCAGAACCTTCGCGGTCAGCCGTCCGACCTCGCCATCGATTGCCAGTCCCTTGCGCAACTGGAACACGCGCACGGCAGCAGCCGTTTGCCCGCCGTACTCGCCGTCGACCGGTCCCGGATTGATGCCGGCTGCGAGCAGCGCGCGTTGGACGTCCTTGACGATGCGGCCGGTCATCGGCGGCCGCTTGAGCCGCAGCACAAGTCCGGGCGCAGGCACCGGAAGCGGTTCGTCAGGCGAACGAACCGTGATTCCTGGCACAAGGACGCCGACGTCCCAGCGCCGTCCGGCAACGTCGCCTTCGATCACACCGCGATCGCGCGAGTGCGCTTCGACCGTCGTGCCATCACCGGCGCTGATCGCCACATGGCCGATCGCACCGCCCGGCTTGCGCAGAAGGAATGCGCCCGCCGTCGCCGCTGCCTGTCCGACCGTTATCACGCGGCCAAGTGTTGGCGCGTCGTCGGCCCAGAACCCGGTGTAGGCGTCGGCGCGATCGGGATTGGCGCCGCGCGGGCGGCAGCCGAACAAGCGTCCCGTCGCCTGATACACGCACCACGAGCAGAACTCCGCGCAGTCCCAGGGACCGCGCCAGCGTGGATTGTCTTTCGGCGCCAGCGTGCCGAGCAGGTATTCCTCGCCAAGATGGCGGCGCGCGAGTGCGAGCAGTTGTCGGGCAGTCGACATCATGATGCTTTCGAGATCGCTCGCGTCAGCGCGCGGATCAGAGCCGACGCGGCCGCTCGCGCCGCCGCCGGGGTAATCGCTGGTACGGCGCGCAGTTCGCGTTCGAGAATCGATCGTTCGTCGCGCAGTTCGGCGCGGACCACCGCCTCGTCGAGCGCGCCGTCAACCGCCGCAGCGAGCAGCGCCCGCAGCCGCGGCTTGCGCGCGCTCGCGAGCTGCTGCGCGAGGCGAGCTGCCTTCGGTCGACTGCGCTCGAGCGCACGGTCGGCATCGGCCAGCGCGGCGCGCCAGTTTCGCGTCCAGTGTTCGCTTGCAATCACAACCACCTCGCTCTTCGAAAGCGGTAGTAAAGAAACCCGCACGCCGTGCCGGTCAGCGCGAGCGCCACCGGATAGCCGTACTTCCATTTCAGCTCGGGCATGAACTCGAAGTTCATGCCCCAGACGCCGACAAACGCGGTGGCTACGCCGAAGATCGCCGCCCAGCCGGCCAGGCGCTTGGCGATATCGCTCTGCTCGATCGTTGACATCGACAGATTGACCTGGATCGCGGTAGTGATCATTTCGCGGATGGCGTCGAGCGAAGCATTGACACGGTAAAGGTGGTCGTTCACGTCGCGGAAGTATTCCTGCGTCTGCGCGCACATCGCGGGCACGCGGCCGCCGTACAACTTGCCTAGCGCGTCCATCAGGGGCACCACCGCATGGCGCAGGGTCACGACCTTTTGCTTGAGCCTGTAGAGCCGACGGATGTTCGAGCGTGCCGAGCCGCGCTGAAAAATCTGTGCTTCGATCTCCTCGAGTTCTGTTTCGAACGAATCGATCACCGGGAAATAGCGATCGACGACCGCGTCCATCAGCGCGTAGAACACGAAGACCGCACCTTGCTTCAGCAGCTCTGGCTCGCGTTCGGCGCGCGCGCGCACGCCGAGGAATCCATGTTCGCTGCGATTGCGCACCGACAGCACGTAGTCGCGGCCGACGAAGATGTCGACTTCGCCGACATTGAGTTCGTCGCCCTGCACTTCGACCAGTTGCAACACCGCGAACAGCGAGTCGCCGTATTCCTCGATCTTCGGGCGCTGATGGCCGTGGCGCGCATCCTCGACGGCAAGTTCGTGCAGATTGAACTGCGCCTGCATCGTTGCGAGTTCTTCCGGCGTGGCGTCCTTCAGCGCCACCCAGACAAAACTGTCGCCGCGGCCGATATGCGAGCCGATCTCGTCGACCTGAATTTCGCGGATCCTTTTCCCGTCCTGGTAAAGAACGCAGTTGATGAGCATCAGCTTGCTCCCCTCTCCCCTCGCGGGAGAGGGGCCGGGGGAGAGGGAGTCGTAAGTGCGGCGAGCATAGCTTCGACCAGCGCCTTGCGCACTTCCGGTCGCGTCACCGCATCCATATGTTCGCCACGTTCCACGCGCAGCATCCGCTTCGGCTCGCGCGCGGCGGCGTTCAACCGCTCGCCATGTGCGAAAGGGATGACGGCATCGTGCGTTCCATGCATGACAACAACCGGAATCTCCAGCTTCGCGATCGCGGTAACGGGGTCGTGCTGCGCGCCCGGCAACAGCGGCAAGGCGAGCGGCACGAACGGCGCAAGCACCACACTTGAAATCGCCACTTCGCGAGCGATGCCGCGGTAGCTGTCGAACGACGAATCCGTGATCACCATACGCACGCCGGTTCGGGCCGAACTATCCGCGGCCAACAGGCGAAGCGCAGTGGCGCCGCCGATGCTCTGGCCGAAGAGGATCAGTCTTTGCGCGTCGACATCACCGCGAGTGCGCAGGTAGCGCAGCGCGGCTGCCGCATCCTCGACCACGCCGTCCAACGTTGGCTGGCCCGTGGAGCGGCCAAAGCCGCGGTAGTCGAAGATCAGCACATTGAAGCCCGCGCCCGGCATCCACGCGATGAGCGGCAGATGGTTGCTCACGTTGGCAGCGTTGCCGTGCAGATGAAGCACGGTCGCCTGCGGCTTTGGCGCGCGCAGAAACCAGCCGTGCAGCCGGCTGCCGTCGGGTGCATCGAAGAACACGTTCTCGTGGGCGAGGCCGAACTGCCGCGGGTCGCCGTAGTTGATCCGGTCGGGATGAAAGAAGAGTCCCTCCACCGGATTGCGACAGGCGGCGAGCAGCGTCGTGAGCATCAGCAGTGCGATGAGGTTTCGCCGCGACTGTGCCATGTGCCCGCCGACGGATGTAGTTTTCACGGCTACGACTGTAGCCAACATGGCTACATGCGACGAGACGCCGCCGAATCAAGCATGCGCCAACCTACTCCCCGGCCTGCGCAACAACCACCACACGATCGCGACATTCAGCAGATTCCAGCCGATGCCGTTGAAGAACGCGGCGCGATATGAACCGGTCAGATCGAAGATCTCACCCGACAGCCAGCCGCCGAGCGCCATGCCGGCCAGCGTGGCCATCAGCACGGTGCCAAGGCGCGCACCGGCTTCCTGCGGCGCGAAGTATTCGCGGACGATGATCGCGTAGCTCGGCACGATTCCGCCCTGGAATAAACCGAACAAGGCCGAGACGACGTACAAGGTCCACAGCGAATCGAACGGCAGATACAGCAGCAGCGCGACACCCTGCAACATCGATCCCAGCAGCAGCGTGCGCAGACCGCCGATGCGATCCGAAATCCACCCCGAAGCAAGCCGGCTCACGATGCCGAAGCCGAGCATCAGCGACAGCATCTGTGCGCCGCGCGCGGCGCCATAACCCAGGTCGCCGCAGTACGCAACGATGTGAACCTGCGGCATCGACATCGCCACGCAGCAGGAGACGCCGGCGATAACGAGGAGGCTTTGTAGCGCCGCTGGGGACAGGCCCAGCGGGCGCGTGAAATCCGCGCGCGCATGCGATTGCAGCGACGAAGCCGAATCGCTCGCGTGAGCGGGAACGGGCCGGCGCAGTGCCAGCGCAAGCGGCAGCATCGCAACCAGGCAGAACGCGCCGATGCCGAAGTGCGTCGCGCGCCAACCTTCGATCTCGATGAAATGCGCGACGACCGGAGGCCATGCCGCGCCGGCAAGATAGTTGCCCGACGCGGCGATCGCCACCGCGATTCCGCGCCGGCGCGTGAACCAGTGCGACGTGTCGGCGATCAGCGGGCCGAAGGTTGCCGAGCTGCCGAGCAAGCCAATCAGTCCGCACGCGAGCGCAAATTGCGAGAGGCTCGTTGCGTAGCTTGCGGCGACATAGCCTGCGGCCAGCGCCAAAGCGCCGCACACAATCGGCACGAACACGCCGAACCGATCCGCAAGGCGGCCCATCAGCACGCCGCCCAGCGCAAAGCCGACCATCGTCAGCGTGTAGGGAAACGATGCGCCGGCGCGACTGACGCCGAACTCGGCTTGCACCGCCGGAAGCGCGACCACCACCGACCACATGCCGACGCCACCGAGCGTGGAAAGAAGAACGGCGGCGGCAAGGCGCCACCAGGCGTACGTAGATTCGGGTTCGGAAACGCTCATGGATCAGCGTGGCGACGTGTCATCCCCCCGAAGGCGGGGATCCAGCGGCTTTGGGCTACGACACCGGGGCGATCCGAAGGTGAGCGCTTCGCGGGAACGACACGGCAGAGCAGGTCACGCGGCCTCAACGAAAGCTGACAACGGCGGACATGAACAGAACACGTTACGGTCGCCGTAGACGTTGTCGATTCGAGCGACCGGGGGCCAGTATTTATGCCGCTTCAGCGATGCGAGCGGGAACGCCGCCTCCTCGCGCGAATAGTCGTGCTCCCAGTTCTCGACCGTGACCATCGCCGCCGTGTGCGGCGCGTTCTTCAGCGGGTTGTCATCGCGATCGACGCGGCCGTTTTCGATCGCGCGAATCTCTTCGCTGATCGCGATCATCGCGTCGATAAAGCGATCCAGCTCATGCTTCGACTCCGACTCGGTCGGCTCGACCATCAGCGTGTTGGCGACCGGAAAACTGAGCGTCGGCGCATGGAAGCCGTAGTCCATCAGCCGCTTCGCCACGTCCTCCGCAGTGACCCCACTGTCCTTGAGCGTGCGCAGATCGAGGATGCATTCGTGCGCGACGTAACCGTTGCGGCCGGCGTACAGCGTCTCGAAATGCGGCGCGAGCCTCTTTGCCACATAGTTGGCGTTTAGCAGCGCCACCTGCGTCGCGCGCTTCAATCCCTGCGCGCCCATCAGCGTCACGTACATCCACGGAATGGGCAGGATGCCGGCCGAACCAAAATTCGCGCTCGCGACCATGCCGACCGGATGCGAGCCATCGACCGCGTCGCCGAGCTTGCCGGGCAAAAATGGCGCGAGATGCGCTTTCGCGGCCACCGGACCAACACCCGGCCCGCCACCACCGTGCGGAATGCAGAACGTCTTGTGCAGGTTCAGGTGCGAAACATCCGAGCCGTACTTGCCGGGCTTGGCCAGTCCGACCAGCGCGTTCAGGTTGGCGCCGTCCGTGTAGACCTGCCCGCCGTGCGCATGAATGACGTCGCAAATCTCGACGATCGCTTCTTCGAACACGCCGTGCGTTGACGGATACGTGATCATCAGCGCCGCGAGCTTGCCCGCATGCAGCGCCGCTTTGCGTTTCAGGTCGGCCACATCGACGTTGCCTTCGGCGTCGCATTTGACGACGACGACATCCATGCCGCACATCTGCGCCGACGCGGGGTTGGTGCCGTGCGCCGATTCCGGAATCAGGCAAACGTTGCGGTGCCCGTCGCCGCGCGAACGGTGGTACGCGCGGATCGCGAGCAGCCCGGCGTATTCGCCTTGCGCGCCGGAATTCGGTTGCAAGCTGACCGCGTCGTAGCCGGTGCACTCGACCAGCATGTCTTCCAGTTGCTCGATGAGTTCGGCGTATCCGGCCGCCTGCTCCATCGGCGCGTATGGATGAATGTTTGCAAACGCCGGCCACGTGATCGGCTGCATTTCGGCCGCCGCGTTCAGCTTCATCGTGCACGAGCCGAGCGGGATCATCGTGCGATCGAGCGCGAGATCCTTGTCCGCCAGTTGCCGCATATAGCGCAGCAGCTCGTGCTCGGAGTGATGCGTGTTGAAGACCGGGTGCGTCAGGTATGGGGAGGTGCGCGCGAGCGACGCCGGAATCGTGCTCTGCACCGCACGGTCGAGCGCATCAATGTCGGCCTTCACGCCGAACACCGTCCACAAGGAGTTGAGGTCGGCGCGCGTTGTCGTCTCGTCGAGCGAGACGCCGACGGCGTCGGCGCCAAGATCACGCAGGTTGATTCGCCGTGCACGCGCGGCGGCGTGAACCTGCGGCGCGCTGACGCCGCGAACGACGATGGTGTCGAAGAAGCGTTCACCGACACGCAGGCCCGCGTTGCGCAGCCCGGCCGCAACGATTGCGGTCATCCGATGCACGCGCTGCGCGATGCGCCGGATGCCTTCGGGTCCGTGATAGACGGCATACATGCTCGCCATCACCGCCAGCAACACCTGCGCGGTACAGATATTCGAAGTCGCTTTCTCGCGGCGGATATGTTGTTCGCGCGTCTGCAAGGCGAGCCGGTATGCGGGCGCGCCTTGCGCATCGACCGATACGCCGACAAGCCGGCCCGGCATCGCGCGCTTGAACGCGTCCTTGCACGCAAGAAATCCAGCATGCGGGCCGCCGAACCCGAACGGCACGCCAAAGCGTTGCGAGCTGCCGATCGCGATGTCGGCATCCCACTCTCCGGGCGGCGTAAGCACCGCGAGCGCGAGTAGATCCGTCGCCACCGCCACCAGCGCGCCGCGCGTATGCGCTGCTTCAACGATTGCGGCGTAGTCGCGTTCGCCGGCGCACAACTCGCCCGTTGAGGCCGGATACTGCAGCAGCACGCCGAATGCCTCCGCTGCCGCGGCGCGGGCATCGTCGCCGATTTCGACGTCAAAGCCGAACGCCTCGGCGCGGGTTCTGACGACCGCGATCGTTTGTGGATGGCAGTCGCGCGAAATGAAGAAGAGATTCGACCTGCTGCGGCACGACCGCTTCGCCAGCGCCATCGCCTCGGCCGCCGCGGTGCCTTCGTCGAGCAGCGAGCTGTTGGCGATCTGCATGCCGGTCAGATCGCACACCATCGTCTGGAAGTTGATCAGCGCTTCCATGCGTCCCTGCGAAATCTCCGCCTGATACGGCGTGTACGCGGTGTACCAGGCGGGGTTTTCGAGGATGCTGCGCAAGATGGGTTGCGGCGTGTGCGTGCCGTAGTAGCCCATGCCGATATGACTCTTGAACACCTGGTTCCTTTCGGCGATGGCGGAGATCTTTGCCAGCGCGTCAGGCTCCGCAACGGGCGGCGGCAATGCGAGCGGCTGCTTGAGCTTGATCGATGCGGGCACGATCGCATCAACCAGCGCATCGAGCGAAGGCTGCCCGATCACAGTTAGCATTTCCGTGATTTCGGCGTCGTTCGGCCCGATATGGCGGGCGATGAATTCTTCGTGGGCTTCGAGGGTGGACAGTGAAGACATGAGGAAAGAGGATTCAGGATTCAGGATTCAGGATTCAGGATTCAGGATTCAGGATTCAGGATTCAGGATTCAGGATTCAGGATTCAGGATTCAGGATTCAGGATTCAGGATTCAGGATTCAGGATTCAGGA
>Ga0187892_10008799_pt1 | contig 13605 bp, 17 predicted proteins | sample MA1701073metaG_FD_139345 | JGI IMG/M metagenome (GOLD analysis project Ga0187892, IMG submission 139345) | Bio-ooze microbial communities from a basaltic lava cave in the Kipuka Kanohina Cave System on the Island of Hawaii, USA - MA170107-3 metaG ...
GAGGACGAGGACCCCCTCGCCCACCTGCGCGACGACCCGGACGCGGCCCCGCCGCGGCAGCGGCCGGCCGACCTCTTGCTGTTCGTCCCCGTCGTCCTGCTGCTCGCCACCCTGGCGACGTTCGCCTACTCGGTGATGTCGGTGTCGGCCGGCCTGCGCACCGTCGCCATCCTGATGTTCCCGGTGACGGTGGCGTCCTTCCTCGCCGCCCCGCTGTTCATGATGCTGCGGTCCCGCCGCCGGGACTAGCGCGCGTCGAGAGGGCGTCGAGCCGGCGCAGCTCGTCGTCGTCGAGCGAGAAGTGGAACACGTCGAGGTTCTCGTCGATCCGGGCGGGCGTGGCCGACTTGGGGATGGCCACGATCCCGTGGTCGACGTGCCAGCGGATGACGACCTGGGCGGGCGTGACGCCGTGCCGCCGGGCGATCGCAACCAGGACGGGATGGCGCAGGTCGGTGCTCTTGAACGGGCTGTAGCCCTCCAGCACCACGTTCCGCCGCCGGTGCTGTTCGACCGCGGCCGCGTCGTGCAGCGACGGGCCCCAGCGGATCTGGTTCACCCGGGGCACCTCGCCTGACGCTTGGGCCAGCTCGTCCAGTTGCTCGACGGCGTAGTTGCTCACGCCGATGGCCCGCACCCAGCCCTCGTCCCGCAGCCGGACGAGCTCCCGCCACATCTCGGCGCCGGCCCCGCGCTTGGGCGGCCAGTGGATCAGCCACAGGTCGACGTAGTCCACGCCCAGCGCCTGCCGGCTGGCGTCGAGGGTCTGCTCCTCGCGACCGGCCCGGTCGGGCGGGAGCTTGGTGGTGACGAACACCTCGTCCCGCGCCAACCCGCTGTCGCGCACCGCCCGCCCCACCTCCCGCTCGTTGCGGTAGATGGTCGCGGTGTCGAGGTGCCGGTAGCCCGCGTCGAGGGCGTGGCGGACGGCCCGGTAGCACTCGCCGCCGCGGAGCTGCCAGGTGCCGAACCCGACCAGGGGGAGCTGCACCGCCGGGCCGAGGGCGACGGACGGCTGGTCACCCACGCGGCTCACCCTCAGCGCCGCTCGACCCGGCGCAGGCCGCCCGCCACCGTCCAGATGTCGATGTCGAGGTGGTCGCCGGCGGGCTTGAGGAAGGACACCTCGGTGACGTCGGCCCGGAACAGCGGGAACGGCGGAGGTGGGGCGTACCCGGTGCGCGCTTCGAAGGCCTCGAGGAAGCGGCGCAAGGTGGCGTCGTCGTCGACGAGGTCGGCCCGGCCCGCGAGCTTGGCGTCGCCGTCGGCGACGTTCTTGTCGGCGGTGGCCGCGTGCAGCGCGAACCGGGGGTCGCGCATGAGGTCGGCCGCCTTGCGGGAGTCGGGCATGCTCCCCATCCACAGCTCCCCGGCGGCGAACAGGGGCTCAACCGGCGAGATGCGGGGGGCGCCGCCGGCCCGGACGGTGGCGAGCAGGCCCAGGCCGGTGGCGTTGAAGCGGCCCTCGACCGCGGCCGCCAGCACGGGCGCGGCCGAGGCCACCTCAGCCCAGGAGGGCACGGGCGTCCTCCTGCTTGGTGCGCACCGCCTCGGCGGCGGCGCGCAGCGCCGCCAGCTCGCCTTCGGCCAGCGGAAGCTCCACGATCTCCTCCACCCCGCCGGGTCCCAGCCGCGCCGGCGCCCCCAGGTACACGCCGTCGATCCCGTACTGCCCCTCGAGCCACGCGGAGACCGGCAGGGGGTCATCGGCGCCGCCCGTCGCCACCGCCCGCACCATCGCCTCGGCCGCCGCCGCGGGGGCGAAGTAGGCCGAGCCCGTTCTGAGCAAGGCCACGATCTCGGCCCCGGCCTCCTGGGTGCGGGTGACGGCGGTGGCGACCTCCTCGGCGCTCAAAACGTCGGCCAGGGGCTTGCCCGCCACCCACGCCAGGGAGGGGACGGGCACCATGGTGTCGCCGTGGGAACCGAGGGTGAGGGCCTTCACCTGGGACGGGTCGACGCCGGCCGCCTCGGCCAGGAAATGGCGGAAGCGGGCCGTGTCGAGCACGCCCGCCTGGCCCATTACCCGGCGGCGGGGCAGCCCGGACACCTCGGCGGCCAGCGCCGTCATCTCGTCGAGCGGGTTGGTCACGACGATCACGACGGCCTCGGGCGCCACGTCGAGCAGGCGCCGGGTGACCTCCCGGACGATGCGGGCGTTGACGTCCAGAAGGTCCATGCGGCTCATCCCCGGCTTCCGAGGCACGCCCGCGGTGATGACGGCCACGTCCGAGCCGGCCGCCTCGGCATAGCCGTTGGCGCCCGTCACCCGGGTGGCGAAGCCGGCGATGGGCCGGCTCTGCATGAGGTCGAGGGCCAGGCCCTGGGGCTTGCCCTCGATGACGTCGGTGAGCACCACCTCTCGGGCGTAGTTGCCCTCCGCGATCCGCTGGGCCAGCGTCGACCCGTAGAACCCGGCCCCCACGACGGTGACCTTGGGCTGCCGGGGCGGCTCAACGGGAGTCACAGGCGGTCCACGATGGCGGCCGCGAACTCGGACGTCTTCACCTCGGTCGCGCCTTCGGTCAACCGGGCGAAGTCGTAGGTGACGATCCCGTCGCCGATCGTGTCCTCCAGGGCGCGGACGACGTGGTCGGCGGCGTCCTGCCAGCCGAGGTGCTCGAGCATGAGCACGCCCGACAGCAGCAGCGAGCCCGGGTTGACCTTGTCCTGGCCGGCGTACTTCGGCGCGGTGCCGTGGGTCGCCTCGAAAACCCCGTGGCCGGTCACGTAGTTGATGTTCCCCCCGGGGGCGATGCCGATACCCCCGACCTGGGCGGCCAGGGCGTCGGAGGCGTAGTCGCCGTTGAGGTTGGTGGTGGCGATCACGTCGAACTCGTCGGGCCGGGTCAGCACCTGCTGCAAGAAGATGTCGGCGATGGCGTCCTTCACCAGGATGCGGTCGCCCGGCTTGCCGCCGCAGTCATCCCACGAGACGGCGGCGCCGGCGAACTCCTCCCGCGCCAGCTCGTACCCCCACTTCCGGAACGCGCCCTCGGTGAACTTCTGGATGTTGCCCTTGTGCACGAGGGTGACCGACGTGCGCCCCTTGGCGACCGCGTACTGGATGGCGGCCCGGATCAACCGCTTGGAGCCCGTCTCCGAGACCGGCTTCAGGCCCAGGCCGGAGTCGGCCCGGACGTTCCAGCCGAACTCGTCGTGGAGGAACTCGATGAGCCGCTTGGCCTCGTCGGTCCCCTCCTCCACCTCCAAGCCGGCGTACACGTCCTCGGTGTTCTCCCGGAAGATCACCATATCGACCTTCTCGGGGTGCTTGACCGGCGACGGCACGCCCCGGAACCACCGCACCGGGCGCAGGCACACATAGAGGTCGAGCAGTTGGCGCAGGGCGACGTTGAGGCTGCGGATCCCGCCGCCCACCGGCGTCGTCAGCGGCCCCTTGATCCCGACGACGTGGTCCCGGAAGGCGGTCACCGTCTCATCTGGGAGCCACGACCCCGTCTCGTCGAACGCCTGCTGGCCGGCCAGCACCGGCAGCCACGCGATGCGCTTGCCGTACCGGGCCACGGCGGCGTCGAGCACGGCCTGGGTCGCGGGCCAGATGTCGACGCCGATCCCATCGCCGCGGATGAAAGGGACGACCGGCTCGTCGGGGACGTTCAGCCGGCCGTCAGTCTCGACCGTGATCCGCTGGGGGGCCATCGCGGGAGGTTAGCCACCGGCGAATCGACCGCCTTTCCTGCGGCCGGTCCCGGCCTCTCCGCGGGCGCCGTCGGCCCCGACGGTGGCCCCGTTCACGGCGCTGCAAGCGCTAGCGTGATCGCCGGGCGGCAGCAGCCGCCTCGGGAGGTAGCTCACCGACGAGCCCGGCGCTCAGGCGCCGGGCAGGCCCAGATTGCCGTAGATCTCGCGGGTCGCGGTCGAGCGGTTGAGGGTGTAGAAGTGCAGGCCGGGCGCGCCGGCGTCGAGCAGTTGCTGGCACAGCTCGGTGGCGATGGTGATGCCCTCCCGCCGCACCGCCTCGGGGTCGTCGCCGGCCGCCTCGAGGCGGGCCACCACCTCGGGCGGCACCTCGCAGCCGCTCAGCTGGGCCATCCGCCGCACCGCCTTGAGGTTGGTGATGGGCATGATCCCGGGCAGCACCGGCTTGTGCATGCCCCGGTCGGACAGCTCCTCCATCAGGCTGGTGTAGTCCGACAGGCGGAAGAAGAACTGGGTGATGGCGAAGTCGGCCAGCGTGAGCTTCTCCACGGCATGGGCGCGATCGGCGTCACGGTTCCCGCAGGAGTTGGGGTGCAGCTCGGGGTGAGCGGCGACGCCGATGGAGAAGCCGCCGATGGCCCGGGCCAGCTCGACCAGCTCGACGGCGTGCTTCAACTCACCGAGGCCGGCCTCTTCCTCGGGAGGCGGGTCGCCGCCCAGCGCCAGGAGGTTCTCCACCCCGGCCTTGCGGAAATCGACCAGGACCTCGGCCAGCTCCAACCGGCTGTGCACCACACAGGTGAGGTGGGCCATGGGGGTCAGCGTCGTGGTGCGCAGCATGCCCACGACCAGGTCGTGGGTGCGCTGGCGGGACGAACGGCCGCCCCGGTACGTCACCGACACGAAGGAGGGCTCCAGCGGCGCCAGGTCCCGCAGGGTCCGCACCAGGGTCGCCTGCTCGTCGTCGGTCTTGGGGGGGAAGAACTCGAAGGAGAACGTCCGCCCCTGCATGAGCAGGTCGGCGATCTTGGCCATCAGCCCGCGCCCGCCCGGCCCGCCCGGCCTGCCCGGCCCGCCTCGCCCGCCCGTTGCTCGGCCAGGTCGACGGCGTTCTTCAGCAGCATGGCGCGGGTCATGGGCCCGACGCCGCCCACCCGGGGCGTGATCCAACCGGCCACCTCGGCCACCCCCTCCTCAACGTCGCTCACGATCCGTTTCCCCTCCATCGTCACGCCCGCCCCCACCACCGCCGCGCCGGGCTTGACCCAGCCGGGCTTGACCAGGCCGGGCGAACCCGCGGCCGCCACCAGGATGTCAGCCTGGCGGGTGTAAGAGCCCAGGTCGGCCACGCCGGTGTGCACGACGGTAACCGCCGCGTTGGCGTTGGGCCGCTTCAGCGCCAGCAGCAACGCCAGCGGGCGGCCGATGGTCAGCCCCCGCCCGATGATCACCACGTGGCGGCCGGCGATCTCCACGCCGTGGCGCACGAGCAGTTCGACGATGCCGTTCGGCGTGCAGGGGATGGCGCCGGGGGCGCCTTGCGCCAGCCGGCCCAGGTTCACCGGGTGCAGCCCGTCGACGTCCTTGGCGGGCTCGACCGCCATGAGCGCCGCCTGCTCGTCGAGGTGGGCCGGCAGCGGCGTCTGCACGAGGAACCCGTCGACGGCGTGATCGGCGTTGTAACCGGCGATCAGGGCATAGAGCGCCTCAGTGGTCGTCGCCGCGGGCAGGGCCTCGCTGCCGAAGGAGGCGATGCCCACCTCGGCGCAGTCCTGGTGCTTCAGGCGGACGTAGGCCGCCGAGGCGGGGTCGTCGCCCACGAGGATGGTCCCCAGCCCGGGCACCACGCCCCGGTCCCGCAGCGCCGCCACCCGTTCCGTCAGCTCAGCGCGGATCTGGGCGGCGACGGCCGCCCCGTCGAGGATCGCCGCGCCCACTAGTGCCGGAACTGCCGTTCGCCGGTGAACACCAGGGCGACGCCGTGCTCGTCGGCGGCGTCGACCACCTCCTGGTCCCGCACGCTGCCGCCCGGCTCGATGACGGCGGACACGCCCGCGGCCGCCACCATGTCCAGGCCGTCCCGGAAGGGGAAGAAGGCGTCGGACGCCGCCGCGCCCCCCTTGGCCCGGCCCGCCGCCTTGCGCACCGCCAGCTCGCCCGGGTCGACCCGGTTCTGCTGGCCCGCCCCGATGCCCACCGCCATCCCGCCCGCGGCGAGCACGATGGCGTTGGACTTGACGTATGCGCACACCCGCCAGGCCAGCTCGATGTCGTCCCACTGCTCGCCGGTGGGCGCCACCCGGGAGACGACCCGCCACTCGTCCCGCCCGGCGGCGAAACGGTAGGGCGCCTGCACGAGCCAGTCGGACGGGCCCAGCGGGCGCAGGTGGCGGCCCTCGGGCGCCGGCGGGCCGGCTTCCAGCAGGCGAGTGTTCTTCCGCTTGGCCGCGAACCGTGCGAGGGCGCCGGGCGAGAACGACGGAGCGATCACCACGTCGGCCTTGGGGTTGGCCACCATCTCCTCGGCCAGGGCGTCGTCGACCGGGCGGTTCAGGGCCACGATCCCGCCGAAGGCCGACATCGAGTCGCACTCGAAGGCCCGCTCGTAGGCGGTGGCGATGCCTCCCGCATCCTCGCTGGCCACGGCCAGGCCGCACGGGTTGGCGTGCTTGATGATGGCCGCCGCCGGGCGGGCGCCCAGGGGGCCGAGGTCGTGCACGAGGCGCCAGGCCGCTTCGGCGTCGGCCAGGTTCAGGTACGACAGCTCCAGGCCGCCGTGCTGGCGCACGCCGTCCCAGAACGACGGAGCGCCCGACAGCACCCGGTAGCGCGCTCCCTGCTGGTGGGGGTTCTCGCCGTAGCGCAGCTCGCCCGCCCGCTCCAAGGCCAGGTGCACGGTGGGAGGCAGGCCGCCGCCGGCCGGGTCGAGCCAGGTGGCGATGGCCGCGTCGTAGGCGGCGGTGTGGGCGAAGGCGGCCCGCGCCAGCCGCCGGCGGGTCCCCGCGGACAGGCTGCCGCCGGACGCACCCAGCTCGGCCAGGACCGGCTCGTACTCCCCGGGTTCGACCACCACCCCGACCGAATCGTGGTTCTTGGCCGCCGCCCGCAGCATGGTCGGGCCCCCGACGTCGATGGTCTTGATCGAGGGCCGGGCGAGGAACGGGTACAGGTTGCAGACCACCAGGTCGATGGGCGTGATCCCACCGGCCTCCAGCTGAGCCATGTGGGCGGGATCGGACCGGTCGGCGAGGATCGCCCCGTGGATGGCCGGGTGGAGCGTCTTGACCCGTCCCCCCAGCATCTCCGGGCTGCTGGTGAGCCGCTCGACGGGGATCACAGGCAATCCCGCCTCCTCCAGCGCGGTGGCCGTCCCGCCGCTCGCCACCAGGTCCCACCCCCGCGCCCGCAGCCCCCGGGCGAACCCGACCAGCCCGGTCTTGTCGTACACAGAGAGCAACGCCCTCACGTGACGAACGCCCGGATCGTCTCGGGGTAGAGCCGGCGCTCCACCACCTTTATGCGCTCGTGCAGGGTGTCGACGGTGTCGCCCGGCAGCACCGGCACGGCCTCCTGGGCGAGGATCGGGCCGCTGTCGACCTCCAGGGTGGCCACGTGGATGGTGACGCCGGTGACCTTGACGCCGGCGGCCAGGGCGTCCTCCACGGCGCGGGCGCCCCGGAAGGAGGGGAGCAGGGCGGGGTGGGTGTTCAGGACCCGTCCCTCGTAGGCGTCAAAGATCGGCTTCTCCAGGATGACCATGAACCCTGCCATGGCCACCACGTCGACGCGGTGGCTTTTCAGAGCGTCGACGACGGCGAGGGTGAACTCGACCCGGTCCGCGCCCGGGCCCGCCCAGGGAACCAGCGCGCTCGGCACGCCGTGGGCGGCGGCGACCTCGGTGGCCCCGCACGGCCGGTCGACGACCACCACCGCGACCGGGAGCCCGGCCGCGAGGATCGCCGCCAGGTTCGTCCCGCTGCCCGATGCCAAGACCCCGATGCGCACGTCCTCACCCGAACGTACCAAACCATCGTTTCGCTCTCCGACTTTGGCCCGGCCCCTGACCAGCCAGCCCTACGGCGGGTTTCGCGCCTTCGGGGGCGACTGACCCTTTCGGCCGCCCGCCGGACGTGCTTCACTTGGTGCTCGAACTTCGTGCTTGGGGGGGGAATGGACCTCAATAAGCTTTCCAAGGGTGACCGCATCGTGCTCGGGGCGGGCCTGCTGCTGATCATCGACCTGCTGTTCCTGCCGTGGCACAAGATCGATCTGGGCGGTGGACTGCTCGGTGTGAGCCTCAAGCGTACGGGCGTCCAGTCGCCGAACGGCGGCTACGGCGTGCTGGCGCTGATCGTCGCCGCGGTGATGGTGTTCCAGATCGTCCTGGCGAAGCTCACGACGGTGAAGCTGCCGACGCTGCCCATTCCGTGGTCCCGGGTGCACCTGATCGCCGGCGTCGTCGCGTTCGCCCTCCTGCTGCTCAAGCTCCTGGCCGAGACCAACTTCCTCGCCTTCGGCGCCTACCTGGGGCTGTTGTGCGGCGCGGGCCTGGCCTTCGGGGGGTACACGATCAGCAAGGAGCCTGAGGTTTCGCAGGGCTTCCGGGCCTGACCGCACGCCCGGTCCGGCCCCAGCCCGCCGACCGGTTCCTGCTGGCGGCGGGCGCGATCCTCGTCGCCGCCCTCACCCTCGTGCCGTGGCGCGCCCGGGGCGCCACGGCGATCCAGCCGCCCGGCGCGGCGTTCGGCATCGGGGCCGCGCTGGCCGCCGCCGGCGCCGTCGCCTGGCTCGCGCTGGCGGAACTGGCCCCGCGCCCGCTCGTCCCCCGGCCGGGCGTGGCGCTCGTGGCCCTGTGGGCGCTGGCGTTCGGGCTCATCGGGCTGAAGGTGGCCGCGGGCGCGAGCGGGCTCCGCGTGGGCGCGTGGTCGGCGAGCGGGCTGGCCTTCCTGTTGGTCGCCGCCGCGGGCCAGCGGAGCCGGCGGCGCCGGCTACCGCCCGGCGAGAACCTCGGCCATCCGTGACCCCAGCTCGGTGGGGTTGGCCACCACGTGGGCCCCGGCCGCTTCCAGCGCCGCCACCTTGCCCGCCGCCCCGCCCGAGCCGCCGGAGACGATGGCCCCGGCGTGGCCCATGCGCCGCCCCGGCGGGGCGGTGAGCCCGGCGACGTAGGCCACCACCGGCTTGGTCATCTCGTCGGCGACGAAGCGGGCGGCCCGCTCCTCCTCCTCGCCCCCGATCTCCCCGATGAGGATGACGGCCCCGGTCTCCGGGTCGCTCTCGAACGCCTCGAGGCAGTCGACGAACCGGGTGCCGGGGATGGGGTCGCCGCCGATCCCGATGCACGTCGTCTGGCCGATCCCCTGGCGGGTCAGCTCCTGGAGCGCCTGGTAGGTGAGCGTGCCCGACCGGGACACGATCCCGACCGGCCCTCCGGCCAGGGCGATCTCGCCGGGCGTGATCCCCACGTTGCACCTGCCGGGCGAGATGATCCCCGGGCAGTTCGGCCCCAGCAGCCGAGTCTCGGGATGGGCGGCGGTCAGCCAGTCCATCAGGCGCAGCTCGTCGTGCACCGGGATGCCCTCGGTGATGCACACCACCAGCCCGATCCCGGCGTCAGCCGCCTCCCGCACGGCCGCGGCGGCGGCCCGCGCCGGCACGAAGACCAGGCTGGTGTCGGCCCCGGTCTCCGCGACCGCCTCGGCCACGCCCTCAAAGACGGGGATGCCCTCGACGTCGCTGCCGCCCTTGCCGGGCGTGACCCCGGCGACGACCTGGGTGCCGTAAGCCCGGTTGCGCAGCCCGTGGAAGCGGCCCTGGCTGCCGGTCAAGCCCTGGACCACCACCCGGGTCGACCGGTCGACGAAGACGCTCATGGGGTCAAGCCCGGGCGGCCGCCAGGTCGACGGCCGCCTGGGCCGCCTCCAGCATGGTGGGGCGGGAGATCAAACGGTCGGACTCGTGGCCGGCCAGCAACGCCCGCCCTTCCTCGGCGTTGGTGCCGTCGAGGCGGACGACGATGGGGCTGCGCAGCTGTACCCGGGCCATGGCGTCGATGATGCCGTTGGCCACCTCCTCGCCCCGGGTGATCCCGCCGAAGATGTTCACCAGGATGGCCCGTACCCGATCGTCTCCGTCGACCACCTCCAGGGCGGCGGCGATGACATCGGCGCGGGCCCCGCCGCCCACGTCGAGGAAGTTGGCGGGGTCGCCGCCCGCCTGGCTCACCACGTCGAGCGTGCTCAAGACCAGCCCGGCGCCGTTGCCGATGACCCCGACGGTCCCGTCCAGGCCCACGTAGTTCAGGCCCCGCTCCCGGGCCTGCCGCTCCCGCTCGTCGTGCCACTCGGCGGTGGCCCACTCCTCCCACTCGGGGTGGCGGAACCGGGCGCTGTCGTCCAGGCTGACCTTGGCGTCGAGGGCGACGACGTGGCGGTCGCCGGTCACCACCAGCGGGTTCACCTCGACCAGCTCGGCGTCGCCCTCGGTGAAGGCGGTGAACGTCTTGCCAATGAGGACGGCGGCCTCGCCGCGCACGTCCGCCCCCAACCCCGCGCCGGCGACGACCTCGTCCAAACCCGATCCGTCGACGCCGATCGGCGTCCGGGCGATGGCCTCTGGGTTCGTCGCCGCCACCTCCTCGATGTCCACGCCGCCCTGGGCCGACGCCAGCGCCAGGTACCGCCGGCCCGCCCGGTCGATGGTGAACGAGAGGTAGTACTCCTCGGCCACATCCGCGCCCCGCTCGACCCAGACCCGGCGGACGGTGTGGCCCCGGATGTCCATGCCGAGGACGGCGGCGGCGTGGGCCCGCACCTCCTCCGCCGACCGGCCCAGCTTGATGCCCCCGGCCTTGCCCCGCCCTCCGACGCGCACCTGGGCCTTCACCGCCACCGGGTAACCCAGCCGCTCGGCCGCGGCCACCGCCCCGTCGGGTGTGTCGGCCACCTCGCCCGCAGGCACGGGCACGTCGTAGCGGGCGAGGAACTGCTTCCCCTGGTACTCGAAAAGGTCCATCGGTCAGGCGATCGACCGTTCCCGCTCGTCCAGCGCCTGCTCCAACCAACTGGTGATCGTCGCCAGGCTCGTCCCCGGCGTGAACAGGGCGGCCACGCCCAGCTCTTGGAGCGCGGCGCCGTCGGCGGGAGGGATGATGCCGCCCCCGAAGACGAGCACGTCCCCGGCGCCGGCCTGGCGCAGCAGCTCGAGCACTTTGGGGAACAGAGTCATGTGGGCGCCCGAGAGCAGGGACAGGCCCACCGCGTCGGCGTCCTCCTGGACGGTGGTGGCCGCCACCTGCTCCGGCGTCTGGTGCAGGCCCGTGTAGATCACCTCGAAGCCGGCGTCCCGCAGCGCCCGGGCCACGACTTTGGCGCCCCGGTCGTGACCGTCCAGCCCTGGTTTGGCGAGCACGACCCGGTAACGCCGCTCCACGGGCCAATACTAGGGCCGTGCCCCGCCAACCCCCGAAGCCGGCGACCATGGTCCTCGCCGGGCTCGGCGGCGTCGCCGCCGGGGTGGCGATCTTCCTGGTCGTGCTCGCCCTGGCCGGACCGAAGTCGACGGAGCAGGCCAGCACCGCCACGTTCAGGGTCGGAAAGGCCGAGTCATTGGCCAGGACGGTGGAGCGCACCGGGCCCATGCTCTTCCAGGACCTCCTGGGCGGCTCGCGTGACATCTACGTCCAGCACCTCGGCGGCGACCAGTGGCGGGCCTTCGAGGCCCACGCCCCCGGCCAGCCCCGGACGTGCTTCCTGCGGTGGCAGCCCGCCAGCCGTCACTTCACCGACACGTGCACCGGGCTCACCTATCCCGCGGACGGCGCCGGCCTGGTCTCCTACGAAGCCGGGCCCGACGCCGAGGGGACCCTCGTGGTCGACCTCACCACGCCGCAGTAGCACCGGTCCCCGGCGCGGCGCGGCTGCGGGCAGGGACTACGAGGCCTGCACCTCCTGGAGCCGGCGGTTGATGGCCTCACGGCGGCGCTCCAGGATCTCGCGCTCCGAGAACGCCGGTTCGCCAGTACCCGCCGACGACGCCACGGACATGGCGGCGGCGTTGAACCCGGGGGCGCCCACGTTGTCGAGGAGCCCGGCCAGCGCGGCGCGAACCCGGTCGAGCCGTTCCCGCTGGGCGTCGATGGCGGTGATCTTCTGCTCCAGCAGCGACTGCGTCAGGCCGCACGCGCACCCGCCGCTGTCGCTGACGTCGAGCAGCTCGCGGATCTCGTCCAGGCGCAGGTCGAACCACTGGGCCCCGCGGATGAACCGGATGCGCTCCAGGGCGTGGTCGTCGAAGAAGCGGTGGCCGCCGCGGCTCCGGCTCGCCTCTCGGATCAGTCCGAGCCGGGCGTAGTAGCGGATGGTGTCGACGTTCAGGCCGGTGGCCTTCGCCAGAGTTGACACTGTGTACATAGAGGCAAATCACACTATGTAACACGCGGGTACTGTGCAACGAGTGGGAACGTTCGTGCGGGGACGGCCGGCGCCGGAGCTGCGGCCCTGGGTGGACTGGTACGCCGGCTACCGCTTCGACGGCGTGGCGGGCGGCGTCCACCGCGGGCTCCCGTCCGCCCACCTCACCTTCATCGTCAGCGTCCGGGATGCGATCGAGGTCCTGGCCCAGACCGATCCCGCCCAGCCGCCAGCGTCGTACGGGTTCGTGCTCGGCGGGCTGCAGGCTAGGCCGGCGCTGGTCGCCAGCCCGGCCCGGCTCCAGGAGGGCGTGGCCATCGGCCTCACGCCGGTGGGCTGCCGGGCGATCCTCGGGCTCCCGGCGCGAGCCTTGTGGGACACGTCGCTGGAAGCGTCCGACGTCATCGGCGTCGCCGCGGTCGAGCTGCGCGAGCGGCTGCACTGCCTGTCCGCCTGGCCCGCCCGGTTCGCGGCGTGCGACGAGGCGCTGGCGCGCGTCGCCCGCCAGCGCGGCCGCGCCGACGCCGGCGGCGGCGCCGTCAGCAACGCCTGGCGGCTCGTGGCGACGTCGGGCGGGGCGATCCCGGTGGCCGAGCTGGCCGACGCGGTGGGATGGGGCCGCCGCCACCTGGACGAGCGGTTCCGCGACGAGTTCGGCCTGGCCCCCAAGCTGGCGAGCCGCGTCGTCCGCTTCGACCGCGCCCGGCAACAGCTCCAGTCGCCGGCGCGCCCCACGCTGGCCGAGGTCGCCGCCGCTTGCGGCTACTACGACCAGCCCCACCTCAACCGCGACTTCGCCGCCTTCGCCGGGTGCCCGCCCGGCGAGTGGATGGCGACGGAACTCCCATCCGTCCAAGACGGACCGAAGCCGCACGGCGCAGTATCGGCGGCATGAGCATCTGGCCCTGTTTCGCATTCCAGGACGCTCGTGCGTCCATCGACTTCCTCGTCAACGCCTTCGGCTTCGAGGAGAAGGCCGTGTACACCCGTGATGGCGACCCCTCGGTCGTCGAACACAGCGAACTGACCTGGCCCCTCGGCGGCGGGATCATGGGGGGCGCCGCCGGCAAGGACGGCGCCCCGTTCGGCGCACGGCGGCCGGGCACGGACTCCACCTACGTCGTGTGCGACGACCCCGACGCCCTCCTCGCCCGGGCCACCGCGGCCGGGGCCGAGGTCGTCCGGGGTCTCAAGGACGAGGACTACGGGTCGCGCGGGTTCACCGTGCGGGACCTGGACGGCAACCTCTGGTCGTTCGGGACGTACCGAGGGGGTGGCTGATCCCGTGGCCCGGGCGCCCTTCCCGTAGCTCCGCGCCCTCCGGCGCCGGCGGCATGTCGGCCGAGCAGTGGCCCGCGACGGTAGCCCGCCGCGAGCGCGCCGTAAGGCGATGCGTAACGCAAAACGATAGGGTGTGGCTACTTTGGTCCAATGGAGAACGGCGGGTGCAGACGTCGCTGGTCTTGGGCGGTGTGCCACTCCCAATAGGCGTCGAAGTCGCCTGACAGGTAGGTGGCGCGGAGTTGGAGGA
>Ga0187892_10008800_pt1:0-7500 | contig 13605 bp, 12 predicted proteins | sample MA1701073metaG_FD_139345 | JGI IMG/M metagenome (GOLD analysis project Ga0187892, IMG submission 139345) | Bio-ooze microbial communities from a basaltic lava cave in the Kipuka Kanohina Cave System on the Island of Hawaii, USA - MA170107-3 metaG ...
AAGGCCAAGCTTCGATGACGCCCAGGGCGGATGTCAGTCAAAAACGCCGCGCGCGGGGCCGCCGTAAGGAGACCCTTGACTGAAGACTAAGGACGAGAACGGCGGGCCGCGCCTCCTCTCCATCTTTATCCTGTCGCGTTCGCTTGGCGAACGGCGGAGCGGCAATCGGCAATCGGAAGTCAGAAACCGGAGATCGGAAGAATCGGAATCGAAAATGGGCAATGGGCAGTCGACGTTGGAGTCAGAAGTTGGAAGTCGGAAATGAGCAACGAGCAGTGAGCGCAACGGAAAATCGGAAATCGCAACATGCAGGGCGCCTTACCTCCCTTGCAAAGGGAGGTCGGAACGAGGCGCGCGACTGCGCGGCTCGTTCCGGGAGGGTTCAAGCCTTCCGCGTACTCGGCGCAAGCGCAGTGGCCGCTTGACGACCATCCCAGTATATGAGATATAAAGATATCCTTATATGATGGAGCTAAATATGGATCGGTTCCCGGGGCGCGTCGAACGGATTGCGGCCCTGAAGGCCGCGCTGGATGAGCGCATTCTTGTCATCGACGGCGCGGCCGGCACGTACATCCAGGCCTGCTCGCTGGACGAGGCCGGCTATCGCGGTCGGCGATTTGCGAACTGGCCGCGCGAGCTGCGCGGCAACAACGACGTGCTGATCCTGTCGCGGCCTGACATCGTTCGCGCCATGCACGACGCCTATCTCAAGGCGGGCGCCGACATCATCGAAACCAACACCTTCTCCTCGACCTCGATCGCACAGGGCGATTACGGGATGGAAGCGCTCGCGCGCGAGTTGAATGTCGAGGGAGCGAGGCTGGCGCGCGCCGCAGCCGACGCGGCAGGGGGGAAATTCGTCGCCGGAGCGATCGGCCCGACCAATCGCACCGCCTCAATTTCCCCCGATGTCAACGATCCCAGCACACGCAATGTCGATTTCGAGACGCTCGCAGCGGCCTACGGCGAGGCAGCGCGCGGCCTTATTGAAGGCGGCGCCGATGCGCTGCTTATCGAAACGATTTTCGACACGCTGAACGCGAAGGCCGCCATCTACGCCGTACACGAACTTTTCGAAGAGCTTGGATTCGAAATCCCGCTCATGCTGTCGGTGACGATCACCGATCAGTCGGGGCGAACCTTATCGGGACAGACGCCCGAGGCGTTCTGGAACGCGGTGCGCCACGCCCGGCCGTTGTCCGTCGGCGTCAATTGCGCGCTGGGTCCCGATCTCATGCGCCCCTATGTCGCCGATCTGGCGCGGGTCGCCGATTGTCGCGTCTCCGCCTATCCGAACGCCGGCCTGCCCAACGCCTTCGGCGGCTATGACGAAACGCCGGAGCGGATGACGGCGCATTTGCGCGAATGGGCGGAAAGCGGATTGCTCAACATTGTCGGCGGCTGCTGCGGCACGACTCCTGCGCATATCGCTGCCTTTGCGGACGCCGTAAGCGGTCTTCCTCCTCGCCGCTCTCCGACGATCCCGCGCGCCATGCGGCTCTCGGGCCTTGAAGCCTTCACACTGGCGGGCCCTTGAGCAGGTTTTTGGAGTATCCGGCGAGGCCGCGTCTATTTCGCGTTCGCCCAGGCCGCCGAAAGCTTGGCGTGGATTTCGGGCGGAAAATTCTGCCAGGAGGTTCGGCCGCGCGTCGTGTCGACTACGAAAATCGAATCGCGCGGCAGGAGATAGGGACCGATGGCGTTCCTGACGCCGAGCGCCGTCATCTCGCAGCTCAAGAACCAGATGCTCTCGCCGAGGCGGAAGGCGGGGCCAAGGCTCAGGATCGCAGACTCGGCTTTGGCCGCCCCAGCGCCGACGACGTCGAAGATGATCAGGAAATTGGCGACGTTCGCTTCGGCGGCCGGCCCGTTCGCCGCGACGCGGTGCGGAGTTTTTGCGCCATCCGCGGCTTCGCCGTTCGCGACAGTCTCGGCGTCGGTCTTCTTGCCGAACGCTTTCGCCGACTGCGCACGGGCGTCGCCGCCGAAGAAGGCGGAAAATGCGGGCTCCTCGCGGGCCTCGCGGAAGATGCGGCTGCCGGCCGGCGCGACCATCGACCACGCGGCGAAGCGACCCTCATGCGCGAATTTCCTCAGCTGCTGCGAGGAATAGGGGCCGTAAACCCGCTCTTCGACTTTGACGCACCAGTTGTCGGCGGCAAGCATGTCGGTTCCCGCTCAATCCTGCGCAGACGCGCTTTTCTTCCCGAAGGGCGCAGCAAGTTTCGGTCCATCGACCGATGGGGCGACGGGGTAGGCGCCGTCTCCGGCCGAGATTTCGTTAATGGCGTCCTCCATGCGCTTCGCCGGCCCGCTGAACACGACGCCGACGCCTCTTTCATGGCGACGCACGACTTTCGCGGTCATCTTGCCAAGCGTGATTTCGGCGCCGAGCGGCGGACGAGGATCGATTTCTATCGAGGCGCCGGTGAGCGAGATGTCCATGATCGAGCAGAAACGCACCTCGCCGTTCTCGAGGCGGACGACGGCCCGCGCATCGGTCTTGATGCGTGGCGCGGCGCGCGCGCTCGACCAGGACGAGCGGTTATTCAAAGTCAGGGTCAGCGCATCCGCGGTTCGCCGCGTCTTCGACCGGCGCCCGCGATAGTCGACGGCGAATTCGTTGGGCGTAGAGCGAACGACGCGGCCTTCGAAACGGCCGACATCGTCGATGTAGAGGACGACGCTTTCGCCCTCTTTGGGCGGCAGCGCGGCGCGCAAGAGAGCGCCGCCGGCCGACACGTTGATGACGAGGCAGGGCCGTTCTTCCCCATTTTCGGAGAGAAATCGCGCCTTGAGCGGCAGGTCGACCCGTGCGTAACGGCGGCGCTCGACGATGTCGGCCGACATGCTCGGAGCAGGTACTGGGTGTTCCGCCATGGTGAATCGCTCTTGAACGCGCCCTTCTCACGCTTCTTAAGAGAGCAAGGTGAATAAAGGTTTGCGCGCCGCTCCGCGGCTTACGATATGGAGGTCCGGGCGCGGGCCGGAACTGACCGAATGATTGACGAAGAGTTTCAGCGGGGCGACCACGCGCCAGGCCCCGCCGGGCGGCAACCGGTCCTTAACGCGCCCTCGGTCGTGCTCGCGGCGGTCGCTGCGCTCGCCCTTGCGCATCTGGCGCTGAGGTTCCTGCCCGCGCCGGCGGCCGAGGCGATCGAATGGGCGGGCGCCGCGTCGCCGCGACGGTTCTTCGCCGATCTAGGCCGCGGCGCTTTGCTCGGCGTCCTGCCGTTGGCGACGCACATGTTGCTGCATAACGGCTTCATGCATCTTGTCTTGAACTCGCTGTGGCTCGCTGCTTTCGGAACGCCCGTCGCGCGCCGGCTTGGCGCGAGCGAGAAATGGCGCCGCGATCGGCGGGCCGATCTGACCTTTCTCATGCTCTTTGTACTGAGCGGAGTCGCCGGCGCCCTCGCTTACGTCATCCTGCATCCGAAATCGTCAGCGATCCTGATCGGGGCGTCGGGCGGAGTGTCGGGCCTTCTCGGCGCATTCGTTCGCTTTGGGCTGGAGCCGCGGGCGGCGCAGGCGGGGTTCTCGAGTCTCGCGTCGCAACGGGTGATCATCTGGACGGCGGCGATCGTCCTTTTGAATGTCGGTTTTGGAGCTTTCGCGCCTCTCCTCGGATTCGGCGCGGCGAACGTCGCCTGGGAGGCGCATCTTGGCGGCTATGCTTTCGGTCTGCTGATGTTTCCGGCCTTCGCCCGGTTCGCCGCCCGTGTTTAACGCCGCGGCTTGCCGCTCGATCAGCGAAGAGGCAAGATCGGCGGGCGCGGGGAAGGAGGCTCTGATGAAAGTCATCAACATCCTTCAGTCGAAAGGAGCGGAAGTCTTCGCAGTCAGCGAAGCGGATACGGTCGGCAACGCCGTCGCGCTCCTCAACGACAAGAATATCGGCGCAGTCGTCGTCAAGGATAAGGCCGGCGCGGTCTCAGGCATCCTGTCCGAACGCGACATCGTCCGGAGGCTGAAATCACACGGCCCGGCGCTGATGACGGCGCCAGTCGGGGATTGCATGACGGCGAGGCCGCACACCTGCAGGCCCGACGATTCGGTCGACGACCTCATGACCATGATGACACAGAAGCGGGTGCGCCATCTGCCTGTGGTCCATGACGGAAAACTGCTCGGGCTCGTCTCGATCGGCGACGTGGTCAAACGCAAGATTGAGGACATCGAGCGCGAAGCCGCCGAGCTGAAGCACTACATTTCGTCTTAGGCGGTCTCTTGAATTCTGGTGAAGAGCGTCCTGGTCGTCTAGCTCGCGGCGATCACCCAAAATTCGCTAGGGCGAGGCAAGCATGTCGATCGCGCGCTCTATGCGCGGCAGCGCATAGTCCGTCGCCTCGCGCCCGAGGCGAATGAGTTCGTCTGCGCGATCGAAGTCGAGAAGCGGCACGTGGCTCACTTGCGGAGTGATCATCACGTCCGGGGGATCGCCGGCAAGACGCGCGCGCGTCACCCGGTCCATCACGATGTTGAAGGCCGACAGCATCACCGAACCAAGACCCGGCGCAGACCCGCTTGGACTGAACAGCTTTCTGAGCATCAGTCGCTCGGCCAATCCCGGCGCCGCAGACGGCTCGATGCGTGCGGACGGCTCAAGCTCCGGATTGGCGATGCGATCGCGGCGGTGATTCGATCCCCGGCTGAACGCGTCGACGTGCAGGCCGACCGCAAGAACGACCCGCGCGCCCATCGCCCGGCAGACCGACACCGGAAGCGGATTGACGAGGGCGCCGTCGATCAGCCACCGTCCATCGGTCCAGCGCGGCGGAAAGACGCCAGGCAGCGCATAGGCGGCTTCGATGGCGTCGGCGAGCGGTCCGCTCTTGAGCCAGGTTTCATGTCCGGTCGCCAGTTCGGCGGTGACGGCGACGAACTGGCCGGGGAGCTCCTCGATGCGGACGTCGCCGAGATATTTCTGCATCGTCTTCTTCAGGCGATGACCGCCCATCAATCCCGACCCGCCGAGAACGATGTCGAAATAGCTAAGCATCCGCCGCCGGGTGAGACCTCGCGCCCAGGTTTCAAGCGCAGGCAATTGGCCGGCGAGCCAGAATCCTCCGACCAGCGCGCCGACCGATGTTCCGCAGACGATGTCCGGCTTGATGCCAAGCTCTGCGAGCCGCTGCACAACTCCGATATGCGCCCAGCCGCGCGCTACGCCCCCGCCCAACGCAAGCCCGATCGGCGGTCGCGGGCGCGGCGAATTTAGCGGTTCGCTTTTGATGCCGCGTTGACTGAAGTCGATTTGGCGCAGGGTGGGCATGGGCTCAAAAACTGGGACAGGTTGCTTACCAGAAAGTTAGGGCTGGCGAGGCTCTAAGGGCTGCGCGTCCTGCCGATGAGGAGCTGGGTAATAATTTTCTCCTTGCCATGGAAATCGGGGTAGTGTCTCAGTTTGAAACCTAGGCCGCTTTCGGCCGGTTTTGAATCCCGCCGCCAATTCCTATATGCTTAGCGCTATGCAGCTAGACGCCGAAGCCGCGCGGTGCGCCACCGCTTTTATTCTCAGCATCGCCCTTGGGGCGAGTCTGGCGATAGCACTTTGCGGCCGACTGAAAAGCGGCAAGGGGATCGGATGGCAGTTTGTTCGTTTCACCACGATCCTAACCTCCGTAATGATCGCGGCCATCCTCGCGCTAACTGGCGCGCTTAGTGAAGGGATTGTTGCAATCTTAGCGAGTGCGCTCGCCTATGCGTTCGGCAAGGCTGGGGATGGGGAAAAGCCTGATGCCTAAAGGCCCCAAAGGACAGAAGCGCCCCGCCGACGTTGTTTCAAACGCCGTGAAGGTCATGCGCATCGCCACCGGCGAGGACGAGGAGGAGTTCGACGGATCGGACGGCAAAGACCCCGCCGCTCAAGCAATGGGCAGGAAGGGCGGCAAGGCGCGGGCGGCAAATCTTACTGCTAAGCGTCGGACTCAGATTGCTAAGACGGCTGCACGGAAACGCTGGTCGGAGTAATTTTCCCTTCGTAGACTTTTTTGTGAATGACCAATTCTCGCTCCGCGTCATTTGCGGTCGCGTAAATCTTTATTTCGCATGGATTATCAATTTTCATAGCAATTCCAGAGAGACTGAATATTGAAGGATTGTTCGGCCGAGCATTTCCCATGGCGCTTCCAGATGCGACTTTCTTTTCATCGAAGAAAATTTCAATAGCCACCTGGAGCGAACCCTCAAGGCGTGAGGCCATGATAAATAGCAAAGAGAACCGCAGGTTGGCGGGAAACGAGTTCACAACGACATCGCCGGTGAAGATGCCTATCGCGCTGTGCTTGTTGGTTATGTCCTGCAAAACGTATTCGCAAAGCAGAACCGTCGAGAATGCGCTCATATATTTAGTGCTGATGCGGAGATCTGGCTGCTAGAGCTTGTGGCTGTGTCGTAAATGCCCAAGGCATTTCCAGGCTCATTGAACTCAATTTCGAAGTTTGACGCCGCTTCGACGCCCGTGGCTTTCGCAATTAACGGATGGGCGTACTGACGATTTCGGATCTCCGAAAAACGCACAACCGCCAACGGTTGAGGTTCCGCATCGAGCGCCAAAAGTAAGTCGCTAATTGACTCAAGGCACAAATTGCTAGGCTTCGAAAGCCATCTAGAAAGTTGAGCTGGCTCGCGATCTATCCGCTCCGCTATTTGCTTTTGGTTCAATCCAAGCCGCTTCATCTCTTCTACGACAAACGCCAATAAGGCTGCGTGCACACGATTCTTGTATCGTGTACGATAGTACGCGATATCGCGTTTTGATTTACGCCCGATTTTTGTAGTATCTGCCATCCTCCGCTCCCGAGACAACTTCATTTACGCTGACAGTGACCAACGGCCGCTCGTTAAAAAAAAGACCACGCCATACCGCTGATGCGCGCCTTTTTACCTCTTTCCATCGCCGGCTCTGCCATCCATCCAAATCCTTCCGAAACGCCATTTCTGCGGCGATGAAAACGTCTTTGCGCACGAACAGACCGATCACCCTCATGGATGGGTCGGCTTCGGGATTTCTGATTTCCCATACTCCGTCGCAGGCTGGGTGTAGCAGGCGCAAATATTTCGGTCCGATCCGGCCGCCGCTAGCGAAGTGGTCGAGGTGCGCTTGGAGTTCACCCATCCTGTATTCCAAATCTTGATCTTCATAGCTTGCCGTCAAATCACCCCACATCTTCTCACCGACGAAAAAGGCTCTTGTGGGCACCTCCCCCTTCGCCCGTGGCACCAGCGGAAACAGCATTCCCCTCCTGACCCGGTCTATGATCTCATCGTCAATTGACATATAAGTCAACTACCCTCCTTGAGAAGGGGTTAAATTTCGCTAGAGAATTGCCAAAAAAGCAACGCTGGAGCGGCCAAAATTGCCAAACACCTGCACTATATCCTTGACGGTAGGCATATAAGTTCATATATTATTGAGGTGAACAGAGCGCCCCTCCAAACCCGCGTCCAAATCCTTACGATGCTCTGCGAGGGGTCGTCGATGCGCTCCATTTC
>Ga0187892_10008800_pt1:12500-13605 | contig 13605 bp, 12 predicted proteins | sample MA1701073metaG_FD_139345 | JGI IMG/M metagenome (GOLD analysis project Ga0187892, IMG submission 139345) | Bio-ooze microbial communities from a basaltic lava cave in the Kipuka Kanohina Cave System on the Island of Hawaii, USA - MA170107-3 metaG ...
AATCAAGCTGGGAGATAGCTGGTTCTCCGCGAAATCTATTTAGGTAGAGCGTCGCATGAATGCCTTCGGGGGTAGAGCACTGGATGGGCTATGGGGGCTTACCGCCTTACTGATCCTAACCAAACTCCGAATACCGAAGAGCAATATGCGGCAGACACACGGCGGGTGCTAAGGTCCGTCGTGAAAAGGGAAACAGCCCTGACCGACAGCTAAGGTCCCCAAGTCATGGCTAAGTGTGAAACGATGTGGGAATGCCAAAACAACCAGGATGTTGGCTTAGAAGCAGCCATCATTTAAAGAAAGCGTAACAGCTCACTGGTCTAAACAAGCGTTCCTGCGCGGAAAATGTATCGGGGCTAAAGCCATGCACCGAAGCTTCGGGTTCAGGCGCCTTCGGGCGCCTGAGCGGTAGCGGAGCGTTCCGTAAGCTGACGAAGGAAGACCCGCGAGGGCTTCTGGAGGCATCGGAAGCGCGAATGCTGACACGAGTAGCGATAAAGAGCGTGAGAGACGCTCTCGCCGAAAGTCCGAGGGTTCCTGCGTAAAGCTAATCTGCGCAGGGTTAGCCGGCCCCTAAGGCGAGGCCGAAAGGCGTAGTCGATGGGAATCAGGTGAATATTCCTGAGCCAGAGGATGTGTGACGGATCTCGAAAGTCGTTTCTTCCGATTGGTTGTGGAAGGGGCGGCCTGGAGGTCCCTGGAAATAGCCTCCTCATAGCCCGTACCCGAAACCGACACAGGTGGACTGGTAGAGAATACCAAGGCGCTTGAGAGAACTGCGTTGAAGGAACTCTGCAAATTACTCCCGTAAGTTCGCGAGAAGGGAGCCCGTTCTATGCGCAAGCATTGGGCGGGGACACAAACCAGGGGGTAGCGACTGTTTATCAAAAACACAGGGCTCTGCGAAGTCGCAAGACGACGTATAGGGTCTGACGCCTGCCCGGTGCCGGAAGGTTAAAAGGAGGGGTGCAAGCTCCGAATTGAAGCCCCGGTAAACGGCGGCCGTAACTATAACGGTCCTAAGGTAGCGAAATTCCTTGTCGGGTAAGTTCCGACCTGCACGAATGGCGTAACGACTTCCCCACTGTCTCCAACGCAGACTCAG
>Ga0187892_10008802_pt1 | contig 13604 bp, 7 predicted proteins | sample MA1701073metaG_FD_139345 | JGI IMG/M metagenome (GOLD analysis project Ga0187892, IMG submission 139345) | Bio-ooze microbial communities from a basaltic lava cave in the Kipuka Kanohina Cave System on the Island of Hawaii, USA - MA170107-3 metaG ...
AGGTAGCCATGCAAACATGCTCGCAGTTTCCGCCGATCCTGAACATCCCCGGAAGCCAGCATCCACGCCGCTTCCGGGCCGATCTACCCCCTCAAACTACCCACACGACTTCCTGAAGACCCAGAATTGTGTCATTCCGGATCCGAAGGGAGGTCCACGGTGTTGGCGAAGGAATCCCAAGCTGGGGCGCAGGGTGAAATCGATCGGGGGCCATCAGTGGTTGGGCGAGCGTTCCAGGAGCAGGTGTATTTTGCGGTGAAGGGGCACGGCGCCCTGCTCGCCCGCCGCGAAGTGCAATCGGGCAGATAGGCTCAGGCGTTTGCAGACAAGGCTCAGGCTTGGTGGTCACCGCCTGGGGCGTCCAGAGACTATGCCCACCAGAAGCCACTACCATTCCCAACCTCGAACGGCACCACGCAATCTCCTGCTGACGACCTGATGGAATCCCAACAACTTACCTGGATCGCCAACTTCATCTGGGGCATCGCGGACGATGTCTTGAGGGATCTCTACGTCCGGGGCAAGTACCGTGACGTCATTCTCCCGATGACCGTCCTCCGCCGCCTCGACGCCGTCCTCGAGCCGACGAAGCAGGCCGTGCTCGGAATGAAAGCCTCGCTCGACAAGGCGAAGATCACCAACCAGGACCAGGCACTTCGCCAAGCTGCCGAACAGGCGTTCTACAACACGTCCAAGTTTACGCTGCGTGACCTCAAGGCGCGCGCGAGCCAGCAACAGCTCAAGGCCGACTTCGAGGCCTACCTGGATGGCTTTTCGCCGAACGTGCAGGACATCCTCGAAAGCTTCGAATTCCGCAACCAGGTTCCGCGACTCTCAAAGGCCGACGCACTCGGAACATTGATCGAGAAGTTTCTCTCCCCCGATATCAACCTGAGCCCTAAGCCGGTGCTTAACGCCGACGGCACCGTCAAGCACCCCGGCCTCGACAACCACGGCATGGGCACGGTGTTCGAAGAGCTGGTCCGGCGCTTCAATGAAGAGAACAACGAAGAAGCCGGCGAGCACTGGACGCCGCGTGATGCCGTGAAGCTCATGGCGAAGCTGATCTTTCTGCCGCTCGCCGACCAGATCGAATCCGGCACCTACCTGCTCTACGACGGCGCGCTCGGCACGGGCGGCATGCTCACTGTGGCCGAAGAGACGCTGCAGGAGCTCGCGCAGCAGCACGGCAAACAGGTGGCCACGCACCTCTACGGCCAGGAGATCAACGCCGAGACCTACGCCATCTGCAAGGCCGACCTGCTGCTTAAAGGCGAGGGCGACGCGGCGGACAACATCGTCGGCGGCCCGGAGCACTCCACGCTCTCCAACGATGCTTTCCCGTCGCGCGAGTTCGACTTCATGCTCAGCAATCCGCCCTACGGCAAGAGCTGGAAGAGCGACCTCGAGCGCATGGGCGGCAAGGACGGCATCAAGGACCCGCGCTTCGTCATCGAACACGCCGACGACCCCGAGTACTCACTTATCACCCGATCGAGCGACGGCCAGATGCTGTTCCTCGCCAACATGCTCAGCAAGATGAAGCGCAGCACGAAGCTCGGCAGCCGCATCGCCGAGGTGCACAACGGCTCGTCGCTCTTCACCGGCGACGCCGGCCAGGGCGAGAGCAACATCCGCCGCTGGACCATTGAGAACGACTGGCTCGAGGCCATCGTCGCGCTGCCGCTCAACATGTTCTATAACACCGGCATCGCTACCTACATCTGGGTGCTCACCAACCGCAAGCCGGCGCACCGGAAAGGCAAGGTGCAGCTCATCGACGCCACGCAGTGGTACAAGCCGCTGCGCAAGAACCTCGGCAAGAAGAACTGCGAGCTGTCCGACGAGGACATCTCGCGCATCTGCGACACGTGTCTGAAGTTCGAGGAAACCGAGCGGTCGAAGATCTTCCCGAACGCCGCCTTCGGCTACTGGAAGGTCACCGTCGAGCGGCCGCTGCGGCTCAAGGGTATCGACCCCGAGCGCGCATATGCGCCCAAGGAGATCAAGGCGCTGAAGGAGACCGCCGAGCGCGCCGACGGCGCGCCGTCGGTGATCAGGAAGATCCACAAGAAGGGCACCACTGCCGACTCGCTGCGCGGGCTGTTCGAGGCCGCGATCGGCGGCAAGCCCGCCGTGGTCGAGTACGAGCCCGACCCGGACCTGCGCGACACCGAGCAGGTGCCGCTGCTGGAGGAAGGCGGCATCGAGGCGTTCCTAAAGCGCGAAGTACTGCCCCACGCCACCGATGCGTGGTACGTACCGGAGAGCGTCAAGACCGGTTACGAGATCAGTTTCACCCGTTACTTCTACAAGCCGCAGCCGCTGCGCACGCTGGAGGAGATCCGGGCGGACATCCTCGCGCTCGAGAAAGAGACCGAGGGCTTGCTCGGCGAGATCATCGGAGGCAAGTCATGAAGGACGCGCAGAAGCCCGACCATGTCAGTCTGACCACGCTGATCGGCCGCCTGCGCGAAGGCCGCTACGTCATCCCCGACTTCCAGCGGGAATTCGAGTGGAAGCCCTGGGACATCCGAGAACTGCTGCGCTCGATCTTCTTGGACTACTACATCGGGAGTCTGCTGCTCTGGAAGGGCAAGCCCGAGAACTTCACCGCGCTGGCCTGTGAGCCGATCTATGGGTTTCAGGGCAAGGCGGACCCCTCGCACATCGTGCTTGACGGCCAGCAGCGGCTGACCGCCATGTACTACGCCTTCCTGGCGCCGGAAGTGCCGGCACCCAGCCGCCAGAACCGGTTCCTCTACTTCATCCGTGTCGATCAGTTCATGGAGGAGGCGTACGATCAGGCGTTCGAGTACGACTGGACGCTGCGCGGCGAGAAGCTCCTTGAGGATCGCGCAGCGCAGTTCGACAGCCACATGTTTCCGCTCGCCGTGGTCGGGCAAGGCGGATGGGCGCTGCCCAACTGGGTTCAGGATTACGAGAAGCACTGGCAGGCCAAGGAAAAGGAGGCAGCGCAGGCCGGCGACGGTCCTGCGGCCGAAGCTGCGGCACGACATGCAGCCGACGCCCGAGCATTCGGCGAGCACCTGAAAGGTATTACCGAGCAGTACCAGATCGCCTACATCGAGCTCGACCGCGATCTCGATCTGGACAAGGTCTGTGACATCTTCACCCAGATCAACAGCCGCGGCATCCGGCTCGACGTCTTCGACCTGGTCAACGCCCTGCTCAAGCCCAAGGGGCTGCAGCTCAAGCACCTCTGGCGCGAAGCCGCGCCGCGCCTGGACTTCGTCGAAAGCGAACGGCTCAACGTCTACATCCTGCAGGTGATGTCGATCCTCCGGCAAGCCTACTGCTCGCCAAAGTACCTGTACTTCCTGCTCCCGGGGCAGGAGAGGAAGGTGCGCGAAGCGGATGGTTCGCTGCGCAAGGAAGTCCTGGTCCCGACCGTGCACGACTTCGAGAAGCGGTGGCGCAACGCGGTAGACGGTCTTGAGCGAGCGGTCAATCTGCTGCGCCACCCGCAAGAGTTCGGTGCGATCTCGTCGCAATACCTGCCGTACGTGTCGATCCTTCCGGCGTTCGCCACTGCTCTGGCGGCGGCGCGCGCGCTGCCGCCCAACCGACAGCTCGACGGCCAGCGCAAGCTCCGTCACTGGTACTGGGCCAGCGTGTTCACGAACCGCTATTCCGGGTCGGTGGAGTCAACGACCGCGCGTGACTATCTGGATCTAAAGGCCTGGTTCGACAGCGACGACACCGAGCCTGCGCTGATCGCCGAGTTCAAGACCCGCTTCCGGACACTGGACCTGGCGCCGCGAGACAAAGCGTGGCACGTCCGTCTACAACGGCATCTTCAACCTGCTGGTCCTGCGCGGTGCGCGCGATTGGATGGCCGGCACGGTGCCGCAATACGGCGATCTCGACGACCACCACATCGTCCCGAAGAGCAAGGCCAAGGAGCTGAAGCTCGAGACTTCAGTCGACACGATCCTGAACCGCACACCCCTGACCGCCGACACCAATCGGAACGTGATCAACGACCGGTTGCCGAACGAGTATTTGCCGGAACTCATCACCGCCAACGGCGAGGCCACGGTCCGCGCGACCCTCGAGTCGCACTTCATCTCGCCGGCTGCCTTCGACATCCTGCTCCGAAAGCCCTTTGCCGCGAGCGATTTCGAGGACCTCTTGGTCGAACGTCAGCGCACGATCCAGGAAGCGATCGAGGACCTGCTAATCAAGGAGCGGCTTGATCTGCCGCCGCAGCTGCGCGAGCTCGACGCGCAGATCGAGACGGTCGAGCTGGCCCTTCGGCAAACGATCTGCGAGGCGCTGGCGGGCAACGAGACGAAGCTGCCGCCCCACGTCCAGCAGAAGGTGAACGAGCGTCTCCAGGCTGCGGCCAAGAAGAACGCCGCGCTCGACGCGAATCATTACGAGACACTGGCTGGCAAGCTCGAATACGCCGACCTTCGGGAGCTGCACGACACCGTAGCCAGCAAGTCGCTAGGCTCGCTGTTCCAGGCGCGCTTCCCGAGCAAGGAGGCGCTCTCCAAGCGGTTCGATCAGCTCGCCGAGCTGCGTAATAGTATTCGCCACAGCCGCACCGTTGACGAGGTGACGCGCAAGGAGGGCGAGGCGGCGATCTTGTGGTTCAGGCAGGTGCTTGGGCAATGATGGCGGCCACTAGCTGCAAGCGGACTCAGGCGAACTAGGGGAAGCTGTGACGGAACGGCAGAAGTTGCTCGAATCGATCGCGAATACGACGGCGGACTACCGCGAGGGCGAACTGCCCGCGCCGACGCCCGAGCATGTCGACCGATGGGTCAGGCAATTCCAGAAGGAAGTGCAAATTGAGTTGCTGCGTGAACTCGACCACGTATTCAAGACGACGTACTTGAGCAAGGCGACTGTGACGTCCTTTCTTCAACGCATGGTCAAGAGCACGAAGATCGCTGGAGATACCCCCTGCGACTTCTGGGCGCGCGCGCATTTCTTGAACATTCAAACGAACGGGTACAGCCAGAAGGAGATGCTGGAACTCGTCGACAGGATTCTCACGAAGGAATGCAAGCTCAGCGTTGAAGAGTGCGGCAAGGCGGGCGGCGACTACGTGTACGTTGATGATGTCATGTTCAGCGGAAACCGCGTCGGGAATGATTTAGCAACGTGGGTCGCCAAGAAAGCGCCACCCAAAGGGAAGGTCCACATTGTCGTCGCAGCAATACACAGCAGCGGCGAGCATCTGGTCGGAAAACGGTTGAAGAGAGTGATAGCAGACTCGGGCAAGGCGATCGCGCTGAAGTACTGGCGTATCGCGACAGTAGAGAATCGCAAGTACTACAAGAATGACTCCGGAGTCCTTTGGCCGACGGAGGTCCCGGTAGACGCGGCTACGCAGCAATACGTCGCATTGCCTCACAAGTTTCCTCTTGAGCTTCGCAAACCCGGAGAGAAGTTTGAGCCATTCTCGTCTGAGCAGGGGCGGCAGTTGCTGGAACGAGAGTTCTTGGTCGCTGGTGTGAAGATCCGCGGTCTGAGCCAGAACCCAAAGGACATTCTCAGGCCTCTGGGGTTCAGTCCCTTCGGCGTCGGCTTTGGATCGATGACTGTGACGTATCGAAACTGCCCAAACAATTGCCCACTGGCCCTTTGGTGGGGTGATCCGGAGGCAACCTCGGGCCCGTTCCATTGGTATCCGTTGTTCCAGCGTAAGACCTACGCGCAGAATATCGACTTCGATGGCATCGACCTCTGAGCGAGCAACGACCGATCAGACGCGGACCTACGACCGCGCAAGCAGTGTCGTCTTCCTGAAGACGGACGAGCCGTTCGGCGGCCTATCCAATATGGCGGGTGGCTTCCCGCTGCACGTGAAGGGCACGCGCATCTACACGTCGGAAGCGCTCTATCAGGCCTGCCGCTTCCCGCACCTGCCGGAGGTACAGCGGCTCATCATCGGGCAGGCGAGCCCGATGACGGCCAAGATGAAGAGCAAGCCGCATCGCAAGGACTCGCGCTCAGATTGGGACCGGGTGCGCGTCAAGGTGATGCGCTGGTGCCTGCGGGTCAAGCTGGTGCAGAACTGGGCGAAGTTCAGCGAACTACTGCTGCGAACAGGGGATCGACCGATCGTCGAGGAGTCGCGCCGAGATGACTTCTGGGGCGCGAAGCCCGCGGACGACCAGATCCTGGTGGGCATGAACGTCCTTGGGCGGCTGTTGATGGAGCTGCGCGAAGCCGTCAAGTCGCAGGGGCGCGACGCGTTCCGAAAGGTAGAGCCGCCCGATATTCCCGAGTTCCTGCTCTTTGGCCGCCCGATCGAGGCGATCGGCGAGACTGACCTGCCGGCGCGAGATGCCGAAGCACCGCCCGCCACAAGTCCCGCTGACGGACGGCCTATCCAAGAACGGGCGGAGCAAGCCTCGCTGTTCGATGTTCCATCCGCAAGGGAAGCGCCTTCGCCGGTGTACATGACTCAGAAGGCGCCCGAAGATGGGCCGTTGGATGACCTCAAGCCCTATCCCGTGATGAAGGACTCCGCCGTGCCCTGGCTTGGGGAGGTGCCGCAGCATTGGCAGGTGCTGCCGAATCGCGCGGTGTTTACCGAGGTCAAGGATCGAGACCATCCTGAGGCGGACATGCTCTCGGTCACGATCACGAGAGGGGTGATTCGTCAGCAAGCGTTGCTCGAAGACAGCGCGAAGAAGGACAGCTCAAACCTGGACAAGTCCGCGTACAAGCTCGTCCGGCCGGGTGACATTGCCTATAACAAGATGCGCGCTTGGCAGGGCGCTGTCGGCGTGTCTGAATACGAAGGGATCGTCAGCCCGGCGTACGTCGTGCAGCGTCCGCGCGAAGCAGCCGCCCCCCGCTACTTCCACTACCTTCTTCGGACTCCGGCCTTTGCGAAGGAGGCCGAGAGATGGTCTTACGGCATTACGTCGGATATGTGGAGCCTACGGCCCGAGCATTTCAAGATGATTTACTCGTGCCTTCCGCCCCTCTCCGAACAAGCCGCAATCGTCCGCTTCCTCGACCACGCTGACCGGCGGATTCGGCGGTACATCCGGGCCAAGCTGAAGCTGATCAAGCTGCTGGAGGAGCAGAAGCAGGCCATCATCCACCGCGCCGTCACCCGGGGTCTCGACCCCAATGTCCGTCTCAAGCCCTCCGGCGTGGAGTGGCTGGGGGATGTGCCGGAGCATTGGGAGGTGGTTCCGCTTCGCAGACGGTGGAGCGTCACCGACTGTAAGCACTTAACCGTGCCTTTCGTCGAAAAGGGAATCCCGCTAGCCAGTGTGCGCGAAGTTCAGTCGTTCGATCTGCAGCTCGACTATGCCAAGCGGACCACGGAAGAGTGGTATCGCGTGCTCATTGATGGAAGTCGACAGCCAAGACGGGGCGACTTGATTTACTGCCGAAATGTGAGCGTCGGTGCGGCGGCTGTCGTGGAGACAAATGAACTGCTGGCGATGGGCCAGGACGTCTGCCTGATCCGTTCCAACAGCCAGAACCAGCGATTCCTGAACTACTTCCTCCACAGCCCGGCAATGAGCCGGCAGCTTGCCTTGCTCATGGTCGGTTCGACTTTTGATCGAATCAACGTCGCAGAGATCAAAGGGCTGCTAGTTGTTGTGCCTCCCCGCGAAGAACAGGACCAAATCTCCGCGTACCTCGACAGAGCGCTTGTGAGGCTGGAGCAAACCGTGGCCAAAGCAAGGTCAGAGCAAGACCTCCTCCTCGAATACCGCTCCCGCCTGGTCGCCGACGTGGTCACCGGCAAGCTCGACGTGCGCGAGGTAGCTGCGCGGTTGCCTGAGGAGGCCGAAGAGCCGGAACCGCTCGACGAGGCGACTGCCGAGGCCGAAGGTGACGGAGTCCTTGGCGACAGCGCCGACGAAGTGTCGGAGGAAACGGAGGCATGACCACCGACACCTCCGAGCGTGGCCTCGAACGCCTGATCTGCACGGCGCTGACCGGCGCGCCCTGCGATCCGGGCGTACCTGCGAACGTGGCGGAGCAGCGCCCGGCCACCTACGCCGCCGGCTGGATCTGCGGTGCGGCGGAGGACTACGACCGCGAATACTGTGTGGACCTCCCGCAGCTTGCGGCCTTCCTCCGCGAGACGCAACCGGAGGTGTGCGAAGCGCTCGACCTAGGCCAGGACGGGCCGGCGCGGCGCAAGTTCCTGGCGCGGTTGCAAGGCGAAATCAGCAAGCGCGGCACCATCGACGTGCTACGCCACGGGCTCAAGCACGGGCCGCACCACATCGACCTCTTCTACGGCACGCCGTCCCCGGGCAATCCCAAGGCGGCCGAGCGCTATGCGGCCAACCGCTTCAGCGTCACGCGACAGTTGCGCTACAGCCGCGACGAGACGCAGCGCGCACTTGATCTGGGCCTGTTCATCAACGGCCTGCCGGTCGCGACTTTCGAGCTGAAGAACAGCCTGACCAAGCAGACGGTGGAGGACGCTGTCCAGCAGTACCAGCGCGACCGAGACCCGCGCGAGAAGCTCTTCGAGTTCGGTCGCTGTGTCGTGCACTTCGCCGTGGACGACCACGAAGTGCGGTTCTGCACGCACCTGAAGGGCAAGGGCTCGTGGTTCCTGCCGTTCAACCTGGGCTGGAACGACGGCGCCGGCAACCCGCCCAACCCGAACGGGCTGAAGACTGACTACCTCTGGAAGCGCATCCTCACCCGCGCGGGCCTGACGGACATCCTCGAGAACTACGCGCAGATCGTCGAGACCAAGGACGAGAAGACCGGCAAGAGGAAGGCGCTGCAGATCTGGCCGCGCTTTCACCAGCTCGACGTGGTGCGCCGGCTGCTCGCCGATGCGAGAGAACACGGGGCGGGCCACCGCTATCTGATCCAGCACTCGGCGGGCAGCGGCAAGTCCAACTCGATTGCCTGGCTCGCACACCAACTCATCGGGCTGAAGATGGATGAGGCGACGGTGTTCGACTCGATCATCGTCGTCACCGACCGGCGCATCCTCGACCAGCAGATCCGCGACACGATCAAGCAGTTCGCGCAGGTGGGCGCGACGGTCGGGCATGCCGAGCATTCGGGTGACTTGAGGAAGTTCATCGCCGAGGGCAAGAAGATCATCATTTCCACGGTGCAGAAGTTCCCGTTCATCCTCGACGAGATCGGGGCGGAGCACCGGGGGCGCAAGTTCGCCATCGTCATCGACGAGGCGCATTCGAGCCAGGGTGGGCGTACGTCGGCGGCGGTGTCGATGGCGCTCTCTCCGGGTGGAGTCACGGACGAGGACGAGACGCTGGAAGACAGGATCAACCGTCTGATGGAGGCCAAGAAGCTGCTGCCCAACGCCAGCTACTTCGCCTTCACCGCCACGCCCAAGAACAAGACGCTGGAGATCTTCGGCGAGCCGGACCCGCAGCCCGACGGCACGGTGAAGCACCGGCCGTTCCACAGCTACACGATGAAGCAGGCGATCCAGGAGGGGTTCATCCTGGACGTGCTCAAGCACTACACGCCAGTCGACAGCTACTACAAGCTCGTCAAGAAGGTCAAGGGGGATCCGGAGTTCGACACCAAGCGGGCGAAGAAGAAGCTGCGCCGCTACGTCGAAAGCCACGACCACGCGATCCGGCTCAAGGCCGAGATCATGGCGGACCACTTCCACGAGCAGGTGCTGGCGCTGAACAAGATCGGTGGCGAGGCGCGCGCGATGGTGGTGACCAGCGGCATCGAGCGTGCGATCCAGTACTTCCACGCCATCCGCGACTACCTGGCCGAGCGCAAGAGCCGCTGCCAGGCGATCGTTGCGTTCTCCGGCGAGCACGAATATGGCGGTGCCAAGGTGACCGAGGCGTCGCTCAACGGCTTTTCGTCGGGTCAGATTGCCGACAAGATTCAGCAGGACCCGTACCGCTTCCTGATCTGCGCCGACAAGTTCCAGACGGGCTACGACGAACCGCTGCTGCACACGATGTACGTGGACAAGCAGCTCTCGGGCATCAAGGCAGTGCAGACGCTGTCGCGCCTGAACCGCGCGCACCCGAAGAAGCACGACGTGTTCGTGCTCGACTTTATGAACGACGCCGATACGATCCAGGAGGCGTTCGCCGACTACTACCGCACGACTATCCTTGCCGAGGAAACCGACCCGAACAAGCTGCACGACCTGAAGGCGGCGCTCGATGGCTACCAGGTCTATGCCGCGGCGCAGGTGGACGAGTTCGCGGCGTTGTACCTGGGCGGTGCGGATCGCGATCGGCTCGATCCGATCCTCGATGCCTGCGTGGCCGACTACCGCGAGCGACTGGACGAGGATGGGCAAGTCGACTTCAAGGGCAAGGCGAAGACGTTCCTGCGCACCTACGGCTTCTTGTCTTCGATCCTCCCCTACACCAATGCGGACTGGGAGAAGCTCTCGATCTTCCTGACCTTTCTGGTGCCCAAGCTGCCGGCGCCGGTGGAGGAGGACCTGTCCAAGGGTATCCTCGAGGCGATCGACATGGATAGCTATCGCGTGGAGAAGCAAGCCGCGGTCAAGATCCAGCTTCCCGACGCGGAGGCGGAGATCAAGCCACCCATCGAAGGCGGTGGCCGTAGGCCTGAACCCGAACTCGACAGGCTCTCCAACATCCTCAAGACCTTCAACGATCAGTTCGGCAATATCGCATGGTCCGACGCCGACCGTGTGCATAAGCTGATCACCGAAGACATTCCGAATCGCGTTGCGGCAGACACGGCCTACCAGAACGCGCGCCAGCACTCGGACAAGCAGAATGCGCGGATAGAGCATGACAAGGCACTTGGGCGGGTAATGACGGCCGTGCTCAAAGACGACACGGAACTGTTCAAGCAGTTCATGGATAACGAGTCGTTCAGGCGGTGGCTAACGGATACGGTGTTTGGGCTGACCTATGAGCAGCCGGTCGTTGGTGGGTGAGAGCGCCGTCAGCTGGACGAGCTCGGTCGCGTGCGACCAAGACGCACCAGTCACCCATCAGGTTCAAGGCGGCTCCGTGCTGCGGGTGGAGCACCCCTGGCCGGATCCCCCCGCCCCAGAGGTGCGAGGCGCAGCTCGGTGCTGCCATGGGCGTGGGCCATGGGCAACCGATAAATGAGACTCATCGTCTCCGATCTGCTCGAGGCGCTCCAGCGCAAAGGGCGACCGAGCACAATAGCGCAGTAGGCGCTCCAGCCCGGCGCGGGACCTGGTCGACCAGAGGAGCGGCCGTCTCAGCCATACGCCGGGTGTTGCACGCGGGGCATTACCCCGCGCCGTTTGCAGGAGAAGGCGATCAGGAAATCGTGTCCGCAGTCCCTACAGCGGGCACGCGCGAAGCCGTGGGCCAAGATTACGTAAGCCGGTGCAGCGCCGGCAACGGCTGCCACCCATGAGGCCTCGATTGCGTCGTCATGGCGCCGCATGGGCCACGCCATGGCTCGGGAGTGACCCTGCTTGTGGGCGGGACGTGACTCACCCGTGGCGCACCTTGTGACCCGGCCGTGACTCGATTCGTGACGAGGCTGTCGTTGCCGGATCGCTGATCCACCTAGGTCTCATTGACCTGTTAGAGTCGGTGTGCGCTATCCGTTGCTTACACTCGGAACCCCGCAGATCAAACGGGACCCGCTACGGGCTCACGTTCGGCACACTTGTGGACCCCCTACGGCGCCCATACGGACCGCCTAAGATCTCGATATGGACTGGCTCGCGGCGTTGCCCTCGTCGTTGTGTGCGGCCGATCCGCGGTGTTCCCTGCTCGAGGTTGCGAATCTTGACGCCGCTTCCGCCCCGATGTTAGGGTGACGCCAACTCGAGGCAAACGGGCAATACCGCCTCCGAGTCAAGGCAGCGCACCGTGCCGTGACCACCGGCTTATGTGGTTGGCGTAACGGCGCTGCGGCGTCGCTGGAGAGGTAAGACCTCATTCGGCGCGCTCCAAGCCTGGGTCCGATTCGCTGCGGCCTTTCTAGCGAATGGCTCACCCCCGGGACACGTTACGTTGCCGCACCCTTCCTGGACTGCGTGGGCGGTCGGGGGATGCGGCAACGTCTTTCAGACAGGCACCTCCCCGTCGGGAAGACCAGCGCGTAGTACGTCGCGCTGCCCTTCACTTCCCATGCGCTCCGGGCTGTTGAAGCTGCGGGGGAAGCGCTCGGATGCTGTTGTTGCCCCGTTTGATCCGGCTGCGCGATGCGCCGGCCTATCTCGGCATGGACCGCAATCGGTTCAATGCCGAGGTGCGCCCGTTGGTTACCGAGATTCCCATCGGTTCCCAGGGCGTGGCCTTCGATCGGCTTGACCTCGATCGCTGGGTCGATGAGTATAAGCAGCGCAACGGGCGCGTCCCAGAGAAAGGAGTATCTCGATGGGACGTACCAAGACCGCCGGCATCCAAACGGGTGCCAACGGGTGCAAGGTCGTCGACAAGCGCGCCTTCGGGGTGCGGATCAAACGGCGACTCGGCAAGATCGATCAGGCGCAAGCCGAAGCCTGGCTCGCCAAGGAAGTCGAGAAGCTACGGCAAGCCAAGCTATTCGGACAACGTCCTGCGCGAACTTTCCGGGAAGCTGCGGTCCGGTACTTGAGAGATCACCCCGAACAAGCCTGCCTCGACGAGGTGGCGTGGCACCTGAAGCTGCTCGATCCGTGGATCGGGGAGCTGGGCTTGGAAGAGGTGCACGATGCCACCCTGGCCCCCTTCGTGAGGAAGCGGGCTGAAACGGTGTCGGCGACCACGGTGCGCCGTTCGCTTGAGGTGGTGCGACGGATCTTAAACTTGGCCGCGCGCAAGTGGCGCGAGGAGGACGGCGTGCCGTGGTTATCCACGGCCCCGCCGCTGCTCACGCTACCACAGGGATCGACCAGGAAGCCTTATCCGCTCTCTTGGGAGGAGCAGCAGCGCTTGTTCGGGAAACTGCCGCTGCACCTGGCGCGTATGGCGCTGTTCAAGGTCAACACGGGGCTGCGCGAGCAGGAGGTGGTGAACCTGCGCTGGGCCTGGGAGCAGCGGGTGCCGGAGCTCGACACTGCGGTGTTCGTGATTCCGGCTAAGTTCGGCGGTCGCAGGGCGAATGCCGGGGTGAAGAACCGGGAGGATCGCTTGGTGGTGCTCAACGCGACAGCCAAAGCGGTGATCGAAGCGTGCGCGCATCCGGAGTATGTGTTCGTCTACCGCAACAAGCCGGTCAAGTTCATGAACAACAACGGGTGGCAGCGGGCCAGAAGACAGGCTGGTCTGCCGCAAGTTCGCGTGCATGACTTGAAGCACACCTTCGGCAGGCGGTTACGCGCCGCGGGCGTGCCGCTGGAAACGCGCCGGGTGTTGCTGGGCCACAAGTCCGGTGACATCACCACGCACTACAGTGCACCGGAGATCGGCGAGTTGCTGGAGGCGGCAAACCGCGTGGCGGAGACAAAGGTGAGAACGCTGTTGCGGGTGATCGCATGAGCTGGACTCACCCAAATCTCACCAGAAGTAAAACGGCCGAAGTTAATTTCGGCCGCTAAGTGGTTGAAGTTTTGGCGCGCCCGGCAGGATTTGAACCCACGACCCCCTGGTTCGTAGCCAGGTACTCTATCCAACTGAGCTACGGGCGCGCGCGGGGCGAATTGTAGCAAAGTCCGCGCAACGGGCCAACCGCAT
>Ga0187892_10008803_pt1 | contig 13603 bp, 17 predicted proteins | sample MA1701073metaG_FD_139345 | JGI IMG/M metagenome (GOLD analysis project Ga0187892, IMG submission 139345) | Bio-ooze microbial communities from a basaltic lava cave in the Kipuka Kanohina Cave System on the Island of Hawaii, USA - MA170107-3 metaG ...
CCTACCTGCCAGGACGTGCCCTCCGGGCGGTCTTGCACGGACACTCCGGCGGCGAGGAGGCGGTCGCGGATGCCGTCGGCGTCAGCCCAGCGGTTGCCGGCGCGGGCCTGTTGGCGGGCGTCGAGCAACGCCTCGACGAACGGGCCGATGACGTCGCGCTCGTCCCGCAGGCCTCCTTCGGCGGCTTCGCCCAGCCGCACGATCATCGACCGCAGGGCGGCGCGGCCCCGGTCGAGTTCGTCGGACTGAAGGGTGTCGCGGGACCAGTCCACGATCAGGTCGTCGAGTTGGAGGATAGCCTCGACGGCGCCGCGGGCGTCCCGGCCGGCCACGGCGGCGACGAACCTGGCCTCGGCGCCGGCGACGTCGTCCAGCAGGGGTGAGCGGGCGGCGGCCGGCGCCGGCTGAGTCGCCGGGAGTTCGGCAGTCTCCTGGCCGGCCAGGTTCGCCAGGCAGCCGATGCTCATGGACTGGCCTGCCTCGACCCGGGCCGAAGCCCCGTGCCGCCGCACCGTCACCGCGCCGAGCCCGGCGACGGTCGCGGAGCGCGCGCCGAGGTCGAGGATCAACGCCGTGTGCTCGTCGACGCCGAGCACGAAGGCATCGTCCGCCAGTTGCTCCTCGAGCAGCCGCAACCGGCGCTCGCCCATGTAGCAGTACCGCGTGTCGTGGTTGCCGCCCTCGGCGTTGTTGAAGTGGGGGACGACCGCCGCGGCCAAGCCGGCGATCGGGAGCAGGTCGAGGCCCTGTAGCCAGTGCGGGTCGGCGCCGACCTTGTAGATCTCGTACACGGGGAGCGTGACGGGTCCCAACGTGGCCGCGGCCGCGCTGGCGAAGAGCACACACCCCCCGTGGCGCAGCTTGTCGCCGAGCAGCGCCGGCACCCGGCTCTGGCGCCACTGCGCGACGGCGTAGGACGGGCTCCCCGGGCCCGAGAACACCCAGTCCGCCTCGGACAGGCGAGCCAGCATCGTCTCGTGATCGACCGATCCCACTTCGGCGGCCGAACGGAAGGACGCCACCTTCACCTCCCGGTTGACGCTCTCGCGGAAGTACTCGACGGCCCGGGCGCCGATGTCGTCGGCGTTCTCCTGGAACCCGAAGGGCGTGTCGAGCACGAGCGCGGCCGTCGAGGCCGCGGGGCCCAACCGGCTGAACAGCTCGCGGTGGACCTTGGTCATCGTGGGGCTCGTCTCGCCTGAGCCCATGATCACGAGCAGGCGGGGCCGAGGCTCAGCCATGGGAGTCCCGTATGAGGTCGGCGACTCGATCCGGTTGCTGGACGTGCAGGTCGTGGTCCCCGTCCAGCCACTCGACCCGCAGGCCGCGCTCGAGCGACCGCGCCCGGTCTGCCTCGGCCCGCGCGGCGAAGAGCAGCGTCGTCGGCACGCCCACGGGCAACCGCTCCATCGGCCGGTGCTCCCACAACGCCCGGAGGATGCGCATGTGCCGGTCGCGGGAGAGCCAGGGCCGCACCGTCCCGTCGGCCCGGACCTCGCAGTTGGCCATGGTGGCGGCAACGCCCCAATCCGACCAGCTCGGGTGTTGGCGGCGGATCATCGCCTCGAAACGGGCCACCGGCGTGCCCTCGATCTCAGGCGGCGCCAGGGCCGCCTCGCAGTCGTCCCACCGGGGCCAACGGCGTTGGAGGTCGAGGATCCCACCGTCGATGCCTACGACGCCCGCCACTCGGCTGGATGCCCGATGCGCCAGCTCCACGGCCAGGTTGCCGCCGGTGGACTGGCCCACGACGACCGGTCGCTCGAGCTGGAGCGCGGCCATGGCCGTCAACAGGTCCGACGTCAGGGTGGCGAAGTCGTAGCCATCGTCGGGCTTGTCCGACAGGCCGTGGCCGCGCAGGTCGACCGACGCCACGCGGTGGCCGGCGGCGTGGAGGCGATCGCCGACCGCCTCGAACGTCCGGCAGTTCGACGACAACCCGTGCACCAGCAGGAACGACGTTCCGCCGGACGGGGCGCCGTCCCACTCGAACCCATGGAGGGACACGCCCTCGGCGACCGGCAGGCGGCGGTTCGGCACGGGAGCCATGATGCCCCGGTGCGGAACGCGTTGGTGACGGCCGCGGGGTTGGCGGCGGCCGCCGTGTTGGCGGCGGCGTGCGGAGACGGCCGGGCGCCGCCGCCGGCGCCGGTCACCCAGGCGTGCGTCGAGCCCGGACAGTCGGCGGCGCCGATCCCGTGGGAGCGGTTGCGCAACCCGATCTACAGCCTGCCCGACGCCGCCGCCAAGGATGTCGCCGTGCGCCTGGTCGACGGCCGCTGGCAGATGCTGTTCAGCCACGTTCGGGAGGACCCGTTCCGCTTCCGGATAGGGATCACCGACAGCGCCGACCTCACGTCGTGGACCGCGGCGCGGCTCTGGGACCAGCCCGAGGTGGGCGGTCTCGCCTCCCCCGACATCACCCGCGACCGCAACGGCGCCTACATCGTCACCTACAACTCGCACACCCGTGACGTCGGCGGGCTCAACAAGATGTACGCCCGCACGTCGTTGGACTTCCGGTCGTGGTCGCCCCCACGGCGGCTGGCGCTCTCGGTGCGGCCCCGGCCGGACGACCGGATCATCGACGCCGCCGTCGCCCACACTTCCAACGGCATGTTCCTCGGCTACAACCACTTGGAGGACCGCTTCGAGCTGGCTTGGTCGCCGTCGGGATCGATCGACGGCCCCTGGCGGCGGCTCGGCGTGGCCGACACCGGACCGTTGGAGAACTACCAGTTCCTCCAGATCGACGGCGTGTGGCACATGGTCGGCACGACCATCCCGGTGCACCGCGAGCTGCTGTACCGCCTCGCCGGCCCCCCCGACGAGCCCGGGAGCTGGCTCCACTGGGACCTCGTCCGCGAGTTCGACATCCCGCAGGAGGCGTGGAACATGCCACCGGGCGAGATCGCCAATGCGGCGTACCTCTGCGACGCCCGGGCCCTCGACGGATTCTGGTACCTCTTCTACGCCGGAAGCACCGAGCTCGACCGGTTCGGGGGGCGGGGGCATGCCAAGGTGGGCGTGGCCCGCAGCTTCGACCTCGCCCACTGGGACGTCCCCTAGCCTCCGGTTCATGTTGCGCCTGCTCGCCGCCGCGGCCACGGGATATCTCGTCGGCGCTATCCCGTCGGCGGACATGGCCGTTCGGCTGGCGACCAGGGGCGCCACCGACATCCGGGCCGCCGGCACCGGCAACCCCGGCGCCGCCAACGTGGGGGCTGTCCTCGGCAAGCGGTGGGGCTGCGGGGTCCTCGTCGCCGACATCGGCAAGGGGGCCGCGGCCTCGTTCATCGGGCGGCGCATCGCAGGCGACATCGGCGCCCACCTCGGCGGGACGGCGGCGGTGGTCGGCCACTGCTTCCCGGCATGGAACGGTTTTCACGGCGGCAAGGGGGCGGCGACCAGCAGCGGGCAGTGCTTGGCCACCTTCCCCGCCTACTTCCCCGTCGACCTGGGCGTCGCCTACACGATCGCCAAGTGGCGGCGACGGCCCTTCCCGGCGACGGTCGTGGCCTCGAGCGTGTGGGTGCTGGCATGCACGGCCGCCTGGCGGCGGGGATGGCGGAACGGTTGGGCGCCCAGACCCAGCGCCGCCTTGCCCGCCGCCGCCGCCGCTTCCAGCAGCGTGATCCTCTACCGGTTCTGGGCAGCCCGTGATCGCGCTCGTCACTGACTCCAACTCGCAGATCCCGCCCTCGCTCGCGGCGCGGTACGGCGTCACCGTTGTCCCGCTGCCCGTGACCATCGACGGGGTCGCCTACCTCGAAGGGGTGGACATCGACGCCGACGGCTTCTACCGCCGCTTCCAGGACGGGGCCACCCCCGAAGTGGCGACGGCGCAGCCGAGCCCCGGGCAGTTCGCCGCCGTCTACGACCGGTTGGTCGCCGGTGGCGCGGAGGCGATCCTGTCGGTCCACATCGGGTCGGCCATCTCCGGCACGGTCAACTCGGCCCGCCTGGCCGCGGCCAGCCTGGGCCTCGCCGTGCCGGTGCGGATCGTCGACACGGGGACGGCGTCGTTCGCCATCAGCCTTTGCGCGTGGGCGGCGGCGGAGGCCCTCGCCAGCGGCGCCGGCGTCGACGAAGCAGCCGAGGTCGCCGAGGCCACGGCCGCCCGTGTCGGCAACGTTTTCGTCGTGCGCGCCCTGGGCCTCGCCCGAGCGGGCGGCCGGCTGGCAGGCGACGAGCAGGCGGCGAAATCAGCCGGCATCCCGGTCCTCTCCATGGACGGCGGCGCCATGCACGTCGTCGGCCAGGCCGCCGACCTGAGCCAGGTGGCCGATCTCATGGCCGCCCACGTCCGCGGCGCCGGCCCGGATCTCCGGGTCGGCGTGGGCGTCTCCGACGCGGCGGTGAACGCCGTGGGGGACGAGCTGGAACGGCGGCTGACTGCCGCCCCGGAAGTGCGGGAGGTGGCGCGCTACCGCGTCGGCCCGAGCGTCGGCGCCCACACCGGCCCGGGGACGGTCGGCGTGATGTACGCCCCGTCCCGCTGAGCGGCCGGGAAGGCGTTACGGGATCAGCGCGTCGATCAGCTCGCTCTGGAGCATGCTGAGGTAGTCGTAGGCCGCGAACGCGGGCAGCCGCGGGTCGGTCGCCGACCGAGGGCGCTCGTCGCCTTCCTCGGTGACGTCCAGCCGGGTGCCGAGGACCAGCCGGACCTCGTTGATGGCGCGGAGCCAGGCGTCGGCCTGCTCCTCGCTCAGGCGGTCGGCGCCGGCGCTGGACTCCAGCTCCGCCAGCGCGGCCAGGTGGGAGTCGACCAACTCGACGTGGGCCAGAAGGCGGTACTCGGTCTCGCGGTCGTCGTGGTCGGGATAGGCCTTCGGGTACAGCCGCCCGTGGACGGGATCGGAAGGATCCTCGAAGACTGCACGCATCTGCGGCGCCAGGTCCCGGAGGAACTCCCGCTCGGTCTCCGGGATGCGCAGCTCGACGCCGCCCCTGCGTGACCGCTTGATGCGCCGCCCGAGAGGGCCGACGGGGCTCATTCGTCGTGCTGCATGGTGGCCCACAAGCCGTGCTCGTGGAGACGGAAGACGTCGATCTCGGCCTTGTCGCGAGGCCCGCTGGAGACCACCGCCTTCCCCTTGTGGTGCACGTCGAGCATGAGCTTGGTGGCCTTCTCCTTGCTGTAACCGAAAAGCTTCTGGAGCACGAAAGTCACGTAGGACATCAGGTTGATGGGGTCGTTCCAGACGATGACCACCCACGGTCGGTCCTCACGGACCTCCTCGCCGATCTCCGGCTCTTTGACCTCGACGGGGGCCGCGGCGGGAAGGGCGGGCACCTCTTAAGGCTACGTCCCCAGGCTACGTCTCGCGGCCGGCGAGAGCAGCGGGGGGCGCGGCTGGCGCGGGACCGTCGGGCGGCGCCCAGATCGTGAAACCGAGCAGGAACCGCACCGCCGCCGCCCACACCAGCGCGGCCCCGGCGATGTGGATCCCGACCAGCAGCACGGGCACGCCGGTGAAGTACTGGGCGTAGCCCACGCCCGCCTGGGCGGCCGAGACGGCGACGAGCACCTCGCCGGATCGGACCAGCGACGGGGGGGCGCCCGCCGTGCGCACCCGCCACAAGGTGACGAGCGTCACGACGATGAACAGCACGACGCTGATGCCGTGCAGGCGGGCCACATCTGGCACCGCGAACGGCAGCCGCTCCACGTCGGGGTCGCCGCCGTGCGGCCCCGAGCCCGTCACCACCGTTCCGAGAAAGACCGCCACCCCGGCCGCAATCAGGGCAAGGCGGCCCATGTTCTTCACGTCGCCGCCCACTGCGGGGCGGGCCACGGCGCCGTCAGGCTGGCCGCCCCGGTGGTAGAGGACCACGGCGTCGGCGAGGAGCACCAGGGACAGAAGGAAGTGGGCCATCACGAAGCCCGGCTTGAGGTGGAACAGGACCGTGAGCCCGCCCAAGATGATCTGGGCCACGACGCCTCCCACGAGGCCGAGGGACAGCCACGTGAGGTCGCGCCGCCGGGGCTGGCGCACCAGGGCGCCGAGGACGGCCACGATGACGGCCACCGACACCAGCCCGGTGATCGACCGGTTCACGAACTCGATCATGGCGTGGTACTCGAGCGGCGCCACCACCCGCTCGTTGTCGCACGTGGGCCAGTCGGGGCACCCCAGCCCCGATCCCGTGATCCGCACCGCCCCTCCGGTCACGATGATGAACCCCACGGCGAGCGCGGCGATCAGCGTCAAGCGCCGGAACGCGGCCGGGGACAGGCGCGGGACTCGCATGCGACGGCGATGGTAGGGGAAGGAGGTGGGTATGAGAGAAGCCCAGGAACTGGCCGAGATCGAAGCGGAGAAGGGCGATCAGGTTCTCGAACGGGAGCCCAAGGAGCAGGAGCTGATGCAGGAGGGCGCGTCGGAGGTAGGCGAGACTATCGACGACGTAGAGGCCGGCCGCAACCGCGACGGCGAGTAGGCGCTCGCCCCCTTGGGCACAAACCGAACCGAGAGACCGCAAGCAGTTCGGAGACAGGGAGGCAGTATGAGTGCTCGACCGATCGTAGAAACGAGAGGCGATCGCAAGGAGCTGGTGGCGGACGCCGGCTACAGGCAGCTCTCGCTCATGAGCGTGTTCGCCGGTGTTTTCGCAGCCTACGGCGCCTTCGTGGTGCTGACCGGGCTGGCCGCCGGCGTCCTGAACGCGACCGACGCGGGCATCGACGTGTCCGCGCCGTGGCGGGACCTCGGGACCGCGGGCGGCATCGTGGTGGCCGGGCTGCTGCTCGCGGCGTACCTCTTCGGCGGCTACGTGGCCGGCCGGATGGCCCGCCGAGCGGGCGTCCTGCACGGCGCATGCGCCTTCGTGCTGGGCGTGGCTGTGGCCGCAGGGGCGGCCGCGCTGGCCCGGTGGTTGGGCGGCCAAGAGGTCGCCTCCGGCAACCTGCGGGAGCTGGGCGTCCCCACCACCCTGGAGGAGTGGCGCGACATCGCCACCGTCGCCGGCGTCGCCTCGCTCGCCGCCATGCTCGTCGGCGCGCTGGCGGGCGCCGTCCTCGGCGAGCGCTGGCACTCCAAGCTGCTGGCCCGCGCCCTCGATCCCCAGATCGGGGCGGAGGCCGAGGCTCGCCGCGCCGCCGAGCGGCGCGAGGCGGAGGCCGAAGACCTGCGGGGTTCGGCTTTCCGTCGCGTCCGTGCCACCACGCCGGGGCGCACGCGCCGGGTCGACGGCGAGGCCGAAACCGTAGCCATCGACCGGGCCCGGGTGCCGGAGCGCGACATCGATGAAGGCCGGCCGTCCGCCGCCGAGCCTTGGGACCCGTCCCGTAACGGGGCCGCCAAGGAGAGCCGGGCCAACGACGTCGTCGACCGGGCCGCCGAGGATCCGGTGGCTACTGGCCGGCGGACTGGGCGGTAGGTCGGGCGTACTGGGTCAGGTAGAGCTCCCGGTACAGGCCGTCGCGCTCGAGCAACTGGGTGTGAGGCCCTCGCTCGACGATGCGCCCCTCGTCGATGACGAGGATCTGGTCGGCGGCCTGGATGGTGGAAAGCCGGTGCGCGATCACCAAAGACGTGCGGCCGGCCAGCGCTTCGGCGAGCGCCTGCTGCACCAGTAGCTCGGTCTCCGAGTCCAGGTGGGCGGTCGCCTCGTCGAGGATCACGATGGCCGGGCTCTTGAGCAGCACCCGGGCCAGTGCGAGCCGCTGCTTCTCGCCGCCCGACAGCCGGTAGCCGCGCTCCCCCACGATGGTGTCGTAGCCGTCGGGCAGGCCGCTGATGAGTTCGTGGATGCGGGCCGCCTCGCACGCCTCGACGATCTGGGCGTCGGAGGCCTCGGGCCGGGCGTACCGGAGGTTGGCCCGGATCGTGTCGTGGAACAAATGCGGGTCCTGCGTCACCATCCCGATCGACGCGGTCAGGGAGCTGAGGGTGAGGTCGCGGACGTCGTGCCCGCCCACCCGCACCTCGCCGGCCGTGACGTCGTAGAGGCGGGGGACGAGGCTGCAGAGGGTCGTCTTGCCTGCCCCGGTCGGCCCGACCAGCGCCACCATCTCGCCCGGCGCGGCGGTGAAGGTGACCCCCTTCAGGATGACGGCCGACGGCTCGTCCGAGAGTGCGGCGTTGACATCGGCCTCGAGGGAAGCGATGGAGACCGTTGAGGGCGCGGGGTAGCGGAACCACACGTTCTCGAACTCGATACGCCCGGCCGGCTCGACCAGGTCGTAGGCGCCGAGGGACTCCTCGAGGGCGGGCTTGGCGTCCAGGACCTCGAACACCCGCTCGAAGGACACGAACGCGGTCATGACGTCGACCTGGGCGTTGGTGAGCTGGGTGAGGGGCCCGTACAGGCGGGCGACGTAGAGGGCCAGGGCGGTGAGGGTGCCGACCGACAGCGTGCCCTGGATCACGTACCGGGCCCCGAGCCAGTAGATCATCACCGTGCCGACCGCGCCGAGCAGGCCGAGGGCGGCGAAGAAGACCCGTCCCAGCAGCGCGGTCTTGATGCCGATGTCCCGCACCCGGCCGGCCCGCTCCCGGAACTCGGCCGTCTCCCGGTCGGGGCGACCGAAGAGCTTCACCAGCAGCGCGCCGGACACGTTGAAGCGCTCGGTCATCGTCGTGTTCATGGCCGCGCTGAGGTTGAACGACTCCTTGGTGAGCTTCTGGAGCCGGCGGCCCACCCGCTTGGCGGGGACGACGAACAGCGGCACCACGGCGACGGTCAGCAAGGTCAGCTGCCACTGGAGCTGGGACATGACGATGAGCGTCACCACCAGGGTCAGCGCGTTCTGGACGACGCTGCCCAGCGTGGAGGTGAAAGCCCGCTGCGCGCCCTGCACGTCCTGGTTCAGCCGGGAGAGCAGGGCGCCGGTCTGGGTGCGGGTGAAGAACGCCAGCGGCATGCGGTTGACGTGCTCGTAGAGGGCGGACCGGAGGTCGAAGATCAGGCCCTCGCCGATCCGGGACGTCCACCAGCGCTGGAAGAGGGCGAGCACCAGGTCGGCCACCGCCAGGCCGATGGCGAGGAGGGCCAGCTTGTTGACGCCGGCCAGGTCGCGCCGGGGGATGGCGTGGTGGTCGATGATGGCCCGGAAGACCAGCGGCGGCATGATCGCGACCACCGCCGAAGCCAGGATCGTGGCGACGTACCCGAGCAGCATGAAGCGGTACGGGCGAGCGAACGTCCACACCCGGCGCAAGACGTTGCGGTCCAGCCTGGCCCCGGCGATGAACTCGGGATCACGCCGCCACGGGGCGTGCTCGTGCCAGTCGTGGCCCATCCCCCTCGGCCCGAACCCTCGCATCGTGCGCCGAGGGTAGGGCGTCCCGGGCCGCTGGCGCGCCGCATCGAACCCCTACTCTCTCCGCCTATGGCGACTGCGACGAGGAAGGCCCCGGCGGCGGCGACCGTGCGGGTGTGGGAAGACGATCCGATGTCCGAAGGGGCGACGCCCATCGAGCGCCCCGTTCCCAAGTTCCCCAAGGCCGGGATGAAGCTGGCCTTCGACGTCCCGCAACCGGCGCCGGGCCTGTTCGACCCGGGCTCGCCCGAGTTCCGGTGGTGGACGGCTGCTGACGCCCTCACCCGGGCGGTGGAGTTCTGGCAGCCCCTCCTGCCCAAGCGGCAGACATGGCAGCGGGGCCCCGAGCTACTCATCCGCCTCGACGCCGGTGACAAGCTGAACGCCTTCTACAACCGCGAGACGTTGACGTTCTTCCACGCCACGGTGAAGGGGCGGGCGGTGTTCACCGCCGAGAGCCCCGACGTGGTGATCCACGAGTGCGGGCACGCCGTCCTCGACACCATCCGGCCGCAGCTGTGGAGCGCGATGAGCCATGAGGTCGCCGCCGTCCACGAGTCGTTCGGCGACATCAGCGCCCTGCTCGTGGGCCTCCAGTAGCCGTCGGTGCGCGAGCATGTCCTGGCCGAGACCGGGGGCATCCTGAACCGGGCGTCCCGCTTGTCTCGGGTCGCCGAACAACTGGGCTGGGGGGCGCGCCAGCGTATGCCGTGCGCGGCTGAGCCCGACTGCCTGCGCAACGCGGTCAACTGCTTCGGATACCAGCCGCCCGACCAGCTCCCGATCATGGGCCCCGGTTCCACGCTGTCGTCGGAGCCCCACTCCTTCTCCAGGGTGTTCACCGGGGCCTTCTGGCTGACCCTGACCGGCATGGTGATCACCCTCCAGCGCCCGCCCGGCGGCGCCACCGTTCTTCAGGCGAGCCAGGATGCGGGCCGGTTGCTCGTCGCCGCCGTCCGCAATGCGCCCATCGCGCCGAACTACATGGCCCAGGTCGCCGCCGCGTTCGTCGCCGCCGACCAGCAGGAGTTTGCCGGGAAGTACGCCGACGCCATCGCCAACGGGTTCATCGGCAAGGGCGTGCTCACCGAGTCCGCGGTGAGCGCGGCCAGGGCCGCCGCCGGCCTACCGGCGGTAGCGGCTGCCGCCGCAGCCGCCGCGGCCGGGCCCCGTTCCGGCGGGCTGGCGGTCATGACCCTTCCCGGGCAGGAGTTCGGCCTCGACCGGCCCATCGTGTGCGACGTTCCGGCCGAGCCCCAGCAGTTCGCGGTGGCGGCGGTCGCCAACGACGGGGGCGCGGCGCCCCCGCCCTCGGCGGAGGCCACGGCCCGAGGCTTCCTCCGGGAGCTCATGGTGCGCAATCGCATCACCCGGCCCGGGCGGGACCCCGGCGACCGGACGCAGACCCACGAACTCGCGGAGGACGGCGGCGCGCTGCGCGTCGTCCGCCGTCTGTTCGATGCCGGGGTACCGTGGCCGGGTGACGGATGAGCAGCCCGAGGAGGAACGCTACGTGGAGGCGTTGATCGCCCGGGGCGAGGCCGCCCGAACGGTGGACGGCGAGCTTCCCGACGGCGCGACCCATGAGATCGTCGAGGACGAGCACGGCCACGTGACCGTCGTTCGCCGGCGATTTTCGATCACCTGAGCGGGAGCGGGGCGGCGGCCGGGGAGGGCCCCACCGAGGCCGCCAGGCTGGAGGAGCCCGGCCGACGCCTCTCGGCGCGCGCCCACGGGCTGGCGGCCCAGCGGGACGCCACCGCCGGCAAGCTGCGGCTGCCCACGGCCGACGCGCTCAAGGCGATGGCGCCCAAGGCGCGCCACGACGCGCTCGAGAGCCTGCGCGTGGAGCTTTACGCCATCACATCGGTGATCGCCGAAGGTGCGGTGGAGCGGGCCTACGAGAGCCGCGAGCTGTACCCGCCGTACGGGCTCGTCCGGTCCGGCCACGTGGACATGCGCATGGTCAAAGCCGCACCCGAGCCCGTCGAGGAGGGGGCCATCGCGAGCTACTTCGCCCTGGGGCGGGCCTACGTCGACACGATGGTCTTCCACCTGGCCAACGAGTTCACGGCGCTCAAGGCATCGGACAAGGCATGGATGGTGCGGCGGCTGGAGGATCTCCTGGTCCTGTTCCGCATTGACGCCGGTCCCACCAGCAAGGGCCGGGTGCGGGACGGGCTGAGCTTCGTGTACGGCGGCCTGCACTTCGGCGCCGGGGTTTCGGTGCAGCTGGCCGAGATGATGACCCGGCTGCTGGCCCCGTTCCCGGGCCTTGGAGCCGAAGAACGGGCGGCGGTGATGGCGCGTAGCAGCCGGCCGGCCCACCGCTTCGCCGCCCTCAACTTCGACCACGTGATCGTCGCCTACGACGACTTCCTCGGTCCGCCCGACCCGAGCACTCCGATCGGCCAGCGCTGGTTCGACGCCGGCAAGTTCGTCGTGCAGGTCGACGATGCCGGACGGCCGCAGAGCATCGACATCAGGGCGGATGAACTGGTTGCGGGCAAGCCCCACACTGCCAAGCTCGCGGCAGGGCGGCCGACGACCTACGCCACCCACGGCTGCCCGGCGCGCATCAGCCCGTCGGGGGGGACGGCGCCCATCACCCGGCTCTGGACGTGGAGCGTGGAGCTGGCGTCCGAAGCCGGACTATTGACGCCATGATGGGCGTCGGCTCGCCCGACGGGGAAACGCTTACGCGCCGACGGCGCGGCGGCGGGTCACCGCGTTGTAGATCAGCAGCACGATGACGGCCCCGATGATCGAGCCGATGATGCCGGCGGGGCCGAGCCCCCGGTCTTCCTCAGCGCTGCGGAACAGCACGTCAGCGAGGAACCCGCCGACGAATGACCCGACGATGCCGAGGACGATGGTGGCGCCGATGCCCATCGGGTCGCGGCCGGGCACGAGGAGCCGTGCGAGCGCGCCGGCGATGAGCCCGACGATGATGAGTCCGAAGATGAATCCGACCATGACCCGAGGGTTCCCGAGTACCGGGCAACGCAAACGCTCGGCAAGAATGGGGCTCGTGCCCATGCCGCCGGCGCCCAAACTGTCGGCGCCCGCCCTCGCCCTTGCGATGCTGGCCGGCTGCGCTTCCGGCGGGGGCGCGGACCTGACCAGCGGCATACCCGAGGGCGGGCCGCGGGCCACGATCGCTCCCGTCACCACGGCCCGCGTCCAAGGCCCGCCGCCGGCGGCCCCGTCCCGCCCGGTGTGCGAGCTGCTGGCGGCGGCCGACGTCGCCAGGCTGGTGGGCAACGCCGTCCGGACCGGCGCCGGCGACCCCAAGTTCTGCTTCTGGGGCACCGCCGTGGACGGCGGCACCAGCGCCGACGTGACGGTGGGCATACCGGCCCAGGGCCAGGCGGCGCAGGCGTGCGCGGTCCAGAAGTTCGCCTTGCCCAAGGAGGCGAGCGTCGAGGAGGTCTCGGGCGTGGGATCGGGCTCCGTCTGGTCGCATCAGCAGGTCGCCATCCTGTTGCAGGGCGCCTTGGTGGCCTGCTTCGACAACGCGGTCATCCGGGTGGGCCTGACCGGCGAGAGGAGCCAGGTCGTGCTGCGCCAGAACGCCGTGGCCGTGGCCCAAGCCGTGCACGGACGCTTGTAGGGCGCAGGGATGACCGCCGCGGGCCGGTAGGTTCGACGGCGTGGCCCGGCACGTCGTTTGGGACTGGAACGGCACCTTGCTCGACGACTTCGACGTGGTGCTGTCGGCCATGAACGCGGCGTGCGTCGCCGTCGGCATGCCCACGCTCACCGCCCAGCGGTACCGGGAGACGTTCTCCCGGCCCATCGAGCGGGCTTACGAGCGCCTCCTCGGGCGGCCGCTCCGGCCGGGCGAGTGGGAACGGGTGAACCACGAGTTCCACGTCTCCTACAACGAGATCTACCGGTCGGCCGCGCTCGCCGCGGACGCGGTCGAGGTCCTCGACGAGCTGAAGCAGGCCGGCGTGACGCAGTCGCTGCTCTCGATGTGGGTGCACGAGGAGCTGGTTCCGGTGGTGGAGGGGTACGGCGTGGCCGGCTACTTCGTTCGCATCGACGGGCAGCCGGGTCGGGGCGGCGGCCACAAGCAGGAGCACCTCGAGGCCCACGTGGCCAGGCTGGCGTCGGAACTGCCGGCGCCCGTTCCGGTGGAGGAGATGCTCTTGGTCGGCGACAGCCTGGACGACGTCCAGGCCGCCCGGGCGGTGGGGATGCCGTGCGTGCTCCTGGACTCCGGGCCCCACCTCCTCGACGACATCCGGGCGTGCGGCGCCCCGGTGGCCAGCTCCCTGTCCGATGCGATTCGGCGCGCCGGCGCGCTGCCCCGGTCCTAAGTACCTCTAG
>Ga0187892_10008804_pt1 | contig 13602 bp, 16 predicted proteins | sample MA1701073metaG_FD_139345 | JGI IMG/M metagenome (GOLD analysis project Ga0187892, IMG submission 139345) | Bio-ooze microbial communities from a basaltic lava cave in the Kipuka Kanohina Cave System on the Island of Hawaii, USA - MA170107-3 metaG ...
CGGTTCGCTCGTTGAGCTCGGCCGCCACCTGCTAATCCTGTGTCGACACAGTGGAGACGCGGACCGGAAGTTTCGCGCCAGAGTGGAGCCGTGCCCGACGTCCCCCACGCCGAACAGCTGGCCGTCCCTCGGGAATACGGCTCGCCGTCGAAGCTCCTCCCGTGGGAGTCGGTCGTGGCCCGTCTGACCGAGGCGAAGCACTACTGGTTGGTCACGTCCCGGCCCGACGGCCGGCCCCACGTGACTGCCCTCGACGGCCTGTGGATCGGGGGGCGGTGGTATTTCGGGGGCGTGCCGACGACCCAGTGGCAGCGCAACCTGCGCGCCGACCCGCGGGCGGTTCTCCATCTGGAGGATGCTGCCTCGGCGGTGATCGTGGAGGGAACGTGTCCGGTCGAGCAGGTCGACCACGCGTTCGCGGAGCGCCTGTCGGCGGCGTCCAAGGCGAAGTACGGCTACGGGCCACCGCCCTCGGTCTACCTCGGCGGCGTGCGGGCCCTCCGCCCCACGATGGCGAGGGCGTGGACCGACTTCACCGTCGACGCCACCCGCTACCGGTTCACGTGATCAGCACTTCTCGTCGAGGCCGATGATGTTGAGCCCGGGGCGTCCCCCACGGACGAGCGTGATCGTCCCGCTGATCCCTCCCGCGCCCACCGTCCCCTGGATACGGGAGTTGCCGCTGGCGGATCGGCCCGTCCACTTGCCTGCGGCATCCACGATGATCTCGAAGATGCCGGCCGCGTGCCCTGCGGGCCGGGTGAGGAAACCCGCTTGGTGCCGTCGGCGAAGCGGCCCGGGGGCGGAACGTTCCCCGGCGTCGTAGCGTTACAGAGATCGAGAGGCGCCAAGGGGCGCGCTCAGGAGCGAACATGAGCAAGAACACGATCAAGACGTACACGCTGCTCGCAGGCCTCGGCGGCATGTTGGTGCTGGTCGGCAGCCTGTTCGGCCGGGGTGGGGCCGCCATCGGCCTCCTGATCGGCCTGGCCTTCGTCGGCGGTTCGTACTGGTTCTCCGACAAGATCGCCATCCGTTCGGCCCGGGCCGTCCCCGTGGCCGAGCACGAGATGCCCGAGTACTACCGGATCATGCGAGAGCTGACTCAGGCGTCCGGCATGCCCATGCCGGCCCTGTACGTGACCCCCGACATGCAGCCCAACGCCTTTGCCACCGGACGCAACCCCCAGCACGCAGCCGTGGCCGTCACGCGCGGCATCCTCGAGCTCCTCGACTGGGACGAGCTGAAAGGCGTGCTGGCCCACGAGATCAGCCACATCGGCAACCGGGACATCCTCATCGGGTCGGTGGCGGCCGCCGTGGCCATGGGCATCACGTTCATCGCCCGCATGGCCATGTGGGGGGCCATGTTCGGCGGGAGCAGTGACGACGACAACCCCAATCCCATCGCCTTCCTCGCCTTCAGCCTCTTGGCCCCGATCGCCGCCGCCCTGCTCCAGATGGCCCTGAGCCGCAGCCGTGAGTTCGAGGCCGACCGCACCGGCGCCCGCCTGCTGGGCACCGGCGAACCCCTGGCCCGGGCCTTGGCCAAGCTGGAGCATGGCGCCCGGGCCATTCCCATGAACGTCGATCCCGTCCAGGCCGGCAAGTACATCGTGAACCCGCTCACCGGCCGCCGGGTGCAGTTCGCCAACCTGTTCACGACCCATCCCCCGATGGAGGAGCGCATCGCCCGCCTGCGGGCCGGGGACTGGCGGCAGTAGCGGGCCGACCGCCGCCCGCCTAACCTCTCGACCGCGAGCAGGGAATCGGGGGGCGGGCGGCGAACTCAGGTTGCGTCGTGAGGAGTCGGGCTTTTTCGGCGCGCGCCCTCGTACCGCTGGCGTTGGCGCTGATCGCGGGGGGCGTGGGGGATGCCGGGGCGCAGGCGCCCCAGCCCGTCGCGGCCCAGCAGCCCACCACGACCGTGCCCAACCTCCTCGAGCAGATCCTCAACGGGCTGCTTCCCACGACGACCGTGCCGCCGACCACTGCACCGCCCGCAACGTCGGCCCCGGCGCCCGACCCGGGGCCCGGCGGAGGCGGCGGAGGCGGATCGGCCTCGACGCCCCCCGCCTCGTCGACGGAGCGGACGATCCCGGCCGACGCCCAGCGCATCATCAACTCCGTCAACCGCACGGGCAGCAACAACTCGCTGGCTCTGCTGGAGGCGTTGCGGCCGCTGATGGACCAGGGTCTCACTCAGGAGGAGGCGGCCATCATCGGGATGGGCCAGTTCCCGGTGGCGGGCGAGGCCTACTGGAGCGACGACTGGTACCAGGCCCGGTTCACCCCCGAGTTCCACCTGCACAAGGGCACCGACATCTTCGCCGCTCGGGGAACTCCGGTCCGGGCTCCGGTCGACGGCCGGGTCGAGCTCGCCTCCGAGGGGGCGGGCGGGCTGGCCGCCTACGTCACCGGTGCCGACGGGACCTTCTACTACATGGCTCACCTCGATCGATTCGCACCAGACGTCCGGTCCGGTTCCATGGTCAAGCAGGGCCGGGTGATCGGGTTCAACGGCTCCAGCGGCAACGCCGAGGGCGGCTCCCCTCACGTCCACTTCGAGATCCACCCCGCCGGCGGCGCGGCGGTGAACCCCAAGACGACCCTCGACCGCTGGGTGCAGGAAGCCGTCGCCGGGCTCCAGAAGGTCATCCCCGCCTACCAGGCGGGCCTGCCCCGGCCGTTCACCGTCGCCGGCCTCCTCCGCCGCCTCGACTCGGGCTCCCTGGGCGCACCCACCAGCACCGACGGTCCCCAGCTGTGGGCGGCGGCGGTGCGCAAAGACGGGCTGCGGCTCACCTCGGCGGGCGCATCCGGCGATCCCGGTGCGACGAGGCGGAAGCTGGGGGACGAGGAGGCGCGCGCCTTCGACTGGTTGAAGGCGGAGCGGATGGCCACCGAGCTCCTAGCTCCCATCACGCCCAAGGTCCTCCAGGGAGCCAGTCCCCCGAGCGGAGCTAATCCCGGAAGTTCTTGAACTGGAGCGGCAGGCCGAAGTCGTGCTCCTTCAGGGCGGCGATGGTGACCTGAAGGTCGTCCCGCTTCTTGCCCGTCACCCGCACCTGGTCGCCCTGCGTCTGTGACGAGACTCCTTTGGGGGCGTTGTCCTTGATGTGGCGGTTGATGGCCCGGGCCTGTGTGTCGCTGATGCCGGCCATCAGCGTGGCGGTCTGGCGCACCGCACCCCTGGACGCCTCCTCGACCTTGCCGTACGAGAGCGACTTCAGCGACACCTGACGCCGGACGAGCTTCTCCTCCAGAACCTGGACGAGGGCCCGCAGGCGGTCCTCGCTGGCCGAGTGGAGCTTGATCTCCGACTCGCCCAGCTCGATCGTCGACGCCGTGTCCTTGAAGTCGAACCGGTTGGCGACCTCACGGTGCGCCTGGTCGACGGCGTTGCGGACTTCCTGCAGGTCGAGCTCCGATACCACGTCGAAGGACGGCATGGGCAGACGCTAACCTCACGTTGCGCACCTGGGTCGGTACCCAAGCGGCCAAAGGGAGCTGACTGTAAATCAGCCGGCACAGCCTACGCAGGTTCGAATCCTGCCCGGCCCACTCAGGCGCGCGACCAGGAGAACGGGCGGAGGTTCCTCAGCGTGAGTACAGACTGATCCCGTGGGTCCTGCGCCGCGTCGATGGGAGGAGGCGTTCCACTCCCTCTCGGGCGACACCGAACACCTGGGCGCGTCGGATTGGGAGCGGCTGGCGGTGGCCGCCTACATGATCGGCGACGACGACAGCAGCACTGCGGCATGGGAGGCGGCGCACCGCCGGTACCTCGAGGCCGGCGATGAACCGGAGGCCGCACGGTGTTCTTGCTGGCTGGCGTTCGTTCTCATGCTGGGCGGCCGCATGGCCCAGGCCAACGGATGGCTGCACCGGGCGCAGACGATCGTCGCGGGCGGCACCGTCGACTGCACCGCCGGCGGCTACCTCCTGATACCCGCACTGCTCGGCGAGCTGGGGGCGGCGAACCCCTCCTCGGCTCGCGACAAGGCGGTCGAGGCCTTCTCCATAGGCGCCAGGCTGGGCGACCCGGACCTGTGTGCCTTCGGCATCCTGGGCCACGGCCAGGCCCTGCTCGCCCTCGGCCAGGTCGACGCCGGTACGGCCAAGCTCGACGAGGTCATGGTCTCGGTGACGGCGGGCGAGGTTGGGCCGATCACGTCGGGCATCGTCTACTGCGCCGTCATCCTCGAGTGCGTGCACCTGCTCGACCTGGCTCGGGCCGCTGAGTGGACCGCCGCCCTCAGCGCGTGGTGCGACAGCCAGCCCGACCTGGTCCCCTACCGCGGCCAGTGCCTCGTCCACCGAGCCCAGCTGCAGCAGGCGGCGGGCGACTGGCCCGAGGCGGCGGCTTCGGCCGACGCCGCCTGCCGGCGGCTCGCCGACCCGCCACATCCTGCCCTCGGGCTCGCCCACTACCAGCAGGGCGAGCTCCACCGCCTGCGGGGCGCGTTCGACGAGGCGGAGGCGTCCTACCGGCGGGCGAACCAGGCCGGCCACCAGCCGTTCCCCGGCCTGGCCCTTCTCGGGCTCGCCCGCGGCGACGCTAGGGCTGCGGCGACCACCATCCGGCGCGCGCTGAGCGAGGGCAGCGCAGCCCACGAACGACCGGCCTTGCTGGCTGCGGCGGTGGACATCTTCCGTGCGACCGCCGATGTCGCCGCCGCCCGGGGTGCGGCCGGCGAACTGGCCGCCATCGCCGCCGACTCGACGTCGCCGGTCTTGAAGGCCTTCTCCGACAACGCCGTCGGCACGGTGCTGCTGGCCGAGGGCGACCCCCCGGCTGCGCTGCAACATCTGCGCGACGCCGCCGGCACCTGGCGTCACGTCCGCATGCCCTACGAGGCGGCTCGCACGTCGGTGATGATCGCCCTCTGCTGCGCCGCGCTGGGGGACCGCACGTCTGCGTCGCTGGAGCTCGACACGGCCCAGGAGACCTTCACCCGGCTGGGTGCCCACCCCGACGTAGCCAAGATCGAGTCGCTCGCCGCCGGGGTGCAGGACCGGCGCTCGAACCCGCTGTCACCAAGAGAGCGGGAGGTTCTCGCCCACGTCGCCTCGGGCAAGACGAACCGGGAGATCGCCGCCGCCCTCGTCATCAGCGAGCACACCGTGGGCCGGCATCTCGACAACGTCTTCGCCAAGCTCGGTGTGGGCAGCCGGGCGGCGGCCATCGCCAAGGCCATGGAGCACGATCTTCTCTGAGGGATGGGCCGTTCGCCCCATCCCGTCAACCCTTGAAAATGGGGCAAGCGGGCGATGTGCGGGGGCGGGGTGCCTTCGTAGGGTCAGCTCAAGACCTTCGCCGGATCGAGCCCCGACGGTCCGGCCCGGACACCTACCGAGAAGGAGACCTGTCATGACGAGGCCGTCATACCGCAACTTCACCGGCACCGCGGCCGAGACGTACCAGCGCCACTTCGTGCCGGCCATCGCCGTTCCCGTGTCCGACGGGCTCCTCGAGATCGCCCGGCTGCAGCGGGGCGAGCGGGTGCTCGATGTGGCCTGCGGGACCGGCGTGGTCACCCGCCGGGCCGCCGAGCAGGTCGGGCCGGCGGGCTCTGTCACCGGGATCGACCTCGCCCCCGACATGATCGACGTGGCGAAGGCCACCGAGGGGCCGGCGGGGGCCCACATCGAGTGGCACGTCGCCGACGCCGCTTCCCTGCCCCTCCCCGACGCCTCCTACGATGTCGTGCTGTGCCAGATGGGCCTCATGTTCATGGAGGACCGCACCGCCGCCCTGGCCGAGATGCGCCGGTTGCTGACCCCCGGTGGCCGGATTGCCTTGAATACCCCCGGGAAGATCCAGCCCGCGTTCGAGGTGATGGAAGACGCGATCGTCGGGCATATCAGCCCGGAGCTGGGCGGCTTCGTCCGCGCTGTCTTCTCGATCCATGACCCCGGCACCCTCGCGTCACACCTCCGGGCTGCGGGGTTCCAGAACGTCACGGCGGACGTCTACCCGGTCACGCTGCGCCTACCCTCGCCGGCCGACTTCCTCTGGCAGTACATCAACCTCACGCCGATGGGACCCTTCGTCGCCCAGGCCCCGGAGGAGGCCCAGGTCGCCATGGAACGCCAAGCCGTCGAGCGCTGGCAGCCGTACACCGTCGAGGGGAGGCTCCGCGTGGAGCAGCCGGTGGTCGTCGCCACCGGCCGGCGGTGACCCAAGGAGGTTCGGCTGCGTCCTCAGAGCAGCCGCTCGGTCACGACCACGTCGAGCCACCGGCCGAACTTGCGGCCGACCTCCCGCTCGACGCCGACCACCTCGAAGCCGCACGCCTGGTGCAGGCCGATTGACGCCTCGTGGCCTCCGACGATCCGCCCGATCACGGCGTGGAAGCCGTGGTCGGTCGCCAGCCGGACGAGTTCGGTGAGCACGGCCCGGCCCACGCCCCGCCGGTGCCGGTCCCGGCGGACGTAGACGGAGTCCTCCACGGTCGTCGAGTAGGCCGGTCGCGACCGATACGGGCCCAGCGACCCAAAGCCCACAACCTCGCCGTCGTCGCGCACCGCCACGACCGCCGGGTAGGCGCCGGTGTGCTCGGCGATCCAGCCCTCCTGGTCGTCGAGCGACCGGGGGACGAGGTCGAACGTGCACATGGAGGACGTCACCTCCACGTTGTAGATGGCCCGGATGGCCTCGGCGTCCTCGACACGGGCGAGGCGGACCTCCACGGTGCCGACCCTACGAGAACGGGCCCGGTGGGGAGTACGATAGGAGGCCGGATTCCCGTCCACCCCGGGGACCCGCGCCCCCTTAGCTCAGTCGGCAGAGCACAGCCATGGTAAGGCTGGTGTCGTCGGTTCGATTCCGACAGGGGGCTCGCCAGGACCGGCAACATCTTGGCGGCGTAGCTCAGTTGGCAGAGCGCTCGGCTCATAATCGAGTGGTCGGCGGTTCGAGTCCGCCCGCCGCTACCAGGGGAAGGAGAACACGGTGGCCAAGGGGGAGAAGCGGGTGAAGGTCACCCTTGCCTGCGAGCAGTGCAAGCGGCGGAACTACATCACCATGAAGAACAAGCAGAACGACCGCGAGCGTCTCGAGCTCAAGAAGTACTGCCGCTGGGACCGCACCCACACGGTCCATCGCGAGACCCGGTAACCCTCGGCCGGTTGGCGGGGTCGAACCGGTAGTGGGTGTGATCGAGCAGGAAGCTGCGCTGATCGCCGCCGCCAAGGCCGGCGACCGCGGTGCATTCGAGTCGCTCGTTCGCGCCACCCATACCGAGATCTACACGCTGGCCTACCGCATGACAGGTGACGAGGAAGACGCACGGGACGTGGTGCAGGACGCGTACTTCCGCGCCTTCCGCAGCATCAAGCGGTTCCGGGGCGACGCCAAGTTCTCCACCTGGATGTACCGGATCACCGCCAACTGCGCGTCCACTCACCTCTCCAAGCGGAACAAGGGCCGCCACGAAGAGCTCTCCGACGACGAGCCCGTGGCCGACTCGAGGCCCGAGATCGATCCCGAGCAGGTCGCCGAGGCCGGGGCCCTGCGGGACCAGGTCACCAACGCCCTCGCCGAGCTGCCGCCACGGCTGCGGGCGGTGGTGGTGCTCCGCGACGTGTATGACCTCCCCCACGAGGCCATCGCCAGCGAGCTCGGCATCAGTGAGGCGGCGGCCAAGGTGCGGCTGCACCGAGCCCGTCGCAAGTTGCGGGAACGACTGTTCCCGATGCCCGGAGAGGAGAAGGCCCGTGCCGTCTAGCCGCCTGCAGAACGGGTCGGGAGTCACCTGCGCCTCGGTGGCCGAGGCCCTGCCCGGCATCGTGGACGGGGTCCAGGTCGCCGATCTCGATCTGCGCCGCCACGTCGAGGTCTGCCTTCGGTGCCAGGCCGAGCTGGCCCAGTACCGCAAGCTGCTGCGCGCCCTCCACCAACTCCGCACCGAGATCCTCGAGCCTGCCCCTGGCCTCCTTGCCGACATCCTCGTGACGCTCGAGTCGGCGGGCGAGCGCCGGGCCATGCGCAACCTCCTCACCGGCCGCCGGGCCGCCTACGTGGGCGGTATCGCCGCTGCCACCGCCGCCGGCGCCGCCGGGGCCATCGTCCTCGCCACGAGGGCCCGCCACCGCAAGCTCCGCCTGGCTTCGTAACCGATGCTCCGGGCCGCAGGGCCCTTGCGGGGCGGAGCCCCCCGAGTGCGGGTATCCTGGCTGGCGACCGCTGGGACTACCCCCCGGAGGGCAGTAGCTCAATTGGTAGAGCACCGGTCTCCAAAACCGGCGGTTGGGGGTTCGAGTCCCTCCTGCCCTGCTCTAGACCTGAGACAGCTTGTGCCGAGGTGGCCGTGAACCGACAGATGAAGCGCATGATGCAGCGTCAGGGGCAGGTGGATCGCGAGGGCACGCCCGTGCGCCGTGAGCCGACCACCCGCACCGCGCCCCGTCCCGCCGAGAAGCGGGTCAAGGCCGGGGAGTACGTCCGCCAGGTCCGGGCCGAGCTGCGCAAGGTGGCGTGGCCGACCCGCAGGGAGGTCATCCACTACTCCACGATCGTGCTGATCGCCCTCGTGTTCCTCACCGCAGTGATCTTCGCCCTCGACCTGGTTTTCGGTAAGGGCGTGATCTGGCTCTTCGACGCATGACCGACGCCACCACCGATCCCTCCGCCAATCCCGACGAGCCCGTCGACGAGGCACCCACCGGCGCCGTCCTCACCGAAGACGAGCTGCTGGGCGTCGTCCCCGAGGACACGTTCGTCGGCGGCGACGCCGGCGGCGACGACGGCGCAGAGGAGGAGCCGCCTCGCGTCGAGAGCCCCTTCGACCGGCCCGGCTCGTGGTACGTCGTGCACACCTACGCCGGCTACGAGAACAAGGTGAAGTCCAACCTCGAGAGCCGCATCGCCTCCATGAACATGGAGGACAGCATCTACGAGTGCGTCATCCCCATGGAAGACGTGATCGACTTCAAGGGCGGCAAGCGGGTCGTCGTCCAGAGGAAGGTCTTCCCGGGCTACCTGCTCGTCCGCTGCCTGCTCGACGACGACTCGTGGCGGGTCGTGCGCAACACTCCGGGCGTCACCGGGTTCGTCGGCCTGGGGGCCAAGCCCACACCACTCTCCCGCAAAGAGGTCGAGGGCATCCTCCAGGTCCAGCCGGAGGGCACCGATACCGGCACCGGCCGCAAGCCGGCCCGGCGGCCCATGTACGAGGTGGGCGAGAGCGTCCGGGTGAAGGAAGGGCCGTTCGCCGACTTCTCCGGCCAGATCGCCGAGATCAACGAAGACCAGCTGAAGCTGAAGGTGCTCGTCAACATCTTCGGCCGCGAGACTCCAGTGGAGCTCGAGTTCAGCCAGGTCGCAAAGCTGTAGGAACCCGAGGAGGGCAACGATGGCCAAGCGGCGCGTCGCCGCGGTCGTGAAGATCCAGATCCCCGCCGGTGCGGCCACCCCTGCGCCGCCGGTCGGCACCGCCCTGGGTCCGCACGGCGTGAACATCATGGAGTTCTGCAAGCAGTACAACGCCGCCACCGAGGCGCAGCGGGGCACAGTCGTGCCGGCCGAGATCACCGTCTTCGAGGACCGGTCCTTCACGTTCGTCACCAAGACGCCGCCCACGCCCGTGCTGCTACGGGCGGCCGCCGGCGTGGCCAAGGGATCGCAGGCTCCCGGCCGGGAGGCCGCCGGCAGCGTCACCGCCGAGCAGGTCGGCGAGATCGCCCGCACGAAGATGCCCGACCTCAACGCCAACGACCCGGAGGCGGCCCGCAAGCAGGTCGAGGGCACGGCCCGGTCGATGGGCATCACGGTCAGGAAGTAGGGGAGATGGGCAACAACCAGCGCGACTCGAAGAAGTACACCGACGCCGTCCGCCGCTTCGACCGCACCCAGCAGCACGGGCCGGGCGAGGCCGTCGACCTGGTCAAGAGCCTGGCCCCGGCCAAGTTCGACGAGACGGTCGAGCTGGCCGTGCGCCTCGGGGTCGACCCCCGCAAGGCCGACCAGATCGTCAGGGGGACGGTGGGCCTGCCCGCCGGCACCGGGAAGGCGGTGCGGGTGGCCGTCTTCGCCGCCGGTCCCCAGGCCCAGGAGGCCCGGGACGCCGGGGCCGACGTGGTCGGGGCCGACGACCTGGCCGAACGGGTCCAGGGCGGATTCCTCGACTTCGACGTGGCCATCGCCACGCCCGACCTCATGCGGGCCCAGGTCGCCCGCCTGGGCCGCATCCTCGGCCCTCGCGGCCTCATGCCCAACCCCAAGACGGGCACGGTGACCGACGAGGTGGGCCGGGCCGTCCGGGAGTTCAAGGGGGGGCGGGTCGAGTACCGCACCGACCGCTACGGGAACATCCATGTCCCGGTCGGCAAGATCAGCTTCGAGCGCCGGGCCCTGCTGGAGAACATCCGGGCGGTGGTCGAGGAGCTCCAGCGGGCCAAGCCGGCGGCGGCCAAGGGCCGGTACATGCGGGGTATCACCATCGCCTCCACCATGGGACCCGGGGTGAAGCTCGACCCCAACCCCTTCCGAGCCCTGGAGGATGAGCTCGCACAGCTTTGAGGCGCCGGAACCACCTGTGCGGTGGTTCCGGCGCCGAATGTGGCTCCGACGCCACAGAGTTGGCGGTGGGCTAGCCTGGCGGGACAACCGATCCGTTGCCGTAGACATCCGGTGCGCCAGAGCGCGTAAGTGGCGGTCCGCAGGGACCGTCCGCCCGACGAGGTGACGTCCTCCTCATGCGGGGCGTCGCGCGCCGAGCCCGCCGGGCAGAGGAGGAGCATGGCTGCCGAGAAGCCGAGACCGGAAAAGGTCGCTGTCGTCGACGAGGTGCGCTCGCGCCTGTCGTCCTCCAGCGCCGCCCTCCTCACCGAGTACCGCGGTCTCAACGTCAAGGACCTGGCCGCCTTGCGCATCGCCGTTCGGGACGCCGGCGGCGAGTACAAGATCTACAAGAACACCCTCGTGCGCCTGGCCGTGCATGACCATGGCCTGGCCGAGCTGGAGAACCTTCTCACCGGGCCGACGGCCATCGCCTTCGTCGACGGCGACGCGGTGCTCGTGGCCAAGTCGCTCCGGGATTTCGCCCGCACCAACCCCAACCTGGTCATCAAGGGTGGCGTGCTGGGCACCAGGATCCTGACCGATGCCGACGCCGGCGCCCTGGCCGACGTGGCCCCGCGCGAAGAGCTGCTGGCCCGCCTGGCCGGCGGGCTGGCCGCCCCCCTCCAGCAACTGGCCGGCCTCCTCGCCGCCCTGCCCCGCAGCTTCGCTTACGGCCTCAAGGCCCTGCTCGACCAGCAGGGCGGGGCCCCTGCCGCTGGCGCTCCGGCCGGCGCCACCCCCGACACCCCGTCCCACCCCGACACCCCCGCCTCCGAGAGCTAAGGAGCAGCCGCCATGGCTACCAAGGAAGAGATCCTCGACAGCATCGCCAACATGACCGTCCTCGAGCTCTCCGAGCTGCTCAAGGAGTTCGAGGAGAAGTTCGGGGTCACCGCCGCCGCCCCCGTGGCCGCCGCGCCCGCCGCCGGCGCCGGTGGCGGGGCCGCCGCCGCTCCCGAGGAGGAGGAGCAGGACGAGTTCGACGTCGTCCTGGCCGCGGTGGGGGACAAGAAGATCCAGGTCATCAAGGAGGTCCGGGCCCTCACCAACCTGGGCCTCAAGGAGGCCAAGGACGTGGTCGACAGCGCTCCCAAGGCGGTGCTCGAAAAGGTGTCCAAGGAGGACGCAGAGAAGGCAAAGGCCCAGTTGGAAGGGGCTGGCGCCACCGTCGAGCTCAAGTAGGGCGGCAGCATGGGCGCCCCCCGGGGCGCCCCCAACCATTGACCCCGGGCGGCAATTGCCGTAAGCTCCCAGGCGGACCAGTCGCGGCTTGACGTTTCGCGTCGCCGGGGTCTATTCTTCTCTGTGCCGTGCCCTCCCGCGTCCGTCGTGCTGTAAGTCTCTCTATCGGCGCGCGCCCTAGCGCACGAATCTCGCCCGCCCCCTGTCCTGTGTGCCCCCTGTCCTGTGTGCCCCCTGTCCTGTGTGCCCCCTGTCCGGTGTGACTGTGCCACTCGTGAAGGAGTGAGGGTCTTTGGCCACTCGTCCCCCTGCAACACGTAGTTCAGGCCGGGAACGCGTTTCCTTCGCCAATCTCGATGAAGTCCTGCCGCTGCCCGACCTGATCGCCGTCCAGCGGGATTCGTTCAAGTGGTTCCTCGACAACGGGCTCGCCGAGACCTTCCGCGACATCAGCCCCATCGAGGACTTCACCGGCCAGCTCCGCCTGGAGCTGGAGTTCGACGCCGCCGACCCCGACCTTCGCCCCCCTCCCAAGTTCACCGTGGAGGAGTGCAAGGAGAAGGACATGACCTACTCCGCACCGATCTTCGTGCGGGCCCGGTTCATGAACGCCACCACCGGCGAGATCAAGGAGCAGACGGTTTTCATGGGGGACTTCCCGATGATGACCGACAAGGGCACCTTCATCATCAACGGCACCGAGCGCGTCGTCGTCTCCCAGCTCGTCCGCTCCCCGGGTGTGATCTTCCAGCCCGGCCGTGACGCCAAGACGATCGTCACCGGCACCATCCACCCCTACCGGGGCGAGTGGATCGAGTTCGATGTCGAGCAGAAACCGGGCAAGGATGTCACCGCCGGCACCCGCGTGGCCCGCAAGCGCCGCCTGTCGCTGTTCGTCCTCCTGCGCGCCCTCGGCTACGACGAGGAGGGCTCTCCCGGCTTCCTCGACCGCTTCGTCCGCCACTTCGACTTCCTCGAGGGCCAGTGGCAGAAAGAGCGCGATCTGGCCCCCTCCCGTGACGACTCGCTGGTGGAGATCTACAAGCGGGCCCGTCCCGGCGAGCCGCCCTCGGTGGAGGCCGCTCGCGCCTACTTCGAGAACGCCTTCTTCAACTCCAAGCGTTACGACCTCACCCGCGTCGGCCGCTACAAGCTCGACCGCAAGCTCGGTCCCGAGATCGAGAAGATCCGTGAGATCTTCGGCATCGACCTCGAAGGCCCGGGTGACAAGCAGTACGTGCTGGCCCCGGCCGAGATCCTGGCCGCCACCACCTACCTGCTCCACCTGGCCAACGGCGAGTCGGGCTACCGCCTCGACGATCAGGACCACTTCGCCAACCGCCGGGTCCGCAGCGTCGGCGAGCTGATCCAGAACCAGGTCCGCATCGGCCTGTCCCGCATGGAGCGGGTGGTCCGCGAGCGCATGACCACCCAGGACGTCGAGGCCATCACGCCTCAGACCCTGATCAACATCCGGCCGGTCGTGGCAGCGATCAAGGAGTTCTTCGGCACCAGCCAGTTGTCGCAGTTCATGGGCCAGACCAACCCCCTCGACGGCCTCACCCACAAGCGCCGCCTGTCGGCCCTCGGCCCCGGCGGCCTCTCCCGGGAGCGGGCCGGATTCGAGGTGCGTGACGTCCACACCTCCCACTACGGCCGCATGTGCCCGATCGAGACGCCCGAGGGCCCCAACATCGGCCTGATCGGCTCACTGGCCACCTACGCCCGGGTCAACGCCTTCGGGTTCATCGAGACGCCCTACCGCAAGGTCGTCGAAGGCCGGGTCACCGACGAGATCGTGTACTTCGCCGCCGACGAGGAGGAGGAGTACGTCATCGCCCAGGCCAACGCCC
>Ga0187892_10008805_pt1 | contig 13602 bp, 17 predicted proteins | sample MA1701073metaG_FD_139345 | JGI IMG/M metagenome (GOLD analysis project Ga0187892, IMG submission 139345) | Bio-ooze microbial communities from a basaltic lava cave in the Kipuka Kanohina Cave System on the Island of Hawaii, USA - MA170107-3 metaG ...
CCGGGTTACACTCTGTCGGCATCGGGGAACTCCTTCCAACCCTGCGCAAGTCGTTCTTCGCAAAACAGCTTTCGCAGATTCGAAGCCCCGATGCACCTCCTCCTGTGAGAAATCCGGGCTAGAACCATCGGGGAGGCTTGGCGCCCGCGATGGCCGCCTCGAAGACTTGCGTAGGGCCCGGCCGGCGTCTCGGGGCCGCCGCAAAGCCGATTTTTCCACCGTGCTGCGAAAACTGACTCCAAGGCATGGCCCCTTCAGTCCTACTGCTGAAAAATCAGTGGCTTAGATGATCATTCAACAAAACGGTTGACTATCTGAATTCGCGCCGCTATATTCAACCACATGGTTGAATTACAAGCACCTCAGCTCGACACCGTCTTTCATGCGCTCGGCGATGCCACGCGCCGGCGCATGCTGCGCGAGCTCGCTGGCGGCGAGCGGACGGTCAGTCAGCTTGCCGAACCCTTCACCATTTCGCTCGCCGCGGCCTCGAAGCACATCAAGGCGCTGGAGAAGGCCGGGCTGATCCGCCGCGAGGTGCGCGGCCGCACCCATCGGTGCCGTCTCGAGCCCGGACCGCTCGCCGGCGCGTACGAGTGGCTGAGCTTCTACGAGCGCTTCTGGACTGCCCGAATCGATGTGCTCGAGCGGCTCCTCCGCGACGAGCTTGCTCGCGAGGACGCACGCAAATCCCCCGCTCCCCCGAAAAAAGGAGACAAGCCATGACCCCCGACGCCGACGCCTATGGCTATGGCGCGCTGATCGAGCCCACCACGCTCAAGATCCAGCGCGTTCTGCCCGGCCCCATCGAGCGCGTCTGGTCATATCTCACCAAGAGCGAGTTGCGCCGCCAGTGGCTGGCGGCGGGCGAGATGCAGATGAGGGTCGGTGCGCCGTTCGAGCTCGTCTGGCGCAACGACGAGCTGACCGACCCGCCCGGCCGGCGGCCGGCTGGCTTTTCCGACGAGCACCGCATGCAGAGCCGGATCACCGAGCTCGATCCGCCCCGCAAGATCACCTTCACCTGGGGCCAGAGCGGGGAGGTCACCTTCGCGCTGGAGACCAAGGGCGGCGACGTTCTGCTCACCGTGATCCACCGCCGCCTGCCCGACCGCGGGATGATGCTGATGGTGGGCGCCGGCTGGCACATGCACCTCGACGTGCTGGTCGCGCGCGTGCGCGGCACGAAGACGGAGCCGTTCTGGGACGGCTGGAGCCGGCTCAAGACCGAATACGACCGACGGTTGCCGGCCTAGCAACCGAGGAGGCCACCGATATGTGTCCTGTATGCATGACGACCGCGGCGCTCACGGCGGCGGGCGCCACCACCGGGCTCGGCGTGATGGCGTTGGCGGTCGCGAAATGGCGGACTCTGCGCCGCTGGCTCGGCGGCGCGCGCTGAACATCGTGTTATTCGAGGAGACAGTCATGGATGGCATCGAGAAAAAAGCATCGCCCCGGATCGCTTCCCGGCAGGAGTGGCTCGCGGCGCGGCGAGAATTGCTCCGGGCGGAGAAGGAACTGACGCGGCAGAGCGACGAGGTGGCACGGCGGCGGCAGGCGATGCCCTGGGTCCGGGTTGACAAGGACTACCGGTTCGAGACCGAGGACGGGAACGTCGCGCTGAAAGACCTTTTCAAAGGGCGCTCGCAGCTCCTCGTCTACCACTTCATGTTCGGGCCCGACTATAAGGCGGGGTGTCCGTCCTGCTCGGCAATCGCGGACGGGTTCAACGGCATCGTCGTGCACCTCGTCAACCACGACGTCGGTTTTCAGGTGGTGTCGCGGGCGCCGTTCGCAAAGCTGCAGGCGTACAAGCGGCGCATGGGGCGGACGTTTCCCTGGGCGTCGTCGTTCGGCAGCGACTTCAACTTCGACTTCAACATCTCGTTCACCGAGGAGCAGCAGCGCGCGGGAATCGAATACAACTACGAGCGCGGCGGCCACGCGATGGACATGACGCCGGTCCCGCCGCCGGTCGCCCAATTCGCGGCCAGTTGCGGAACCGACGTGGCCACGTGGACGCGCGACCGGGCGGGCTTAAGCACCTTCGTGCTTGAGGACGGCGCTGTCTACCACACCTATTCCGCCTACTCGCGCGGGCTCGACGGCGTCTGGGGCATGTATCAGTGGCTCGACCGCCCCCAACGGGACGCAACGAGACCGGCGCATGGTGGCGCCGCCACGACGAGTACGACAAGTGCTGAATGCTTCTGCCGGGAGGTCTCGCGGCGCAGGGCGTCCGAACGAGCCTCCCAACAGCGCTTCATGAATGGAGGAACGACATGAGCGAGGCTTATACCGGTGGATGCGCCTGCGGCGCGATCCGCTACGAAATCTCCGGCGAACCGATAGCGATGAACGACTGCCAGTGCCGCGATTGCCAGCGGAAGAGCGGCACCGGGCACGGATCGTATCTGACCTTCCCGACCAGGAAGAGCGTGACGCTCAGCGGCGAAGCGAAGCATTGGGACATCGTTGGCGACAGCGGCAATGTGAAGACCCGATCCTTCTGCCCCAGCTGCGGGTCACCGGTCTATCTGACCTTTTCGGCCATGCCAGATTTCTTCACAGTGCACGCCGCGAGCCTCGACGATCCGAGCCGGTACAAGCCGCAAATGGTGACGTACGGCGTGCGCGGTTACGCTTGGGACCACGTCGATCCGGCGCTGCCGAAATTCGATAGGATGCCGCCGATGTGAAACGGAGCCTGATTTGGTCTCTGGCCTCGCCCGTCATCTTGTTCCGCTGCCCGCGCGCACCTACGACCAGGCGGTGGCGCAGCGCGCCGTCACCTCGACCAACGGCATGACCCATCGGCGCTGTCGTTCCAGCGCCCCCCGCCTACAATGTTCGCGCGGCCAAGGAGACATACAGTGAGTATCGAATTCCTGATCACATCTTTGATCGTCGTCGTCTCGCCCGGCGCCGGCGTGCTCTTCACGCTGGCGGCCGGCCTTTCGCGCGGCGCGCGTGCGAGCGTCATCGCCGCCTTCGGGTGTACGCTCGGCATCGTGCCGCACATGGCGGCGGCGATCATGGGCCTCTCGGCGCTGCTGCACACCAGCGCGCTCGCCTTCGAGATCCTGAAATATCTGGGCGTGGCGTATCTTCTCTACATGGCCTGGGACATGTTGCGCGAGCGTGGCGCGCTCCGGGTGGAAAAGGAGATTGGGCCGCGCTCGGCCACGATGGTGATCACCTCCGCCATCCTGATCAACATTCTCAATCCGAAGCTCTCGATTTTCTTTCTCGCGTTCCTGCCGCAATTCGTGAGTGCCGCCGAGGCCTACCCGCTTGCGCGCATGCTCGAGTTGAGCGCCGTGTTCATGCTGCTCACCTTCGTCGTCTTCGTCGCCTACGGAGTTTTCGCGGCCGCGATTCGCAGCCACGTCATCTCGCGTCCGCCTGTGCTAACGTGGATGCGGCGCGCATTCGCCGGCGCATTCGCGGCGCTCGGCGCCAAGCTCGCCCTGACCGACCGCTGAAGGCCGTTGCCCGCGGGCTTACGCGCCCGCGGCCACTCGCTTCATGGCGGCGTCGAGGAGTTCCACGCCGAGATCGATTTCCGCGTCGGTGACGGTCAGCGGCGGGGCGATGCGCATCGTGCCGTCGCCGGCGCCCGCGCGAACGATGTTGGCGGAAAGGCCAAGCTCGAGCGCCGCCTCCGTGACCGCGTCGGACAGCTCGCCGGCACTCTTGCCGCCGGCATCGGCGAACTCGAGGCCCAGCAGCAGCCCGCGCCCGCGCACGTCGCCGACGCATGGGTGCCGCTGCATCAGCCCGCGCAAAGCGGCCGCCAGGCGCGCGCCGGCCGCTTCCGCGCGCGCCGCCAAGCGGTCGCGAACGACGATTTCGAGCACCCTGAGCCCGACGGCGGCCGGCAGCGGGTCGTTGACATGGGTGGTGTAGAACAGGAAATCGCGCGCCTCGGCCGCGTCCGCGATCGCGTCGCTGGTCATCACTGCCGAGAGCGGCAGGCCGGCGCCGAGCGTCTTCGAGAGCGTCAAGATATCGGGCACGACGCCGTCGCGCTCGAACGCGAACATGAGGCCGGTGCGTCCGACGCCGGTCTGCGCCTCGTCCAGGATCAGCAGCATGCCGCGCGCCCGGCAGTGCGCCTGCAGCGCCTCGAGATAGCCCGGCGGCAGGTCGAGCACGCCGCCGGCGCTGAGGATCGGCTCGGCGATGAAGGCGGCGAGGTTGCCCGTGCATTGCCGGTCGAGGAGCGCGAACGAGTCGTCGAGCTCCTGGCGCCAGCTGACGCCGCGGAAGCGGGGCCGATACGGGTGGGGCGCCGCAATCCCGAACTGGCCCGGCATCAGCGGCCCAATTCCGCGCCGCCCGGCTTTGTAGGTCGCCGCGGCTGCGGCGCCGGTCATTCCGTGCCAGGACTTCGTGAAGGCGACGATCTCCCACTTGCCGGTCACCAGCTTGGCCAGCCGGATCGCGGCCTCGTTTGCCTCGCCGCCGGTCGACAGCAGCATGACGCGCGGCAGATCGGGCACCAGCCGCGCGAGCGCTTCGGCGAGGTCGACGACGGGTTCCGACAGCATCGAGGAGAACAGATGATCGAGCCGCCCGATCGTCTCGCGCACCGTGGCGACGATTTCGGGATGCGAATGGCCGAGGATGGCGCTCATCTGGCCGGAAGTGAAATCCAGCACGCGGCGGCCGCCGGCGTCGTAGAGAAACGCTCCCTCCGCCCGCGTCGGCACGAACGGCACGAAATTGCCGCCATAGCGCAGCAGATGACGCCGTGCGCGGCTCCAGAAGTCCGTGTCGGTCCGGGACATGAGCTCGTTCATGGGCACTTCCGCGGCATGAGGACGAGGCCGCAGCATCGGCGCATTCGCGCCAAACGGCAAATGCAAAGAATTGGGTGCCGGCGCGCGCCTTTCTACAACAGGCGTCATCCCGACCGAAGCGAGCCGCACCCTAAGCCTGTCGAAGGGGCGGCTCGCGCAGTGGAGGGATCGTGCTACAGCGGCCACGTGCAGCTGCGCCGCGATCCCTCCACTTCGCGGACGCGCCAAGAGGCGCGTCCGCTCCGGTCGGGATGACGAACGGGGGGAAAGTGCTGCCCGTCTCAAATCTTCTTCGCCAGCGCCGCGAGCTGGTCGGCGCATTGGCCCCAGCCTTCGTGGAAGCCCATCTTCTCGTGCGCCTCGCGGTCGGCGCCGGTCCAGTGGCGGGCGCGTGCCGTGTAGCGCGTCTTGCCGCCGCCCAGATCCTCGAAGGTGATGATGCCGGTGAAGAACGGTTTCTCCGACGGCTCCCACGCCTTCTTGTAGGCGTCCGTGAAGACAATGCGCTCGTTTCTGACGACCTCGAGGTAGACGCCGTGCAGCGGCATGTCCTGCCCTTCGGGGCTGCGCATCAAGACGAAGCTGTTGCCGCCCGTTCGTGGATCGATCTCGACCACCGGCGTCGTATAGGGGCGCGGCGCAAACCACTGCTTCAATAGCTCGGCCTCGGTCCAGGCGCGGTATAATTTCTCGCGCGGCGCATCGATGATGCGGGTGAGCACGAGATCATGTTCGGCGGCGGCGGTCATGCGACTTCTCCTGGTTTGTTGCCCCCAAGGACGTGTGGGCGCCGTCACAGCCGACAATCGGGGCGGGATTTATGGTGCGGCGGAACGTCAGCATGGTGACATATCGATGAGCAGCCTCCCCGATTGGCAGCCTGTCCACGATTATTGGTTTCCCGCCGGCATCGACGCCAGCGGGGCGAGGCATCGCGAGATGATCATGTGGTGGTTCGGCGGCGGCGCCAATGCGGGCCTGAAGCCGTTCGCGCCGCTCGTGGCCGCCGCGAAGGCCCGCCGTCTCGACGCGTGGCGCACCGCGGCCAAGAGCCACCTCGCGCTGATCCTCGTGCTCGACCAATTCACGCGCGGGCTCTTCGCCGGCACGCCCGGCGCCTATGCCGGCGATCCGCTCGCGCTCGAAATCGCCGAGGAGGGCCTCGGCAACGGCCACTACGACATGCTTGCGCATCCCTGGGAGAAGACCTTCTTCTTCCTGCCGCTCGGCCATACGGAAGGGCCCAGCCACGCGGAGCGCTTGAGGCGCGTGGCGGCCCTGGCAGAGCGAATCGCGCGAGGCGCCCGCAGCCTTGCGGCCGCTCTACGAGCAGTCGACGAGCCAGGCGCGCGCGAATCTCGAGCTGATGCGGCGCTTCGGCCGCTTCCCGCATCGCAACGCCATGCTCGGCCGCGTCTCGACCGCCGAGGAGCAGGCTTACGTCGATAAGGGCGAAATTCATCCATCACCGCGCCCCGCCGCCGGTTTAGTGGCTCTGCGGGTTACAACGCCTCCCCGCGGGTTCGGGTTTCACAGAATCCGCCGCGCAAAGCGGCCCCTCGCGGGCGCGGACGGGCGTTCGCGCATGCCGCCGCTGCAATTTTTGAATGAATTGCAGGAGTTACCGATCGCGCCGCCCCCGGTCAACCATGCAAGCCTAGGAATTACGCATAAGTTGCGGCGCGCGGGCCGGAATATACCGCAATGCAAAGTAGCCGCTTGCTCACCGATATTTTTATGATCGCGCCGGGAGTGCCTTTGCCAACGTTCCGTATTAGATTCGCAAGCAAGTGCAGCCGCTGTGCGAAGCGGCGACCGCCGTTCGCGCCGAGCGAGACTGCGAGAAGGAGGTCGAGCATGGAACACAAGACACTGGCCGAGCTCGAACGCGCGGCCGAGACTACACCAATACCTTTGACGCGATCCGAGCGCCTTCAGCGCTGGGCCGCGGCGCTGGCCAAGCTCGGCAGCGCCCGTCTCAACTCACTGTTGCGCACGGAATATGTCGCGCCCGAGGCCTTGGCGCAGGTGCGCGCCGAGAATTCGCCGCTGAGCGTGGCCGCCGAGGATCCGGTGCTGCGCGTGGCCGGGCTCAAGAACGACACCTTCGGCGAAGCGATGCGCTTCTTCGAATTGTCCGAGCACGAGCTGCACCGCATCGTGTGCTATTGCCACTACGGCGAGACGATGTCGGCCGAGGAAGCCGCGCATCGCGTGCGCGCGATGGCGTCGGTCGGCCGGCTCGAGCCCGGGCTGGGCTGGTAGTCGAGCGACGTCGAAGCTCGGATGGGGCGGGTGCCGAAGTGCCCCGCCCCTGCTCCGCATCGTGATTTGAGATAAGGCGAGCGATCGGTTCGCCCGCCCATTAACCATTATTCTTATGGACGGCGCGCGCTGATCGCGCGTTGATGCGGCGGAGGTTTCTGCCCATGCCGCGCATCGCTCTTGCCCTCGCCCTCGCCCTTCTCGCGTCGCCCGCCGCCGCGGAGAGGGAGGAAGGAAAATGGGGCGCCATCGCCTATGGCGCGCCGGGTCGGGTGGCGGGCACGGCCGTCGACTTTCCGACTGCCGCCGAGGCGCGCCAGGCCGCGCTCGAGAGTTGCGGCGGGCGCTGCGTCTCCTGGATTGTCTTCGCGCGAACCTGCGCCGCCGTTGCCGAGAGCAGCGCGGGCGGTGCAGGTTCGTCTATCAGCCGCTGGCGCGGCCGCGCAATCAGCCGCGCCGTGTCCGCGTGCCGCCGGACCGGACCCGATTGCACCTTCGTCGCGTGGGCCTGCACGACCCACTGAAACAAGTTTCGAGGGCGAGGCGCGCTACTTCTTCCGAAACGATTCGAGATTCACCACCTGCGCGGTCTTGGCCGTGTCGGGAGCGGGCTCGGGCTTGGCGGCGGGCGCCGGGAGCGGCGTGGGCGCCGCGGGGCCCGGCAGCTTGCCGCCCTGCGCCGCGCTCTTCTCCTCCGCTTCCTGCATCTGATCGAAGCGCAAGCCGAACTGCACGCCAGGATCGTGGAACGCGGTGAGCGCCGCGTAGGGAACGGTGATGCGCTGACGCCGGCCCTTGAAGCTCAGCGTGACGCCGAACGTCTCCTCGTCGGCGGAAAGATCCCAGAACTGGTGCTCCAGGACGATCGTCATCGCCTCGGGATACTGCGCCTTCAGCCAATCGGGCATGTCGACGCCGGGAAAATCGGAGCGGAACGTGATGTAGAGGCTGTGCCCGCCCGGCAGCCCGAAGCCCGCCACGCGCGCGATCGCCTCGCGCACGACGCCGCGCAGCGCAGCCTCGACCATGCGGTCGTAGCGCAGCAAATCCTTGTCGACACCCTCTCGGGCCATTGGGCGTCTCGCTCCCCGGCGCTGCCATTATTCGCTGCCCCGCCGCGCGCGGCAAGTGCGTCGCACATGGCGAAGCAAGGAAGATTCACCACAAAGGCACGGAGACACGGAGGAAGAGCAGGCCCGCGCGCCGTTGGTGCGCAATCGTACTACTCCGTGTCTCCGTGCCTCCGTCGTTCAACTGGCCTCTGGGGAAGGTGGGGGGACTTCTGTTGCCCGGCGCCCCCCGGGCCGCGCTTACCTAGAGACTAGGCAGCGAGGGCCAACTTCGAGTTGTCGTTGGCATTTGTAAAACGGCCCGATAACGGCGGAACCATGCCGGGCGAAAGTACCCGCCTTTACCCACGCGTCGATCCTGTTTCGCCCCCATCTGGTGGAGGCGCCGGGTACCGCCCCCGGGTCCGCAGTGGTTATTGCGCGAGACGTTTATCGCCATAGCCGAGCCGCCTTGCGGCAAGCCGGCAGGCATGAATATAGACCGTCGGCCCTTGCTTTTGAAGGTGCGCTGGCACCTGCGGCGGAAGGGCGCTAGCTTCCCCGCCCCGCACCCTTGACCACGACCCGCGCCGATGCCTCTCACCAAGGACCAGCAAGCCGAGATCGACTCCGCCCGCACGCAGTCGCACGAAACGCGGCGCGTGACGGTGCCGGCGCTCGAGGAGATCCTGTACCGGGCGCTGCCCGTGCTCGACCACGGTTTCGTCCGCGTCGTCGACTACATGGGCGACGATGCCGCCATCGTGCAGGCCGCGCGCGTCTCCTACGGCCGCGGCACCAAGAAGGTGCGCGAGGATGCCGGGCTGATCCGCTACCTGATGCGCCACCGGCACACGACGCCGTTCGAGATGTGCGAGATCAAGTATCACGTGAAGCTGCCGGTTTTCGTCGCGCGGCAGTGGATCCGGCACCGCACGGCGAACGTGAACGAGTATTCGGCGCGCTACTCGATCCTCGACCGCGAGTTCTACATTCCGGCGCCGCAGCACTTGGCGGCGCAATCGACCGTCAACCGCCAGGGCCGCGGCGACCTGCTCGAGGGTGCGGAGGCCGCGCGCGTGCTCGATCTCCTGAAGAACGACGCGCAGCGCAACTACGACCACTACACCGAGATGCTGAACGAGCGCGAGGACGGCTCGGTCATCGACGAGGCGAAGAGCGGTTTGGCGCGCGAGCTCGCGCGCATGAATCTGACCCTCAACGTCTATACGCAATGGTATTGGAAAACCGATCTTCACAATCTCTTCCACTTCCTCTCGCTGCGCGCCGACGCCCACGCGCAATATGAAATCCGCGCCTATGCCGACGCGATGCTCGAGACGGCGAAGCGTTGGGTTCCGGCCGCGTCTGAAGCCTTCATGGATTACCGCATGGGCGGCGTCGCGCTTTCGGCCAGGGCCCTCGAGGCGGTGAAGCGCATGCTCGCCGGCGAGGCCGTTACAGCCGAAAGCGCCGGCATGTCGGCCCGCGAATGGCGCGAGTTGATGACGGCGCTGGGGCGCTCCTGAAGAGCCAGCCGCTGGTCCAGCGCCACGCGCCCGCCACGATTGCCGCTATGCTACCTCTCCGGGTACGCGAGGGGCGGCTCATGCGGCGCCGAGCTTTCGTGCTGATGCTGGCCCTGCCGCCCTGTCTCGCTGCGTGCGATAGCGCGCACCGGGCGGCGCGGCGCGAACCGCCGGGCCCCGCCGCCGACCGCATCGTGGTCGAGAAGGCGGCGCGGCGGATGCATCTGATGCGCACGGGCGCCACGCTAAAGACCTACCGCATCGCGCTCGGGCGCAATCCTGTCGGCCACAAGGAGCAGGAGGGCGACAGCCGGACGCCGGAGGGGATTTACGTCATCGATGCGCGCAATCCCGGAAGCCGCTTCCATCTCTCGCTGCGCGTCAGCTACCCCAATGCCGAGGATCGCCGCCGCGCTTCGGCACGCGGCATGTCGCCGGGCGGCGACATCTTCATTCATGGGCTGCCCAACGGCGCCGGCGCGGACGCCCTCTTCGCCGGCCGTGACTGGACCGATGGCTGCATCGCGGTGACCAATGCCGAGATCCGCGAGATCTGGGCCATGGTTAAGGACGGCACGCCGACCGAAATCCGGCCCTGAGCGGCGCGGCACAACACGGGGCGATACACAAGCGCAAGGTTGGCGACGTATAATTCGGCATCTAGGGGCTTCTCGGGGGACTTCCCATGCCTGCTCTGGGACTCTGGGTGCGCGGCGCCGGCGCCGCTCTGCTCGCCGCAAGTCTTTTCGCCTGCGCGACACCGCAGGCACCAACGCAATTCGCCGACCGCGTCGTGGTCGAGAAGGCCAAGCGCAGCATGCACCTAGTGCAGAACGGCCGCGTGCTGAAGAGTTATCGCGTCGCGCTTGGGCAGGATCCGGTCGGCCACAAGGTGCAGCAGGGAGACAGCCGCACGCCCGAGGGCGTCTACATCATCGATTTCCGCCGCGAACAGAGCCGCTTCAACCTGGCGCTGCGAGTGAGCTACCCCAACGCTCAGGACCGCCAATTCGCGGCCGCGCGCGGCGTCGATCCGGGCGGCGAAATCTATATCCACGGCCAGCCCAATGGCGGCGTGAATCCCGCCCGCCTCGTCAACGGTCGGGATTGGACCGACGGTTGCATCGCCGTCACCAACCCGGAGATGAGCGAGATCTGGGCGCTCGTCAGAGACGGGACGCCGGTCGAGATCCGTCCTTAAGCTTTGCGAGCCGGGCACGCCGATCCGGATTCGGCCGTAAGTTTATAGAGACGCTCGACAATTTGCGCTTGGTCAACGACGCCAAGCGTGGCTGAGACTTTGTTGCATGGGGGAGCTTCCTCCTTAACGAAGCCGAAAGGCTAGCGCTAAAGGAGGCGGGAACGGCACCGCTTAACGCGGAGACAGAGAAGCGACGTTAGCGTGTCCCGCTAGCTTGAGGGAGACCCATGCCTGCAAGCAAGATTGCGATGGGCTTCCGCCCGCCCCTTCTTCCATTGCTGATCCTCGCGGGCTTCGGGGCCGCCGCCTGCTCCACCGTCGGAGAGCGCCCGGAGAGCGAAACGTCCGGCGGCCCAGTGCAGAGCGGCCCAGCCACGCCTGGCCACGCGGTTTCCCACGCCGAGGCCGACAAGCAAATGCAGGCGCTCGGCGTCGCCTACCGGCGCGTGCCCGACGAGGACAACGCGCGCGGCTGCGAGATCAAGGACGGCGTCGAAATCACCCAGATCGGTGCCGTGAGGCTCACACGCCCCGCCCTGTTGACGCAGGACATGGCCATTCGCATGGGCCGCTGGGTCAAGGACTCGCTCGAGCCCGAGGCGCAGAGGCAGTTCGGCACGCAACTCGCGGCGATCGATGTCGGCGGCACCTACTCCTGCCGCAACATCTACGGCAAGCCCTTCGGCGGGCGCTTCGCGGGGCGGCTCTCCGAGCACGCCTTCGCCAACGCGATCGATATCGGCGGCTTCCAGCTCGCCGACGGACGCTCCGTCGCATATGTCAGGAATTGGCGCGCCAAGGACGGCTCACGGGAATTCCTTCAGGCGACCAGCCTCTCGGCCTGCGAGGTCTTCAACACCACGCTCACGCCCGACTACGACCGCTTCCACCGCAACCACATCCACGTCGACGCCTCGCCGAAGAAGGAGAGCGACGCGACCAAGTTCTGCGGCGTCAAAGGCCGCTTCAGCCCCGGCGCGGTGCCGGCGTTTGCCCGTTACAAGGCGCCCGGCAAGAAATGGAAGGGCACGCCGGTGAAGAAGCGCGCGAAGAAGGCGACGACGGCGTAGCGCTGGAGCGGACAAGGCCTAGTCCGGGTGTCAGCCCCGGTACTTCACCACCTTCTGCTCGATCGCGCCGAAGACCGAGGCGCCGGCGGCGTCCTGCATGTCGATGCGGATCGTGTCGCCGAAGCGCATGAACGGCGTCCCGGGCTTGCCCTGCTTGATCGTCTCGATCGCGCGGATCTCGGCTATGCAGGAGCAGCCGCGCGCCTCGTCGCGGTTGGCGACGGTGCCGGAGCCCACTATGGTGCCGGCCGCCAGCGCGCGCGTCTTGGCGGCGTGCGCGACGAGGCGCGGCAGGCTGAATTGCATGTCCTCGCCCGCATTGGGGCGCCCCACGACCTTGCCGTTCAACGTCAAGACCAGCGGCAGGTGGATCGTACCGTCCTTCCAGGCCGCGCCGAGTTCGTCCGGTGTCGCCATCACCGGCGCGAACGCGGTCGAGGGCTTGCCGTGGAGAAAGCCGAAGCCCTTGGCGAGCTCGGCGGGAATGAGCCCGCGTAGGCTGACATCGTTGACGATCGTGAGCAGCCGGATGCGCGCGGCGCATTGCGCCTCCGACGCGCCCATCGGCACGTCGTCCACGACGGCGACCACCTCGCCTTCGAAGTCGATGCCCCAGGCTTCGTCGCCCATCGGGATGTCGTCGTGCGGGCCCTGCATGGTGTCCGAGCTGCCTTGGTACATGAGCGGGTCTTCGTAGGCGCTCTGCGGCAGCTCGGCGCCGCGCGAGCGCCTGACGCGCTCGGCGTGCACGAGATAGGCGCTGCCGTCGACCCACTGATAGGCGCGCGGCAGCGGGGCGGCCGCCTTCATCGGATCGAACGGAAACGCGCCGACCGGCACCTTGCCGGCGTTCAGGCCCTTGTAAAGCAGATCGAGCGCCGGCGCCTTTTCGGTCCAGTCGTCGAGCGCCGCCTGCAAGGTCCGCGCGATGCCCTCGGCTTTCACCGCGCGCGTGAGATCGCGCGAGACCACGACGAGCGTCCCGTCGCGCGTGCCGTCCTTCAGCGTGCCGAGTTTCATTCAGTCCTCACGAAAGCGCCGCGGAGAGTTGCAGGGAGGCCGGGAGACGGGGAGAAAGCAAGAGGGATAGGAATGATCGCGCCCTGCGGGCGCAAGTTACCCTTCTCCCCGCCTCCGCGCCTCCCTGCAATCTTCCGTTGTCACGCCTTCAGCACACCACGCCTTATCTGATCGAGCTCGATCGATTCGAACAGGGCGCGGAAATTGCCTTCGCCGAAGCCTTCGTCACCCTTGCGCTGGATGATCTCGAAGAAGATCGGGCCGATCACCGTCTTGGTGAAAATCTGGAGCAGGATGCCGCCGCCCTCGGTCGGCGCGCCGTCGATGAGGATGCGGCGCGCTCTCAAATCCGCGAGCTGCTCGCCGTGGCCCGGCAGGCGCTTGTCGATGCCCTCGTAATACGTGTCGGGCGTGTCCTGGAACGCGACGCCGGATTTTCTCAACAGATCGACCGTGCCGTAGATGTCGCCGGTCGAAAGCGCGATGTGCTGGATGCCCTCGCCCTTGTAGGCCTCGAGGTATTCCGCGATCTGCGATTTGTCGTCGGAGCTTTCGTTGATCGGGATGCGGATCTTGCCGCAGGGGCTCGTCATCGCGCGGCTCTTCAAGCCGGTGAGCTTGCCCTCGATGTCGAAATACTTGATCTCGCGGAAATTGAAG
>Ga0187892_10008806_pt1 | contig 13597 bp, 10 predicted proteins | sample MA1701073metaG_FD_139345 | JGI IMG/M metagenome (GOLD analysis project Ga0187892, IMG submission 139345) | Bio-ooze microbial communities from a basaltic lava cave in the Kipuka Kanohina Cave System on the Island of Hawaii, USA - MA170107-3 metaG ...
GGATAGCGATAATGTTTCCCATGTGGGAGCTGAAAGTGGATAGCGATTGCTCGATACTTTGCTCATCGCCGATATCGGCGTAGACGGCATCGAAGACGGGCAGGCGGCTCCCTTTTTCGGCGGGTAGGGGCAGGCCCGCTTGGGCCATGAGTGCCAGCAGCCCCACCGTTTTTAGAGCGACGGTCTTGCCCCCAGTATTGGGGCCAGTAATGAGAAGTACGGTGTAGTCGTCGCCCACCCAAAAGGTGATCGGTACCACAGGCTCTTTTAACAGGGGGTGGCGAGCGTCCACCAGGCGCAGGATGCCTGGCTTCTTGACAAGCCAGGACTGGTCGTGATCCGTATACGGTATATCCCGGCAACCGAGCGCTTCGCCCAGCCTCGCTTTGGCCAAGGCCAGGTCTATAGAGGCCAGGGCATCGACGGCAGCCACGATATCGTCGGCGGTCTCGCCTACCAGCGCCGACAAGGCACGAAGGATGCGCTGGACCTCGCGTTCCTCTTCCAGTTGAAGCTCGCGCCAGGCGTTGCCCAGCTCTACGGCCTCGAGGGGCTCCAGGAAGACGGTAGCGCCCGAAGAGGAGACATCGTGGACGATGCCGGGGATCAGGCTGCGCATCTCGGCCTTAACGGGGATGACGTAGCGGCCGTCGCGCAAAGTAACGATCGGCTCTTGGGCGGCTTGGCGGCCGGCAGGCGAGTTGATGATACGCTGGAGGTGACGGCTTAGGCGGTCGTGGGCGTGACGGGCGTCGCGGCGGAGCTGGGCCAGGACGGGGCTGGCGGCATCGACCACCTCAGCCCGCTGGTTGAGACAGCGGCCGATCTCGGCGACGACGCTAGCGAAGTCAGCGATGCCGTCGGCGCTCTCGGCCAGAAGAGGCAGGTGGACGCGCAAGCGGCTCAGGGTCTCGTGGAGGGAGCGGCCCAGCGAAAGGGTGGCGCGAACGTCGAGGAGCTCAGTAGATTCGAGGACGTGGCCTAGGGCGGCCTGGCGAGCGAGTTGGCGGACGTCGCGACCGGCCGCCAGCGAGAGGCTGGGCTTCATCTCCGAGAGCTTGCGGGCCTCGGCGGTCAGGCGCTGGCGGCGTAGGACTTCGGGGTAGGATGAAGAAGGAAGAAGGTGAAGGGCCAGCTCCCGCCCAACACTAGTCTCCGTGTGGGCGGCCAGCCGCTGGAGTATCTTATCGAATTCGAGGGTGGCGAGGGATTTAGGGTTCACAGGATTAGTTCGCCATCAACTTCACAGCGCTGGAGCGGGACCTGTTCCCAAGACGTCCACGGCGGCCACCAGGTAGCCCACGCCCCAAGGGCTTTGGTAGGAGAGGACGCGAGGCCGCACCTGTAGACCGTCCAGGGCGCCCATGAGGATGCTGAGGGAAGATACCGCGTCGTCGCCGGCCCGCTCGCGGAAATCTGTATCCATATCCAGCACGGCGGGCACGTCCCAGTTGGCCACGGCGTCACGGATGATGCGGTCGAACTGAGGACCGGCGGGGTCGAAGCCATAAGGCCCTTCGGGGGACAGTCGATGGAGAGGTCGGCGCTAGCGATGATAGCGGCCGGGCTGCCCAGGCGGTCGAGGGCGCGGCGGGCAGCTTGACCTAGGGCGAAGTGCTGGCGTGGCGACAGAAAGGAGATGCTGAGGAAGACAAGTCTGACCCCTTCCAAGCTGGATCGCAGATGGTAAAGCGGTACAGTGCACGACCAGTCCAGGCCGCCGTTCCAATGGCCGATCTGCTCCAAAGGCAGGCCTCGGGCCTCCTGGACGATAGCCTGCACTGCTTCCTCATCCACGTCGAATCGTAAGTGGATGCTAGGGGCGCTCCATTGAGCGAAGTCGCCTTCGGCATAAGGTGCCCCAAGGACTACGAAAGAGGCCGGCCGTAAAGGGCCATGAGTGGCGATGAGAACGACGGTCTTCGGTGCTTGGGTCTGTAGCTCTTGGGCCACCTGGGCCAATGCATCTAGGGTGGCCTGGGCCTCCCTTTCCCGGCCGCGGCCGATTTCAGGGACGATGATCGGCGGGTGCGGAGATATAGCAGCGAATTTGATGGCTGTCATAGCGCTTCGGAGATATTATAGCGGCTCTCGCTGCTAGGAGGACTTGGCTGAAGCGCTCAGCGCTTTTGTGATCGCCGCTACGAGCGCTCGATCCTCTTCCGGGTGGACCGTACGCGGGTCAAGGAGAAGAGCGCCTTTCTCTATGCGGGCGATTACCGGCGGCTCGCCGCTTTGGAGGCGCTGAGCTAGAGCGACGACGTCGATGTCGCTACCGCCTATCGCCACTAGCTTGGTGGGTAGGCTCTCCTCAGGAAGGCTGCCACCGCCCACCATCGAGCGGCCGTCGGCTACGCGGGCAGGGGCGCCGGCGGCGGTGATGGCCTTAGCCCAGCGTCGTGCCCGGCGCGCGATGGCCGGCAGGGGGAGGGCGACCATCCGCCATACGGGTATTTTTTCCACAGCCTCGCCGCGCAGGTAGTGCGAAAGGGTGGCGGCCAAGCCGGCAATACTGGCCTTATCCATGCGAAGGGCCCGGGCCAAAGGGTGGCGCCGCAAGTCGCTTATGAGCTCGGCGCGGCCTACAATGATGCCGGCCTGGGGGCCGCCCAGCAGCTTGTCGCCGGAGAAAGTGGCCAGATCGGCGCCGGCCGCTAAACTGGCTTGCACAGTACGCTCTTCGGCCAGGCTGAACTGACCGGTATCGAGCAGGCAGCCGCTGCCTAAATCATCCAGCAGCAACAGGGTCTTTTCATGAGCGAGTAGGGCCAGTTCTTCGATGCTCGGCGTTTCGGTAAAGCCAACGATGCGAAAGTTGCTGGTATGGACGCGCAAAATAGCGGCGGTCTCAGAGGTAATTGCCTCCTCATAGTCGCGCCGGTAAGTGCGGTTAGTAGTTCCTACTTCCACCAGGCGCGCCCCCGACTGGCGCATGACGTCGGGGATGCGGAAGCCGCCGCCTATCTCAACCGCCTGTCCGCGAGATACTATGACTTCTCGGCCTTGCGCCAGGGCCGATAGGGTCAACAAAAGGGCGGAGGCATTATTGTTGACAGCAATGGCGGCCTCAGCCCCGGTTAGTTGGCTTAATAGGGTTTCGAGGTGCGTGTAGCGGGAGCCGCGCTCTCCCTGCACTAGGTCGAACTCTAGGTTGGAATAGCCGTGGGAGATAGATTCCATAGCGGCTAGAGTTTCGGTCGAAAGTGGAGCCCGCCCAAGGTTGGTATGGATTATGACGCCGGTGGCATTGATGACAGACCGCAGCGATGGCTGGAAGACGGAGTCAGCCCGCTGGAGGACGGACTCCACCAGCTCATCGTAGCTAGGTGGGGCTTGGCCCTGAGCGATGGCGCCCCGGGCCGAATCGAGAGTATCGCGAACGAGGTTGGTGAGGACAGCGCCTGTCCCGTTAGCTAAGCCATATAGACGCTCGTCGGCCAGCAGGCGGTCGACGCTGGGCAACGAACGAAAAGGATTATCGGCGGTCATGGCGGAAATGGCGAAAGCATTTTACCATATATGCGGGTTTTGCCTTGACCCTCCTTGATAGGCTCTCGTAAGATGGTTTCGAAGTCATGGAAGAAGAGCAGGTGAACCTACGCATACCTGGGCCGACGCCCTGCCCGCCGGAGGTGCTGGAGGCGGTGGCGCGGCCCATGATCAACCATCGCGGCCCGCAATTCGCTCAGCTCATCGAGCGAGTGGTGCAGCATCTGCGCGAGTTCTATCGCACAAAAAGTGACGTGCTTATCCTCACCGCATCCGGTAGCGGAGGCATGGAGGCGGCGATCGTCAACACCCTTTCGCCCGGCGACAAGCTGCTGGGAATAAGCGTCGGTGCTTTTGGCGACCGCTTCGCCGCCATGGCCGAAGCCCACGGCGCGGAGGTAGTTCGCCTCTCCTACGAGTGGGGCCGTGCCGCCGCCCCCGACGATGTTCGAAAAGCGTTGCGGGAAAACGCCAATGTCAAAGCCGTGTTGGTGACCCACAACGAGACTTCAACTGGCGTGACCAATCCCCTGGCAGAGATCGCTGCCGCCGCCCGCGAGTTCGATGTGCTCTTTCTGGTAGATGCCGTCAGCAGCCTGGGTGCTATCCCTTTAGAGACAGATGCTTGGGGGCTGGATGTAGTAGTGACGGGCTCGCAAAAGGGGTGGATGGTGCCGCCGGGCCTGGCCTTTGTTTCTGTTAGCGAGCGAGCCTGGCGGGCCTACGAGGCGGCCAGGATGCCCCGCTTCTATTTCGATCTGGGCCGCCACCGCGATGCCCTCGCCAAAGGCCAGACGCCCTGGACGCCCGCTCTGTCCATCCTATTCGGCCTCGATGTAGCCTTGGCAGAGATGGCCCGGGAGGGACTGCCTGCCATTTTCCAGCATCATGCTCGAATAGCTCAGATGACGCGCGATGGCATTAAGGCGCTTGGCCTGGAGTTGCTGGCAGACGAGCCTTTCGCCTCGCCAACGGTGACCGCGGTGAAGGTGCCCGAAGGCGTCGACGAGAAAGCTTTAAGGCGAATGATGGAAGAGAAGTTTCGAGTTGTGCTAGCCGGCGGTCAGGGTCAGCTAGCCGGCAAGATATTCCGCATCGGGCATCTGGGCTGGGTTAGCGAAGAGGATATCCGCCATACCCTGGGCGCTCTGGAAAATGCGCTTCCCGGCCTGGGTTTCGCTGTACACGCCCGCCAAGCCAGTTAAACCTCAGGATGACAACCCGCATCCTTATCTGCGATCCCATAGCTGACGACGGCATCGAGGTCTTGCAGCGCTACGGCGCCCAAGTGGATGTGCGCCTGGGCCTATCGCCTGAGTCGCTGCGGGAGGCTGTGGACGATTATGAGGCGCTCATCGTCCGCAGCGAGACCAGAGTCACGGCGGAGGTCATCCGCCAAGCCAGTAAGCTGCAGGTCATCGGCAGGGCGGGCATCGGCGTCGACAACATCGACGTGGAGGCAGCCAGCGAGAAGGGCATCGTCGTTGTGAACGCTCCTACCGGCAATATCATCTCAGCGGCAGAGCACACTATAGGGTTGATGCTGGCTCTGGCCCGCAACATCCCCCAAGCCGATCTCGCCCTTAGGGGTGGCTCTTGGGATCGCGCCCGATTCATGGGCATAGAGCTGAGGGGGAAGACGCTGGGTATCATAGGCCTAGGGCAAGTGGGAGCAGAAGTGGCCCGGCGCGCCCGCGGGCTGGAAATGCATGTCCTTGCCCATGACCCTTTCGTGCCAGAGGAGCGGGCGCGGGTCTTAGGCGCAGAGCTGGTGCCTCTGGAAGACCTCCTGAGGCAGTCTGACTTTGTCTCTCTTCATGCAACCCTTACCGACATCACCGCGAACCTTATCGGGGAAGCGGAGTTGCGGATGATGAAGCCTTCAGCGCGGGTCATCAACACCGCTCGCGGAGGGATTGTCCAGGAGGAGGCGCTATATAAAGCGCTGGCGGAGGGTTGGATCGCGGGAGCGGCCTTGGACGTTTTTAACGAGGAGCCAACGACGGCGCACAAGCTCTTCGCCAGCGACAAGGTCATCGTCACTCCCCATCTGGCTGCTTCGACGGCAGAGGCCCAAGAAAGAGTGGCGGTTGATGTGGCGGAGCAGGTGGTGGCTGTCCTCAAGGGAGAGCCGGCCCGCTACGCCGTAAACGCCCCCTTGATCCCGCCGGAGACGTTCTCGGTGCTGTCCCCTTATCTGGCGGTGGGCGAGAAAATAGGCTCCCTGGCAACACAGATGTCCGAAGGCCAGATGCGTGAGATAGAAATAGACTACGCCGGGGAGATTGCCTCTCACGATGTTTCGCCGTTAAAGGCGGCGATAGTTCGCGGCCTGCTGGCCCCCATAAGCGAGGAACACGTTAACGTGGTAAACGTGGGTATAGTCGCTCAGCGACGCGGCTTGCACATCATTGAAAAGCGGGGACCGTCCCATGAAATATACGCTAATCTAATAAGCGTGAAGGTAAGCACTACCGCGGGCGAAACCATTGTCTCCGGCACCTTGGCCCACGATGGCCCGCACATCGTCCTTGTGAACGATTTTTGGGTGGATATCCCGCCGGGCGAAGGCTACTTATTGGTGTGCGAGAACCGGGACCGGCCAGGAATGATAGGCGCGGTAGGAACCCTTCTGGGAAGCTTCGACGTCAATATCAGTTTCATGAACGTGGGTCGCCAAGAGAAGCGAGGGATTGCTTTGATGGTGCTTACCATGGACGAGCCGCTAACGCCAGAGCAGCTAAAGAAAGTACGAGAAATCCCTAATATATATTCGACCAAGCTGGCCCGACTTTAAGCGCCTGCCTGCCGGACAGGCAGGTCCAGCAGGTTCAAAACCAGCCCCGCGGGCACCTTAGGGTAGAAATAGGTGGACTTCTGCGGCAGACGGTGTCCGGCTTCAGCCACTGCCAGCACCTTGGCAGGAGGCGTTGGGTTCAAAAGGAAGGCATAACTGTACCGTCCCTGGCGCACCTGCTCTAAAGCTTCCTCGGCTCTTTCGCTATAGTGGACGATCTCACCGTCGGCGATCGCTTCCTCATCGATATTTAGACCGTGGCGAAGGATGGCGTAATGAAAGATAGCAGTATCCAAAGACAGCCAGGCCGCAGGCGCGTCCGACGGCACTATCTCGGTTAGGGCGGCGCGGTCAACAAGAGTAAGCAAGTAAAAGTCTGGTGAGTCGGCAGCGATGAGGCCGAAGGTGGCGGTGTAGCGGCCTCTTCGGGCCATTTCCTTCAGCAAACCCTCCAAGCTGGGCGCCACTTCTACGTCGAATACGGGCAGCAATTGCGACATCAAGTTCTCGAGAGGCACCTTAGCGCTAACCAGGCGATGGATAGGTAAGACGAGCAAACCGGGGTCGTTAGCGGCGGTCAGGGCGATTAGGCAAAAGTTCTCCGGCTCTTCCCCGGTCCAGGCTCCCGTTTCCGCCTTGCGCTCATCTCGATAAGCTAAGGCGGTCTCATAGCGATGGTGACCGTCGGCCACATAGAGGGTCTCTGCGGCAAAGGCGGCTGCTAGGGAGAGGCAGGCCGCAATATCGTCGACGCGCCAGAGGGCATGCTGTTGCCCATCAGGGTCACCGAAGTGAACTAATGGCTCTTTAATGGTAGCGCTGGCAAGGAGATTACCGATGCCGTTAGCGACATCGGTGTAAAGGGCGAAAACGGGGCTGGTATTACAACGGCTGGCCCTCAATAGGCGCAATCGGTCTTCCTTGGGCGGGCCGAGGGTGCGTTCGTGCGGCCACACAATGCCGGCTTCCCAAGGCTCCAAACGGAGACGAGCAAAAATGGCCCTGCGGCAATATTGGCGTCCTTGGTGAGGGAAGTATTGATCGTGAACGTAGAAAGAAGGGGTCGTCTCTAGACGCAGTACACCACGGGTTAACCAATCGCGGAGGGTCTCTGCCGCCCGCTGGTAGGGGTCGTAGAACTCGTTAGGCGATTCCTTTAAGCCGAATTCGAGGCGGACGACGTTGTACGGGCTTCGCCGGTGGAGATCATGCTGAAGATCAGGTGAAATTACGTCGTATGGCGGGCAAATCAGCGAGCCAAGATCGAGGGCTGGATCGAAGCGCAGGGCGCGAAAGGGGCGGACGTCAGCCAAGAGAATATCTCCGGGGTCGATGATACAGCGAGGAAGTTGCTTAGGCCAAACGTATCAGAATCAGGAGCAACGAGGGCACGTCTTGGGTGGCGTGTGGGAATTACGCCTAAACTAATTGCGCGGCTTGGTCGAAGTAGTATGAGCCGTGGACTCAGTCAGGCCGGCTTCGGCTAGTGCATTCGTCTGCGCTTGAAAGAGCTGCTGGATGCCCGTCTCCGCCATGTCCAGGAGCTGGTTCATAGTCTGGCGGGGGAAAGGCCGGCTTTCACCTGTGCCTTGCACTTCGACTAGTTCACCTTCATTGGTCATTACTACATTGAAGTCTATCTCGGCTCGAGCGTCCTCATCGTAGTTTAGGTCAAGAAGAGGGGCACCGCTGACAACGCCGGCGCTGGTGGCGGCCACGGCGCAGCGCAAGGGCATGGCAGGTATGACGCCGCGCCGCATTAACCCGTGGAGAGCCTGATAAAGGGCCACGTAGGCACCCGTTATAGCCGCGGAGCGGGTGCCACCATCGGCCTGGAGTACATCGCAGTCGACCATCAAAGTGCGTTCGCCCAGCAGATCAAGCCTAGTGATTGCCCGCAGCGAGCGGCCGATAAGACGCTGTATTTCGACGGGGCGCCCACCGCGTGGGTCGCGCGGTGTTCGTTGCTGAGTAGAGCGGGGCAGCATACTATATTCGGCGGTCACCCAGCCGGAGCCGCTGCCGCGGGCGAAAGGCGGTAATCGCTCCTCCACCGTTATGGCACAGAGGACGCGAGTGTTACCTGTGGTGATAAGGGCCGAGCCTTCGGCGTAGGTTAAGTAGCCGGTCTGAATGGAAACAGGGCGAAGCTGGTTGGGACGGCGACCGTCAGAGCGGATCATCCCCCGCAAGTATAGCACAGAGCTTAAGGTGGCGGCAGGAGCAGGAGGGGCACTTGTCCAACATTAATGGTGCTGCCATCCCGCCGAGCACTGATCTGATATACCCAAAGGCAAGCGGGCCCAACCGCCGCGTCCGGGAATGCTACCGGTGACCTTAATTAAGGGCGCTGTACCTCCACCCAAAGCTTATTGCCGTCCGTGGAGATAGTGATGTCGCCGTTGCGGTCAGTACGGTAGACGAGCTTGGCGGGCAGACGCTCCAGTACTTCCGGCGCGGGGTGGCCGAAGCGGTTGTTTTCACCTACGGAGACGATAGCCATAAAGGGTTGAACGTCCCTCAGCAACTCAGGGGTGGACGACGAATTGGAGCCGTGATGGGGCACCTGGAAGACGGTGCTGCGCAAAGGGGGCGCGGCGTCCAGGAGGGCGAATTCGCCTGCGGCCTCTAAATCAGCGGTGAGGAGGATTGAAGCCTGCCCCATTACTAGCTGTAGTACGACGGAGTTGTTGTTGGGGTCCTCTGCCAAGGCCCCTGGCGGCGGGTGCAAGGTGAGTATGTGGGCGCCGCCGCCAAGGTCGAAGCGCACACCGGCCTGTGCCTTATGGTAGGGTATGCCCTCGTCCTCGATAGCCTGTCGCCAGGCCCGATAGACCGCCGAATCAGCCTCGAGGGGGCTGGCCAGCACTTGCTTAACATCGTAGCGGTCAAGGACGGTCAGTAGGCCAGTGACGTGGTCGGCGTCCGGGTGAGTGAGGACGACAAGATCGATGTCGTCGTCCCAGACGGGGAGATGTCTGCCCAAAGCGGAAGCCAAGGCCTCGCCGCTAGGCCCTCCGTCTACAAGGATGTTATTGCCCTCTGGTGCGCGGATGAGAATAGCGTCGCCCTGACCGACGTCAAGGAAGGTTACAGACAGGCGGCCGCCGGCGGGAGCGGTAATAAATAACCACAGAACGGCGTTGGCGAGAACTAAGGTGATGGCGGCGCCCTGCCAAGGCAGCGGATAGTGTCTTTCGGCTGGCGCGGGGAGGATGGTCTGTGGTCGCGGCGATGGCTGGCGCCGGGCGAGGAGCCAGACGATGGCCGCCAGGGCGAGGAAATAACCAATCGCGTGGCCGACACCGACTCCGTTGAGCTCGATGGAAGCGAAAGGAAGGTCAGCACAGGCTTGGATTACAGCGATCATATAAGTTGGGGGTAACCAAGCCAGCCAGGCGAGGGCGTCAGCGGCGGGCCCGCTGAAAGAGCCGACGACGGTGGTGATGCCGGCACTAACGATAACCGCCAAGAAGGCAGGGACCGCCAGAAGGTTGGCCAACGGCGCTATCAGGGAAAGTCGGTGGAAGTTGATCGCTACCAAGGGTAGAGTGAAGGCGATAGCGGCCAGCGTAATGGCTAGAAGCTCGATGGTTGGTCGGGTATAAGGAAATTCGGCTATGCTGGGCCAGCGGCTGGCCAAGGTTTCGCCGCGGGCCCGCAGGGCTGGCGCTAGGGTCATTAGGCCCAGCGTCGCCGCGAAGCTGAGTTGGAACGACACGTCCTTAGCCAACTGGGGGTCAAATCCGGTCATAGCGGCGCCAGCCACGGCCAGGGTCAGAGGAGCGCTATTTTGCCGTCCCAGGGCTATGGCCACTACATACAAGCCGCCCATGACGGCGGCCCGCAGTACAGAAGGCTGACCACCGACTAGAATGGCGTAGCCGACGATAGCAACGAGGGCCAGCCAGGCGGCCGGCCGCCGTCCGATAAACCAAGCTAGCGCTGCCACGAGCGAGCCCGCCACTAGCGATATGTTTTGTCCTGAGACGGCCACCAGATGGGCCGTCCCCGTGGCGTTAAGGTCATCCGAAAGATCTTGGGGCAGGGAGCTGCGTTGGCCTAGGAGGATAGCAGTGGACAGGGAAGCTTGAGGCTCCGGCAAGGCGTCTTGGAGGGCATCCGACAGATGCTGGCGGAGGTCGATGATCCCCGCACGAATAGGATTGCCCTGATCGCGGGCCAGGATTTGCGTCTCTGGGAAGGCGATGGTGGAGCCAATCCCCTGGCGCAAGAGATATTCACGATAGTTGAAATCCTCGAACTCGGGCGGCGTCTCCAGCTTTCCATTAATTTCTAAGAGATCGCCGTATTGGAAACGCGGCGGCAAGGGCCCGAACATGAGAACGCCTCCTTCCAGGGAGAGCCAGCCGTCGTCGGTGAGCAACTCCCGAGTGGAGAGGCGATAGCGCACGGCAGTGAGGCTTTCATCGGGCTCGCCCGTAACTAGGGCGCGAAAGCGGACGGCGTTGCCATCGTTATAGAGCGCAATTCCGCTGGGCGTCTCTGGCGGAAGCGTCGACTGATAGCGCCAGGCAACGGTAACGATAAAGGCTGCGGCAACGGCAACGGCGAGAAGAGTCGAGGGCCTTGGTCGGTAGCCTAAAGAGGCAGCGGCAAGAAGGCTGGCGGCAGCTACGCTAGCCCAGGGGTTGACATCTGTGAATGCAGCAGCGGCGAGGCCCAGGAGCCAGGCAAAGGCCAAGTAGGCCAGGATCATGGCCCAACAGTAATCATGTTTACGATGTCGGCGTAAACGGATTGAGGGATTATATCCCGGCTAACCAGTTCCTCCGTGGTGACGAAGGGGCCGGTCGTAGTACGGGACGCCACAATGTCGCTGGCCCGTACTTCACCGATGCCGGGCAAGGTTTCGAGAAGAGCCTGCGAGGCGGTATTGATATCGATCAGACTGCCAACAGGTTGCCCCGACCCCGCACTCCCGGCCGCCTCGCCGATGCGGGGAATATAAACATGGTCTTCGTCGTATGCACGCTGAGAAAGATTGACAGCAGCGACATTAGCATCGGCGCTGGGGCCGCCGGCCAGCTCCAGCACGTCGATCCAGCGGTCGCCGTCATTGATAGTATAGACGCCAGGTCGTTGGACAGCGCCGCTTATATAGACCCGCACCTCAGAGGCGGGAACGTCTCCTAGGTCTATCTCCAGCGGTTCGGGCCCGCTTAGGCGGTCGTGAAGAAAAAAGCCCAGGGCGATTAAGAGAGGGGCAGCCAGGGCGGCGACGATGAGCCAGCGGTAGCGCTCGAGCGACTGATACACGGCATTTCCCGCGGCCTACAGTTTAAGGAAATATACTGGTCGAAAGTTTAGGCCGTCAAGGGTAGGAAAATTGAAAGCGCTGTCGCTGATGCTATACTGAGCTTTGCTGATGGAGGATTAGCTTTGCGCAATCGCGACCTCCTATCCATGGCTGACCTTTCCCCCCAGGAAGTGATGCGGGTAATTCAGACGGCGCTGCGCTTTAAGGACAGCGACCGCCGTCCGCTCCTGGCCGGCAAAACCCTGGCCCTACTGTTCGAGAAACCTTCTCTGCGTACCCGCGTTTCCTTCGATGTAGCGATGCAGCATTTGGGCGGCCATTGCCTTTATCTTTCGCCCCAGGAGGTTGGCTTAGGGGGACGAGAGCCTGTGAAAGATGTGGCTCGCGTCCTTAGCCGCTATGTGGACTGCATCGCCGCCCGCACCTATGCCCACGATACGGTGGAGGCGCTGGCCCGCTGGGCCGAAGTGCCAGTCATAAACGCTCTCTCCGCCGCCGAACACCCCTGCCAGGCCCTGGCCGACCTGCTTACAATTCAGGAGAAGCTGGGAAGGCTGGCTGGTGTGACCTTAGCCTTCATCGGCGATGGCAATAACGTTGCGCGATCGCTCTGTCTAGGGGCAGCGATGACGGAAATGCACTTCCGTGTCGCCTCGCCTGCGGGCTACGAATTGCCCTCAAAGTTAGTCCAGCGGGCCCAAGAGCTGGCCGCTGCTGCCGGAGGCAGCGTGACCTGCCTGAACGACCCCAGGCAGGCCGTTGCTGGCAGCGATGTGGTGTACACTGATGTATGGGCCAGCATGGGTCAAGAAGAGGAGGGCGACGTTCGCCGCCAAGCCTTCGCTGGCTATCAGGTGACCTCCGAATTGCTCGAGTCGGCCTCAAGACAGGCCATCTTCATGCACGACCTGCCAGCTCACCGCGGCGAGGAGGTGACGGAGCAGGTCATCGACGGCTCTCGCTCAGTTGTTTTAGACCAAGCTGAAAACCGCATGCATGCCCAAAAAGCGCTGCTAGCGCTGATCCTGGCCGAGGAGACGTTATAGATGGGCATATTCGACGCCTTCAAAGACGCAATCGATCACTTCGGGCCAGCCAGCGTTGTGGATATCCTCACTATTGCCATTTTGGTATATGTGGTATTGCTGCTACTTAAAGGGACTACAGCGATGTCCCTCTTGCGGGGGATCGCCATCGTTTTGGCGGCGGCGGCGGTGCTGGTCCGTATATTGGACTTGCGTGTTCTGAACTGGCTGATCCGTAACTCTCTGCCCGCCCTACTAATCGCTATTCCCATAATTTTCCAGCCAGAGATCCGCCGCTTCCTGGAGCGCGTCGGGCGTACTGGCCGCTGGCCCTGGCCAGGCCGGCCCCAATACGACCAGGCCATCGATATTATCGTCGACTCCGCCGTTAGCCTCGCCGAGGCGCGACATGGCGCTCTTATCGTCCTGGAGAGGGAGGCTAGCCTGGAGGAACTGGCCGATACCGGCGTCAGGCTGGACGCCGGTATCACGCCTCAGCTTCTGGAAAGTATCTTCTATCCCAATTCACCTTTGCACGACGGCGCGGTGATCGTGCGCGAGAACCGCGTGCTGGCCGCTGGCTGCACGCTCCCTCTATCCGACCGCGTAGACAGAGAGCATCCAGGCCTGCGTCACCGGGCAGCCCTGGGGATAACGGAAGGAACGGACGCCGTATCCATTGTTGTGTCTGAGGAAACAGGCGATCTCTCGATTGCCGCCAGCGCTCGCGTGATATCGAGGCTAGATGGAGCCCGCCTACGCTCTATCCTCCATAGCCTGCTGTTGCCGGCTTCTGAGATGGACCGCCCAGGAGGGCGCCGCTTGCCTCGCCTTACGCGTTAACAGGGAAGACGTTGCGAGGTGAAAGAGTTGGGGCGGTATATCGAAGATCTGATTAGGCTTCTTCGTTCGTTTTTTGGGCCAACCGTTAGTTCGCTGCGCAGCAACGCTAGCTTGGCTGTCCTATCGGTCGCTTTGGCCTTCGCTCTTTGGATATTCGTCACC
>Ga0187892_10008807_pt1 | contig 13597 bp, 11 predicted proteins | sample MA1701073metaG_FD_139345 | JGI IMG/M metagenome (GOLD analysis project Ga0187892, IMG submission 139345) | Bio-ooze microbial communities from a basaltic lava cave in the Kipuka Kanohina Cave System on the Island of Hawaii, USA - MA170107-3 metaG ...
AAAGCGGTGAGCAACTGGATAATGACCGAGGTGATGCGGGAGATGAAGGACGAGGAAGAACCCGGGGAGATGCCCGTCAGCCCACGCGATCTGTCCGAGCTTCTCTTACTGATCGACGACGGGACGATAAGCGGGAAGATCGCCAAGGACGTCTTTCAGGAGATGGTTTCGACAGGCAGGACGGCAAAAGAGATCGTCGAGGATAAAGGGATCAAGCAGATATCGGACAGGGGCGAGCTAGAAAGCATTATAGCGGATATATTGAAGAGCCACCCCGGAGAGATATCGAGATATAAAGCCGGAGACGAAAAGCTCATCGGCTTCTTCGTCGGCAAGGTAATGAAGGCAACTCAGGGGAAGGCGAACCCGAAGCTCGTGAACGAGATATTGACGGCAGAGCTTTCGAAATAAAAGGCTCAGGCTAATTCAGGATGAAGACCCGCTATTTTATCGTTCAGAGCAGATTACGCCTAGCTCTATAATTCCTTTCCGAAAGTGGATTTCTGTTTGTATATCTATAAGGAAAGCGGTGATAGGATTAGGGATTTTGTCTTTAGGTGATTTTTGCCCCTTATTTCATATAGTTTCACCTTATCATTCTTCTATTAATTTTCGTAATCTCCTGATCTCACGGTAATAGATAAGCTACGTTCTTTGTTCAGATTATCCTTAAACTCAATAGAATATTTGACTGCTTTACGGTCAACCTCAAAGAAGTGTGAATTAGTAGGTATACGGTATATCAACACCTTGGAATACATTTGTCCTCCAGACAAATAAATTATTGGACTGTAAGTTTTCTGACCTGAAACCAAATCCCCTTCAAAATCAGATTCAATTGGCTGTTTAGAGTTATCTGGAAATTCTAAAACTATAACGGGTTTTGTAATGGTTCCACTTGCTGGGCTTTGATTATAGACATCAAACGATAGTTTTAAATGCCTTTTATTAGGATCAATGACAAAATCGCCAATGTATTCGCAATCCTTTACATTTATCCGAATATCACTTATAGCCTGACTCTTCATCTGATTCAAAATCTTATTAGTCAAATAGACATAACCAGCAGTAACTATAACTAAAATAACCGTTGCTGAAGCGGAGATGTTTGATGTCGCAATTCCTATTAGGTATCCCAGTGTTTCCATAGGTAGACTCCTTTAAATACGTTGTAAAGTTTTACGATCAGAATATTAATGTACTTTGTTACGAGAATGCTATCTAAGATGCTCACCCCATACTTTTACGAAGTCTTCTGTCAATGATTCACGATTAAATATTAGGCTTTTGATTACATATACCAGCGATATTCCAATTCCGATTAAAAAGTATTCGTTATAGAGATTCAAATATGCCTTTACCAACAATTCCACAACTGTTAGTATGGATAACCAGATTACAGCAGGTGTAGTACATTTCCTGAAAATGGTAAATACCGAAAGATTTTCACTCAATTTACCTTCACTTCTGAGTTTCAATAGTTTTGGAACAGAATAGAATAATGAGAATATAGAATTACAAAAGACTGCTAATCCAAAGAAAAATCCAATAAAAATAGCAATGATTCCAAATATAATGTTAAGCATTATATCTATCCGATACCGAAATTATAGCGCTTAAATAAACAAATTGGCGTGACCTTAAAAAGAGATATTGAACGAAATGATTTGGTTTAGTCCATTGATTTCTAATGTTATCAGCACTAATAATTAGTAATGCAGTTATTACTAAAATGCATGTATTCAACTTCTTTTATACTATTGGGGGTTCATGATTGTTCACATTAAATAGCACTACTTTAGAAGAGAAAGCCGAGAGGACATTCATACTTTTAACAGAATCTATAATAAACGGTGAACTCTTGTCCCGTATTTTAAGTACTTACTATAATGAATTTGCTCCACACCCAACTGAAACATTTGGTATAAAAAGAAAAGAGTCATTCAGCCCTGAAGATTCGAAACGCATAATATTAGAGCTTATCTCTTTCGCAACATTTCTTATAATGATGAAGGAAGCACCTAAGCATATACAAAAACGAACGTTTTTATTCATTAAAAGTCCGGATGCAGAAAGAGTAAGTTATTACAACTCGGTTCTATTCAACCTTTTGGATGCTTATTTAGATGAACAGGAATATAACGGAATCCATGAAATTGTACTTGCACAAATATACCCTGAAGTTAAATTCGAGGAAGGTGAAGTCATTGACTTAACTTCTCGTGTTACGAAATATATCAATTCTGGAGATTCTACGTCGGCTACAGACCTTTTTGTTGCTCTATTAATTTCTACAATTGATTGTCTCCATTCCTCCGACGTTGAACCTTTAGCACTACATTTTGCAAGCGCAATCCATGATTGGACAAAAGTTACCGCTAAAAATGTCTTTTGTTGAATTATAAAAAATAATTTCCTTCTACCTCAATTATCGCATGCTTAGAGCTAAGTATAAGTAGTAGATCCAAATAGTTGACGCATGAGAAGTAATAGTAAGCCTAAAGGAATTAACCTTTCGGTTCAATTCAGAATTAAACCCCAGATTTTCTGTCGATGAGATCCTGAATCAATCCTGGAACAAGTTCAGGACAGGCGGAGGGAATTAACTGCAAAAACGAGATCCTGAAACAAGTTCAGGATGACTGATTTTGTTTTTTAAGGTCCACCCCCATCCTACCCTTCCCCCCTCAAGGGGGAAGGAAAAAAGATAAGTGGATTCCCGATAAAGATTTATCTTATTTCACTAAGGCTTATAGATAATACACATCTTAGCAATCAGCCAGCAGTGACCGATTGCTTACTTGCTCGCAATCGTTTCGGGAATGACAAGAAGATTATGGGGAGAAGGAAAAGACTCAGAACTTATACTTACTCAACTCGAACATTAGCTGTTTCAGGTACTCAGAACTAGAGCCGGCGATGCGTCTTTTGATGCCCTTCCATTCCTCGATAGGGATTGTCGCGAACACTTCGATCACTTCGGGATCGAACTGGGAGCCCGAAGCCTCGGTTATAATCTGCACTGCGTCTTCGAAAGGTATCGCTTTCCTGTAAGCCCTGCGCGAGGTCATCGCGTCTAACGCGTCCACCACCGAGAATATTCTCGCGCCTAACGGTATCTCGTCTCTGGAAAGTCCGGAGGGATAACCCTGCCCGTCATACCTCTCGTGGTGCGTATGGACTATCCTCGCCGATGCCTCCAGGAAATCTATCCTTTTAAGGAGGTCGTATCCGAATTGCGCGTGCTTCCTCATATGCTCCCATTCTTCTTCCGTGAGCTTGTCGGGCTTGAGGAGAATATGATCGGGCACGCCTATTTTGCCGATGTCGTGGAGCAGAGCGCCCTTCGCTATTACCGAGAGCTCCTCTTCGCTCAGGTTCATATGCTTACCGAGATTGATCGCGTACTCGGTGACCCTGTAGGAGTGATAACCCGTTTCATGCTCCCTGAGATCGAGCGCCAGGATCATCGCCTCGAGAGTGCCCGAATACGCCCTCACCAGCTCTTCCGTCTGCTGAACGACCTTCTTTTCGAGATTCTTCTGGTAATCCTTATTCGCTTTTATGAGATTCGAGCGCTCGATCGCCCGCCTTATCACTGTATCGACGTCCGTCACGTGGAAAGGCTTGAAGACGTAATCATACGCCCCTTCCTTCAAGGCGGCCCTTACGTTCTCTATATCGCGCGACGCGGAAACCATTATTATCGAGAGGTCGGGCGAGTAATTTTTAAGCTTTTTTAGCGTCTCAATGCCGTTCAGCTTAGGCATCTGTATATCGAGGAGGACGACGTCGTAGTCCTTTACCCTGTAGAACTTCTCGAGGGCCTCGAGACCGTTCGCGGCTACATCGCACCTGTAGCCGAGCTCTTCGAGGGCTTCGACGAAGAGACTCCTTATCGCATCCTCATCGTCTACGATAAGAATTTTTTCTCCGGTTTTTCTCACCGTATCATGTGAGATTGTTTTAGCCATTTCCATAAGAACTATTATCCATGAAGCTGCTGTCTCTTCCTAGCAGAGTTTTTGCCGAATCACATATTTTCGGCATTTCCAGATTAAACGGGAGGGCACCAACTACCCATCACCCCGACGGGTACCGCATCTAATCCCCATTACATATAAATATACAGTCAAAAGTTTGACACAGGCATTTTTAGTATGTATTTTCCAACCAAATTCATGAAAAAAGCGACTCTGGTAATCGAAGACGGTACTGTTTTTGAGGGTTTCAGCTTCGGAAGAGAGGGTGAAGCTTACGGGGAGGTGGTATTCAACACCTCAATTACCGGATACCAGGAAATACTCACCGACCCCTCCTACAACGGTCAGATCGTTGCCATGACATACCCCGAGATAGGGAATTACGGGGTCAACCCCGAGGACGTCGAATCGAGAAAACCCTTCTTAAGGGGCTTCGTCGTTAAAGAATATTGGAAAGAGCCCTCGAACTGGCGCTCCCGCGGCAGCCTCGGGAAGTACCTCTCGGATAACGGGGTCGTGGGTATAGAAGGGGTCGACACGAGGTCCCTGACCAGGCTCATACGCTCGAAGGGGGCCCAGAAGGCAGTAATATCGACGACGGAATCCGACCCTCAAAAGCTTCTCAGGAAGGTGCGCGCCTCACAGGGGATAGTGGGAATAGACCTCGTAACGGAAGTGAGCTGCGATAACCCTTATAAGTGGAGTGAGGGGACCGGGGCCTGGAGACCGGCCTCAGATATTTTATCCGGAGAGAAAAAGCGTTTCAGGGTAGTCGCTTACGACTACGGCCTCAAACAAAACATACTCCGAAAGCTCGTCGACCACGGCTGCGAGGTATCGATCGCCCCTTCGAGAACACCGCCGCACGAAATACTCTCGATGAAGCCCGATGGAATTTTCCTCTCGAACGGCCCCGGCGACCCGGCGGCTGTGGCTTACGCGGTCGAGAGCGTGAGGACACTCATAGGAAAGAAACCGATATTCGGCATCTGCCTGGGACACCAGATACTGGGCCTCGCTCTCGGGGGTTCGACATACAAGCTCAAGTTCGGACACCGCGGTGCAAACCAGCCGGTCAAGAACCTGAGAACCGGCAAGGTAGAAATCACTTCACAGAACCACGGCTTCGCAGTGGACGCCGAGAGTCTCGGCGGAGACGTGGAGATAACGCACATAAATTTGAACGATAATACTGTGGAAGGGCTCAGGCACAGGGAGCATCCCGTGTTTTCGGTCCAGTACCATCCGGAGGCCTCACCAGGCCCCCACGACTCCGCTTACCTGTTCAGGGAATTCATCGACCTCATGGAAGAGCGCAGCTGAGAGAGCGTTTGCTCCGTCGGTCTCCGGTTATTATCTCATCTCACGCTCGTGAATTGAGTCTTATTGCTTCATGATGACATACTTCGACCCTCCGATAAACTCAGGACAGGCTCCTGCTCAGGACGAACCCTTCGACTGCACACTTCGTGTGCGCTCAGGACAGACGGGTTTGGCTTCATTGCTGGTTTGAGTAGGAGAGGGACGGAAGGATCATAAAACACACATTGTGTGTGTTCTTCTTTTCCTTGATGAAAAGAAGCAAAAATCACACACGTAGTGTGTTCTATGAAAAGACTGTACATAATTTGCTAAAAATATCATATTAAGGCGAAAATCTTTCAATTCCGCCCCAATTAGCGTCGTGGTTTACAGTGGAGCAAGACTTGTGACATAATTGCATTTGGGCAAGGGTGTCCGAATGCTTGGATTTGTATCATTGTGCCGGGCAGTGAATACAGTTGCTTTGTTGCAATCAGCCGGATGCGACCAGTTCTTGCGCTAGCTCAGAACTGTTGCTTGCATTCATCCCGTGAAAGATTTCTTGACGCCTTAATAATCTATTTTCTAGACGCAAATTCTGTAATGTCGGAAAGAATCACCCTTCGACAGGCTCAGGGCGAACGGGTTGGGTTATGCTGCTGGTTTGGGCAGCGGAGGCGGGTAGGATCGTAGAAACACACTCGGTGTGTGCCGCAGGTTCTGCGCTCTTTATTCAGGCCGCACGGCGCTCGAGTACCTCCCGGGCCATCTTCTCCGCCTTGTCAATTCCGTCCACGGTCTCCCCGGATATGAGCTTAAGGGACTCCTCCCCGATCTCGAGCGTTATATCGTAGTTCTTCCTCTTACTTTTCTCGAATTCGGCGAGCGGAAATATTACGTTATCGATAAACCTCGAGAACGCGCTCATGGTTCTCCTCCTGACCTTGCCGTAGCCCTTGACCATGGAGGCGCTATTCGCTACGAGACATCCGACCCTGTAATCGAGGGACGCATAGTATTTGACGGATTCCCTGTACTTCTTTATTAATGCATGCTCTTTTCTGTATCTAAACGAGTGCCGTCTCATGAATTTCATCCTGGTAAGGAGCCAGAACATCGTGTATCCCGAGAACGACGTGGTAGTGGGGGTCTGGCCGAACGTGAGCGGTTTTTTCCTGGGCCATATTTTTTTGAATAAACCCGATTGAGTGAATCGCACGATCGGGGCGACTAGGAAATAGGGCAGGAGTCCATATATTTCTTCGGCGTCGGGCTTAAGGTAATCGATAACCTTGAAGACCTGGTCGTCCCGTAGCCTCATCTCCTCTTTAATCCTCTTGAACCTGTCCGATTTTATCTTGAGATCGGCCACACGTATCCCGTCTTCGTAGCTCATGAGTAAAGCCAGGTTCTTCGCGTAGTGCTCCGTGAGCTTCGACCCTCCGCCTTTCGACCTAACATCTATTTCATGAACGGCCCTTACCTCTTCCATGTATTCGTCCGCGTATCCGGCGTCCTGGTATTCGAGCAGCCTGAATACCGACTCCGCCAGTATCTCTCTCAGGTTCGCGGGGAATTCGGACTCGATCCTCGAGACCTTTCCGAGGTATTCCTCCCTGTCGTAATCCTCGAGCCTGTCGGCCCTCTCCCGGATGAAGCTGTCCCAAACCAAGGCAGGTTTTTTATGCTCCGGGCTTTTCCGGGAGGACACATGCCCGTATCCGACTTCGAACGCTCTTAAGCTCGCCTTTACCGAAACCCCCACCTTCTCGATCGATTCAACGAACGATTCCTTCCTGAGCGGCAGCACGCCCGAAGCGGAAACCGCGCCCAAGAGGATCGCGTTGACCGCGAGCTCGTCCATGCCGTTTTTCCTGGATAGCTCGAGGGCGTCGAGCTCTATGAATCTCGACGAAAACGAGGAGGCTATCTTTCTCAGGTTCTCGTCCGCATATATACCGCTTCCGACGGGCATTTTCTCGAGAGTCGAGAATACCCTGTGCGTGCTCGTAACTATGGTCGTTTTATCCGACCCGTAGCCCAATTGAAGCGCCCTGCCGAGCTCGAGGAATTCCTGCGAGATAATAACGTCCACCTCGCCGGGGACCGGAAATTGCGCGAAGATAACCTGCCTGTTCCCGGAGGCCGACCTGGGGTGCGCCTCCATGTAGTAAACCGTAGACCCTCCCCTCTGAGAGAGGCCGGGGAGGCTTATACCCTGCACGTCATAATCCTCGAGGAAGAATGCCTGAACCAGCCATTCCGTGAGTACCCCGCCGCCCTGTCCGCCGACAGCAGGGATGAATATTTTTATTAAATCGCTCTTATTCTGCATCACGAATCAGAAAAGCTCTATCAGAGAAATACTACAACAATTTTTACGACTTCCACAAACCTAAAATCCGCTTAAACAAATTCTATTCCATTAAAAAAAGAACGGAGAAACTATAATTAATGTTCGGCGAGAGAAACGAAAGGATTATAGTCATAGCCAGCTTGCCTTTGGGACTCCGGTATCAGATGCTTTGACGGGGGCTGTCTATCTAACCCGACCAGCCGTTCCGTGAAACAAGGTGAAGCAGCGAACGGTTTATTTTAGCCCCGATCCGGTCGAAGAACGACGGGTTGTCTATTATTTCCACTCTGTAGAAGGAGGGGCAGAGAACGGCCGCGTGCGCTATTTCTCCGCAGAGTCCGCAGCCTACGCACGAGTGCTCTATATGCGCTACCGGGTCTTCCCTGAGTATCGTGGGGCTCGGCTTGAGCGTGAGCGAAGGGCACCCGTTGAACCTCATGCACGAGTGGTCGCCGGTGCAGACATCGGGATCGACGCCTAACTTCTTCTGCACAATGCGCCTGCCGTCTTTTATATTCGTTTTCAGAACTATTTTTTCCCTTCTGGTCTTCTCCAGCTGGCACTCGCCCCTGGATATGATAACCCTGAGTCCCTCGTCCTCTTCATAAGCCTCGCTCAGCACCTCTATAGATTCCCTGAGGTCGTACGGGTTCACCGTCTTGATCCACCTTACGCCTGCTCCTCTCAGCGCTTTTTCTATGTCCATACCGACCCCTTCCTGCCTCATGTTCTTGCCCGACGCGGGGTTCTCGTGGTGCCCGGTCATGGAGGTCCAGAAATTCTCGAGAATGATTAGTATGGCGTTCTGGTTGTTATACACGGCGTTCGCGATGCTCGTCGTGAGGCCGCTATGCCAGAACGTGCCGTCTCCCATGAACGATATGACCCTCTTGTTCGCCATTCTCGAGAGCGCGCCCGCGGACGCGAGACCTATGCCCATGCCCGTGATCGAGTTACTGAGGTCGAACGGCGGGAGACCGCTCATCGAATAACACCCTATGTCGGACGCGTAGTACGATCTGCCGAAGTCCTCTTCGAGTATTTTTATCGCGGTGAAAATCGGCCTTTCAGGACAACCCGTACAGAAAACAGGGTTCCTTTTCGTGACTGGCTGCTTTAAAAAGTTCGCGGCCCTGTCCTTGTGTTTCTCCGTGAATTCGCTCCTCTCTTTTATCCTCTCTATCTCGTAATCAGAGAGCGTATTCTTGAGCAGGAACTGCCCGACACCCTTTGCGATATGGTCGGGCGTATATTCCCCGGCCTGAGGGAGAATATCCTTTCCGAATATATCGAGGCCGAGCTTCGCCCGCTGTGCGATAGCCCTTATCTGTTCTTCCATGAGATTGGGCATGCCTTCTTCGACTATGAGCACGGCTTTCTTGTCCCGGAGGAAGAGTATTATTTCCTCGGGCACGAGCGGGTTAGTAACGTTCAGGTTGAGTATCGGTATCCTGCACTCGCCGTAAAGGCTCGCCTCTCCCAGGTTAAAGAGGCACCTCATCAGGGAGTTGTATATCATTCCGTGAGTGATAATCCCCATACTGCTATCGGTGCCTTCGAAGAACTCGTTCAGCTTCCTCTCGAGTATGAACCTTTTCGCGGCCGGTATCCTCTCGTGGTATTTCTTCTTTTCATGGTCGAACGTAAAAGGAGGGAGAGGGATTTTTTCGAGATCGGTAATGAGGTCGTCTAGCCGATTGATCGTGCTGATCTTCGGGTCCTTATTGTCCCGGCATGTCATATTGCTCATTATGTGGGCTACCCTTGTAGACAAAAGATACATGACGGGCATGTTCGAGTATTCCGAAAGCTCGAAACCGGCCTCCACCATCTTGGCCACTTGTCCGAGGTCACCCCTCGGATCGATCACTGCCATCGTTGACTTAAGTCCGAACGGCAGCGCCCTTTCGGCCACGCACGTGCTGTCACAGCCATAATCTTCCCCGACAATTATCATAGCCCCGCCCGTGACACCGGACGATGATATGTGTGAAAGGGCGTCCGAAGCGACGTTCGTGCCCACTATCTTCCAGTTCACGGAGCCTCTTATCGGATAGCTGATCGACGCTGACAGCAGCGACGCGGCGGACGCCTCGTTGCCGGAGCAATCGAAGTATATTCCCTTTTTTTTGAGCACCGGTTCGTAAGCGTCGGAGATGACATCGATGAGCCTGGCCGTCGGAGAGCCCGGATAACCCCCGAGGTAACTCACCCCCGACTGGAGGAATGCCTTGAGTATAGCAAGCGGCGTATCTCCGTAAAGAGTTTCCCCTTCGCCGTAATTCAACTGTTCGAGTAGTTCTTTCGAGTAACCCATGACAACTCCCGCTCCGAAGCCCGTACTCGACCCCGGCGTCTATAATCTACCAGATAAGGGGCGGATATACCAGAATTGCCACACCCCCGGCGGGAACGCTTATCTTCATAACCCGGGAATCTCCAAACTGTCCCTTATCATGAAGAAATAATCTCTGAGCGCTTCCTCCTGCTCCAAGGTGATTACGTGAAATGGCCTTTTCATTTTTACGACGCCGAGGGCCGTACCGGGGTCTATCCTCATATGATGCATAAGAAAGCAGGCGAGCATTAAATTAGTCCTCCCCATCCCTGCATAACAATGAACTGCCACACGCCTGCTTTCGGCGAGCCGGTCATTGACGAATTCAACGAATTCTATGAAGTCCTCAAGCCCCGGGGCCTTGAAGTCGTGGACGGGTATGTGCTTCACTATAAAGCCTTCGTATTCCCTGGCATACTCTTGCTCCTCGAGGTTCACTATTACGCTGATCCCCTCCCCTCTCAGGAAATTGAGGTCGTCCTCAAAGCTGCTGAACTGCCCCGGCCTTTCCATACCCGCAATCACACCCTCGACTACCCATGAGAACCTTTCAGGCACTGTCACGATCTCCTTTTCTTAAGCTCGGCAACGTATATATCGGCCCGCCTGGTCGGCTCGGGTATCCTATATCCTCTCGAGCACAGAAGGGCAATCTCCCTAGCCGACTCCGGATCGAGCCTGTGGCCCGGAGAAACGAAGACTGGCTTCGTATTATCCCTCGTCCTCAGGACCGAGCCAATCACGTCCCCTTCCTTCGACATCAAAGGGCTCCAGCAACCCCTTTTCTCCCCCGGCTCGTCGTAATTGCCGTAAAGCCTCTTTTTTGCGATCCCCATAGCGGGAATATCCAGTAATACGCCCACGTGGCATGCGATACCGAATCCCCTCGGGTGGGCTATCCCCTGGCCGTCAATAATAAGGAGGTCAGGCCTCTGTCTCAGTTTTTTGAACGTCTCTATAATAGCCGGCCCTTCTCTGAAGGCGAGCAAGCCTGGTATGTAGGGGAATCTTTCATCGCTCACGGTATGAACCCGCTCGATCTCGGTGAGGTCGGGGTACGAAAACAATATAATCCCGCATATGAGTTTATTTTCGCTCGTGAGAATCGAAAGATCGGCCCCTGCAACCGTCTTCAGTTCTCCGAACTGCCTTTCTTTTATAACTATTTTGCTTAATTCTCTCTGGACGTCGAAGGCGCGGGCGGCCGAGTGCGGACCTCCCCCGTAAAGGTCTTCGAGCAGGTCTGTATCAATGATACCCATAGATATCCCCTATCACCCTCTTGAACCTGGGGGCGTAAATTAGCTCGAAGGCGAGCTCTTTCCCGGGAAAGAGCCTGAGCGCAAAACTCCTGACTTTTTCAAAATGTTCCAGAGCCTCCTCCCTCGTCAAATTTGTCTGATACATGAGGGATATGGTGAGGTCAACCATCAGGCGGAGGAGCCTCAATTTCCTGTTTTCTTCGGCTATTTCTTCGGGTCCGGGAATCTGCTTTTCCATGGTAACCACCGCCTGAGGATAATCAATTGACTATAGGAAGTATACATGAAGCGTTTTGAGGGATTAACTTATTTTCGATGCTTCCGAAGCGCGTGTATTTGTCCGTGACAATAAAATTCGGTAGAATCAAACGGCATCATCTAAAACCTTCAGGATATATGAAATGAAGCTCAGAATGGCATTCGTCATGGACCCGGTGGGGGCCATAAATGTAGAGAAGGATACGACATACGTCCTCATGCTCGAAGCCCAGGCGAGGGGGCACGAGGTCTTTTACCTGGAGCTTAAAGACCTCTTCGTAAAAAACGCGAAGGCGTACGGCAGCGCCGCCCGGATAAGCCTTAAAAGGGGCGCCGACTACTATAGGCTCGGGGGCAGCGAAACGGTCGAGATGGAGGCATTCGATGCGGTGTGGATGAGGAAGGACCCGCCGTTCAACCAGGACTACATATACGCGACATATATACTGAGCCTCATAGACCCGCACAAAACGAAGGTGATAAACGACCCTAGGGGCATAAGGGAGTCGAACGAGAAGCTCTACACGCTTTATTTCCCGGAATGGATACCGAGCTCGGTCGTGACCAAGGATATTGCGAAGCTCAATAAATTCCTTACGGAGGCGGGGGGGGAGATCGTCGTCAAGCCGCTCGACGGCCACGGGGGCGAAGGGGTCTTCTACGTCCGGGAGGGGGACAGGAACTCGAACGTGATACTCGAGACCATAACCAATTTCGGAAAACAGTACGTGCTGGCTCAGAAATTCATTAAAGAAGTAAGCGAGGGCGACAAGAGGATAATACTCTTGAACGGAGAGCCCCTCGGAGCGGTGCTGAGGGTGCCGAAGCCCGGCGGGGAGTTCAGGTGTAATTTCCATTCGGGAGGGAGCCCGGCAAAATCGGAGCTTACCGGGAGGGATCTGAAAATTTGCAAAGCCCTCTCCCGGAGGCTCAGGAAAGACGGGCTATACTTCGTCGGCATAGACGTCATCGGGGGGTATATAACGGAGATAAATACGACGAGCCCCACGGGTGTGCAGGAGATAAACAGGCTCAACGGAGTGAAGCTCGAAACGGACGTAATCGATTTCGCAGAAGGGCTATGCTCGCATTGAGTCTTTGATTATTCCCAGACGCAGACCGATGCCGGGACAGAATTATCGGGAGAATCGAATGAAAATCACGAGAGACGACGTCATTAAGGTCGCAGAGCTGGCAAGGCTCGAATTCAAAGAGGAAGAGCTCGGTAGATTCACAGAGCAGCTCGGAAATATTCTTACATACATCGGAAAGCTGAACGAGCTCGACACGAAAGACGTCGAGCCGACATCCCACGTGCTCGACCTCGCAACGCCGCTCAGGGAAGACGCGGTAGAGGAGTGGCTCAGCGCCGGAGAAGCGCTCGAGAACGCGCCTGAGCAAGAAGACGGGTTCTTTGTCGTCCCGCAGGTAATTGAAGACTAAGGAGAGATTCGAATGGAACTCCCGTTTTTATCGATAGGGGAAGCCTCCGGGCTTATAAAGAAAAGGGAGATTTCCCCGAAGGAGCTCACGGAGTCGGTCCTCGATAGAATCTCGAAGCTCGACGGAAAGCTCAATTCCTATATCACAGTCATGGGCGAGAAGGCGATTGATGCGGCGAGGACTGCGGAAGAGGAAATTACCTCCGGCAAATACCGCGGCCCTCTTCACGGCATACCAATCGGACTTAAAGACATATTCGTCATGAAGGGCGTCCCGGCTACGTGCGGGTCGAAGATGCTCGAGAACTTCTTCCCCCCCTACGACGCGACGGTCACGAAAAAGATTCTCGAAGCGGGTGCGGTCATTGTCGGCAAGAATAATATGGACGAGTTCGCAATGGGCTCATCGACAGAGACTTCCTATTTCGGCCCGTCGAAGAACCCATGGGACATAGAGAGGGTCCCCGGCGGCTCGAGCGGCGGGTCAGCGGCGGCCACGGCCGCCTCGCTCTGCCTGGGGTCCGTAGGCACCGACACCGGGGGCTCCATAAGGCAGCCGGCCTCCTACTGCGGCGTCGTCGGAATGAAGCCTACGTACGGCCGTGTGAGCAGGTTCGGCATGATAGCGTTCGCGTCGTCGCTCGACCAGGCTGGCC
>Ga0187892_10008808_pt1 | contig 13596 bp, 23 predicted proteins | sample MA1701073metaG_FD_139345 | JGI IMG/M metagenome (GOLD analysis project Ga0187892, IMG submission 139345) | Bio-ooze microbial communities from a basaltic lava cave in the Kipuka Kanohina Cave System on the Island of Hawaii, USA - MA170107-3 metaG ...
CGACGTGCGGCGGCTCTACGTGATGGACGCACGCGTGGATGGCGGGCCGATGTACAAACGATGGCAGCCCAAGGACCGGGGGCGGGCTCATCCGATTCTGAAGCGAACGAGCCACATCCGCGTCACGGTCGCGGAAAGATAAGGGCCGCGGAAGGCGGCCGAGCAGAACCAACCATGGGTCAGAAAGTTAATCCCGTAGGTTTCCGCGTGGGCATCACTGAAGATTGGCGTTCGCGTTGGTTCGCGCCGAAGGCGGCCTATTCCGAATTCCTCATCGAAGACCAGAAGATCCGCAAATTCATCGACGACAAACTCAACAAGCAACCGCCCTACGCAGCCGTCGCCAAGGTGGAAATTGAGCGGACCCGCAATGAAGTCAAGGTGATGTTGTCCACGGCTCGGCCCGGTCTGGTCATTGGACCCAAAGGCGCGGAGGTCGAAAAACTCAAGGAATCCCTGGAAGAACTGGTCGACCGGAAGATCAACCTTAACATCATCGAAATCAAGAACCCCGACTTGAATGCCAAGCTCATCGCCGAGGCGATTTCCGAACAACTGAAAAAGCGGGCCGCCTTTCGACGAGTCATGAAAACGCGCGTAGAGGCCGCCATCGCCGCCGGCGCCAAGGGTATCAAGGTTGCCTGTTCCGGCCGGCTGGGCGGAGCGGAGATGGCTCGGGCGGAGAAGCAGATTCGAGGCTCGATTCCGCTGCACACCCTGCAGGCCCACGTGGAGTACGGCACCGCGACGTGCCGGACGACGTATGGTGCCATCGGCATCAAGGTCTGGCTCTACCGAGGCCGTTACGGGGAGGAGGCCGAGGCGGTGGAAACCCCCGGCACGCGAGTACGGGAACGACGGGGAAAACGCGGCTAACCGGCGAGGTCGATTGTCATGGCGATGATGCCCAAGAGAGTCAAGTGGCGGAAAAGCCAGCGCGGCAAGGTTCGCGGGCGGGCCTCCAAAGGCAACACGGTTGCCTTCGGTGAATTCGGCCTCCAAGTGCTCAAGGCCGGTTGGATCACCGCCCAGCAGATTGAGGCGGGCCGCGTCGCGGCGACTCACTTTCTGCATCGTGAGGGCAGGGTGTTCTTACGCGTGTTTCCCCACAAACCCGTCTCCGCCAAACCGCTGGAGACGCGCATGGGGAAAGGCAAGGGCGACCCGGCTTTTTGGGTAGCTTGCGTGAAAGAGGGCACGGTGCTCTTTGAAATCGGCGGCGTCGATGAGGATTCGGCGCGGACGGCCCTCTTGCGAGTGGCACACAAGATGCCGTATCCGTGCCGGTTCATTCGCCGGCGGCACGGGCTGTAATGGTTTGGATGATCGCACGATGAAGATCGCGGAAGTGCGGGAAATGAACATGGCCGACCTGAATCTGCAACTCGAGCAGTTGCGCCGGCATTTGTTCGATCTGCGGGCCCAAGCCGTGACCGAAAAACTGGAGAATCCGCACCAGTTGGTCGCGACGCGCAAGGATATCGCGCGCCTCCTGACCGTCTTGCAAGAACGAGGCGACAAGCGTGCGGACTAAAGGGAACGAAGAAGTGACGGACATCCAAGTACCGATGATGCGGGTCCCCCTCCGGCGAACGAAGCGCGACCGGCGCGTCGGCACCGTGATTGCCGACAAAACGCCCAAGACCATTCGTGTCCGCTGCGATTTCATGGTCCGCGCTCCCAAATATGAGAAGTACGTGCGCCGTTCGACGGTGTTGCACGTTCATGACGAAAAGGACGAAGCCACGGAGGGCGACGTGGTGGAGGTGGCGGCGTGCCGGCGGATATCCAAACTCAAATGCTGGCGGCTGACGCGGGTTGTCCGCAAAGCCTGATGGCATTAACCGGAGGTAGTTCCAAAGATGGTGCAACTACGAAGCATGGTGGATGTGTGCGACAATACGGGCGCGAAGCAAGCCATGGTGTTCACCGTCTACAAAGGCAGCACGGCCGGCACCGGCAAGCGAAAACTGCACTGGGCGGGCGTAGGGGACATCGTCATGGTCACGATCAAGAAATCGCTGCCCAACAGCGAGTTTTCCGGCGGGGCCGATCGAAAGGACCGTTCCAAACGGCGAAAGGCCCGGGCCGTTGTCGTCCGAGTCAAGGCCCCCACGCGCCGGCCGGACGGCAGCTACGTCCGTTTCGACAGCAACGCCGTCGTACTCTTGGATGAAAAGAACGAACCCCGCGGCACGCGGATTTTCGGCCCCGTGGCCCGTGAACTTCGCGACCGGAATTTCATGAAGATCATATCCCTGGCCGAGGAGGTAGTTTAATCATCATGCCCGCGCATGTGCGCAAGAACGACGTTGTGACGGTGATCAGCGGCGACCATCGAGGCGCCAAGGGCAAGGTCCTGCGCGTGGACCCCGATCGCCATTTGGTGGTCGTGGAAGGTATCAACATGGTCTTCCGGCATGTTCGGCCCACGCGGCGCAACCCCCAAGGCGGCCGCGTGCAAAAGGAGGCGCCCATTCATCTTTCCAACGTGCTGCCTTTTGATTCCGCGTCCGGCAAGGGCGCCCGAGTTCGGTTTGAGGTCGTTCGCGATGAGCGCGGTGAGGTCAGCGGGAAGCGGCGGTTGACGGTGTCCGGCACGACGCTTCACACGCTATCACGAGCGGAGCGGCAACAGGGTTAGGGCGGCAGCGCGAAGTTTCAATCGGAGTTGGTCAAAAGTGACACGGTTGTTGGAAGCGTATAAGAAACAGATCCGCACGGACCTCGCCGCCGAGTTGGGCATCGAAAACCCCATGGCCCTGCCCAAGCTGGCCAAGGTCGTGGTTTCCATGGGCACCGGTTCGCCCCAGCAGGACAAGACCCGGCTGGAGGCGGCGATGGCGGATTTGACCAAGCTCACCGGCCAAAAGCCGCAGCTTCGCCGCGCACGGACGAGCGTCTCCAACTTCAAACTGCGTGCGGGCATGGAAGTGGGCTGCCGGGTTACCCTGCGGGGAAAGCGCATGTATGAGTTCGTGGACCGCCTGGTGAATACGGCCATTCCACGGCTCCGCGATTTCCGAGGTTTGAATCCGCGGAGCTTCGATGGCCGCGGCAGCTATTCGATGGGCGTATCCGACCAGTCCATTTTTCCCGAAATCGACGTGACCAAGGTGACTCACCCTCAAGGCATGAACATCACCTTCGTGACCACGGCGCGCGATGATACGCATGCACGAGTGTTGTTGACCAAACTGGGGTTGCCGTTTCGCAAGACGGCGGAATAGGAGTGTCGGCGTAAATGGCCACCAAAGCCTGGGTCCATAAGGCCAAGCAAAAGCCCAAATACGCGTGCCGCGTCGTGCGCCGTTGTGAGATTTGCGGCCGTCAGCGTGCCGTGTATCGGAAGTTCAAACTGTGTCGTATCTGCTTCCGTAAGTTGGCCCATGACGGGTTGATCCCGGGTGTTCGAAAGGCCAGTTGGTAGTTCCGGCGGCGGGGGATTGTTTGATCGAGAGTTTTTAGCGTGTGGTCTGATCCAGTTGCTGATTTGCTGACGAGGATTCGAAACGCCGTGGGCGTTCGAAAGAAGGAAACGCGCGTTCCGGCGTCGCGCATGAAGATCGCCGTCGCCCGTGTCCTTCGTGATGAAGGGTACATTGCCGGGTACGACGTCATCGAAGACGGCAAGCAGAGCATGCTGCGAATTCAATTGAAATACGGGGTCCGCGGGGAAGACGTGATTCATTCGATTCGTCGAGAATCCACCGGCGGTCGGCGAGTTTATCGAAAGGTCAGCGATCTGCCCAAGGTCCTGGATGGATTGGGTATCTGTGTGGTTTCGACGAGCCGTGGGGTCATCAGCGACCGGGCTTGCCGCGAACTTAACGTCGGCGGCGAATTGGTCTGCACGGTCTATTAGGACCCGCGGGTTAAGGGTGGCAAGATGTCGCGAATCGGCAAGAAACCAGTAAACCTTCCTAGTGGGGTCAAAGTCCAGTTGGCCGGCCAGCAGGTTTCCGTGACCGGTCCCAAGGGATCAAGCAAGTGGACCCATCCGGCCTCGGCGGAGGTCGTCGTGGACCAGGCGGCCAATCAAATCCGGGTCAGCACCCGTGAGCAGTCGAAACAGGCTCTGGCGAATTTTGGATTGACCCGCGCCTTGATTGCCAACATGGTTCATGGCGTCTCGGTAGGATTCGAGCAGCGGTTGAAGATCTATGGGACCGGCTACAATTGTAAGTTGCAGGGGCGGGCCCTCCACGTGAACGTCGGATACTCCGGACAACGGCGGGGCATCGGTTCCCAGTTTGAAATCCCCGTACCGGAGGGGCTGGATGTGGTTGTGGAGGTTCCCGCCGCCCGTGGCGACAACGAGCCGGCGCAGTTGTTGGTCAAGGGCGTGGACAAGCAAAAAGTCGGGCAATTCGCGGCTGAGATACGCGCCCTGCGCAAGACGGAACCCTACAAAGGTAAGGGGATTCGCTACGCGGACGAGTATGTCCGTCGCAAGCAAGGCAAGGCTCTGACCGGAAGCGCGACGTAAGGGCGATGGTTGTGGACCCTGGAGCCGTTTGAGCGATGAAACCCAATGAACTGAGAATCATGCGTCGCGATCGTCGAAAGCGCGGCATCCGGCGTCGCGTCGAGGGCACGGGCGATCGACCCAGGCTGACGGTGTACCGGAGCCGTCAGCATATTTATGCCCAGATCATCGACGACGAGCGTGGTCTCACACTTTGCGAGGCCAGCACGGTGAGCCGTGATTTACGCTCCTCGATTCCCTACGGAGGGAACATTGCGGCGGCAAAAAAGGTAGGCACGACGCTGGCGGAACGAGCGCGGGCGAAGAACATCGAGAATGTCTGTTTTGACCGCAACGGTTACCGGTATCACGGGCGACTGAAGGGCCTGGCCGAGGCCGCGCGAGAGGCCGGGCTGAAATTTTGAGCGTTAAACAATGACTACAAAGCCCAGAGCTTTCGAATCCGCCCCGCAAGAGGGCGGCGAACAAGGACTCGATGAGAACGTCGTCCGCATTTATCGCTGCGCCAAAGTCGTCAAGGGCGGGCGCCGATTCAGCTTCTCCGCCCTGGTCGTGGTTGGAGATCGGAAAGGCAACGTAGGCGTCGGGTACGGTAAGTCTGTGGAAGTGCCCTCCGCAGTGGAGAAAGCCAAGAAGATAGCCGGACGAAACCTGTTTCCGGTGAAATTGGTTGGTGGCACGCTTCCTCATCGTATCCTCGGTCGGTTCGGGGCCAGCAAAGTGGTCATGGTGCCCGCCGGCGCGGGAACCGGGGTGATCGCCGGCCACGCCGTGCGGGCGGTACTGGAATTGGCCGGCGTTCGCGACGTACTGACCAAGAGTTACGGCTCGAACTGCCCCAAGAACCTGGTTCGCGCGACCGTGCGAGGCCTGAAATCGCTGGTCACCCGCGACGATGTGGAGCGTTTGCGGGGCGTCAGCCTGTCGTAAAGAGGCCTGTTGATGCAGATTGCGGAAATTACGAAGCTCGCTGGACGGAACAAGGACCGGCGCCGAGTAGGCAGGGGAACCGGTACCGGATTGGGCAAAACGTCCGGGCGCGGCCACAAGGGTGGCGGCTCGCGATCGGGCTGGCGGCAGCGCGCCTTACAGGAGGGCGGGCAAATGCCCGCGTTTCGGCGCATGCCCAAACGCGGGTTCAGCAATGCCAAGTTCGCGGTTCGCTATCAGGTGATCAACGTCGAATCGTTGGATGAGCGTTTCGAGGCGGGCGTCCATATCACTCCGCAGTCGCTCCGCGAGGTGGGCCTGCTGCGCAACTTGCGTTTGCCCGTCAAAATCCTCGGGGACGGCGAGGTGAAGAAGAAGTTCATCGTCGAAGCCGCGAAATTCAGCGCTTCAGCGAAAGAAAAGATCGTTGCGGCCGGGGGCGAGGTGAGGATCTCCGCATAGCGAGGTGGCGGGCGCTCGAAAGTGGCGCGAACGAACGGACGAATGTTTTCGACCTTTATCAACATCTTCAAGATTCCCGAATTGCGGAACAAAGTGCTGTTCACGCTGGCGATGTTGGCCATCTATCGCATCGGGTTTTACGTTCCCGTCCCGGGCGTGGATCAGCGGGCGATGGGCACGGGCTCGGCTCCGGGCGGCAGCGGCTTTGGCGATTTGGCGCGGCAGTTTCAAATTCTCACCGGCGGCAATTTGCAACGATCGACGATTTTCGGCCTCGGCATCATGCCGTACATTTCGGCCTCCATCATCTTTCAACTTCTGGCCACGTTTGTTCCCTCCCTGGAGAAACTCGCCCGCGAAGGCGAAACCGGCCGCAAGAAGATCAATGAATATACCCGCTATGCGACCGTAGGGTTGTGCATCATCCAAGGAATGATATGGCTGCGCTATCTGGCCGACAGCCAGTTTGTATTTCCGAACTATACCGGGCGGTTCTTGGGTCTGTCTTTTGGATATTTTGTTTTCAGTCTAATGATCCTCACCACGGGCACTATCTTTCTGATGTGGCTGGGTGAGCAGATCGACGAATACGGGATCGGCAACGGTATTTCGCTCATCATTATGGCCGGCATCGTCACGGACATCCCCGGTGCTGTGATTTATATCTGGCAGAACCTGAACTTGGGCCGGACGGCCAATCCAGACGCCATCGATATCCCCAAGGTCGTGATCCTCATCGTGATGTTCGTGGCCATCGTGGCTGGTGCCATTCTGATCACTCAAGGTCAACGCCGCATTCCCATCCAACAGGCCAAACAAACGCGCGGCCGCAGAGTTTACGGGGGCCAGCGGCAGTATCTGCCCTTGCGGGTCAATCACGGGGGTGTGATGCCCATTATTTTCGCCAGCTCGATGCTGATCTTCCCGGGTCTGCTGTTTAATGCTGCGGCCAACTCGATGATTTGGCCAAGGTCGTTTTGGTCGTTTCTGAGCGAATCCTTCGGGCAAAGTGAATACATCTATATTGTATCCTACGTCGTCGCCGTCTACTTTTTCGCCTACTTCTGGACGACGGTGCAGTTCCGTCCCAAGGAAATGGCCAACAGTCTCCGTGATTACGGAAGTTTTATTCCCGGCCTGCGGCCGGGCAAACGCACGGCGGATTACCTGGAGCGCGTCATGGGCCGAATCACGTATGTGGGGGCGGCTTTTTTGGCCTTGATTGCGCTGATTCCGACATTGGTGACCGATTGGCTGCGAGTCCCTTTCACGGTGTCCACTCTGCTGGGTGGCACCGGCTTACTGATTGTCGTCAGCGTGGCTCTCGATTTGGTGCAACGAATCGAGGCGAATTTGATTATGCGGAATTACGAGGGCTTTCTGGGAAGTGAGGGGCCCATTAAGGGGTCGCGCACCTGATATACGGAAAGTTATCTTGTGTGACGCGCCGCCGTGGGATCATCCTCAAGAGTGCTCGTGAGATCGAGTTGATACGTAACGCGGGGCGCTTGGTGCACCGGGTGCTGACCCGAATGCACGAATTGGCCCGGCCAGGCGTGACCACCGCGGAGTTGAACGCGGTCGCGGAGAAGCTGATTGTCGAGGCGGGCGGAACCCCCCTGTTTAAAGGGGTTGTGAACCCCCAGGCCAGGTTCCCCTTCCCGGCAGCGCTGTGCATCAGCGTCAACGAGCAGTTGGTGCATGGCATTCCTAACGGCCGGGCGCTTCGGCCGGGCGATATCGTCAGCGTGGACTGCGGCGTTCGGCTCGGGGGTTATTGTGGAGACGCGGCGACGACCATCCCCTTGGAGCCGATCTCGCGGGACGCTCAACGGCTGCTCGACGTTACGCGGCGGGCCTTGGATCTGGCGATTGGAGAAATCCGTCCCGGCCGGATGTGGAGCGAGGTTGCTTCTCGCATCCAATCCTTCGTGGAGCGCCAGGGAATGTCGGTCGTTCGGGACTTTGTGGGGCACGGCATAGGGCGCGATATGCACGAGGAACCGAAGGTCCCGAATTACTGGGACCGCAAGCAGAAGAATCTCGATTTCGAGTTGCTCCCCAACATGGTGTTGGCGGTTGAGCCCATGGTGAATCTGGGCGGACCAGGGGTCGAATTCGGCAGCGACGATCGTTGGGTCGTCGTGACCCGCGACCGTAAGTTCGCCGCCCACTTTGAGCACACCGTGGCGGTGACCACGGCCGGATGTGACATTCTGACGGACGGTAAAGTAGCAAGGTAGCTCACCCGAGTGCGGAGGAAATAAGCGATGAAAGTTCGGTCGAGTGTGCGTAGAATGTGTGAAAACTGCAAAATCATCAAGCGAAAGGGCGTGGTCAGGGTGATTTGCACGAATCCGCGCCATAAACAGCGGCAAGGCTAGGGAGACGTTTCGGCATGCCACGAATCGCAGGAGTGGACATCCCCCCCAACAAACGAGTCGAATTCTCGTTGCGGTACATTTTCGGCATCGGCCCGCAGAACGCGCTGGCGATATTGAAAGAGGCGCAAATCGAGTGCGGCATTCGGGCGAAGGACCTCACCGAAGAGCAAGTGGCCAAAATCGCAGCGGTGATCGATCGCAATCATACGGTGGAAGGCCAGTTGCGCCGGGCGATTCAATCGAACATCGCCCGGCTTCGGGATATCAAGTGCTACCGGGGCAGCCGTCACCGCTCGCACTTGCCGGTGCGAGGCCAGCGAACACGCACCAATGCTCGGACTCGAAAAGGACCTCGAAAGACGGTCGCGGGCAAGAAGGGTGTGAAGGAGCTGACACGTGGCTAAGCGAACGGGCAAGAAAAAAGTGCGGCGCACCGTTGCCCGCGGGATTGCCCACATCAAGGCGTCCTTCAATAATACGTTGATAACCATTACGGACATGAACGGTGAAGTGCTCTGCCGAGCGTCCGCCGGGACCGTGGGATTCAAGGGCACGCGCAAGAGCACGCCCTTTGCAGCTCAGCGTGCCGTCGAGCAGGCGGCCCAGGCGGCCAAACGGCTGGGTATGCATGAGGTCGAGGTTCGAGTCAAGGGACCGGGTACGGGGCGCGATTCCGCCATTACCGCGCTGCAGGCCTGCGGGCTCCGGATTCAGTCCATTGAGGACGTGACGCCCATCCCGCACAACGGGTGCCGGCCAGCGAAACGGCGTCGAGTGTGAGACTGAGCTAGCATTCTATGTCAAGATACATCGGACCAGTTTGTCGTTTGTGCCGCCGGGAAGGCATCAAGTTGATGCTCAAAGGGGCTCGATGCGAAAGTGCCAAGTGCGCCATGGAGCGGCAATGGCGCAACAGCCCTCCGGGAATGCACGCCTGGCGCCGGCGCAAAACAGGCGATTACGCCATTCGTCTTCGGGAAAAGCAGAAGGTGAAGCGCTACTATGGAGTCCTCGAACGCCAGTTCATGCTCTATTTCCGCATGGCCGAGCGCGGCAAGGGAAATACGGGGGAAGCCCTGCTTAGCTTATTGGAGCGGCGTTTGGATAATGTAGTTTGGAAGCTGGGTTTTGCGGCTTCTCACAAGGCGGCGCGATTGGCCGTCGGCCACGGCCATATCTATGTGAATGGGCGTCGCGTCAACCGCCCCAGTTACTTGGTCAAGAAGGGCGACCGCGTCACGGTGAAGCCCTCGGAGCGTTCACAGAAGTTTGTCCGCGGGATTCTCGGCGAGGGCGCGCCTCCTCTTCAGGCTTGGCTGCAGTTGGACCTCCAACGGCTGGAAGGGGAGATTATGGCCCTGCCCACGCGCGAAGACGTGCAGATTCCCGTGGAAGAGCAGTTGATTATCGAAATGTGCAGTCGGTAGCCCCGTCTTCCGTTGGTCCCGCCTTTTGCGTCCGAATGCGGGCCGACGGCAACAACGGGTGTGATTCCTGGAGGTACGAATGCGAATCAGGTGGCGTGGACTCGAGCTGCCCAGCCGGGTTGTCCGTGACGGCGAGGTCAGCACCGACTATTACGGCCGGTTCATCGTGGAGCCGTTCGAACGCGGCTTCGGCACCACGATCGGGAATTCCCTGCGCCGCGTGCTGCTTTCCAGCCTGGAGGGGGCGGCCGTGACCACCGTGAAAATTGCGGGTGTCGCCCATGAGTTTATGAGCATCGACGGGGTGTTGGAGGACGTCACCGATATCCTCCTCAACATCAAAGGCATCGTCTTGACCATGGAAGACGAAGGCCCCCTTACCATGTCCGTTCATCGTGAAAAGCCAGGAGAGGTACAGGCCGGCGAGATCGTTTGCGACCCTTCCGTGCGGATCATCAATCCCGATCACAAAATCGCCACCTTGACGGCGAACACCGTTTTTCATGCCGAGATGACGGTTCGCACCGGACGGGGATACGCCACGGCCAACGACAACCGGACGCCAGATCTGGATTTGGGGACCATCCCGATCGACTCCGTCTTTTCTCCCGTGATCCGCGTGCGCTACCGGACGGAAGACATGCGCGTCGGGCAGCGAACCAACTACGATCGGCTGATCCTGGAAGTCTGGACCGATGGTTCCGTGCTGCCGGAAGACGCCTTGGTCGAGGCCGGCTTGATCCTGCGGAAGCACCTGAATCCCTTTGTGATGTATCACGAACTCAATGAACGGACCGTGGCCCGCGTGAGACCCGCCGTCGAAATATCCCTGCCTCCCCTATCGGCCATCGAGGACCTTCTGAGCAAGCCCATTTCCGCCCTCAACTTGTCGGTTCGGGCCAACAACTGTCTGGAGGCCGCCAAGATCACCACGCTTCGCGATCTGGTCGTACACTCACCGGCCGAGCTGCAGAATCTTCGCAGCTTTGGCAAGATGTCGTTGCACGAGGTCGAACGCAAGCTGGCCGACGCCGGCCTCTCTTTGGGCATGCGGCTCGAGGGCGGTACCCCTGCGACCGGCGATGCCGGTTCGGGCGGCGGTCGCGAGTTAGGCGCAACGGTTGGAGCCGGCCACGCACAAGGCTCCGCCACGGCGCCTTCGGCGATGGAAGTGTTCACGATGCCGGACTAGAAGAGCGCGCGGGACTTAGGAGATGGAATCTAAGACATCGAGGTGAGATATGCGGCACCGAATGCACTTTCGAAAACTGAATCGAACGTCCGAGCACCGTTGGGCGCTGCGGCGAAACATGGCCCAGAGCTTCTTCGAGCATGGAAAACTGGTGACCACGCTCCCCAAGGCCAAGAACATCCAACCCTTCATTGAACACTTGATTTCGCTGGCCGTACGGAGTCGGACGTGCGCGACCAAGGATGATGCCGCCGGTTCGCTCGGGGCTCGCCGCCTGATCGAAAAATTGATGGGCAATCGTTTTTTCATCCCCGCCAATCATCGCGCGGCCTACGATCAAATGTCCGATGCAGCCCGAGCCAAAACCCTGCGGATGGTCAGCGGCCGTCGCTACCGGACCGGAGAACCGCGCGGCCGGCTGGACTTTACGGGGGAGTCCATCGTGCACCGGCTCATTCACTCGGTCGCGAAAGGATTTGAGGACCGCCCCGGCGGGTACACTCGACTGATTCGCCTCAGCGACACGCGCCTAGGCGATTCCGCCCCACTGGCGATGATCCGCCTTCTCGGCGAAGAGGCCGCCCCCATGTCGTTGACCAAGCCCAAAAAGTCGGCCCGGCAGCGCCGGACGGACAGCCGGTATGCACTGGCCGTCAAAATGACCAAGAGTTGGGCGGCGAAGTCGCGTTCCACCGTCCCGGGAGAAAAGCCCGTTTCCACCGCCCAGCAGCCCGAAGATTCCGAGGGCTGATGCCAAAACAAGATTTCGCGATGTCGCGCGATGCGAATTGCATTTTCTGCAAGATCGTGGCCAAGGAAATCTCGGCCGCGGTTATCCATGAGGATTCAGCGGTCGTTTCGTTTCTCGACATCGGTCCCTTGGCCGAAGGTCATCTTCTGGTCATTCCGCGAGATCATTACGGCCGCTTGACCGATGTGTCGCCGGACGTGTGCGCTCGGATTGGTTCGGTCCTGCCGGTTCTGGGCCGTGCGTTGTTGACCGTGACGGGGGCATCGGCCTTTAACGCGTTGTGCAATGAAGGTCAGGCCGCCGGGCAGCTTGTTTCGCACGTGCATTTCCATCTCATTCCTCGCCGCTCTGGTGACGCCCTGGGTTATCGTTGGAACGCCGGCACATACGCGGAGGGCCGCGCCGCCGAACTCGCCGCCGCCTACCAGCGAGCGCTGGCCCAGCATCATTGAAGATAGACAAGAACGCTTCTATCGCTCGCCCACGACTTGGACAATCACTTCCCGCTGTCGGGGCCGTGTGTCAAAATCGATCAACACGATCTGCTGCCAAGTGCCGAGCAGCATTCGCCGATCGACGAAAGGCACCGTCAGGCTCGGCCCCAGCAGCGATGCACGAACGTGGGCGTGCCCGTTGTCGTCATGCCACGTTTGTTCATGCTGGTAAGGTGCGTTTTCGGGGGCCAGACCCTCAAACGCCGCCTTCAAATCGTGGTTGACCAGTCCGGGCTCGAATTCGGTCGTGGTAATGCCCGCGGTTGAGCCGACCACAAAAACGGTTACAAGCCCAGACGCCACCTTTCCCGACCAAAGGCACGCAGCCACTTGATCCGTAAGGTTCAGCACCTCCGTATCGCCGCGCGTGCCAACTCGCAACCGATGCGTCTCCACGGCCATTCCCCCACTCTACCGCGGCTTGACCGCCGTTTGAACCCGCTCTCATGGGAATACGAATCGTCAGGCGACGGCGTGCCGTAGCGCCGCAGGGGGCTGGCGGCACGCTATCCCAACCTTCGTGCGAAGGTTGGGCTATCACGCCGAAGCTCCGCTGTACTTGTGAATTCCGTAGCGAAAGAACATGGCTGAGCCGATCAGGGCGACCGCGGCAAAGAGGATTGCAGCGGCTACGTTTCCAAGATCGGTTTTTCCGAGCAGAGCACGCGCCGGAAAGGTCGTCAGGAACGCCAGCGGAACCAGATAGGTCAGACCCCACCGGACCCACGGGCGATAGATGTCCACTGGGTATCGGCCGGCCTCGAACAAGTTCCAGAAGACCATCTCGATATTCGAAAGCCGCGTGAACCAAAAGGCGCTGGTGGCCAATACCAGCCAGAGCGAGTAGATGATAGCCACACCCGCGGCCAGCATGATGGTGAAGGCCAGTATCTCAGCAGGCGGCAGTGACACAGCAAGGTGCCGGGAGGCGTATACGATCAGCCCAATGCCCAGGACGATATCCGCCAGTCGCGACGCGACCAGGCGACGAACACTGGCGTAGAACTGGGCGTTGATCGGCTTGAGCAGAGCGAAGTCGAGCGTGCCCTCGCGAATGTCGCTCATGATCGCCCGCATATTCGGGGCGATGAAAAGCGCGATGACGCCGATCATGATGCGGAAAACGCCCAGGAGGGCGAGGATTTCGTAAGCATTCCACCCGCCCAGTGATTTGGTATTGGAGAAGATGGCCCAGATCGCCACCAACTCGCCGCAGAGTTGCACGACGGCCATGACCATGTGAGCGACAAAGTCGATACGATAGGCCACATCGTCCTGGACAGAGACCCGCGCGAAAACCCAAAGGAGTTTCAAATGACGCATGGTATATTCCCAGTGCCTTACACTAAATCACCGTGCGCGATTCGTAGCCGCGTTTTCATAGGTTTCACGCGGCAACCCTCCGGAGGTTCGTGGTGTGACCGCGGTTGCGCAGCCGGATGAATCGCCAAACATCGTTCATCAGCA
>Ga0187892_10008809_pt1 | contig 13595 bp, 11 predicted proteins | sample MA1701073metaG_FD_139345 | JGI IMG/M metagenome (GOLD analysis project Ga0187892, IMG submission 139345) | Bio-ooze microbial communities from a basaltic lava cave in the Kipuka Kanohina Cave System on the Island of Hawaii, USA - MA170107-3 metaG ...
AAGTTGCTCAAACCGAACAACGTCTGCTTCAAAAACTGGCCCGCAAGTACAATCTGGTTCTCCAGCCCGCGGCCGCCTGACGGTGTACGGTTCATGGAGAGAGAGAGAGAGAGAGAGAGAGAGAGAGAGGTGTATCGGCTGAAGTCAGACGACGGAATGTGGCGTCGAGGTTCGGCGGCTCGCTGAGGAACGCCACGCGCGGGTCGCTGACGAACCGTTCGTAGGTCTGCCACGCCTGCGCCTGAGTCTGGACGTTCTCGCCCATGATCTTGGAGTTGGTCAGGTGACGAAGCAGGGCCATCTGTGTGACACGGCAGAAGGCGAGAGTCGTTTCGGACTGTGTGTTGAACCACCCTGCCGCCCGTGTATGATGGGTGTGACCATCCACCGCGACAGCCAACCAGATATTGGTATCCAGCAGTTTAGTCGCCCCAGAGGCTGGCATCCAATTCCTCAGGGGTTGGATTGATGACCGTCCCAGGCTTGCAGCGAATCAGCGGTGGCTCGACGCGCTTGCGAACTGGTTTCGGAGCAACCGCCGGAGTGCCGTTGGCGGGGCGAACATCCAGATCAAGCGGAGTGTTGACGGGGAGATCAACCGGTTCATCCGGTACGATCACCTTTCCATCGTAATGTGCCCGAACTGTCATGACGCGACACCGTACGTCGTCGCAGCCAAAACCTCAAGGCTAAAGGCTACGGCGGAGAGAGTCAGCCATTTCCAACTCTCTCCGCCGTTTTCTGTCGCCCTTTCACAGCCCGTTCATTCACTCGCCCGGCGCACTCTTGCTTGCAAGAGCGTGGAAACCGCCGCGCGAGCGCGCTAACTCAGGGCGACAGAAATGTTGTTTTGGCCCGAAGGCTTTCGGGGAAACTTTCGGTGCTCAACTGCGGGACTTTCATTCATCGCCTGCCGGTTATTCCTGCGACCAGCCTTTAGCGGATCGTCCAACCTGCATCGAGTCAGCGTCTCGTTGAAGACCGACAAACCCAGACTGCATCGCATGATGTCGCGATCCACACTTGCAGCGAAGAAAGCAGTACGACGTTTCCCCGGCGGGTTCGCCGCTCCGACGAACTGTCTGCCGAACTGCTCGAACGTTTCGAAGTCCCATCGCTTCGGCGGGGCGGGCAGGCCGTACTTCGCAAAGGTGGCTTTGTTGACCCAGAACATCGTCGTGTATGCGTTGCACGGGAATGCGTACTGGCGATCGTTGACCGCGATCTGGGAAACGATGGCGGGATAGGTGTGGCCGGGGTCGAATCCCAATTCCTTTGCCGGCTCTGTCACGTCGGCCAGCAAACCCACCGCGTGGAGTTGCCGCAACGCGCTTCCGCCGAACGAGTCGATCACATCGCCGCCGACGCCGGACACGCCTTGGATGATTTTCTTGGAGGTCGCGTTGTTCGCCGTGTCCAGCCGCAACTCCATCCGCGGGTAATTGTTTTTCTCCAGCCAGTGACGGAATCTCTCGACCTGCTCGGCGCGCGCCGGGTTCGCGTCAGTCACCCAATACAAAACGGGGGCTTGGCTTCGCACGTCGGGTTGCAGGAGATAGGTCACCCCGCTCGCCGCCATCAGCGCCACGAACGAGCCGAGGAAGAGGTATTTCATCCCTTGGCCGTTGAATTCATGCAGCCCAAGTCCCAACCCCTCTCTCTCTCTCTCCATGAACCTCGGGATCGTAGCGCAGGTTTCCAACCTGCTGTATCGCCGACTTCCAGTCGGCTCGGCGTGCGGCGAGCGGGGCGTTTGCGGATTGGAAATCCGCGATACAGCAGACTGGAACTCTGCGCTACAAGCGCGACTGCACGCGGTCAGGTTCAAGGGTGGCAAAGCACAAGAGGTGGCTTGTCGACGCCGGCGGACGAGTTACGCGGAACTCCCTCTCCCCTTGCGGGAGAGGGCAGGGTGAGGGGTGTTTGCGATTGCATGGTTGCATCAACGGGCATAATAAATCCGCCCCTCGCCGTTCCAGTGCGAGGGGTTCGCGAACGAACCTTCTTTCCCGCCCCAGGGCAGGCTGAAGATGGGGGATGTACCGTCGGCGTTGCCGAAGTCCACCTGGAAATTGAGGTGGATCTGGTCGTTCGGGACGGGACGATACGAGCCTAGCGCGCTCCACGGGATCTTGCCGGTGAGCGTCCAGCCGTTCCCCTTGTCCACCGTGAGCCGGTACTCGGCGTCGTCGATCCACGCGCGTTTGCGGAACGAGTACGGACGAAGCGGTTTGCCGACGAAGTCGCGGTTGAGCGGGAAGAAAATCTGAAGATCGTTCTCGGTGAACCTCGTCCGCGTGCGGTCGGACTTCGGGTCGGTGTTGATGAAAAGATTGAAACAATCTCCCTTCCACGCATCGATGATCTGGTCGGGATAAAAGGAGTTCATGGCCGGCGAATCATCGCCCGTGCACTGCGCGCCGAGATACAGGTACTTCTCATCATAACGCGCCATGATTTTGATCGAGAGCGAGCCGTCGGACGTCTGCATCGTGGTCGGCGTGACCAGCTTCGTCCATGTGGACAGCGAACCATCCACGATTGGCGGCTCGAGAACGGAACTGATGGCGATCAATTGCGCCACTGCTTCCTGCTTCTTCAATGGCTCGGATGGACGCGGCTTGATGCCAGCCAGTTGTTGAGCGGTCACCTCGAACGTGCCCGACGAGCGCTGGATTTGATTCACTCCCATGATTTCATACACGCGAATGTGTTCGCCGCTTTCCAAACTTTGGCTGACGAGGTAGGTCTTGCCGTCCTTGGGGTTTTGGTAGGAACGCGCGTGGGCGAGTTCGTGGGCGGTGATGCAGTACGGATCGGTGGACTGATCCGCGCCTTCGCGTGTGCCATGAAACATCCGCGTGACGAACAGACCGTCGTCGGTGAACACGTTGACGAATCCATCCATGTCCGTGGCGAACACAAACCCGCTGGCCCAATCGAGTCCGCATAAATAGGAAAACTCACCGTTCTGGACGCGGCCATACGCTTTGCGCCCTGCCTGCCAGAGACGTTTGCCGTCGGGGGTGTACTTGGCAACACGCATTTCGCCGATTCGTTTGGCCCAGTACGACAGGCCGGGATACGCGCCGCCGCCGCCATCGTCCACTTCGCCCGTGCCGTAGTAGCGGTTGCCCTGGTCGTCCACACCGACGCTCCGAATAAACCCGCGCGCCCGCCCGCTGTCTTCCGGCATCGGCAGCGGAGTCGTCTTGACGGAGTCCCAACTGTAGCGCGGGATGCCGTCCTTCACGCCCAGTGGCGCGAACGCCATGTTGCCGAAATAGACCGTGCCGTCATTGGCGATGTTGGCGTCCCAACTCAGTAATGCCATGCGGCGTTGCTTCGCGGTTTCGTCGGGCAGCACGCTGACCTCATCTTCCGTGATGCGCTGGTCATGATTCAGATCGTGCCAGATGGAGAAGTTGGGCGCTGTGCCGCGAAAATAGTCGGCGCGTATGCCGTCTTTTTTCTGGAACGAGACGCGCGGCCCGAAACGAACGACCGGCACGAGCGCGTCGCCATCGAACCGAAAAATCCGCATGCCCTTGGCATATACGTAGAGGAAACGATGGCCGCCCATTTTTACCACGCCGCCGCCCTGGCTGAGGTAGCCGTAAATGGAGGAGGCGTCATCGAACTTGTTCATGTACCATGCGCGCGTCAGCGTCCATTGGCCCGTCTTGTAGTTCAGCCGAAATTCCCTGACAGATGGAAACGTCGGGCCTTCGAGGCCGTAGATCCATTGCGGATCGTTCTGGTCGTTCGTTCCCTGATAGCAGTAGAACGCCTGCAAGTCCCACAACGGCTTGAACCGAGGCGTGAGTTTCTGGATGCGGTTCAGTCCAAACTCGGCGAGGATGACGTTGCCGTCGCGGTCCACGGCGATCCCGTGCGGAATCGCTAGTTTGTCGAAGCTGACCTTGCCGTTGAACGGTCCGGCGCGACCGAACGTCTTCAGCAGCTTCCCTTGGGCGGAGAACACCTTGACCTGATTCGGAATACCGAGGTCCGTCACGTAGAGATCGCCGTTCGGTCCGAGGGCGAGCCCACCCGGCCGAACCAAGTCTCGGCTCACGATCTCGCGGAGGACTTTGCCGTCGGTATCAATCGCGAGCACCTTTTGGCCGCTGACGAGCCAGGCTTCACGTCCGTCATGGATGACGATGCCGCGCGGTTGACTGATCCCCGTCCACGTACCGAGCAGCTTGCCGTTCTCGATGTCATAAAGCAGGACCTCGTCATGATGCGCGTCGGAGATGAGCAGGCGATTTTTCCAGACCGTCGCGCCGCGCACTCGATCACCCTCGTAGTACCATTGAGGGTGACGCGTCACGCCATGCCAGGCGTGCGTCCGTGCATCGCTGCTGCCATCGGGTTGCCGGGATTCCTCGGCTTCTTTGCGCAACGCTTCGTACTTTTCCCATTGGTCGCCGGGCGGATGGAATTGCGGCGGCTTCTCGAACTTGATCACCAGTTCGCCATTCGGGAACGGCGCGTGGGCCATCGTTTGCTTGTCGATTCGGTAAAACCCGGCGTCGCCCAGCGCGACAATGTACCTGTCCGAGAGCGCCAGCGCGGACACCACTTCGACCGCTGACACGATCGTGGCCGCTTTGCCGACCTTGCCGTCGGGCGAAATCTTCTGCACCGCCTTGCCGTGTCCAACGCCGCCGGAGTAGATCGTTCCGTTCGCGTCCACGACCACGCCGAACAAACTGAGGGCCTCGACGTTTCCAAGATCACCCTCGACCTGCGGATGCCGGCCATTCGCGAGCGTGGCGATGTAGCGCGGCTTTACGCTCCCGACGTTTGCGGTGCGGTATTCGTACTTGCCCGACTTCACCGGCTGTCCGTCGTCGTCGAGTAAGTCCCAGACGACACTTTGCTTTGCCGAGCGCTTGTCCGCGCCGTTCCAGAGCGTCCGCACCATGACGCCATCTTGATCGTAGATGGCCAGACTGGTCGGGCCGTCGAGGGGGAGCGTGGTCTCGAACGAAAACTCCGCGCACGCGCTGAGCGCCAAGCCCCAGAACAGGCCGAAAACCAAGCCTATAAATGAGATTGACTTTGTCATATATGTTACTAGGATGAGACTATGATGATAATAAATCGCTTTGTCATCAAGCACAAAATCATGGGAGGCAAGTCTATGAAGAGCATTTTCTTTCGTCTGTCCGTCGGCATCGGTCTGGTCGCGCTGGTTTCTGCTGTCGGCGTCCAATCCACCTTGGCCGCCCAGTCGGTCACGTTCGGTTTCGAGCCGGGCATGGTCACAAACGTCGTCATGCAGGACAATACGTTGCTGGAGGCCGCGCCGAATTTGAACCGCGGAACGTTCGGCTCGTTGCAATGGAGCGATGCGCCGGGCGACGAGCGGCGCGTCATCTGGCAGATCAGCAACGATTTCACCAATCATATCCCCGCCGGCGAAAGTATCATCAGCGCCACGCTGAAGTTCGTCAACCTCGTGTCGCAGTCGGCCACAACGGGCAGTGTTTATCGCATGCTCAAGCCGTGGGCCGAAACGACGACCACCTGGATCAATCAGGACACGACCGGCCCGACCGCGTGGTCGAGCCCTGGCTTGGGCATAGGCACGGACGTGGCGTCGTCCCCGTTTATCAGCAACCAGGCGTTTCCCGCAGTCTCGCCGTTGTCTATTCACGCGTTCAACATCACCGGCGAACTGCAATTCTGGCGAAGCAATCCGTCCAGCAACTATGGGATCGCATTCATCGCCGCGCTGAACTCCCCCGAGGTGAGCTGGGGCGACGTCAACCGCGCGGATGCCAGCGGCACGGAGAAACCGCGGCTCGAGGTGGTTTACACTCCCGAGCCGTCAGCGGGCTTGCTCGGAGGCGTCGGTTTGGTAATGTTGCTTCGTCGGCGACGCCCGCGCGCGTGACAAGCATGCATGAAGTCTTCCCGAACCAGATCGTTCACGCTGATTGAGCTTCTGGTCGTCGTCGCCATCATTGCGATCCTCGCGGCAATGCTGCTGCCGGCACTGAGCAAGGCCCGGGAACAAAGTTGGCGGGCAACGTGCGCCAATAACCTCCATCAGATCGGCGTCGCGCTCCACATTTACGCGGGCGACAACCGTGATCGTCTTCCACGCCCCGCCTATGATGCGACGGGCGGCAATCCGCGCATCTACAACGTCGGCGTGAACTTCGCCAACCTGCGTCTGCTCGTCCCGTCATACCTGCCTGGCAAGCCGACCGCGGGCGCTTCGATTGATCCGAACTCGTCACCGACGCTCTATTGTCCGCGCGCTGGCAAGAGCGACGGTTGGGGCGCGTTTTTCTTCCAACCAGGTTACTCGGATTACGTTTACTACGGCACGGACGACACCTTCACGGGCGCTGTCTATGGCCCTCCGATTTCGCAATGGCACGGGTGGAGCTTGGCGCGGCAACAAGTCACCGATCCGCAGCAAAACGTGCTCGTGCTCGAGGAAATGTGGGGACAAATCTCCGACCCAAAGGACATCCAACATCGCAACGAGCGTGGCGGCAACGCGCTGTATCTCGATAACCACGTCCAGTGGATCAAGTCCGAGCAATACCTCACGCGCGGCCCGCCGAACACGCGCTGGTATTTCGCCTGGGATGGACTCTGAGGTCGTGTTCTCCGCGCACGTGCCGGTACGAGCGGTGACGAAAGGACCGAAGGCCCACTTCTTCGGTTACTACGACAAGACTCCGTGGGACATCACCGGCCGCTACCTGCTGGGGATGGAAACGACGTTCATCGATCGCCCACCAAATCCGAACGATGTCGCCGTGATCGGTTTGATCGACACCGCAGACGACTGCCGATGGCAACCCTTGGCGGAGACATGCGCATGGAACTGGCAGATGGGCGCGCGTCTCCATTGGCTGCCGACAGCACCGGACCGCAAGATCATCTACAACAAGCGGGCCGGCGATCGCTTCGTCGCGGTGATCCAGGATGTTTTCACCGGCGAGACGCAGGGGTTGCGCCGCCCGATCTACGATCTGAGCGCCGACGGCAAAACGGCGTTCACGCTGAATTTCTCCCGTCTGGCGGATCAACGGCCCGGGTATGGGTACGCCGGCCTCGCGGACGCCGGGCGTGATCAATTCCACCCCGACAACGACGGCATCTGGCGATTCGATCTCGCGACGGGCCGGGAACAACTCCTTGCATCGTACGCCCAGGTGGCGAACGTGCAGCGCGACGGGACGATGGAGGGAGTCAGTCACTGGTTCAACCACATCCTAGCCAACCCTTCCGGGACGAGGATACTGTTCTACCACCGTTGGCGACGCTGGGAAGGCAGCACGCCGTCATGGTTGACGCGGGTCATTACGGTCAACGCCGATGGCAGCGATGTCTTCCTCGTGCCGGGGCTGCAAGATGCCTCGCACTACGATTGGTTCGACGACACTCACCTGCTCATCATCGCTAGGTCTCCGGGCACAACCGAGTTTCGTCATCTGTTGATTCGAGACCGCACCGGGGAACAGACCATCCTCGGCAAAGACGTCCTGTGCGACAACGGTCATTCCTCCTTTTCGCCCGATCGTCGCTGGATTCTTACCGACACGTACCCGGACAAGGAGGGCATGCAGACCTCGATCCTGTTCCGTCTGTGGGATCAGAAACAGTTCGAGATTGGTCGATTCTTCTCCCCGGCGGAGATTCGTGGAGAGATCCGCTGTGATTTGCATCCGCGATGGAGTCGCGACGGCCGGCAGGTGTGCTTTGACTCCGCTCACGGAGGCAACCGGCAGATGTATGTCTCGGATGTGTCGGGAATCGTTTGCGCCGAACCGAAGCGCTAGCGGTCGTCGAGGAGATTGTGGTGAGCGAGGTAGCGGACGAACTCCTCTGCCATTTGCTCGGGAGTTTTGGCTGTCGGTTCGGGGGTTTTTGGCGAGGCAACCTTCGCGCCACCACCGATACCCATAAGTGCGTTGAGTCGGTCCATCGCTTTTGCCGGCGCGACGGCGGGCGCTGCTCCGAGGCGGGTGCGAGGACGGGCGAGCTGCAACGGACCGAATTCGGCGTCGGAAGCGATTGGGGCGGACGCCGACAGATTCACGCGTTCGATGGGGCGATTCGAAACCGAGGAAATTCTCGCGCGTGACACGTAGAGTGCCCGGACTGCATCCGGTTGCAGCCGCACGACGGCAGGAAGTCTTGCAGTAACCTGCTCACAATCGCCGCGACCGAGATGGCGAATTGCACGCAGTTGGCCGTTCCCGATCTGCAACTGATCCAAGCCCGCAAGGTGAGCCCAGCCGAGTCGAGCGGCAAGGCTCCCCGCGATTCGATCCGCGATCACGAGATCGGGTTTCTGCTCGCGCAGCCACTCGCTGACGCTCGCGGCTGCCACCTGCACAGCGTGGCTCGCACCGGCAGCCAATGCATGACGCAGCGCCTCCTCGTTTCCCTCGCCGAGCGCGAAGGCGGTGACCTCCGAGCCGGGAATCGCCAGCGCCGCTGTGACTCCAGCGCGTCCGAGCGGACTGATGCGCATGAGTTGGTCGCCGTTGTCCGCGACGGGCGAGCCGGTCTGCCGATCCACGCGGAGGTTCAGTGTGGGATCCACCTCGCACCAGACTTGGACGAAGATGCGAATAAGTAGGACAGGCGTCCCGCCTGTCTGCTCCCTGGAAGGCGACAGGCAAGATGCCTGTCCTACTTTGCTTGATGCATTCACGTGGTCAGATTCTCCACCACCAACTCCGCAATGTCTTTCACACGCCACTTGCCTTGTCCTGCCGGCAACGACGCGCGACCAGCTTCGAGCATCTGGCGACAGAACGGACAACCTGTCGCGACCGTCTGCGCGCCGGTGGCTTCAACGTGCCCGGCACGGATGTTCTCGACGCGTGTCTTGCCGCGGACATCGAGCCAGATCTGCCCTCCACCACCGCCGCAACAAAAGCTTTTCTCGCCATGCTTCTCCATCTCGACGCGGTTTCTCGCAAACATGCCGTCGAGCACAGCACGCGGTGCTTGTGTCTCACGGTTTGCTCGCGAGAGGTAACACGGATCGTGAAACGTGATCTTCTCGGCGCCGGCGCGCAACTTCAACGAGCCGTCCGCCATTCGTTCCTGCAACCATTGGCTGTGATGAACCACGCGCGGGGTTGCGCCGACCGTGGGGTATTCATTGCGGAACGAGTTGAGGCAGTGCGGGCACTGCGTCAGCACCGTTTTCACGCGGTGCGCAGCGAACTGCTTCTGATTTGTCCTGGCGAGTTCGCCCCAGAGTTCCTCTTCGCCGAGCCTGCGCGCGGGATCGCCCGTGCAGCGTTCGCCGCAACCGAGGACACGGTAATTGATCTTGAGATGATTCAAGATCGTGACGACCGCCTTCGAGACTTCGCATCCCGCTGGATCGAATGCGCCGGCGCAGCCAACCCAGTAGAGCAACTCGACCGGTTCGCCTTCTTTCGCGACGGGAACATTCATGCCGCTCGCCCATTCCAACCGCGCGGAGTTGGGCTTGCCGAACGGGTTGAACTTTTGTGCCGTCGCTTCGAGCGCTTCGGATGCGCTCACCGGTAGTCCGCTCTCAGCCACTCGACCGCGACGCATCGTGGTGATTTTGTCGAGGATGTGGATATTGATCGGGCAGGCATCGTCGCACGCGTGGCAGGAGGTGCAGGACCAGAGCGCGTCGTCCTCCACCTGTTGCGTCAGCGCGATCAGCGGATGATCCAGATGCTCGCGCAAACCCAGCACGACCGAGCGCGGGTTGAGTGGTTTGCCCGCGGCTTCCGCAGGACACACTTCGGTACAGCGCCCGCACGTGAGGCAGGCGTCCGCTTGGATTAGGTCCACGCGACGAAAGTTCGGGAGGTCCACCGCGGTGGTAACCGGCTCTGGTGGGCGGGCAAGAATGCCCGCCCTCCCAGCGGGTCGCATCACGCTGTAGGAGGCGAGGAAGATGTGTTTGAGCAGGGAGATCGGAACGATGATGAAGAAACCGATGGCCATTGCCGCGTGAATGATCCAGAGCGCCCGATGGACCGGCACCACTCGCTCGCCCGACAGGCCAGCCGCTGCCATCGCCTTCGCGATCGCGTAGCCGACGAAACTCCAAATCTCAAACGGCGGGATGTCTCGTGCGATGCGTGCCGCTTCGAGCAGAAACCCGCCCACGGCGAGCGCCATCATCCCCCAAAGCAGCCAGGTGATGGCAGAGCTGCGTTGCAGACGTCCGTGCGAGTCCGGTGTTCGCCGACGCCAGAGTGCCATGCCCAAACCGACACAGAAGGCGAGACCGCCGAGGTTGGCGATGAATTTGAAGACGACGTAAGTCGCGCCGGTAAGGAAGACGATGTGGCCATGATGTTGGATGCCGACGAGCGTTGTGGCGATCAGCAGGATAACGAACCCCCAAAAGATCAACGTGTGCATCCAGCCCGAGTAGGGGTCCCGTCGAACGGTGCGATGCGTGGCGAGGTAATCGGCGAGACGTTTCGCGCCGTCGCGCCAGTTCAGTTGGCTTGCGACAATGGCGCCATGTTTCCAAAGCCGGGAGCGGCGCGCGAACCAGAACACGATCCACGCCGCGCACAGCGCCGAGAGAACATAGACTGCGCCCATAACCGACGGCGGGACGTTCCAGAGGATTTCGCGCTGGGGAATCATTTTGCACCGAGCCCGGTCAAGCGGAAGCTCGAGCTCCAGACGAAGACATTCGGGAGTTTCAGGGCGTGAGGAAGCGAGAAGGCTGACAAGGCCGCCATCGTTCGGTGTTTCGCCTTCCGTTTGTCTGTCTTGCCTGAGTCGGCCAAATGACCCTCCCAATCCTCTCACGCGGCATACGGCGGCGGCTCGAATTTGAATTGCCGCGCCTTCTCGGAGCACAGTTCGCGCTTTTCCATGAAATCCCCCACGCGCCCCTGTTTCATGAGCAACTCCTTCAACTGCCGGTGCAATGCCTGCGCCCGCTGGTTGCCCTTGCTATAGAGATTGCGCCGCTCGCAGGGGTCCTTCCGCAGATCGTAGTACTCCAGAGTGTCGGTCCGGTAATGCCAGATGAATTTTTCGCGATGGTTCACCAGAAAATGGCCGTATTGCAAGTGCTCACCGTGCACATGGTCTCGGTCGAGCCGCTCCACTTCGCCGCGCACCAACGGCATCAGCGACACGCCATCCACCTTCGACGGTACCGGCAGACTGCACGCATCAAGCAGCGTCGGCATCATGTCTTGCAACGCCACGGTTACCTCGGGGTACCGGCGACCGATGGGAATATTCATCGTGGCCGGGAAATTCAGGATGAACGGCACGCGGATCGAGCCTTCGTATCCGACGCACTTCGCCCAACGATGGTGATCGCCCAGCATGTCGCCGTGATCGCTGACGAATGCCAGGATCGTGTTGCGAATGCGCAGCATCCGCCAGAGGTGATAGAAGAACCGCGTGATCTGCGCATCCATGTGCTCGATGCAACCGTAGTACCCGGCCCGGGCGCGCCGCACGTCCTTGGGCGAGAGCTTCAGGTATTCCGCTTCGGGAATCGGGCCGCGCATCCGCAATCGGTACTCCGCGTCGCGCGCGGCGTACTTCGCGGGGTCGCCCACGACCGGCGCCGGCAGGTCGGGATCGTTGACGTATCGGTTGTAGAAAAACTCCGGCGGGTCCCACGGCGGATGCGGTTTGCTGAACGAAGCGTAGAGGAAAAACGGCCGCTCCCTTCCGTGCTTTGCGACGTGTTCCTCCATCACCTCGATCACCTTCGTCGCCGTCCAGGTCGTGACATGGTATTTCTCGGGGAACACACACGGGCGCGACGTGTACGCGTTGTTCGTCACGCCCGCGTTGAACAATCCGAACTCGCCCCAGCCCTGTTCCTTCAGCCATTCGAGATAGTCGTCGCGGTAGCCCGGCGACAGGAATCGCGCCTCCTCGTGCGTCAGGATTTTGTCGAACCCTTTGGGGTCGTCCTGCGGATAGACGTGCCGTTTGCCGACGCTGTAGGTCTTGTAGCCGCCGCGCTGGAAGCAACGACAGAGCGTGTCCGGCTCGTTCCAGGGCAGCATGTCGTTGAACCCGATCATGCCGTGGTGAAACGGAATCTGTCCGCTGAACAAACAGCGACGCGACGCAACACAAGACGGCGCTTCCGCCACGGCGCGCGGAAAATAGTGGCCCGTCATCGCCATCGCATCGAGCCCGGGGGTATAGACGCAGGGATGCCCGGCAATCCCGAGCGTGTCGCCGCGGTGCTGGTCGGTGGAGATGAGGATGACGTTCGGGTGCTTCGGGTCGGGAGCGCCTTGGGCCATGGAGGAAGGGGCTCCTACTTGGCCTGGATGCTTTCCGCTTCGAGGCGGTAGAGGCTCACCAGGTGGCCGTCCTCGCGCGTCTCTCCGACGTGGAACTTACCGTGCACGCGGATCGGCTCGGGATAATACTTCACCGACTGGCCCTCTTTCATCTTCACCATGACGACGTGGTTCACCGCCGGTGCTTTCCCGTAGCAGCAGTTCCACAACGCCTGGATCATCATGAACTCGGTGATCCTCTCCGCCTGCGTCAGCGGCATCATGAACCCGGACAACTCGACCTCCTGGCCATCGTACTTTTGTACGTCGTCAGGGATCGGTGTCTTGCCCTCGATGTACGTCCAGTTGCCGAGCGTGTCGTAGGAAAGCTTGGTGTACTTGCCTTTCGAGACGGTTTCACCGGTGTCGGTGGCGAGCGAGGCGAACTGAGCGCGGTTGGTGTCCACGCCCTGCGCCAGCAACGACGTGCCCCTGGGCAATGCGACCGGGTTCTCGGACGTGATCTTGTGGCCAAGAAGAAACTTCTGCGTCATCGCGCTACCGAGGATCGCCAACAGCACGACCGCAAGCACCACGACCAATCCCTGTTTCTTCCGTTTCATCGATTCCATTGGAAATCTCCCGGCGCTGGCCACATCCTATGCCGTCGGCGCGAGGTTCTCGGCCACGTCCGTCCGATACGCCCGCGCCGCAGGGCCAAAACCGCACGCCGCGCCCAGTATGACACAGCCCGCCAAAACCATCAACTCCACGCTCTGGAAGTCGAACACGGCGATCGCGAAGCCGGACGCTTTCTCCAACGCGACGTTCGCAGCGGCGATGATCCCGTGTCCGCCCACAATACCGGCCACCGCGCCGATCAAGCAAATGGCCACCGCTTCGAGCACGACGATCGCGAACACCGTCTGCCGCTTCGCCCCGAGCGCGCGCAGAATGGCGATCTCGCGGCGGCGTTCGCTCATCGAGTTGTAAATCGAGACCGCGATCGCCACACCGGCCACGATCACGATCAAAATCGCCTGCGCCAGCAACACCCGGTCGATGTTGCCGACGATCTGAAAGAGACCGCGGATCTCCTGCGCCGGGAACGCCGCGGTCGCGTTCTCGCTGTCGCTGATCTCTCGCGCCAACGCCAGCGCGTGGATCGGCGTACGGAGTTTCAGGACGATGGACGAAATCATGCCGGGCTGCCCCGTTTCCCCCTCGTCCGGTTTCCCCGTCTCCCGCACTTCGTGTCCCTCGATGTGATAGAAGCTGTCGAGGTTGATGAAGATCGCGCGATCATTGGCCGTATGCGTTGGCGCGAGGATGCCG
>Ga0187892_10008810_pt1 | contig 13595 bp, 11 predicted proteins | sample MA1701073metaG_FD_139345 | JGI IMG/M metagenome (GOLD analysis project Ga0187892, IMG submission 139345) | Bio-ooze microbial communities from a basaltic lava cave in the Kipuka Kanohina Cave System on the Island of Hawaii, USA - MA170107-3 metaG ...
ACGCCGCCGTCGGCGTCCCCGAGGGACGGGTCGCGGGCGCGCCCGCGGGCCTCCGGGTCCGTGAGTTCGACGCCCGCACCGTGCTCGACTCGCGCGCCGGCCGGTACCGGCGCGGGCTGGAGGAGCTCCTGGAGCGCCTCGAGGGCGGCGCCCGGGGCGCGGACGCCGCGGCGCTCCGCCGGATGATGGAGGAGGCCCCGGGCGGCGGGCTCGACGAGCTCGCGGCGGCGCTGCTCCTCATGGAAGCGGTCGTGCCGGAGGCGAAGCCGGGGCTGCTTGTCGCGGACCTCCCGTCCACGGGCCAGGCGCTGCGCCTGATCGACGCTCCCGCGCGCGCGCAGGAGTGGGCGAAGAGCCTCCTGGGGCTGCTCCTCAAGTACCGCCGGGTGACCGGGCTGGGGGAGGCGGCGCGCGACCTCCTCGAGCTTTCGCAGGGGCTGGGCCGGCTCCGCGAGCTGCTCCGCGATCCGGCGCGCACCCGGCTGGTCGTGGTGACGCGACCGGCGGAGCTTCCGACGCTCCAGACCGGACGCCTCGTGCGACGCCTGGGCCGGCGCGGCCTGTCCCGGGCCGTCCTCCTCGTCAACGCGGTCACGCCGCCCGGCTGCGGCCGCTGCGCCCGGATCGGCCGCGAGGAGGCGCGGCAGATCGCCGTGCTCCGGTCGTCCCGCGGGCGCGGGCGATGCGCTATCATCCTCGCGCCCGCGATCGCGCCCGCGCCCCGCGGCCCGGCGGATCTCAGGGCCTGGAGCCGCGAATGGAGACTCGCGGCGTCGCCGCCATGCGCGTCACCATCCTCTACTGCCTCGTCCAGCGGGAGACGCCGCCGTCCCTGAGCGGAGCGCCGCGCGGCGTCCCGTCCGCGGGGAGGCCGCGCGCGGTTCCCGCCGGGGAGGGGCGTTGGATGGTGCTCGCGGAGGCGCCGGCCTCCCGCTACGGCGAGGCCGCGCTCCGCGCGGGGATGCGGGACCTGGACTGGGTCTCGCGCTGCGCGCTCGGCCACGACGGGCTGATCCGCCATCTCGCGCGGAACGACACGGTCGTGCCGGCGAAGCTCTTCACGATCTTCCGCTCGGAAGAGAGCGCCCGGGCCCATGCGCTGGCGGAGCGGAGCAGGCTGGACCGCGTCTTCCGGCACGTCGGGGGGTGCCGCGAGTGGGGGGTGCGGGTGCTGCTCGAGGAAGCCCGGCCGCGCCGCGGCTCCGGGGACCGCGCGCCCGCGGGCGCCGGCGCCGCCTTCCTGCGGCGGAAGTCGCGGCTGCTCCGGGCGCGCTCCGACCAGGGGAAGGCACGCGCCGCCGCCGAGGCGGCCCATCGCGCGCTCGGTCGCATGGCCCGCGACTCCCGCCGGCTCGCTCCGCCCGCCGTCCCCGCCGCGCGGCGCCTCCTGCTCGACGCCGCCTATCTCGTGCCGCGGAAGGAGGACCGGCGTTTCCGCGCGGCGGTGGGGCGGTGGGCGCGCCGCCACGCGCCGCTCGGTCACCGGGTGACGGTCACCGGCCCCTGGCCTCCGTACAGCTTCGTGGGCTCCCGACCGTGAAGCGCCGCGGGCGGCGCGCCCGTCCGGCACGGGCCGACCGGATCGTCGAGCGACCCGACGACACGCTGCTCGACCTTGTGGACAACCTCCTGAGCAAGGGGGTGCTGGTCCGCGGGGACGTCGTGCTGTCGCTCGCGAACGTGGACCTCGTCTACCTCCAGCTCTCGGTCCTGTTCTGCGCGGCGGACCGGGTCATGCGTGAGGCCGGAGAATGGGGTCACTCCTCTTTTCCGCCGCGGAAATGAGGAGTGACACCATTTTCTACGTCTACGCCGTCACGGACCGCGCCGCTCGCGGGCCGCTCCGTGTCCGCGGCCTCGCGCGGGAACCGCTCCGGTTCGTCCGCTGCGGCCCGGTGACCGCGGTGGTGGGGGAATGCGCCGCCCGCCCGCCCATCGACGAGCGCCACCTCCGGGCCCACGCGGCCGCGGTCCGCCGGCTCGGCCGCGTGCTCGATCCGCTGCTCCCCGCGCGCTACGGCGGCGTGGTCCGGGACCGGTGCGCGCTCGTGGATGCCCTGGCCCCCCGGGGCCGGGCGCTCCGCCGAGCGCTCCGCGAGGTGCGGGGCCGGGAGCAGATGACGCTCCGTTTCCCCGGCGCCGCGCCGCCGCCGCGGGCGCCGGCCGGGGGCGCCCGCGGTCCGGGCGCGGGCACCCGCCATCTTGAGGCGCTCCGTGCCCACCGCGCCGCGGTCCCGCCGGAGCTGGAGGCGCTGCGCCCGTCGCTGGCGCGTCTCGTCCGCGGCGAGCGGATCGAGCCGGCGAGCGTGCACCACCTGATCGAGCGGGGGGCGGGGAAGGCCTACGCGGCCGCGGTGGCGCGCGCGCTCGGGCCGCGGCGCGCCGGGCACGTGCTCGTCTTCGGACCGTCCCCCTGCTGGGCCTTCGCGCCCGAGGAGTCATGAAGCGCCGCCGCCGGAAGCCCGCGCGCGCCCGAGCGCGCCGCCCGGCCGCTGCGTCACGCCACGCGGTCGCGCCGGGGAGGACGGGCGGGGGAGCGCTCCGCTGGAACGCCGACCCCGACGACGTGCGGCGCGCGGTGGCCCGGCTGGTGCTGACGCTCGCCGACTTCATCCGGCAGCTCCTCGAGCGCCAGGCGATCCGCCGGATGGAGGCGCGGACGCTCCGGCCCCGCGAGGTGGAGGCGGTGGGCCGGGCGCTCCTCGAGCTGGAGAAGACGCTGGCGGAGCTGGCGCGCCAGTTCGACCTCGACCCGGAGGACCTCAACCTGGACCTCGGCCCCCTCGGGCGGCTCAAGCGCCCGTGAGGCTCCGGCGCCTGTCGTCGTGCGCGGACCGGAGATAGGATCACCGGCACCCGCGTCCAGGCGCCCATGAACGACGTCACGAGGATCCTGTCCGCCATCGAGAAGGGCGAACGGGGGGGGAGCGAGAAGCTCCTGCCCCTGGTCTACGGCGAATTGCGGCGACTGGCCGCCCACCGGATCCGGCGCGAGCCCCCGGGGCAGACGCTCGACGCCACGGCGCTCGTCCACGAGGCCTACCTTCGCCTCGTGGACGCCGACCAGGTCCTCCAGTGGAACAGTCGGGGCCACTTCTTCAGCGCCGCCGCGGAGGCGATGCGCCGGATCCTCGTGGAACGGGCGCGCCGCAAGCGAAGCCTCAAGGGCGGAGGCCGTCTGCAGCGACTCGAGTTGAGCGCCCTCCAACCGGCCGCGCCCGAATCCGGGGTCGATCTCCTGTCGCTCAACGAGGCCCTTCAGAGGCTGGAGAAGCAGGATCCGCGGAAGGCCGAGCAGGTGAAGCTGCGCTTCTTCGCCGGCCTGACCGGAGAGGAGGCCGCCCAGGCCCTCGGCATCTCCAGCTCGACCGCCGACAACGACTGGGCCTACGCCCGAAGCTGGCTTCGCCTGGAAATGGAGGGCACGAAGGGCCGGCCCCCGCGTGGGCCGGGGTCCTGAGCCCCGCCCGTCGTTGGGGAATCCGGGCCGGTTTTTCGCACGGATAGGGGGGGGTGCCGATTCTCCGGAAGGACGCCATGCCCACGCCGAGACCCGATGAAGAGAGCGTGTTCAACGCCGCCCGCCGGCTTCCGACTCCGGAGTCCCGGGAAGCCTATGTTGCGGAGGCCTGTGGAGACGACCGGGAGCTGAGGGCCCGGGTGGAGGCGCTCCTGGTCGCGCACGAGGACGCCCCGGGCTTCCTGGAATCCCCCCCGGTGGAGTGCCGTGCCCCCGCCGGAGCGCCGATCATCGAGGGTCCGGGGACGGTGATCGGCCCGTACCGCCTCCTCGAGCAGATCGGCGAGGGGGGGTTCGGCGTCGTCTTCCTGGCCGAGCAGCAGCAGCCCGTCCGCCGCCGGGTCGCCCTGAAGGTGATCAAGCCGGGCATGGACACGCGCCAGGTGACCGCCCGCTTCGAAGCCGAGCGCCAGGCCCTGGCCCTGATGGAGCACCCCAACATCGCCCGCGTCCTGGAGGGCGGGGAGACCGCCACCGGCCGGCCCTATTTCGTCATGGAGCTGGTCCGCGGCGTCCCCGTCACCGAGTACTGCGACCGGCACCACCTCACCGTGCGCCAGAGGCTGGAGCTGTTCGCCACCATCTGCCACGCGGTCCAGCACGCCCATCAGAAGGGGATCGTGCACCGCGACCTCAAGCCCTCGAACATCCTGGTGTCGGCTCCGGACGGCGCGCCGGTCGCCAAGGTGATCGACTTCGGCGTCGCCAAGGCGCTGGGACAGCAGCTCACGGACAAGACCCTGTTCACGCAGGTCGTGCAGATGATCGGGACGCCGCTCTACATGAGCCCCGAGCAGGCGGAGCGGGGCGGGCTCGACATCGACACGCGCTCGGACATCTACGCGCTGGGCGTGCTCCTCTACGAGCTCCTCACCGGCGTCCCGCCCTTCGATCGGGCCCGGCTGGAGACGGCCACCTACGACGAGATCCGGCGGATGATCCGTGAGGAGGAGCCGGCCCAGCCCAGCACGCGGATCCAGACGCTCGGCGACACGGCCACCACGGCCACCTCCAACCGCCGGACCGATCCCGCCCGGCTGGTCCGGCTGCTCCGCGGAGAGCTCGACTGGATCGTGATGAAGTGCCTGGAGAAGGACCGGCGCCGGCGCTACCCGAGCGCCAACGAGCTGGCGCTCGACCTCCGGCGCTTCCTGGACGGGGAGCCGGTGACGGCGGGTCCGGCCACGCTCCGCTACAAGGCCTGGAAGGTCGCGCACCGGCACCGCGCGCTGCTGGGCGCGGCCGCGGCCTTCGCGCTGCTCCTGGTCGCGGGGAGCGCGGTCAGCGTCTGGATGGCGGTCCGGGCGACGCGGGCGGAGCGGAACGCCACGATGGAGCGCGACAAGGCGGTGAAGCGGCTGGAGCAGGTCGAGCGGGGGATCGAGCTCCTCGGGTCCCTCTTCGAGAACCTGGACCCGAGAGCGGAGGAGAAGGATGGAAAGCCGCTCAGGGCGCTCCTGGGCGAACGACTCGAGGAGGCGGTCCGACAACTGGAAGGGGAGACGGTCGGCGACCCGCATGCGGTCGCCCGCCTCCAGCATACGCTGGCCGTGTCGCTGGTCGGCCTGGGTCATCCGGAGAAGGCGATCGCTCTCTTCACCAAGGCCCGGGAGACCTTCGCCGCCATGCTGGGCCCCGACCATCCCGACACCCTCGCGTGCATGAGGAACCTCGCCGGGGCCTACCAGGACGCCGGGAACCTGGAGCTGGCCCTGCCGCTCTACGAAGAGGCCCTCCGGCTCACGACGGCGAAGCTCGGCCCGGACCACCCGGACACGGTGAGCCGCATGAGCGCGCTCGCGATCGGCTACCGCGCCGCCGGCAGACCCGACCGGGCCCTGCCGCTCCTCGAGCAGGCCCTCGAGCTCACCCGGGCCAGGCTGGGCGCCGACCATCCCGACACCATCGCTCTCATGAGCAGCCTCGGCTGGAGCTACCGTCATGCCGGCAAGCTGGAGCCGGCCCTGCCCCTCCTCGAAGATGCGCTCACGCGGGCCCAGGCGAAGCTGGGTGCCGATCACCCCAGCACCCTCACCACCATGAGCCACCTGGCCTCGGCGTACCGGTCCGCCGGGAAGTTCCAACTGGCGCTGCCCCTGCTCGAGAAGACGCTCGAGCTCAGGAGGGCGAAGCTGGGGCCCGACCACCCTCGGACCCTCATCAGCAGGAACAACCTCGGCCTGGCCTACCTCGAGGCCGGGCGGACCGACCTGGCCCTGCCGCTGCTCGAAGAGACCCTCCGGCTCGGCAAGGCGCGGCTCGGGCCGGACCATCCGGACGTCCTCGCGACCATGAACAACCTCGCCATGGGCTGGCGGGGGGCGGGAAAGCCGGAAAAGGCGTCGATCCTCTTCGAAGCGGTCCTCGAGCTGACCCGCGCCAGGCTGGGCTCCGACCACCCGAACACCCTCATCGCCCTGCACAACGTCGCCTCCGGGCACCGCTCCGCCGGGAGGCTCGACCAGGCCCTGGCCCTGTTCGAACAGGCGGCGGTGGGCGTCGAGAAGCTCCGGTTCGAGCATGAATACGCCGACCGGATCATCCGCGGGCTCACCCTCTGCCAGGAGCAGTTGGGGCGGCACGAACAGGCGGAGAGCTGGCGGCGGAAGTGGCTCGCGGCGCGGGAAAGGGCCAGGGAACCCGCGGGGGAGAAGGCGGGGCGGCGTTGACCACCCTTCTACCGGAATCGCCCGGAATCCCCTGGGGACTCCGCCCGGGCTTCTCGCACTGACCTCCGGCGGAGGACGGCATCGTCCTCCCCCCTCGCGAAGGCTCACGCCGCAGTGAACCCCCGACGCGAGGGATCGTCGCCTCGACAGACTCGGAAGGGAGACCCGACGATGAAGACGAAGACCCACCTCAAGGCCGGCAGGCTTGCGGCCAACCACAACGAGACCCAGGCCCGCGCGGTGAAGGTCCGGAGCCTCCGCGTCAGGACCGGCGTCAAGGCCGGCAGGCTTGCGGCCAACCACAACGAGACGATCCTCCGCGCCTAGGCCCGGATCCCGCCGTCCCGGAACATGGACGCGCCCTTCACCCGATCGCTGCGGTCGCTCGCGGGGGAAGGCTCCCGCCGCGCCTTCGGGACGCTCGCCTCGATCGCGGTCCTCCTCGCCGTCTGGCTGGCCTGGTTCCTGCTGGCGCGGGTCTCCGTCTACGAGGCCTCGATCGAGGGCCGGCTGGTCGTCGGGGCGCTCGCGCATCCCGTCCAGGCCCCCTCCGACGGGCGGATCGTCTCCTTTCACATGGCGCTCGGCCAGGCGGTCGAGGCGGGGGAGGTGCTCGCCGAGATCGACAGCGAAAGGGAGCGGCTGGAGGCCAACGAGGCCCGGGCGCGCCGGGCGGGGATCGCCCCGCAGCTCCATGCGCTGGACCAGGAGATCCGGGCCGAGGAGCGGGCGCTCGCCGAGGCGCGGGAGGCCGCGGGCGCCGCGTCGGCGGAGGAGCGCGCCCGCGAGCGCGAGACCGAAGCCGCGGCGCGCTTCGCCGAGCTGGAGGCCCGGCGGTTCCGGACGCTCCAGGAGCAGGGCCACGTGAACGAGCTGGATTTCCAGCGCTCGCAGGCGGTGGCGGAGGAGCGCCGCGCCGCCACGACCAGCCGGCGGCTCGGGGCGGCCCGGATGGAGCTGGACCGCCGCGCCCGGGACCGGGACCGGGAGGTGCGGATCGAGGGCCTGAAGCGGGAGCGGGCGCGGCTCGAGGCCGAGGAGTCCACGATGGCGGCGGCGATCGGGCGGCTCGAGCAGGAGGTCGAGAGGCGCCGCGTGCGCGCGCCGGTGTCGGGCCGGATCGGCGAGGTCGTGGACCGGCGCGTGGGATCGGTGGTCGAGGAGCGGGACCGGCTCGGCGCGGTCGTGCCCCCCGGCGCGCTGAGGGTCCAGGCGGACTTCCTCCCCGCGGACGGCCTCGGCCGGATCCGGCGCGGCCAGCGCGGGCGCCTCCGGCTCGAGGGCTTTCCCTGGACGCAGTACGGGAGCGTTCCTGCCACAGTGGCCGGCATCGCCGCCGAGGTCACCGGCGGGCGGCTCCGCGTGGAGCTGGACCTCGATTCCGACCCCGGCTTCCCGGCGCCGCTGCAGCACGGCCTTCCCGGAACGGTCGAGGTGGAGGTGGAGCGGGCCTCCCCCGCGGCGCTCGTGCTCCGCGCCGCGGGAAAGACGCTCGCCCGGAGAGCGGACTCCCGATGAAGTCCCAGGCCCTGCGCGATCTCGGCAACCTCCAGCGCGCCCGGGGCCGCTACCGCCGCGCCGAGGCGCTGCTCCGCCGGGCCCTGGCGGCGGCGTCGAAGGCGCCGGGTCCCGGGCGCTCGGAGGTCCCCGCGTGCCTGAACGACCTCGGGGTCCTCTACAAGTACACGGGCCGCTTCGACGAGGCCGAGCGGCTCTACCGCCGGGCGCTCCGTCTCACGGTGCGCGCGCACGGTCCCGTCCACCCCGACGTCGCGACCCTCTGGCACAACCTGGGCGGCCTCGAGCACGCCCGCGGACGCTACGCGCGCGCCGAACCCTTCGCCCGGCGCTCCGTCCGGATCCGCGAGAAGGTCCTGGGCCCGGGACACCCCGACGCCGCCGCCGACCGGGCCGCGCTGGCCGCCATCCTGGACGGCCTCGGCCGCCACCGCGAGGCCGAGCGGCTCTATCGCGACGCGATCGCGATCTTCCGGCGGACCTCCGGGCCGGAGCACTACGAGGTCGCCGTCAACACCAGCAACCTGGGCGCGAGCTGCCTGGCCCAGGGCAGGGCGGCGGAGGCCGGCCGGTTCCTCCGGAAGGCGCTCGCCCTCAAGGAGCGCCTCCTGGGGGCGGACCATCCCGACGTCGCGATCACGATCCACCACCTCGCCGCTCTCGCCCGCTCCCGCGGCCGGCTCGAGGAGACGTGCGGCCTCCTCGACCGCGCGCGGACCATCTTCGAGAAGGCGCTCGGACCGCGCCACCCCAGGACGCGGCTCTGCCGAGAGGAGCTCTCCCGCCTGGAACGGGACTGCGCGTCCAAGGGGTCAGGACCCCGGGGGTCCTGATCCCTTGGACGGGCGGCGGTTCCTTGCTCCCGAGGTCGTGCAGACCTCGGCGATGGACTGCGGTCCCGCGGCGCTCAAGTGCCTGCTCGAGGGCTTCGGCATCCGCGCGAGCTACGGCCGGCTCCGCGAGGCCTGCCAGACCGACGTGGACGGAACCTCCATCGACACGATGGAGACGGTCGCGAACCAGCTCGGGCTCGAGGCCGAGCAGATCCTGGTGCCGGCGGACCACGTGCTGCTCCCCGAGGCGGACGTCCTTCCGGCGATCGTGGTCGTCCGGCGGAGCAACGGGATCACCCACTTCGTGGTCGCGTGGCGGCTCCACGGCGGGGTCGTGCAGGTGATGGACCCGGAGACGGGGAGGCGCTGGACGCCGCGGGGCGCGTTCCTCGAGGAGCTGTACCTCCACGAGACCGCCGTCGCCGCCGCCGAGTGGCGCGAATGGGCGGGGTCGGAGGAGTTCCAGCGGCCGCTCCGGGCGCGGCTCGCGCGCCTCGGCGTCCCGGCCCGCGAGATCGGGCGCCGCGTCGCGGCCGCCCGGTCCGACCAGGACGGGCGGGCCTTCGCCACGCTCGACGCGGCCGCGCGGATGCTCGCGTCGGTGGCGCGCTCGGGCGCGCTCCGGGGACGCCGCGGCGCGGGGGACGCGCTCGCGGCGCTGCTCTCCGGAGAGGGCGCGGCCGCGATCCCGGAAGGCTTCCGCTCCGCCCGCGCCGCGCCCCCCGGCTCCGCGGGCGAGGAGCGGGTCACGATCCGCGGCGCGGTGCTCGTGCGCGTCCGGGGACGCCGGACCGGGGCGCTCCGCGAGGCGGAGCCGGTCGCGGTCGGGCTGGTCCGGGCGCTCGAGGAGCCGCCGGACCGTCCAGGGCGGGAGCTGCTCCGGCTGCTCCGCGCGGACGGGCTCCTGGCCCCGCTCACCGCCCTGGGCGCGCTCGCGCTCGCCGCCGGCGGCGTCGTGCTGGAGGCGCTCCTCTTCCGGGGGCTCCTCGACCTCGGCCGCGAGCTGCCGCTGGTGGAGCACCGCCTCGGCGCGCTGGGAGCGCTGATCGGGTTCGCGACCCTGCTCCTCCTCCTGGAGGCGCCGCTCGCGGGAGCGGTCCTCGGCCTCGGCCGCCGGCTCGAGGTCCGCCTCTGGATGGCGATCCTCGGGAAGATCGCGCGGGTCGGAGACCGCTGGTTCCAGAGCCGGCTCGTGTCCGACATGGCCGAGCGGAGCCACAGCCTCCACGAGCTCCGGCAGGCGCCCGAGCTGGCCGGCCAGCTCCTCCGCTCGGCCTTCGAGCTGATCCTCACGACCGCGGGGATCGTGTGGCTTGCTCCGCGGAGCGCGCCCCTCGCGCTCCTCTCCGCCGCCGTCGCCCTGGGCCTCCCGCTGCTCGCGCAGCCCGTCCTCGCCGAACGCGACCTGAGGCTCCGCAGCCACGGCGGGGCGCTCGGACGCTTCACCCTGGACGCCCTCCTCGGGCTCGTGCCGGTGCGGGCGCACGGAGCGGAGCGGGCGCTCCGTCGCGAGCAGGAGTCGCTCGTCGGGCGCTGGGCGGAGGCGGGGCTTCGCGTGCAGCGCGCCGTCGTTTCCGTCGAGGGCCTCCAGGCGGTCCTCGGTCTCGGGCTCGCCGGCTGGCTGCTCCTCGATCACCTCGGCCGGAGCGGCGGCACCGTCCTGCTCCTCGCCTGGTGGGCGCTCCAACTCCCCTGGCTCGGACAGGAGATCATGCTCGCCGCGCGCCAGCTTCCGGCGCTCCGGAGCGTGACGCTCCGGCTCCTCGAGCCGCTGGGAGCGGCGGAGGAGGCGCCGTGCGGTCCGCCGGCGCCGCCCCCGGCCCGGAAGACCCGCGGAGCGTCGCTCCGGCTCACCGGGGTCGGCGTGCGGATCGCGGGACGCGCGGTGCTGGAGGAGATCGACCTCGCGGTCGAGCCTGCGTGCCACGTGGCGATCGTGGGCCCGTCGGGCGCCGGGAAATCGACCCTCGTCGGGCTCTTCCTCGGATGGCACCGGCCCGCGTCGGGCGTGCTGCTCGTGGACGGGGTTCCGCTCGCGAACGGACGGCTCGAGGACCTCCGCCGCGAGACCGCGTGGGTCGAGTCCGCGGTCCACCTCTGGAACCGCCCGCTCCTCGACAACCTGCGCTACGGCGCCGTGAACGGGGCGGCGCGGCCGCTCGGGGAGGTGCTCCGCGCCGCGGGCCTCCGGACGCTGATGGAGAAGCTCCCCGAGGGACTCGGGACCCCGCTCGGCGAGGGGGGCGCGCTGGTCTCCGGCGGGGAGGGGCAGAGGGTCCGGCTGGGCCGCGCGCTCCACCGGCCCGGCGTGCGGCTCGCGATCCTCGATGAGCCGTTCCGCGGGCTCGACCGCGAGCGGCGGCGCGAGCTGCTCGGGCGGATCCGGGAGCTGTGGCGGGAGGCCACGCTGCTCTGCGTCACCCACGACGTGGGGGAGACGAGGAGCTTCGACCGGGTGCTGGTCGTCGAGAGCGGCCGGATCGTCGAGGACGGTCCGCCGGAGGCGCTCGCGGCGCGCGCCTCGCGCTATCGCGCGCTCCTCGACGCGGAGGAAGCCGTTCGGCGCGGGCTCTGGTCGGAGGGCTTCTCGAGGCGCGTCCGGCTGGAGCGCTCGCGCCTCGAGGAGGTCGCGCCATGAGCGGGCTCGGGCTCTCAGCCTGGCCGGCCGGACGGCTGGGGGAGGCGCTCGGGGAGCTGGCGCGCCGCGGCGGTCTGTCGCGGTCCGCGGAAGCCGTCCCGGAGCCGGCGGAGGCCGGCGGGGACGCCCTTGACCGGTGGGTCGAAGGGGCCGCGGCCCGGCTGGGCTTCGAGGCCGAGCCCGTGGCGCTGCCGCACCCCGAGGTCGCGCGGTTCCTGAGCGGCGCGGGGCCGGTGCTCGCGCGGGTCGCGGGCGCGGCCGGGCCCCGCTTCCTCGCGGTGCTCCCGGCGCGAAGAGGAAGGCTCCGGCTCGTCGGGCCCGACCTCGCCGAGCGGGGCGCGGCGGCCGCCGACGTCCGGTCGGTCCTGTTCTCCGGGCTCGAGGCGCCCGCGCTGGAGGAGATCGATCGCTGCCTCGGAGGCGCGGGAATCCCCGACCGGCGCGCGGAGCGGGCGCGGGCGGCCCTCCTGGGCGAGCGCCTTCGCTTCGAGCGGACCGAGGGGCTCTGGCTCCTCCGCCTCCCTCCGCACGCGGGGTTCCTGGGCCGGCTCCGGCGGGCGGGATTGCTCCGGCGGCTCGGCCTGCTCCTCGCCGCCCACACCGCCGCCTACGGGTTCTGGCTCCTCTCCTGGTGGGCGATCGGCCGCGCCGCGCTCCTCGAACGCGTCGATGCCGGCTGGCTTCTCGCCTGGGGGCTCCTCCTGCTGACGATGGTGCCGCTGCGTCTCCTCGCCCTCTGGTCGCAGGGAGTCCTGGCCCTGGGCGCGGGAGGGCTCCTCAAGCAGCGCCTCCTCCACGGCGTGCTCCGGTCCGACCCCGAGACGATCCGGCGCGAGGGGGCCGGCCAGCTCCTCGGCCGCACCCTCGAGTCGGAGGCCGTGGAGTCGCTCGCGCTCGGCGGCGGGGTGCTTGCGCTCCTCGCCGCCATCGAGCTTCTCCTCTCCGGGGCCGTGCTGTCCCGGGGCGCGGGCGGCGGGCTTTCCGTGACGTTGCTTGTGCTGTGGGTCGTGGTCTCGCTCTGGTCCGCGGCGCGCATCCACCGCCGTCGCGACCGGTGGACGGCGGAGCGTCGCTCGCTCACGAACGACCTCGTCGAGAAGCTGGTCGGGCACCGGACGCGCCGCGCCCAGGAGAGTCCGGAGCGCCGGCACCGGGGCGAGGACGAGTCCCTGCAGAGCTATCTCCTCGCCTCCCGGTCGATGGACCGCGCCGCCACCATCCTCCTCGCGCTGGCGCCTCGCGGCTGGCTGGTCCTCGGCCTCCTCGCGCTGGGCCCGGCCTTCGTGACCGGGCGAGGCACCCCGGAGTCGCTCGCGCTCTCGCTCGGCGGCCTGCTGCTCGCGTTCCGGGCGCTCCAGAAGCTCGCCTTCGGGACGGCGCACCTCGTCGCGGCGCGGGTCGCCTGGAAGCAGGTGGCGCCGATCCTCCGCGCCGCGGCCCGCGCGGAGCCCGCGGGCGGGGCCGCGGAGGCGCTCGCTTCGCGCGGGACCCCGCCGGGACAGCCGGTCCTCGAGGCGCGGGACGTCCACTTCGCCCACGCCGGCCGGCCCGACCCCGTCCTCCACGGCCTGAGCCTCGAGATCCGCTCGGGAGAGCGGCTCCTCCTGGAAGGCCCCTCGGGAGGCGGCAAGTCCACGCTGGCTTCGCTCCTCAGCGGGCTCCGTGAACCCCGCTCCGGGCACCTGGTCCTCCACGGGCTCGACGCGCGCACCTGGGGTCCCGCGGCGTGGCGCCGCCGCGTGGCCGCCGCCCCGCAGTTCCACGAGAACCACGTGCTCACGGAGACCCTCGCCTTCAACCTGCTCCTGGGCCGCCGGTGGCCGCCGCGCGAGGAGGACTTCGCGGAGGCGGAGAGGCTCTGCCGGGAGCTGGGCCTCGGCGGGCTCCTCGACCGGATGCCGGCCGGTCTCCAGCAGATGTTGGGCGAGGGGGGCTGGCAGCTCTCGCACGGGGAGCGGAGCCGGCTCTTCATGGCCCGCGCGCTCCTCCAGGGCTCCGACCTCGTCCTCCTCGACGAGAGCTTCGCCGCCCTCGATCCGGAGAGCCTGGACCGCTGTCTCCGCTGCGTGCTCGCGCGCGCGCCGACGCTGCTCGTCATCGCCCACCCGTAGACATCCCCGCGGCGGAGCCGCGGTTGAAACGATCCAAGGCCAGCACTATCAGGTCGAAGGACGTCGCACCCTCGAGTGCCGAAAGGCAGGGTGCGGTCACCGGCGGGCCCGCGCATCCGCGCGTCGCGCGCGCGGGCCCCGCCGGTCCCGGTCTCGAAGAGGCAGGAGTGCTGGGAGGATGGCTCTCACCCTACGACCACCGTCCGTCCCCTCCGGGCGCCAGCGAGCCTGGTTCCGCCCGCCCGGGTGGGCCGATCGGCGCGTCCGCATCTCGATCGTCATCCCCTGCTACAACGAGGCCGAGGG
>Ga0187892_10008811_pt1 | contig 13594 bp, 5 predicted proteins | sample MA1701073metaG_FD_139345 | JGI IMG/M metagenome (GOLD analysis project Ga0187892, IMG submission 139345) | Bio-ooze microbial communities from a basaltic lava cave in the Kipuka Kanohina Cave System on the Island of Hawaii, USA - MA170107-3 metaG ...
GCGTGCGTGGCGCAGCCGGACGCGCCGTCGGGGACGGCGTGCAACGCCGACGGCAACCTGTGCACGATCGACACGTGTAACGGCAGCGGCAGCTGTAACCAGACGGGCACGGTGAGCTGCCAGGCGGCGGTGCCGCCATGCGAGGGTGGCGCGACCTGCAACCCCGGAACGGGCGCATGCGTGGCGCAGCCGGACGCGCCGTCGGGGACGGCGTGCAACGCCGACGGCAATCTCTGCACCACGGACGCGTGCAACGGCAGCGGGACCTGTGCGCAGACGGGCACGGTGAGCTGTCAGGCGGCGGTGCCGCCGTGCGAGGGCGGCTCGACGTGCAACCCGGGGACGGGGGCGTGCGTGGCGCAGCCGGACGCACCGTCGGGGACGGCGTGCAACGCCGACGGCAATCTCTGCACCACGGACGCGTGCAACGGCAGCGGGACCTGCGCGCAGGTGGGCACGGTCGGCTGCCAGCCGCCGACGCCGCCGTGCGAAGGTGGCACGACATGTAACCCGGGAACCGGGACGTGCGTGGCGCAGCCGGACGCGCCGTCGGGGACGGCGTGCAACATCGACGGGAACCTGTGCACGATCGACACGTGCAACGGTACGGGCGTATGCACGCCCTCCGGTAACGTGACCTGTCCTGGAGGCCCCGTTTGTCAGGGCGGCCAGGTATGCAACCCGGCGTCGGGCACGTGCCAGCTGCAGCCGCCTCCACCGCCGGGCAGCCCCTGCAACAGCGATTCCAACCAGTGCACCCTCGAGCAGTGCAACGGCAGCGGCAGCTGCGTCCCGACCGGGTCGGTGACCTGCGCGCCACCCGAGCCGCCGTGCGAAGGCGGGGAGGCGTGTGACCCGGCGAGCGGCGCGTGCGAGCCCGAGCCCGACGCTCCGATCGGCACGCCGTGCGACACCGACGGCACGTGCGACGGCCAGGGAGAGTGCAGCGACGATCCGCCGCTCGACCTGTGTGAGAGCCTGCTCGACAACTTCAAGGGATACAATCTCAACCGGCGGAACAACTTCGTTCCGCTCGACGTCTCGCTCACGGACCAGTTCGAGACCAAGAACACCACGGTCTCACGGCCCAAGTACCTGGCTAATCCAGCAGGGATCGACGGCTCGGGCATCAGCGACCCGACGGCCCACATGATGTGCTACAAGGTGAAGGACGTCAGCGGACAGACGCGGCTGGCGCGCCAGAGCTTGCGGCTCGAGAGTCAGTTCGGGACGGATCTCGTCACCGCAGTGAAGGCCGAACTGCTGTGCGTGCCGGCAGCGAAGGATCTCGTGCCCGTGGCGACGCCCTTCGATCGCTTCAAGTGCTACCGGGTGCGGAAGAAACTGGGGACGGGCTACACCCCACACGACCACAACGTGATCGATCAGTTCGAGGACAAGAACATGAAGATCACGAAGCCGTTCCTGGTCTGCAACCCCGTGAGCCGCGACGGCGAGGAGATCCAGAATCCGGTTTGCCACCTCACGTGCTACAAGGTCGAAGACGTACCCGGCCAGCCGAAGTTCGACGATCAAGCGCCGATCGTCGAGGACGAGTTCTATACCCAGAACGTGGGGACGAACACCGACGTACGGGAGACGTGCCGCCGATCGGCGGTGCTGTGCGTACCGTCGCTCAAGTTCCACGAGTGAGTGGGGCCTAGCCGGACGGCGCGCTGGCGCGCGCGACCTCACTCCGGAGCGTGTGCTTGGCCACCCGTTGCGCGCTCGTGCGCGGCAACGTCGCGCAGAATTCCCAGTAGCGCGGGACCTGGAAGCGGGCGAGACGCTCCTCCGCGAACGTCCGGAGCTCTTCCTCGGTCACCGGCTCCGTCGCCACGACGAACGCTTTCACCTCCTCGCCGACGTCCGTATCGGGGACCCCGATCACGGCCACCTCGGCCACCTTGGGGTGCCCGAGGAGCGTCCGCTCGATCAGAACCGACGAGATGATGTCGCCGCCGCGGCGGATGGCATCCTGCTTGCGGTCGACGAAGTAGAGCCAGCCGTCCTCATCGAGATAGCCGAGGTCGCCGGTGAAGAACCAGCCGTCGCGCAAGGCATGGCCGGTGGTGTCCGGATCGCGGAAGTACTCCGCGACGCGATAGGGCGAATGAGCGGCGATCTCCCCCACCGCACGCGGCGGGAGCTCGGCCCCGTCGTGCCCCACGATCCTGAGCCGGACGCCGGATGCCGGCGGCCCACAGGAGCGCGGCCGCGGCGGCGCCCCGACCGGCGTGATGGTCACCACGCCGGCGTCGGTCGAGCCAAAGCAATCGGCGACGTGCTGGACGTGAAACCGGGCCATGATCTCATCCCGGATGGTAGCGCTGCCGAGACCGAGAATCACGCGCAGGCGATTGGTGCGCTCGAGAAAGCTCTGCTTGCGGGCGAGCAGCATTCCCAGGACGCTGCCCGGCGCGTACAGCACGGTCGCTCCGGTCTGGTGCACCAGCAGCCACAGATCCTCGATGCGGAAGGCGCGCGGAAAGGCGAACGTGCCGCCGGCGTGCAGGGCGGTTTGCACCGCGTCCCAGGCGCTCTGGTGCGAGAGCGGCGTCACCGCGAGGATCACGTCGTCGCAGGCAATGCGCAGCGCCTCCACGAGGTGCTGGCCGCCGACGCCCGCGTGGCTGAGCAGCACCCCCTTGGGCGGTCCCGTGGTCCCGGCGGTGAAGACGAGCAGCGCCGGGTCGTCGGCCGCCAGCCGCAACGGTGGCCGCCGCTTGGGCGCCTCGGTCAGCAGCGCGTCGAGCGCGACGATGCCGGCGTCCGCGGCGGCGGCGCCCGCCGATCCGGGAAGCCCCACGGCCGCGAGCGTCGTTGCCGCGGGCACGGTGATGTCACCCGCGCGCAGATGTTCCACGTCGGCGGCGTGAGCGATCAGGACGCGCGGCTCGGCGTGCGCGAGCATGGCCGTGAGCTCGCGCGGATCGATACCCACCGGAAGCGGATGGAGAATTCCGCCCGCCTTGAAGACGCCGAAGGCCAGGGCGAGGTACTCGACGCAGTTGCCGAGAGCGACGCTGACCCGGTCTCCCTTGCCCACTCCGAGCGCGAGCAAGGCGTTGGCGGCGGCGTTGGCCAGACGATCGAACTCGCGGTAGCTGACCTTGCGCCCCTCGTGCAGGAGGAACGCATGGCTGCCGCGACTGACGACGTTGCGGGCCAGGACGTCGGTGACGAGCATGACGGATGCTACCAGAATCCGCGGCCGATTTCCGCAGCGCCGTTCGGAGACGGGCGCCCGCGAGGCTGCGCACGCGCGCGCCGCGGGACGCAAGCCTACGAGAGCGCCGCGGGACCGGTCGGGCGGTGCCGATGGGGCCGCGGGTGCCGGCCGTGGGTCCGAGCTTCGTTGCTTCGTCCGGTGCTGCATTGATAGAGTCGCCCGCCGGCGGGGTCGGCGCTCGGGCCCGTGGATCGTGCGGGCTTCACGATCGCACGACGACGCGCGCGCCCCGGGTGATGACATGCAGACCTTGGACCTCGGCTCGCGCCATCTTCACGGAAGCACGCGCGACGGGGTGCTCGAGGTCGTCATCGACCGGCCCGAGCGCCACAACGCCCTCACCATCGAGATGTACCACGGCATCAAGAAGGCGGCCGTGGTTGCCGAGCGGGACCCCGACGTCGACGTCCTGGTGATCACGGGCAGGGGTGACCACTTCTGTGTGGGTGGGGAGATGGGCGGCAGGCACGAAGGAGGGCAGCCGCTCGACCGCGAGACCGACGGCATCGACCTCCTGCCCTTCGTGCAGCTCGAGCGCTGCCCGAAGATCGTGCTGCTCGCCATCAACGGGAGCTGTCAGGGCGGTGGGCTGGTGATGACGATCATGGGCGACCTGGCGGTCGTCTCCGAACGCGCGACCTTCCGGGTGCCGGAGCTTTTGCGCGGCGTCGCAGACTGCTTCTTCTCGGCGCGCCTGGCGAGCCGCGTGGGGATGGCCCGCGCGAAGGATCTTCTATTTACCGCACGGCCGTTCACCGCTCGCGACGCCCTCGAGATGGGTCTCGTCTCCCGCGTCGTGCCGCACGGCGACCTCGGGACCGCCGTGGCCGAGACGGTGGACGGGATCCGCGCGACGGCGCCCGGTGCCCGGGCGGCGGTCAAGCGTGATCTCAATCGTCAGCTGCCGGCCATCGACTTTCCCATGTTCACCGCCTCGCTCGCCTCGGCGGAGGTGCGCGAGGGCTTTGCCGCGTTCGTCGAGAAACGACCTCCGAAGTGGACCGGCGGCGACTGAGCCTGCGAGAAGGCACACGCCGGTCGGGCGCCGATGGGGGTCGTGACCTCCGGGCCGCCCCCTGTCCTGGCACGCGCGTCCCTGGGTGACGCCGGCGCGGGGCCGGGTGGAGCACGCCAAGAGCGCGACGAGTCCGCGTTTCGCCGGGGTGCGTCGCTCACCAGGCTACTGCGGCCGCCGAGACGCGATCCGGCGAGCAATTGCGGGCTAGAACCGGCGCCGGCTGGTTGGTAGAGTTGCATACCCCGGACGGGGCGGAGGGGTGTCCCGGTCTGGGCGGGCACTGACGAACAGGGGTGCCGGCGATGCGGATTCGAGGGGCGGCCAAGACCAGTTCCGGCGTGGGGCGGCGCACGAACGAGGATGCGTTCGCCTTCCTTCCAGAGCTCGCGCTCTTCGTCGTGGCGGACGGCATGGGAGGCCACGCGGGCGGAGAGGTGGCGAGCCGGCTCGCCGTGCAGACCATGCGCGAATCGTTCGAGTCGACTCGGGATGAGGACCTCACGCCCCTGCCGGATGGCACGGGCATGCGCTCGCTGGCGGGCCGACGCCTGCTGATCGCGATCGCGGAAGCGAACGCCCGGGTCCTGGAGTACGGGGGCACCGATCCGCGACTGCGGAGCATGGGGGCGGCGATCGCCGCCCTCGCGTTCGATCCGCAGGCCGCGCAGGTCGCGATCTCTCACGTTGGCGATGCCCGTGCGTACCGCGTCCGCAACGGTGAGGTGGAACAGCTGACTCAGGATCACACGGTCGTGCAGCAGCTCCTCGGCGAGGGCAAGATCACGCCGGCCGATGTGCCGTTCTATCCGGATCGGCACGTGCTAACGCGAGCGCTCGGCGCCGATCCCATCGTGCGCCCGAGCTTCCGCCTCGAGGCGCTGGTCGAGGGTGACGTCCTGCTGCTCTGTTCCGATGGCGTGCATGGCGTGGTGGACGACGCCGAGATGCGGGACATCGTGCGCCGCTCGGCGTGCGACCTCGATGAGGCGTGCCGCCGCCTCCTCGCGCTGGTCGATGCCCGCGGCGGCAGCGACGACAGCACGGTCCTCGCCGTGGCGCTCGATGGGCCGGTCAACGCAGGTGCCGGCGCGCAAGCGAAGACGTAGCGCGCCGCGGTGCCGGTAACGAGCCGAACATGGCTACCCTGATCGCGGGCAAGTACGAAGTGCTCACGAAGCTCGGTCAGGGTGGCATGGGCGCCGTCTACAAGGTGCGCCACGTCGAGCTGGACGAGCTCTTCGCGCTCAAGGCGCTGCCGGACCACCTCGCGGACGACGCCGACCGGGTCATGCGCTTTCGCCGGGAAGCGCAGCGCATGGCCCGCTTCCGCCACGAGCACATCGTGCGGGTTTTCGATTTCGGCCGCGATGGCGACCTCTTTTATCTCGTCCTCGAGTTCATCGACGGCCCGACGCTCGGCGACTACTTGCGGGAGCGCAGCGGGCTTGCGGTCGCAGAGGCCCTGGAGGTGGCCCGGCAGATTGCGAGCGCGCTCGAGTACGCCCACGCCGGCGGAGTCACCCATCGCGACGTGAAGCCGAGCAACGTGCTCATCCAGAAGACCCAACCGTTGCACGCCCTGCTCATCGATTTCGGTATCGCGAAGGTCAACGACCCGGGGGAGCGGACGCGGACGGACGTGCTCGTCGGCACCTACCGGTACAGCTCGCCCGAGCAGCTCGGCCTGCGCGACGGTGAGCACCGCGTCCCCGTCGGGCCGCCCTCCGATGTCTTCGCGCTCGGCCTCGTGCTCTACGAAGCGCTGGAGGGCCGGGCGCTCTTCGCGGATCTGGACGGTCCCGAGATCGTCGGGCGGCTCGTGTACAACAACGAGCCACTGCAGCCGATGTTCTCCCGGCCCGTGCCGGATCAGGTGCGCGCCCTCATTCGCCGCGCCACGTGCCGCCATCCCTCACAGCGCTACCCGAGCATGGGGGAGATGCTGCGGGACATCGAGGTGTGTCTCCGTGGGACGGTCCCCTCGCGCTCGGCATCGCGCGGCGGAGCGGCGGCCGAGGCGGCTTTCATCGGCGGACGCTCCTACGTTGCCAATGTTGCCAATGTTGCCGATGGTGCGGATATCGTCGAGGTCACCGACGTCGCCGACATCGACGCCCGTATCCAACAGCTCGAACGGGAGAAGCACCGGCGGCTCGCCCAGACCGCAAGCGCAAAAGCCGAAGTTGCCCGCCAGCGTGCCGAGGGCGTCGGGGCCCGCAACCTGGTGCCCGAGGCATACGACGACGCGATGGCCGAGAGCGAGCGGGGACGTGCCGCCCTCGAGGCGGAAGAGTACACGCGCGGCGCCGAGCTGTTCGACGCGGCCGCCGCCGAGTTCGACGAGGCCACGGCGCAGGCGCGCGTGCGCCGCCAGCAGCGAGAAGCCGAACGTTTGCGTGAGAAGATGGGACTGGCGCGCGAGCACGCCGACAGCGCCGCCGCCGCCGCGCTGGTTCAGACGCTCTACCAGCAGGCGAACGCTGCCGCCGCGGCGGGGGATGCCGAGTTCGCACGCGCGGCGTGGGACGCGGCGCGCCACGGCTTTGCCGAGGCGGGCCGGCTCTACGAGGAGGCGGCAGCCGCGGCGCGCCAGCGGCGACGGCAGGCCGAGGCCGAAGACGCCCGCGGCCAGACGCTACGTGCGCGGGAAGCCGCCGACGCGGTCGGCGCGGCCGATCTGGCCGGGGAGATCTACGAACAGGCCCGGACCGCGGAGGCGGAGGCGCGGGTGGGGCTCGAGCGGGACGCCTTCGACGAGGCGCAACGTGCCTTCGTCGATGCGGCGAGGCTCTACGACGAGGCCGCGGCGGTGGCGGCGCGACGGCGGCGGCAACAGGAAGCGGAGAGCGTGCACGGTCGAATGGCGACCGCACGCGCCGAGGCCGAACAGGCTGGCGCTTCCGCCGATGCCGCCGGCCTCTACGAGAAGGCGCGCGCCGCCGAGGCAGCGGGCGACGATGCCCAGGCCCAGGGTGCCTACGAAGACGCCGGCCGGGCCTATGAAAGCGCGTGCGGGCTCTACGGGCAGGCGGCGGGGCAGGCGCGCCGTGTTCAAGAACAACGGCGCGACGCCGAGGGGATGCGGGACGCCGCGCGGGCGAAACGCGCTGTCGCGGCCGCGGTACAGGCGCCCGAGAGCGCCGCGAACCTCTATCAGCAGGCTGTCGTTGCCGAAGCTCGCGGGGATGTTGCAGTGGCGCGGGATGCGCACGAGGAGGCGCGGCACGCCTACGACGAGGCCGGGCGGCTGTACGAGCAGGCGGCCGCGGAGGCTCGAGAGCGGCAGCGGGCCGCGCTCCGTGGGCGAGCCGAAGCTGCCCGAGACGATGCGAACAGGGCCCTTGCCGACGCCGAGCGCGCCGACGTCGCGCGGCACGCGGCCGACCTCTACGAGGAAGGGCTGCGCCAGCATCGGGAAGGAGTTGCCGCCTTGACCACGGAGGCCGAGGCGCCGGCCATCGAGCGGTTCGTCGAAGCCGCCGAGACGTTGCGCACCGCGGCAGCCAGAGCGCGGGAAGCGGCGGCCGCAGCGGAGCGAGCACGGCAGGCGGAGCAGGAGCGGGAGGAAGCCCGGGCCAGGGAGAGCGCTCGGGCGAAGGAAGCGGCCAAGGCGAAGGAGGCGGCGGCGGAACGGGCACGCCAGCGGGAGCGGGCAAAGCAGGAAGCCCGGGCGCGGGACGCGGCCCGAGCCAAGGAGGCCGCTCGCGCACAAGACGAGGCCGCCCGCGCGGCCCGGGAGCGCGAGTCGGCCCGGGCGAGAGATGCGGCCGATGCGGCCTACCGTGTGAAGGAGATCGCCCGCGCCGACCGAGCGGCGCAGGCGCTGGCGCTCGAGGACGATGTGACCGTGGTGACGGACCCGAGCGACGCCGGAGGGGCAACCATCGCTGCGCCGCTCGCCACCATCCCCGCGCCTCCGGGAACCTCCGGACACGACGCGACGCTCGGCGGGCTGGATCCGGACTCCGTCCCTTCCGCGGCGCTGCTTCCGGTGGGAATCGCCATGCCGGGAAGGGCCGATGTGGCGGATGATGGAGCGACGACGATCGTGCGGATCCCGGTCTCGAAGGAGAAGGGAGCGCCGCGACCGTCCGTGTACGTGGGCATCGCGGCTGCCGCCATCGTGGCGGGGGGCGCTGGGTACTTCGCACTGGCCCCCGATCGGCCGCGTCTCCCCGACGCGCGGGTCGCATCCCCCGGCGGGGCCCCTGCTGCGGCCGTCAAACCAGTGGGACCGGTCGAGAAGCCCGCGGCGCCCTCCGGGCTCGCGTGGGAGCGGATCGTGCCCAACGATACCGAGCTCAGGGTTCGGAAGGGCGCTTCGGTGGTCTTCGAAAGCATCGTTGCCGGCGAGCAGGAGCTCGGTGCCGCCCTCGAGTACGTCTGGTCCCTGGATGGCGAGGCGCAGGTCCGAGGACGCTCCTGGACGTACGCCGTGCCCGAGGCGGACATCGGCAAGACGCGCGACGTGGTCGTCATCGCCCGGCACGGGGCCGAGCAGATCGAACGGCACTGGCAGCTTCACGTCGATCCGGCGAACGCGGCGCCCACCATAGCATCGACCACACCGACGGGTGCGGTCGTGCAGGTGGAGGAGGGCACGCAGCCGACGTTCTCCATCACCGTGACCGATCCGGATCTCGAGCACGGAGACACGTTGACCTACGTGTGGGAGCGCAACGGCACGCGACTCCCGAGTGCCTCGAGCGCGTCCCTGACGCTCCCCGATCCCCGCGACGGGGATCGGGTGCGAGTGACGGTGACCGACGCCGACGGACTGAGCGCGGGCGCGCGCACGTGGCAGGTCGCGCTGGCGCCGGCCGCCCCGGCCATCGTCGGGATGTCGCCGCGAGCGGACCGGCTCGTCCGCCTGGTCGAAGGGGGCAGCGTGGAGTTCACGCTCAATATCAAAGCGCCCACCGGCGTCGAGGCGCAGGTGCGCTGGTATCTCGACGACGAGGAAGTGGGGCAGGGCGACCGTTGGCGGTTTGCCGCACCCCTGATCGACTCCGGACGCGTGGGGCACCGGGTGCGGGCCGAGGTCGTCGATGAGCGCAGCCTGAAAGGCCGGCCGGTACGCTGGGACGTGGAGATCACGGGCATGCGCCCACGGATCAGCCGGGTGGCACCCGACGGCCCGAAGCTATCACTCGAGCCCGGCGAGACCGCGGAGTTCGAGGCGCAGGCAGGCTCCGAGCGCGAGAACGTCACGCTCGAGTACGAGTGGCGGCTCGACGGCGGCGCGCCGGTGCGCGCGTCCGCGGGGCAGTTCCGGCTCCCGGCGGCGCTCGACCCGGGCGAGCACGTGGTCGAGGTGGCCTCGGTGGACAGCCGTGGCGTGCGCAGCGATGCGATCCGCTGGGCGGTGCAGGTGCGCCGGCAGGGCGAGGCGGGAGAGGCGCAGGAAACGAAGCCAGCCGAGGCGGCGCGCGCGGAAGCGGCGTCCGCTCCCGCAGCGCCGACCCAGGTCGCGGCCGCCCCGGGAAACCTGACGGAGGCGGAGATCCAGGACTGGTTCGCCCGACTCGATCGCGCGATCGAGTCGGGGGATGCGCAGACCCTGCAGGAGATGGGAGCGGTCCGCGCGGATCAGGTCGATGCGTTCCTCGAGATGTGGAGAAGCTTCGACCACCTGAAGGTCGACATCGCCATCGAGGCCATGAAGGTGGAAGGCCGCCAGGCGACGGTGACGTTCAACCGCCGGGACACCGACGAGCGGGGCAAGAAGCTCAGCCACCCGCGGCAGACCTTCACGCTCGTGAAGGGCGAGACGGGGGCGGTGCGGAGGCAATAGCGCGTTTCCCCGCACGTGCTCGCCACCGGATGCGTGCCCGGCGCGCCCGGCCGCGCATCCGGCGCCCGGCAGTCCGAAGGCTACGGCAGCAAGCCCGCCGGCGCGGCCGCCAGTTTCTCCAGGATCTTCGGGATCGCCTCGTCGCTGGTCATCCGGATCTGGCGCGCCCACGCCGTCACACGCACGCCGTGACGGAGATAGTTGGTCCGCTTCTTGACGAGCGCGGCCATCGTCGTGCGTGCGCTGGCACTGCCGCCGACGTTCTGTATCTGCGTACGATCGTGAGCAATGGTCGTGCCCGACGACGTGTCCGATACGGTGCTGCGATCCGACACGATCTCGACGTCAATCGGCCTTGCGAGTCGTCCTTCGAGGAGAACGTCGGCGATCAGATCCCATTCCCTCGGCTTGGCCCCGGCCGCCGCGGATACGGACTCGGTGCCCCTTCGAGAACAGCGTAGCCCCCAGTTTCCTTACCCGAGCTCCCACTGGCGCGCCGAGTCGACGCGGAAGGTGGCGACCGCCGAGTTTCAATCCTCGCGCTCGACCATCCGCTATCCGCCCCCCTGCACCAGCCGCACGACGTGATTGAGGAGATCGGCGTCACCGCTACTGGCGCGGCGGATGCTCGTGTCGACTCGCACGGCGAGGCCCGTCGAGCCCGCATTCTGGAGCAGGCAGCGGCCCACGGGATTGAGCTTGAGACCAAGGACCTGCTGCGTCTCGTTCTTGGCGATCCGGTCTTTTGCCTTCTTGGTGATCGGGATCTCGGCGCGCTCCTTTTTGCCCGTATCGACCAGCTTCCGGGCCTTGTTCTCGGCCTTGCCGATCTTCTTCTTGCAGGGGTCCGTTTTGGCTTCGGTCGCCGTGGCCAGGGCCGCGATCACCGAGTCCTTTTCGGGCAGCTCGTAGAACGCCTGGGCTTGGCAGAGATCGCGTTCCGAGCCCACGAATGTCATCTCGACGTCTGGCGGCGCTTCTTTAGTCGCTCTCTTCGGCACGATCTGCACCTCCACGATCTCGACCGCCTCGCAAACGGAGGACTCCGTACACGCGCCGCCTTGACACGACGCGCCCCCGGCCTGGCAGCCCAGCTCCGGCGTGCAGGCCGTCCCGTCCGCCACCGCGACCTCCACGCAGCCGCTGGCGGGATCACAGGTCGCAGCGGTGCAGTCGTTGTCGTCCGCTTCGGTACACACGAGCGGCGAGCCTTGGACGCACCCCTGGGTGGGATCGCACGTCTCCACGCCGTTGCACGGGTCGTCGTCGCTGCACACCGGCGGCGAGCCCGGGACGCACCCCTGGGTGGGGTTGCAGGTCTCGACGCCGTTGCACGCGTTGCCGTCGCTGCACACCGGCGGCGAGCCCGGGACGCACCCCTGGGCGGGGTTGCAGGTCTCGACGCCGTTGCACGCGTTGCCGTCACTGCACTCGACCAGCGTGCCGGGACGGCATTGCCCCGTGGCGGGCTCACACGTCTCCCCCGTCGTGCAGGCGTTGCCGTCATCGCAGTCGACCGGCGGCCCGTCGAGGCAGGTCCCGGTGGCCGGGTTGCAGCTCTGCGTGCCGTTGCAGAGATCGGCATCGGGACACTCGACCGGCGTGCCGGGGATGCAGCTCCCGGTCGCCGGGTTACACGTATCGCCGACCGTGCACAGATTGCCGTCGGTGCACACGACGGGTGTGCCCGCCTGACACTGGCACGTCTCCACATTGCAGGACTCCACGCCATTGCAGGCGTTGCCGTCGTTACAGGCGGCATCGTTACCGCAGCCCCCCACGGTGACGCTGCCGCCGCGGGCCTCGGCGGCCAGGCGGCGCCCGGCGGTGTCGAAGAGAGAATCCACCGCGAGCGTCAGCGGTGTTTCCACGCCCATGCTGCTGGCCTTCACGAGCATCGCGATCTGCGCCACGCTGACCACGCCCGTCGGGCCGTCGAGCGCAACCGTCTGGAACCCCGCGAGACGCGCGTGACAGCGCTCCGCGTCGACGGTGAACGACAGCGCCGCCTGCGGGTCGCTGAAGTGCGGTGACGTGCCGGGCGCGACGCCTTGGATCGTGAGCAGCTCCGGATCGCACTGGAACTCGAGGGTGTAGGCCCCGAGGGCGTTGCTCCCCACATTGACGACGAGGTCGGCGATCACGGCGTCACCCGAGCAGCCCGCGACCTCGCAGCCGACCACACACGGCTCTTCATCGGGAGGCGGTTCGGGACCGACAGGGGGTGCGCACGCCGCGGGTGTGCACTCGAAGGAGCAGCCGATCAGGCCCGCATCGCACTGGGCAATGCGCAGCGCATCGCCGCTGTTGCAGGCGCCGTCCCCGGCAGGGGAGCCTTCCCCATCGCCCGGCGGGGTGATGTCGCAGAGATCCGAGCACTCGAACTCCGGCGCTCGGCACTCGAGGAAGCCGACGTCGAACGCGAGCACGGTTTGCGCGTCCTCGAGGGTGATGTCCGCCGTGCAGTCGACGTCGCCGCACTGCCCGCACGTGTCGAGCGGCGTGTTGACGCACTCCCCGGATCCTGCCTCGCACACATCCTCCGTGCACGTGTCGCCGTCGTCACAGTCCTTCGGCGCGCCGGACTCGCAGAGCCCGCCGCTGCAGGCGTCGCCCTCCGTGCAGGGATCGCCGTCATCACACGGCCCGCTGCTCGGAAGGTTGTGGCAGGCGCCACTCCCCGGATCGCACGCATCGCTCGTGCACACGTTGGAATCGTCGCAGTCGTTCGGCACGCCGGATTCGCAGGCGCCGCCGCGACACACGTCGCCGAGCGTGCACGGGTCCGCATCGTCGCACGCCGCGCTGTTCGGCGTGGACACGCACGCGCCGGCGCCGTCGCACGCATCGTCCGTGCACGCGTTGGCGTCGCCCGCGCAGGCCGTTCCGGCCGGATCGGCGCAGTGGTCTCCTGCTTCATTGCAGGTGTCGGCGCACTCGGGGTTGCCGGCACACGGATCGCCCGCGCTCGTGCAGCTGCCGGCGCCGTCACACCGCTCGGCGCCGGTGCAGAAGAACCCGTCGTCGGTGCAGGGGGCACCGGCGGGATCGACGCAGCTGTCCGCCGCCTCGTTGCACGTGTCCGCGCACTCCGGCCCCTCCACGCACGGATCGCCGCCGTGTTGGCTGCAGCTGCCCTCGCTGCAGGTATCTGCCCCGTTGCAGAACAGGCTGTCATCGCAGGGCGCGGTGTTCGGCACGTGAACGCATGTTCCCGTTCCGTTGCACTGATCATCGGTACAAGCGTTGCCGTCGTCGGTGCACGCCGCGCCATCGGTCTCGTACGTGCAGGCGGACGAGCAGCAGTCCCCATTCTGCCGGTTGCCGTCGTCGCACTCCTCGGCGGGATCGGGCGTCCCGTTTCCGCACGGACAGTCGGACACTCCGAAGAGCTCTTGATAGAGCAGCGTGTACGGCCCGGTGTAGTAACCACCGCTGGCGGACACGAGGACGAAGTACGTGCCCGCCGGGAGCTCCAGGTCGACCCGGGCGAGGGTGCCGCCGCAAGCGCTCCCGCCCTCCACCGGGGGATCGCCGATCGCGGTCAATA
>Ga0187892_10008813_pt1 | contig 13592 bp, 13 predicted proteins | sample MA1701073metaG_FD_139345 | JGI IMG/M metagenome (GOLD analysis project Ga0187892, IMG submission 139345) | Bio-ooze microbial communities from a basaltic lava cave in the Kipuka Kanohina Cave System on the Island of Hawaii, USA - MA170107-3 metaG ...
CCGTTCACCGGCAAGGCCGTCAACGGCGGGACGGTGTCGGTCTCGCAGCAGGGCGGGAAGACCATCCTCTCGCTGTCCAGCGACTTCCCGGTGCCCGGCTCCCCGGACCCGCACTGGCAGGTCGTGGACTCCAAGGGCACGGTGTATCTGCTGGACCGCCTCAAGCTGAAGGACGACAAGATCAAGACGAGCATCACGCTGCCGCCCTACGTCCCCAACGTCGTCAAGGTGCAGATGTGGTGCGCCTGGGCGGAGGTGGTGCTGGGCGAGGCGCCGTTCGCGGCCCCGGTGATCGCCGCCAAGTAGCGAGCATTCCATCCAGGGCCGCCGGTCGGCGGGCGACGCGCTCGCCCGGCCCGGCGGCTCGAACGATCGACGAACGAGGAGGACACGTGTACGTGCTCGACGGGGCGGCCACGCTGGTCACCGGCGGCACGGTGGTCGATCCCAAGGTCACCGAGCCCGGGCAGATCCGCGGCCCCGTGATCCAGGGCGGCGAGAGCCGGCGCATCGTCAGAGGCGACGTCATCGTCATTCCCGCCGGCGTCCCTCACTGGTTCAAGGAGGTGCAGGGGCCGATGACCTACTTCGTGGTGAAGCCGATCTCGATGAACGGCACGGGCAAATGACCTCTCGCGGCCTGGCCCTCCTGATGGCCGCGGTCGCCCTGCTGCTCGCGGGGCCGGCGCTGGCCGGGCCGCGGGCGCTGGGCGTGCTCGAGGACCGGCCGGACGCGGTGATCGATCTGCGCACCCGAGAAGGCGCCGCGCTGGTCAACGGCCAGTGGCGCTACAGCCCCGCATCGTCGAGGCGGACTTCATGGCTCCGGGGCCGGACCTTCGGCCCTCGGGGGCGCCGATCAAGACCTACGACTACACCCCGCATGCGGGCGCGCGCGACTTCGACGACTCGGCGTGGGCGGTGCTGGATCCCACCACGCTGGAGGGCCGTCGCGGCACGGGCCGGCTGTCGTTCAACTGGTACCGCATCAAGGTGCGGATTCCGCGGCGGATCGGCGCGTTCGATCCGACGGGCTCGACGGTGGTCTTCGAGGCGGTGGTGGACGACTACGCGGAGATCTGGGTCGACGGCGCGCTGCCGCGCATGCTCGGGCAGACCGGCGGCGCGCTCGTCCGCGGCTACAACGCGCCCAACCGGGTGGTGATCGCCCGGGAGGTCAGACCGGGCCAGGAGATCCAACTCGCGGTCTTCGGGATCAACGGCCCGATCTCCGATCCGCCGGCGAACTTCATCTGGATCCGCTCGGCCACGCTCGACTTTCATGCGCCGCGGGCGGTCAGTGCCCGCCCGGCTGGTGGCGGCGAGGTCGTCCGGCTCGATCCGGCGCTCGATGCGATCGTGCCGGCGGACGCGCGCATCGAGAAGCTCGCCGACGGGTTTCAATTCCTCGAAGGGCCGGTCTGGGTCCGGCAGGGCGGCTACCTGCTCTTCAGCGACCCGAACGCGAATACGATCCACAGCTGGTCGCCCGAGGCCGGCGTCGCGGTGTTCCGGACGAAGAGCGGGTACACGGGCCCCGACATCGCCGAGTACGCCCAGCCCGGCGCCAACGGCCTCGCACTCGATCGGGCGGGGCGACTCACGATCAACGAGCACGGCAACCGGCGGGTGACGCGGCTCGAGAAGAACGGCGTGCTCACGGTGCTCGCCGACCGCCACGACGGCCAGCGGCTCAACAGTCCCAACGATCTCGTGTACCGATCCGACGGGGCGCTCTATTTCACCGACCCGCCCTTCGGTCTGCCGCGCTCGCATGAGGACCCACGCAAGGAGTTGCCCTACCGCATCCGCCTGAGCATCCCGGGCCAGCGGCCATGACGGACGGTGGCACGCGCCGCCGGGACCGCTGGATGGCAACCGCGGTGATCGCCGTCGCGGCGGCCGGCGTGGTCTTGAGCCAGGGCCACTGGCTCGTTCACGGGACGGCGGCCGCGCCGCCCGCCCATGCCCGGATCACCCGACTCGACCCCCGCTTCGACCGACTGGTGCCCCGCGGGAGCGTCCTCGAGAAGATCGCCGACGGCTTCACCTGGGTCGAGGGGCCGGTGTGGGACCGCACGCGCGCGGCGCTGCTGATCTCGGACGTGGCGACCAACTCGGTCTTCGCCTGGCGGGAGGGCAGCGGTGTCCGTCTGCTGCTCAGGCCCAGCGGCTACACGGGCGCGGCGCCGTTTCCCGGACGCGAGCCGGGCTCCAACGGCCTCGCGTTCGACCCGGAGGGCCGGCTCGTCCTGTGTGAGCACGGGGACCGCCGCATCGCGCGCCTGGAGGCGGACGGTCGCAAGTCGACGCTCGTGGATCGCTATCAGGGCAAGCGACTGAACAGCCCGAACGATCTCGCTTTCCGATCCAACGGCGATCTCTACTTCACCGATCCGCCGTTCGGCCTGCCGGGGGCGTTCGACGACCCGGAGAGGGAGCTGGACTTCAGCGGCATCTACCGGCTCAGCCCGCAGGGGCGGCTCACGCTGCTCACCCGCAGCCTCCGGGCGCCGAACGGCATCGCGTTCGCCCCGTCGGAGAAGATCCTGTACGTGAGCAACGCGGATCGGAGCCACCCCGTGTGGATGGCGTACGCCGTGCTGCCCGACGGCACGCTCGGCGCCGGCCGGGTCTTCTTCGACGCGACACGCTGGACGAGGACAAGGCCGGGCGCGCCCGACGGCATGAAGGTGGACGCGGCAGGCCACGTGTTCGCCGCCGGCCCGGGCGGCGTCCATGTCCTGGCTCCGGACGGCACGCACCTCGGCAGCCTCGAGCTGGATGGGCCGACGTCGAACGTGGCCTTCGGCAACGACGGCTCGGTGCTGTACGTGACGGCCGGCACGGCTCTGTATCGTATCCGGCTCGCTACCCGAGGAATGGGCTTCTGACCGGCGGCGACGCGGCGAGATCCTGGAGCAGCCCCACCGTGGTGCGGATGCCCTGGAACAGATGGTCCAGGCGGAGGTGCTCGTTCGGGCTGTGCTGGCGGTTGTTGGCATTGGCGTACGGCACGAGGATCGTGGGGAGCTCGAGGATGTCGGTGAATGCCCAGATCGGCACGCTGCCGCCGGCCGTCGGGAGCACGACCGCCGGCTCGCCGCCGTGGGCGCGCTCGACCGCCTCGATGACCAACCGCGCGATCGGCAGGTCGGCGGGCGTCTTGGCCGGGTCGTAGCCGCCCTTGTCGACCACCCGGATCGCGCGGTTGCGCAGCTCGTCGGGGATCGGCGCGTCGGCCGACTCGATCACCCGGAAGCCCTGCGCGCGGATGTGGTCCAGCACGCGCCGGTACACGCTTTCCAGCCGCTGGTTCTTCACCATGCGGATGTCGAGCGCGACCGTCGCGCGGTGCGGGATGATCGTCTGCGCGAGCGCGCCGGTGAAGCCGCTGTGGAGCCCGCGGATGGTCAGCGTCGAGTGGAACATGAGCCGCTCGAGGTAGTCGTCCGCGAGCGGCAGGCCGAGCTCTTTCTCGAGCGCGGCGCGATCGAGCGGAATGCGACGCAGGAGCTCCCGCTCGGCGCCGGTCGGTGGCATCACCCCGTCCTCGAATCCCTCGATCAGCGGGGTCCCGTCCGGGGCCGCCATCGAGGCCAGCAGGCCGACCAGCCGCCAGGCCGGGTTCGGCATGCTGAAGTTCCCGGAGTGGACGTCGCGCCGGGCCGCCTCCAGGGTCAGCTCGAGCTTCAGGATGCCGCGCGCGCCGAGCGCGATGGTCGGTCGGCCGCTCGCGTCCTTGGGTCCGTCGGTGACCAGCACGAGGTCGGCGGCCAGCAGATCGCGGTGCCTCTCGGTGAACGTGCCGAAGAACGGACTGCCGACCTCCTCCTCGCCGTCGAAGATGAACTTGACGTTGACCGCGGGCCGGATGCCGAGCTCCCGCATGAGAGCGACCGCCTCGAGGTGCGCCCAGATCGGGCCCTTGTCGTCGGAGGCCCCGCGCCCGTACACGCGGTACCGCGCGAGGGCCGCCGCCGGCACCGCATCGGGCGCCAGGAGCGGGGCGCCCTCCTCCGCCAGCCCATCACGCATCACGGGCTCGAACGGCGACGGCTGCAGCCACCCGGCCGGGGGCGCCGGCTTGACGTCGTAGTGGCAGTAGATCAGCACGGTCCGCTCGGCCCCGGGGCTCATGAGCTGGCCGAACACCGCGGGGTTGCCGCCGGTCTCGATGATGCGCGCCTCGACGCCGCGGGCCCGCATGGCGTGGGCGAGCCAGTCCGCCCCGATGCGCACGCGCTCCGGTTGCTGGCTCACGGTATCCACGCGCAGGAACGACAGGAAACCGTCCACGATCTCGCGATGGCGGCGGTCCAGGGCCTGCTGGAACGCGTTCCAGTCGACCATGCCGCTCACCATACTCCGGCCGGGCCTTCACCTCGCGACTTGTTTTGACGGTCGGCGCGCACCCATCCAGTATGATGGCGCGGGGAGGGCGATCCATGAACGTCGGCCTGATCGTGTTTCTCACGCTGGTCGCGCTCGTCGTGGTCTTCATCATCGTCTTCTACAACCGCCTCGTGGGCCTCACGCAGCGCTCACAGGAAGCCTGGTCGGACGTCGACGTGCAGCTCAAGCGTCGCACCGACCTCGTGCCGAACCTGGTCGAGACCGTGAAGGGCTACGCGGCGCACGAGCGCGGCACGCTCGACGCCGTGACGCGCGCGCGCTCGGCCGCAGCCACGGCCGGGGGCCCCGAAGCCCGGGCGCGGGCGGAGAATCAGCTCACCGAGGCGCTGCGCCAGCTCTTCGCCGTCGCCGAGGCGTATCCGGAGCTCAAGGCCAGCGAGAACTTCCGCGCGCTCCAGGGCTCGCTGGCGGACATCGAGGAGGACGTGCAGAGCTCGCGCCGTTACTACAATGCCGTCGTGCGCGACCTGAACACGACGGTCGAGACCTTCCCGTCCAACATGGTCGCGGCCTTCTTCCGCTTCGTCAAGCGCGCGTACTTCGAGCTCGAGCGGCCCGAGGACCGCCAGGTGCCCCGGGTCACGTTCGGGAGCTGAGCATCGCGCGGCTCGGCCCGCTTCTGGCCGGCGCGGTCGCGCTGCTGGCGCTTGCCCTCTCGGCGGCCGGGGCCGCCCACGCCCAGCGCCGCGACTATGTCATCGAGCGCTTCGCCGTCACGATCGAGGTCAACGGTGACGCGAGCCTGAGCGTTCGCGAGGCGATCGCCTTCCGGTTCCGCGGCAGTCACCAGGGGGTGTATCGACGGATCCCCGTGCGCTACACGCGGGCCGGCCTCGACTTCGCGGTGCGGCTGGACGGCATCGGGGCGTTCGACGAGTCGTTCCGCCCGCTGAAATCCGAGGTGTCCCATGCAGGCGCGTACGCGGTCATCAAGGCTTGGGTGCCGGGAGCGAGCGACGCCGAGCGGACCGTCAATTTCCTCTACCGGGTGCGCCGGGGCCTGTTCGCGGTCGACGACCATCAGGAGCTGTACTGGAACGTCACCGGCAACGAGTGGGAGGTCCCGATCGCCCAGGTCGAGGCGCTCGTGGTCTCGCCGCCGGCCATCCCGCTCGAGGACGTGCGGTCGATCGCCTACACGGGCCCGCGCGGCGCTGCCGGCAACGAGTACGTCGAGGAGCGCGTCCAGAACTTCCTGACCTTTCGCGCGACGCGCCCCTTGCGGCCGCGGGAGGGCCTCACCATCGCCGTCGCCTGGCCCGCGGGCGCGATCCCGAGCCCGCCGCTCTGGCGCGAAGCCCTGTGGTTCCTGGGTGACAACTGGCCGCTCGGCCTGCCGATCCTCACGCTCGGCTTCGGGCTGCTCCTGTGGGGGAGCTACGGCCGCGATCCGCGGACGCACCGCTCCGTCAAGCCCGAGTACGCGCCGCCCGAGCGGCTGGCGCCGGCCGAGGCCGGCACGCTCGTGGACGAGCGCGCCGAGCCGCGCGACGTCATCGCCACCCTCGTCGATCTGGCCGTCCGCGGCTATCTGAAGATCGAGCAGGTCAGGCGCGCCGACGACGAGCCGGACTTCCTGTTCCGCCGGCTGCGGCCGATCCTGGGCGATCCCGACGTCCGGCCCTTCGAGCTGTTCGTGCTCGCCAAGCTGTTCGACAGCGACTGGACGCTGAACTTGCGGCTGCTGTCCGAGGTGCGCCGCGACTACGACAACGTGTTCCCCCCGATCCGCGACGAGATCTACCGCACGATGGTCGGCGACAAGCTCTTTCCGCACTCGCCGGGTGTCGTGCGCCGGGGCTGGCTCAACGCGGGGCTGGTGCTGCTCGTCGGCGGCGGGCTGCTGTACTTCTGGCCGCCGCCGTGGCTGCAGGGATGGCCCGCGATGCTGCCGGTCGGCATCGGGCTGAGCGGCGCCGTGCTGGCGGCGCTGTCGCCGGTGATGCCGCGAAAGACGTGGCGCGGGGCGCTGGCCCTGGTCGAGGTGCGCGGTTTCCAGGAGTTCCTCGAGCGCGCCGAGAAGGACCGCCTGGCTCGGCTGCCGGCCGACACGCTCCACCGCTGGCTGCCGTGGGCGATCGCGCTCGGCGTGACCGAGCGCTGGATCTTCAGCTTCGACGGCCTGAAGGTCGACGAGCCCGGCTGGTTCACGAGCGGCGATCCGTTCTCGCTGGCCGGCTATCACCGCTCCGTGAGCACGTTCGGCCGCCGCACCGAGGAAGCCATCCTGACCAGCCGCCGCTCGGCCGCCGGCGGCGGGGGCTGGAGCGGCGGCAGCGGCATGTCCCGCGGTTCCAGCGGCGGCGGCATGGGCGGCGGAGGCGGCGGCACCTTTTAACATGGGAGGGGGCCTCGACGGCCCCCTCCCACACCCACCCCCAGAAATTCGATTGCGCCGGCCAAGCCGGCGCTCGAACCCAGCGTTACCTCACGAGCGCTTGTCTCGCCCGATGGAGGCGATTTCTTCACGGCCTCGAAGCCGGCGCTCGAAGCGGAACCATGAATATGTAGTGACCGACCGACCAGCGCTGCGCCTTCTTTCAGTAGCGGGTGATCGCGGCGGGGGCATCGCGAAGTGTAAGAAAGTAGGGGTCTGACCCCGTCTGGTATGATTCCTGACGAGCGGATCCTGCGATGTTCGACATCGGTCTTCAAGAGCTGGTCGTCATCTTCGTCATTGCGCTCCTCGTCTTCGGCCCGAAGAACCTCCCGCAGCTGGGCCGGTCGCTCGGTCGCGCGATGCGCGAGTTCCGGCGTGCCAGCGACGAGTTCCGCTCGACGATCGAGACGAACCTGAAGATCAACGAGCCCGACGCGGTGCCGGAGCCGAGCCCCACGCCCGCCACGCCGGACCCGACTCTGGTCACCACTGCGGTCGGCGAGACGCTGCCGGAGTCGGCACTCGAGAATTTCGCGACGGATTCATCGGAGCCGACCGCGCCGATCCCGGTCGGCGAGCCCTACGTGGCGCAGCGGGGCGCGAAGCTCTTCCACTCGCGCGAGTGCGGGTGGGTGAAGCGGGTCACGGAGCCCGACCGGGTCTACTTCAAGCGGGTGGCCGAGGCCAAGGAAGCGGGCTTCGCCGTGTGCCCCGTCTGCGACCCCTGGGAGCCGGCCTGAATTTTTTTGGTTGCCAGACTCAACGCCTGTTGACTATTATGTTGTTGAGCAGTGAGCCGCGAGCAGGCGACCCATCACGCCGGGAGGGGCCATGCGTGAGCTGACGGCACGGCAGCGGGAAGTGCTGGAGTTCATCCGGACTTTCTCCGACCGACACGGGGTGCCCCCGGCGGTGCGCGAGATCGGTGAGCGCTTCGGCTTCACGGCCCGCGCCGCCTTCGATCATCTACGGGCCCTCGAGCGCAAGGGGATGCTGGAGCGCCGGGTCAGCGGCAAGCGGGCCTCGCGCATGCTGGTCATCGCCGACCGGCGCCCCGATCGCCGTCAGGCGCGGGAGGAGATTCCGGTGCTCGGTCGCATCGCGGCGGGGACCCCGATCTTCGCCGCGGAGAATCGTGAGGACAGCGTGCCGCTGCGTCCCGACTGGCTGGCCACGCAGGGGCAGGATGTCTTCGCGCTGCGGGTCCGAGGCGACAGCATGATCGACGCGCACATCATGAGCGGCGATCTGGTGCTGGTCCGCAAGCAGGATTCCGCCACTCCGGGGGACATCGTGGTGGCGCTGCTCGACGGTGAGGCCACGGTCAAGCGCTTCGCGCGCGAGGGCGCGTCGATCGTGCTCAAGCCCGAGCATCCGACGATGAAGCCGATCCAGGTGGAGCCCAGGCAGGGGGACTTCCAGATCCTGGGCAAGGTGGTCGGGCTGTTGAGGAGCTTCTGATCGATTCGAGCGGGCATGGCGAACGGCGGAGAGAGGAGAACGCTGATGGACACCGGGACGAGAAGCGGAAGAGGACGGAGGCGGTCGACGGTCACACGCCGGAACGAGATCGGATTCGGCTCGAGCGCGCGCCGCTCGGGACGAGCCCGGACCGGGCGTGCGGCGCGGTACCCGGTCTCGCGGGCATCTTTTTTGCCGCGAACTACTCGACAGATGAAGAGGACGAGCCTGACGCTGGACTGGCTCGGCGGGGCGGCCATGCTGCTGGCCGTCGCCTCGTGGGGAGTGCTCGCCTCACTGCTGGGCTAGCGAGTCTGTCCCCCCAGAGTCCGCGGCGCAGGTCACTCGGCCACTACGGGTTCGAGGTTCCGCTTCGAGCGCCGGCTTCGCCGGCGCAAGCTCTTTCTGGGGGAGGCCTCGGAGGGGGCCGTCGAGGCCCCCTCCGGCTCGAGGTCAGAGGCCGCGGTGCTGCCAGGGTCTCAGTTCCACGAACAGGTCGAGCAGCGGCCGATCCAGGGCGCCCGCCCGCGCCTCGCACTCCAGGATCTCGAGCGCGCGCGGGATCGGCACCGCGGACTTGTAGGGGCGGTCGCTCGCGGTCAGCGCGTCGAAGATGTCGGCGATCGTCATCATCCGACTCTGCATCGGGATCTCGGTGCCGCGCCGCCCGTCGGGATACCCGGAGCCGTCGAGCTTCTCGTGATGCGAGCGGGCGATCTCCGGCACGCGGCGAAGCTCGGTCGTCCACGGGATCTGCCGCAGGAAGTGGTAGGTGTGGACCACGTGCGACTGGATCTGGCGGAACTCCTCGTCCGTGAGGCTGCCGCGGGCGATCGAGAGCGTATCGGCTTCCTGCGGGGTGATGAGGGCGTGGCTCTCGCCCAGGTGATCGACGAAGGCGCGGGTCGCGACGTGCTGGATGCGGGTCACGGAGTCCTCGGCCATCACCGAGGGCTCGTTGGCCATCTGCACGGCCTTCAGATACTGGGCCAGCTCGTCGGTGAGCGCGGTCAGCTCCGCGTCCCACACGGCGGATTGCCGCGCCAGATCGTCGGGGCCGGCGGCGAGCGCGTGCTCGAGCTTCTGACGCGAGTACTTGAGCTCCAGCCCCCGCCGGATGATCTCGGCGCGCTGCCGGATCAGCTCCAGGTGAGCGGGAGCGAGCTTCTTCGCCTTGACGAGCACCTCTTCACGCACGCCGACCTTTCCGAAATCGTGCAGCAGCGACGCGTAGCGGATCTCCTTCATCTGATCCGGCGAGAAGCGCACGCCGTGAAAGGGACCGTGCTCGGCGCGGTCGACGGCCATCGCCAGCGTGACCGTCAGGTCCGCCACGCGGAACGAGTGGCCGGACGTCGTCGGATCCCGCGACTCGATCGCGGTCACGGAGGCCTGGACGAACCCCTCGAACAGCGCGCGGATGCTCTGATAGAGACGGCTGTTTTCCAGCGCCACGGCCGCCTGGGAGGCGAGCGAGGCGGCCAGGTCGCGAAAGCGCTCGGGGTAGGGCAGGGTGTCACGCTCGATATCGGCGGCCGAGCGCAGCCGGCCGGCCCGATGCCGCTTGCAGTTGATCAGCTGGAGCACGCCGATCACCTCGCCGGGCGGCGTCTTCATCGGCACGACCAGCATCGACTTCGTGCGATAGGCGACTCGGTCGTCGAACTCGCGGTTGATGCGAAAGCGCGAGCCGGGCGGTGGCTGGTACGCGTCGTCCAGGTGCAGCACCTCACCGGACAGCGCCACGTGACCGGCGACGCTGTCGCCGCTGATCGGCAGCGTGTATTCGGTGAATGGCACGTGCACGCTGTCGTTCTGGGCGAGCTTGAAGCGCAGCCGTCGACGGCCGTCTTCCGGCTCCTCGACGACGTAGAGCGAGCCGGCGTCGCTCCGCGTGATCTCGCGCGCCTTGGTGAGGATGAGATCGAGCAGCGCGTCGGTGTCGCGTTCCGCCGTGAGACGCACGCCGATCGCGTTCAGCTCGTGCAGCTGCTTCTGGGTTTCTTCCGCCTCGCGGCTCACGCGCGCGTGCTCGCAGGCGTTGCGGAGCGCCTGGGCCAGCGAGAGCGGCGTCACCGGCTTGGTCAGGAACGCATAGCACGAGGGGGGAACGGCGCCTTCGGCGCCGGGCTCGATGAGCGCGACCACCGGCACCGCCGTCTTCGAGAACAGCGCGTCGACGGCGCCACGGCCGTTGCGAGCGCCCACGTCCAGGAGGAGCACCGCGGTGTCATCGGGACCGAGCGCGATCGGTCCGTCAGCCGGGAGCGGCAGCGGCTCGAGATCGGGGGGAAGCGCGGCGCAGAGCGCGGCCGCTGGACTGCCCGCCACGTGCCAGATGACTCGGCGTGGCATAGTCACCACACTATGATTTGGGTCGCGAACGTGTCAAGGAAACCATGGGCTTCGGGTCCCGTCCTCGTCGACCCGCACCCTACAACGCCGTATGCCTCGGGCCGGTTCCTCCTTCCCCGACCGGCGGCTTGACCCATGCGGCTCCGCCCCGATAGAATTCCGCTCTATGAATGCGCGAGTTTCCACGGGAATTGCGAAATTGGACGAGATGCTGGGGGGCGGCCTGCTGCCGGGCACCCTCACGGTGGCGTACGGCGCGACCGGGATCGGCAAGACGAACCTGGGGCTGACATTCTGTCATCACGGGCGCCGGGCGGACGGGATGCCCGGTCTGGTCTTCGACATGAATGCGCGCGGCGATTCGCAGCAGCACCACGCGTATGCCGAGCGGCTGTTCGGCTGGCGGCTCAATCGGTGGACCCACGCGGTCACGCCGATGACCGACCCCTATCCGCCGCCGGAGCAGATGCTGGCCTACTACTGCGACGCGCTGCCCTGGGTGGGCCGGCTGCGCGACTACCAGGTCGCCACGCCGGACGGGGTGGAGTTCGACTGGAACTGGAAGGCCGTGTACAACCACGCGCTCTACACGGTGCGCCCGTTCGTCTACTTCCACCTCGCCGCGGGAAGCCGCCGCATCATGGTGGACGGCATCGAGCCCATGGACGTGCCCGCGGAGTACATCCAACCCTTCGTCTTCGACGAGCTGTACAGGAAGACCATCCACCGGGACAGCGAGACGCTTGGAATGGAGATCTGCCTGCCGGTCTGGCGGTATCGCGCGTTCATCGATGCGCACCTGTACGATCACGCGGCGGTGACCACGCTGCTCCTGGTCACGACGGAGGAAACCCGGCTCGAGCATCTCATCGCCCGCAAGGTGGCCGCCGGCGACATCGGCGCGGTCGCGAACACCGTGCTGGTGCTCGGAAGCGAGCGCGTCGGCAATCGTCTCGGCCGCTTTCTCTGCGTCGTGAAGCACCGCGGCAGCCCCAAGAGCGATGAGATCGCGGAGTATCGCGTCACCGAGCAGGGGATCGTCCTCGCCTGACGGGAAGGCGGACGCCGGCACGCTCCTCGGGCGGCGCCGGCAGAGCTTCCGTCAATCGCCGACGCTCAGGGTGCGCTCCGAGCGGGCGGCGCTCGAGTTCGTCACCGACGTCGGTCTCTGCTCGACCTTCTATCGCTTCGCCGAGGGGCTGGCGTGCCTCTGGGAGGCGGTGGCCGGTCGTGCGAGCCCGCGCTGGCCGCGCCACTCGCATCACGACGCCAACATCGGCCTCACGTGGGAGCTCAAGGACGTCCTGCCGAGCCGGCGGCTGGTCTACTACGGCAAGCTCGTCAAGGGCCGGCCGGTGCTCGTCGCGCTCGATCTGTTCCCGGCGTTCTACTCGCTCGTGCGCGGTCGGCAGCGGGCCCGGGACTACGTGGTCGAGTACCAGGCCGGCCGCCTCTCGCTCACCGCGAAGCGCCTCATGGACAGCCTCGTGCGCGAGTCGCCCCAGTACACGCGCGGTCTGCGCGCGGAGTGCTTCATGCTCGAGCCGTCCAGGACCAGGGAGTTCGAGCGCGCGGTGGCCGAGCTCCAGCGGGGGCTCTGGATCGCGAAGACGGAAGAGCGATACGAGCCCTCGTTCTCGTACCGCTGGGATCTGCTCGAGCGCTGGCTGCCGGAGGCGGTGGCCGAGGGCCGCCGCCTCCGCCGGGAGGCGGCGCTGGATCGGATCGTGGCGGGCTATCTGCGCGGCGCCGTGTACTCGTCGCCGCGTCTCCTGTCCCGGCTCTTCGGCGTGCCGCGGGACGAGATGACGGCGGCGCTGGCCCGGCTCGACCGGCAGGGCGTGATCCGCGCGGGCGTCGAGGTGGCCGGCTGGCCCGGGCAGTGGGTGCTGAGCCGCCGATGACGCGGCCGCCGCCCGGCTTCCGCTACATCGACATACACACGCATCTGCACCCGGAGTGGCTCACCCGCGCGATCCGCCGCTGGTTCGCGGAACGCTCGAACTGGAAGCTCGGATATCCGACCGAACCCGAGTGGGTCGCGCGCTTCCTGGCCGAGCACGACGTGGAGCGCTTCGTGTTCTTCTCGTACGCGCACCGGGCGGGCATCGCGCGCGAGCTCAACGCGTGGCTGCACGCCACCGCCGCCCAGCTGCCCGCGGGCATCCCGCTCGGCACCGTGCACCCGGACGATGCCGACATGTGCGAGGTCGCCGAGCAGGCGCTGCAGGAGTTCGGCTTCCTGGGCTTCAAGTTTCACATCAACGTGCAGCGCTTCGTCCCGGACGACCCGCGCGTGCGGCCCGTGTACGAGCAACTGCTGGCCCACGACCGCCTCCTGCTGATCCACGTCGGCAGCGCGCCCTGGCCGAACGAGTTCGACGGCTTCCCGCGATTCGAGCGCGTCATGACCATGTTCCCGGCGCTCAAGGTGATCGTCGCTCACATGGGCTCATGGGAAACCCGGCAGTTCTTCGCGCTGATGGAGCGCTGCCCGAACCTCTATCTCGACACCACGATGGCCTTCGCGCCGGTGCGCCCCGAGAGCCAGCAGATCGACCGGCTGAACGAGATCGAGGTCCACGACGAGGATCTCGTCCGCTGGCAGGACCGCATCCTGTTCGGCAGCGACTTCCCGAACCTCCCGTACTCGTACGAGGAGGAGCGCGAGGCGCTCTGGATGCGCGACCTCCCGATGCCCGTGTACCAGAAGATCTTCCACGACAACGCCGCGCGCCTGCTCGGCCTGGAGCGCCGCTAGCCTGAACTATTCATGAACCTAACGCGCGAGGTGGGCGGGTCCTGTCGCCATGGGCCGCCACCCGCCCGGTCTCAGCATGAGCGTTCATGAATAGTTCAGGCTATCGCGCCAGGCTAAGCCTGGGAGAGGGGGAAGTCGACATGAGCTGACGGAAACCTCTCGAAAGAGTCCAGCTGGTGAAAGTCCAGCCCGGCCAACGCCGTAGCGGGCAGGCCGGTA
>Ga0187892_10008814_pt1 | contig 13591 bp, 16 predicted proteins | sample MA1701073metaG_FD_139345 | JGI IMG/M metagenome (GOLD analysis project Ga0187892, IMG submission 139345) | Bio-ooze microbial communities from a basaltic lava cave in the Kipuka Kanohina Cave System on the Island of Hawaii, USA - MA170107-3 metaG ...
CTACCAAAAAAAGATAATACATGGTCTCTGCTTGCACAAGGGGTAAAGAATAGTTACAACTGCGGCCCAGCATTTGACGAATATGCGCATGACACCCGACCACCCCAAGACCCTGTTTACGTTTGGAGAGGCGAATACTCTCTTGCCGTCGATAAACGAGTGAGGCTGTGAAAACCTATCGTGCAATTTTGTTCGATCTGTTTGGGACCGTGGCGCTTTTCTCTCAAGAGCGATTACCGCTCTTCGAGTGGCAAGGAAAAACGACGCGATCAACGATGGGAGAATTACGGGCGGTGATCGAAGCGAAAATTCCGTCGATTCCCTTTGCGCAGTTCTTTGCGACGATGACAGCGGTCAGCCAAGAACTTGGTGAACTGCGTCGCCGTGAGATGCGAGAATTTTCCTCTGCCCATCGCTTCAAGCTGACTCTGACTCGTGTTGGATTACCAGAAGCTCAGGCCACGCAAAAATTGGCTGAGGAGCTGGCACAAGCACACATGGCGCTACTCGCTGGGGCGACCTCGGTTCCCTCGTCCCATCTGGAGTTGTTGGCACACGTCTGCCTGCATTATCGCGTGGCGTTGGTGTCTAACTTCGATCACGCACCGACGGCCCGTTGGATTATCGAACGTGAGGGCGCAGATGGGTACTTTCACCATGTGATCATCTCCGAGGAACATGGTTGGCGTAAACCGCATCCACGTATCTTTACTGATGCGTTAGCTGCACTTGCGGTGAGCCCACACGAGGCCTTGTTTGTCGGCGATTCTCCGTACGATGACATTCTTGGGGCACGCCAAGTCGGAATGGACATTGCCTGGGTGAACGCCCCTAACGTGCCGCTACCCGAGGGGATTCCAACTCCCGATTACACCGTGCGAGCTATTCCTGAGTTGCAGCAATTGCTCTTTGCCTGAGGCTAGTGGAGCGTAGGATGAAACGGAAGCCACAAATTTCTGTCATTGGTGACAGTAATCCCCCACTGGAAGTGCTCCAGTGGGCTGAGGAAGTTGGGCGACTGGTGGCGGAAAATGATGGAGTCATCATTTGTGGAGGTCTGGGTGGTGTCATGGCGGCAGCAGCGCGCGGTGCTGCTGAAGCTGGTGGGCTAACGATCGGTATCTTGCCCTCATATGACGCAAGCACTGCTAGTACGTCCATTGCCGTGACAATCGCAACAGGGATGGGCCATGCGCGGAATGCCGTCGTCGTGGCCTCTGGCGATGCGGTGATTGCGTTACCCGGGTCGTATGGAACCCTTTCCGAGGTTGCCCTAGCCCTAACGCTGGGAAAACCTGTCATCAGTGTGAAAGCCTGGAAAGATGTCCGGGGGGTTGAAGCAACCGATTCGCCAGCCGCGGCTGTTGCCTTGGCGCTGGCGGCAGCCCATCGACTACAGCAGTAAGACCCTTACCCTTGCCGCGTTCCTGTTCCCCCCTGACGGAGACGTTTACGCAGAATCGGGATAGCGTTAATCTTCATGTCGCGGAGAAGATCCCAATAGATACCGCGTGGGCGTGGGTACACCGCACGGGTTGCAATGACCTCGGTCGGCGTGATGACGAAATCCACCGGCAAGTCGTGCGGAAACATGGGGATTTTATGCAAAATCATTTGCAACGGGTGGATCGTGGTAATGATGGGGGTTAGCTCTCGGACTTTTCCTTCTTCACGGAGCAAGCCGTACTCCAAATCAGAAAATCCTCCGCCCTTGCCCAGTCGTGCGCCGTCCCGACTGGCGGCGACAGAGCCGCAGACAATAAGGTCGGTGTGACGCATTTCGCGCGGGGAAACCAGTCGTCCATACTTGAGCGCTCCACGAATGCTGGTTGCCAGGCGTATCCGGCTGCCAAGTTTTTGCGGATCCAACTCGACGAAGCATTTTTCTGCCATGAGGCGTGGCACGGCCATGTAGACAATTTTTCCATCAGCCAGGGCTGCTCGGCGGACTGGCAGTTGGGGAGCGTCGGGGCTGATTTTAATGACCTGAGATTTGCGCCAGACCGTCAGTTCACGTAAAAGGTGTGCAGCGCGGTCGGCGCCAATGAAGTTGGGAATGCGCCCGTGGGGGTTAGGAAAGCGGACGGCGTTATGTTGGGCGAGAAGGTGCCAAATCGCCTTACGAATTTCAGCTTTTAACGTCGCTGCTTGAAGATTGTTTGGGTACCGCTCTCGTGCCGCCATTCTTGCGGCCTCTCCTTATAAAAACTTTAGCGCTGTCGCTATTGGGGCCTGTTCCCATACAGACCACAGAACGCGACAAAACACAAGTCGGACCGTGACAGAGGCGAAAACATCTCTTAGAATCTCCCCACCAAAGAGAAGACAGCCAGAGAGTTGAGCCAGAGACCGTCCCACCCCTTCTGTCTCTCGTCTCTGTCTCTGGCTCAACTCTCTGGCTACGGAAGGAGTGAGCATGGCAGCAAAAGAGACACGCCCTGAACCGATAGGAGCCAATTCGCAACCGCCGCTCAATCTGAAACCGATCGAGCGTTTCCTGCGGTTGTTGACCTGGCAGATGTTCTTTCTTCTCGCGGTTCTGTTTTATATAGCATTTCGCCCCCAAGCTGGGCGGTATCAGGTGATTCTCGGTAAAGACGAAATTGTCGTTTTCGATACGTCGTCGCTCCGGGTGGTGCCAGTCAAACCGCAACAGATCAGCGGAGCTTCGGCGAGCGAGAAAACCAGTCCCGGTACACCAGGCTCGCCAGTGAATCCGCCAGCGACAATAGAAGCGAAATAACAAACTGCCAGTGATCAGATACGGAAAAAGGAGGAACCATGCGTCGTCTCGGAGTTGTGTTGTCGACCGCCACCGAAGGGCCATCCCAGGAATTTGTTGACATTGGCAAGACGGCAGAAACCGAAGGTTTTGAAGCCGTCTTGGTCAATGAAGGAAGAGGAGATGCGCTCGCCTGCGCTGAAGCAATTGCGATCGCGACCTCGCGGATCAAAGTAGGGACGAACATTGCCAACATTTATTTTCGTCACCCGTTCCTTGCGGCCATGACCGCAGCGACGATTGACGAAATTTCTGGCGGTCGTTTGGTGTTGGGATTTGGCATGAGCCACCGACCCTTGCTCGAATCGCTCGGCATCAAAATGGACCAGCCTCGCCAATACATCCGCTCCTACGTGCAAACAGTAAAAAAACTATTGACTGGCCAACCGACCAGTTCGTTCTTCCGTCCTCGTCCATCGCTCCACCCTGTGCCAGTGTACGTTGCTGCTGTGACCACAGAAAGTGCTGAAGTTGGGGGTGAGGAAGCTGACGGAATCATGCCCTTTCTCCCAGCGCGCTCATATTTGCCAAAGTTGGTCGCAGCAGCAAAAGCAGCAGCCCAACGTATAGGGAAAGATCCCAACACCGTCGATTGTATCGTGAGTATCCCAACATTTGTTTCCGATGACGTTGCCCAGGCACGTTCTGCGGCTCAGTACAATCTGGCATTCTTTGCGCAGTTGCCATTCTATCGGAAGCAATGGCGCCGCTGCGGGTTTGTCGAGGAAATGAATGCACTGCAAAAATTATGGCAGGAGAAAGGAAACCGGCGGGCGGCGGCAGCGTTGATTCCCGACCGGATGGTTGAGGAAGTTTGTGTGTTTGGTTCTGCCAGTCAGTGTCGAGAACAACTAGAAGCTTTTCGTGAGGCTGGGGCTGCCATGCCTGTACTTGCGGTGAGTCCAGTCAACGAAGAACGACTATCTGCAACACGGAAGGCGTTGACCCTGCTGAGGCCATAGAAAAGGCAGACCCTTTTCTCACAAGACGCAGGGGTTGCCAGATGATGTGGGGCTTGTTTCGGATTCCTTCCTATTATATCATCTGTTATATTAAGACTTATAGTATACGCTGAGCCGGAGTGGAGTTCCTCGTCAGCTCCCTGCCTGGATGGCAATGGCTGCTTACCGCAGTTGCTCCCGCTTGGATTGGTGGTTTGGGGACGGAGGTGTTTGAGAAGCGCGATGGAAACACAAGGAATCAAAGAATTACGAGAACGTCTTGAGCTTACTCAGGAGGTTTTCGCTCGTATTCTCGGGGTGAGTTTTGCGACGGTGAATCGCTGGGAAAACGGAAAAACGGTTCCGACTGGTGATTACGCGCGAGTGTTGCAAACCCTGCGGCAACTGACTGTACCCAACGGACCAGGAGCCTCAATTGACTGGAAACGAGTTGGGGCGCTGAGCGCAATGGCGGCGGTTGCTGGATTTTCTCCTCTGTTGACGTTAGGTGCAGCGCTCGCACCGGTGTTGATTGCCCATCTTCCCACATGGTTTGATGTGCCTTTCGGAGAGGTCGCGATGGGAAAATGGCCGCAACGCTCACCGCGCAAAAATCCTGCGAGAAAGTCCCCTGTCCTTCCACGCCCTTCTTTCCTGTCTGCAGAAAAACGAGGGGGAAAAGGGGACGCCCGACACACACGTGTGGGAACGTCGCCGCGTACTCACACTTCACCAAGGAGTGCTTAAATGGCTACTGAGAACGAGTCGAAACTTGCGCCTCCGTTCCGGCCTCATCGTTCTTCGGCGGCAGACGAGCGCAAGGTGCGAAGCATGAGTGAGCGTATTTTTGCAGAACTCTTTCCACGCCGCTTCCACGGAAAGACAATGCGATATTCTTCCTCTCTTCCAGACCACGCTTTTAGTTCGGTAAACACAGGCCCCGCGATTCTACGCCCGACTGGCACGCGGGGGAGAAAGGAGCCCCTCTCTATGAAAGTGTATCGTACGGAATCGCGCTACTACTTCTCGTCGAAACAGCTATTGCCAGCCGGAGCACTGGTATTCTTCTCCGACAGACTCCGGCGCTATGTCCACCCAACGGCGGGTACGCTCTTGGATCCCTATCCCCGTCTTTGCCTCTTACCAGAGGACGAAAGTACGGCATTCGAGGAACACTGGCACGAGACGTTATCCCGCTTCTCATGAGGAGAAACAGTGATGGAGAATCTCCAGACCCGCGCCGAGTGGGCGCAACAGATGGCTGATACTGTTCAGCTCAAGCTATTGGCGGAGGAACAACGGTCCCAAAGGGGCAGCTTGATGCAATCCCAGGCGGAGCATTTATGGGTCACCGGGATGGATCAGGTAGTCCATACGCTCACCTGTTTGGTGCAAGCACTTCAAGACACAGGGTGCTTCCCTCACCTCAAATTGGTGTCCTACGCTCGCAGTCCGCAGGGGACGACAACTTATATGCGTCGGGGGAGCTTGCTGAGTTTGAAAGGCTTACAGGAGAAAACCCCGACGATTGAATTTGAGATTGACGGAGCGCCTCCTTTTCGTGCCGATTTACTGATGCCGACAGTTCGCGTGATTACTATTGCGAATTCCTTTCAGCCGACAAATCGGCGCAAAGTGCATTGGTGCTTTGGTGTGTCTATGCAAGGAACTGTGGTTTGGCAAGGGTTGGACCCAGCAGGGCAGAGGCCATCAGAGGGCGATGTCGAGGAAATGCTCAGGCGTTTCTTGGGGTCTCAACTGCTATCAGTAATGAACTCGGAGAATGCTCTCACGAGTTCCTGACCATTCTCATTTTAAGCGGCGGTCAGAGGGCGGTCATATCCGACGACCCATTCGCCTGCTCGACTCAGGAAGACGCTATCCGGACCAAGTCCTACGGGCAAGCGGCGAGCTAATTGAACCGCTTTCTCGAAGGCTGCCTCACCGGCTAGCCCCAAAGACTTCAGTACAGGGTTATGGACTTTCTCGCGATGGTGTTTGCTGCTGTACAAACCGGTCCGTCGCACTGCCCGAAGGAACGCCCGCGAATTCGGAATGAAGCGAAGAGCTGGCATCTCGAATCCTTGAAAGACCTTGGTTAAGACCTCGAAGGTAAGGGAGGGGAAATAGCGGATCGAACTTTGAATGATCTTTAGAAACAAGCCATGATGGGCAATCTCATCTAGTGCAACGATTCGGAAAGCCTCTGCTGCACCTGTCTCAGAACCGCGCTTTTGCTCTTCAAGGGTGGGATTGGCCGGCAGGCCGTATTCTTCGCGAATACGCGCCCGTACTTCTTGGTAGTTGAAGTATGTAGCCCGTTCTTGAACCATGGCGTAGGCGGTACTGCCAAGTGGACCATCGGCACCGGGATGGTGTTGGATACTCCACCGGGAGTCGCGCACTTTGGCCAGATAGCTTTGCAGTTGCGCATCGGTACGGGCAAGCGAATGCTTGAGCACCAATTCCCAGGCGACCCCATGTCGTGCCTCTTCTGCCCCCCATTGTAACTGGAAGTTACGCCGAGTGCGGTCGTGGCGGAATATCTCCAGGCCTGCCAACACATAATCGCCAACGTATTCTTCTACTCCGAAGAAGCCTTCGATCAAATGGAGGGTTTCTGCACTCAGGCGGTGGCCCCAGTGACGCATTTCTTCTAGTGGAAGGTCATGCCACGGCGACCAGTTTCGTCGCTTCATGGTGCGACCAAAATACTCAATATAGTGGTCGAGAACTTCTCTCTCGAACGCACTCTGTCGCGCCTCATTCGTCCAAGGACCTTTGATGATGTTCAGGGGATGCCCTTGAATTGAGGAGGGATTGGTGGACATGAGAGTTCCTGAGTTCCGCTTCACGTCATGCGTGAGGTGGCCGTTGTCTTCGGGGTACCCTAGCGATGGCGGAAGGTAATGCGGCCACGATCGAGATCGTAGGGAGACAGTTGCACCGTGACCATATCCCCTTGAATGATTTTAATGAAAAACTTTCGCATCTTGCCTGCCACGTGTGCCAGTACGAGATGTTCATTCTCCAAGCGCACCCGAAAGAGCGCGTTAGGGAGCACTTCGATCACTCTGCCCGTGACTTCGATGGAATCCGTTTTTGCTGTCTGTGGTGGTCGTGGAACTGACTTCCGCTGAGGTCTGTTTTGCCCGCGTCGTGCTCCGGCCATTTACACCTCGGTAAAAATAAAGAGACCCCGGAAACCATGAGAGGGTTCCCGGAGCCTCACCAGTTTCGAACCAACCCAAGATAACGAACGCTACGCAGCGAATAACTGTTAGGACCCTAACAGGTTTACTTTCTGGGGACAAGCCAGGGTCTGGGTTGTCGGGGACCAAGTTGAAAGAAAATAGTCTTTGAGTCACTTGCTGAATGAACGTTCATACCTTATAAAACATGAAGGGCGATACTGTCTCTTGCAGGGAAGGTGGTAGATGTGAGCCGAGGACAGATCGCACCAGGGTCATGCAAAATTCACTTGTCCTTCGTATTTTCCTCTTCAGGATTGGCCTGCCTGTTCTCTCGCTAGGGCAGAGAGAGGGCTCCAGCTTTTCTCTTTCAGCCTGTCTCGCGCCAAAAATCTGGAAAGCCGCTGAATACTCAAATTTTGAGACAACGAAAGTGGGTCTCGGACATTATTGTGTAATAGGGCAAAGGTAGGATTTTCTCTATGTTTAATCGCACGGCTGGATGGGTATTACTGGTATCGGTGTTGATGGTTGTGGTTCCGGCGGGTTCACAAGGAGATACGTCAGGGTCGGCGACTACTCCAAGTCGGACATGGAAAACGGTGGAGGAGATGACACCGGAGGAACTACAAGAAGTAGATCTTCGGACGGACACCCCACGACATCCTCAGCTTTCTTATATGCCAGCCTAATCCTATCCGTTTGCGGCGCCTTACACGGCGGAAGAGATGGGGTACCGTTTGATGGAGTTTACCCAGCGCCCACGGTGGTCATGTATGTTCGCGAATATGTGGGGCTCTATCTCTGCACAAGGTGTGTTGATGAATCCAGGACGATCCGTGACATTTATGGATTATCCTGAACCCCAGGGAGTGGCTGCCGAATTTGTCAAGAAGCCGGGTGAGGAGATGTATCGCTACTTGAATCAGAATACCTTCCCTCCGGATGCAGAGGGGTCACAGCGCATGACTATCCGTTACCGGACGGATCATCAGTTCGTCAAGAAGGAAGAGTCATTCTTTTACTCACCCTCTATACGTCGGGTACGGCATCAAGTGCCGTTTCGACGACAGGACAAATTTCCCAACCAAGCGCAAACTTCGGATGATGCGACTGGCCGTGATGCCTGGGAGTACTCCTGGCGACTCGTTGGTACGGATGTCTTGGTTCGTACCGTGCGATTTCCGGCTACGCGTCCGACAGTTGTTCTCGGCACTAAAGGTGACGGGAGCCTCAGCGAAGTACGGACCTCTGACATCCAGATCATGGGTGCTACATATCCTTATTATACCTCTGGTGGTGGTGTAGAGTGCTATGTTGTCGAAGCGCGTGCACGAGAAGATTGGCTTCCAGACTACTACGCTCCGCGTATTCTCTATTGGCTAGAGAAACATTCTTTTTACCCACTCCGCATTGAGCAGTATGGACGAGATGGGAATTTAGCGATGGTCGAGGTGCGCCTCACCGAGATGTTTAACCCGGCCTTAAAGGAACGGGGATATGGTCCGCTGTTTATCGTCTATTGGGATATTGCTTCAGATCTGATGTCGTACAATATCCGAGATAATCACCGCTTGAGACAATGGAATGAGCAGGAGACACAAGCGTTCTTCAATCCGGACTTCATGCGCCGCCAATGGTATCTCGATTTGTCCGTCAAAAGCCAAGCGGGTGTATCCCATCCAGATTTGTTCTTTTTGCGTCCACCTCTAGAAGGGGGGAAATTTCCTAGCGTACGATCTATACAATTACCTGCGGAGGTGGCAGCACGGGTGGAGGCCCAGGAGAAGGCTGGCCGCCTTGTGTTTGAGGTCGCACCGCAAGTTCCAGTAGAGACGGCGACGTCGAAGCCGGTGTCGATGCCTTCGCGCCAAGATGCGACGAGTATTTCTCCGACGGAGATGGCTCCGATTGAAGCCTACGCTCAACATGACCAACCGACAGGTCCAGCAACAGTTCGTTAGCTTCTCGGGAATGTGGGGCAGGAAAACCTGAAAGGAGGTGCTAGAAGGGCGACATGGTGCATAGCCGCTGTCAGCCATTTCATAATGGTCACCTGGAGTACCGGCTCGGTGCACTCCAACGCTGCGATCATTTGATCGTCGGTATTACTAATCCTGTGATCGGACTTCTCCCTGATCAATATGGTGGGTCCGCAGGGCCTTCATAGCCACACATTCCTAGCCGCGGTGAGTTGACGAGGGGAATCGGCTCGCCATAGTTGTCATGCGGATGATCTTCAGCATGGGCGTCACACAACGCTCCCCATTTTTCTTCTTCTATCAAGCACTCCATACATAACTGAGTTGCTGGCTGTTCACACTCAGTGCATTTGGCCTCTGGCATGAGATTGCGTGCCATAAGAGCGAGCGGACGCGAAGTTGTGGGGCGGTCTTCTCGCGTTCCGACTAGTGAGATCACCGTTTCAGAGGAGGTGCCAAAGTCGTAGATATGGATCAGTTCGTTCTGACGTGTGAAGACATCGTCAATGCGCCGGTTCATGGATATTTCACCACCAGCCCAGCCACCAACAGTAAACTGGCTGAGATGTCCACAGCACTCCAACCAGATTCCACGCAAGTAGGCGTCGAGGTCGTTCAGGGTGCTGGAGCCGCGTATTTCTATATTCAGCCAGAACTCCTTACGCCAAGCGTCCTGTACGCGGAGATGGAAAAGTGTTTCCTGCTTTCCTTTTTTCGTCTCTGCCTGTTCGATGATGCGTCGACGCTTGAGACAGGTCAGAAGGTGCTTGGTTACGGCATTCTTCGTCATTTCCGCATCGCAGTAAGCACACTGGCCTTTTGATTGCTTGGTGCGAGGCATAGCGATCTCCTTGTAGGGGTTCAGCTGGACTCTAACATTTTTACTCTCTCAGCTTCAATCACGCATTGAATAGATTGACCTCCCCAACGAGAATTGGCATGAGTAGACTCAAGTTCAGAATTGAGGAGGTATGTATGAAACTTGGTGTTGCTATGTTTGCGACAGATTATGCGATTCGCCCAGACGAATTTGCCCGTGCATGTGAGGAGCGAGGATTTGAGTCGGTGTGGTTTCCTGAACATACCCACATTCCTGCTAGCCGGAAATCTCCCTGGCCATTGGGTGGTGATCTACCCAAGGATTATTGGCATACACACGATTTGTTCGTGTCATTGATGGCTGCGGCGGCTGCGACGAAGACAATTAAGGTGGGCAGCGGCATCTGTCTGGTAATTGAACATGATCCGATCGTGCTCGCGAAGAAAGTGGCCACACTCGACCAGCTTTCTAACGGTCGATTTCTGTTTGGCATAGGTGGGGGATGGAATCAAGAAGAAATGGAGAATCACGGTACCCCATTCAAGAAGCGGTGGAAGGTTTTGCGTGAGCGTATCGAAGCGATGAAAGAGATTTGGACGAAAGATGCAGCCGAATATCATGGCGAGTTTGTGAATTTTGATCCGCTCTGGTGTTATCCCAAGCCATTGCAGAAGCCACACCCGCCAATTCTGCTTGGGGTGCACACGGGAGCTGGCCTTGATCGCGTAGTACGATACGGAGATGGATGGATTCCAGTGGGAGGGGCGGTACAAGATTTACGCGACTCGCTGAAAGACTTGCGTGCGCGTGCTGACAGGGCGGGTCGGCGGCCCCAAGATCTGTCGGTGTCGCTCTTTATGGTAGCCGATAAGGAAGCGGCACTGCGACAGTATCAAGAGACAGGCGTAGAGCGTGCGGTGTTTGGTGTCCCTTCTGAGGGGCAAGACAAGGTCCTCCCTCTGTTAGACAAGTACGCGACCTTGGTTCCTAAGTTTACGTAGTGATCGGCTTTCTGTGACGGCTATCGTGCTCCCGTCCGGTAGTAACAGTAAGGAAGCAGTGGTAGCCGCCATGTGGTCAACGCACTGGGGTAATCCGGTCCAGACCATCGAAGTATGGACGCAAAGCGTCTGGGATTCTCACCGATCCGTCTTCTTGCTGGTAGTTCTCCAAAATAGCGAGCCAGGTGCGGCCGATCGCGAGCCCTGAACCATTCAAGGTATGGACGAACTCCGGTTTTGCCTTGGTGTCGCGGCGAAAACGAATCTGGGCGCGACGGGCTTGGAAGGCTTCACAGTTGGAGCAAGACGAGATTTCACGATAGGTGTTTTGGCTGGGGAGCCACACTTCGAGATCGTAGGTTTTTGCTGATGCGTTGCTGATGTCACCAGTTGAGAGTATTATCCTCCGGTATGGCAATCCTAGCGCTTCAAGTATCGCTTCAGCGTCTGCGGTCAGTCCTTCAAGCTCCTGATATGAGGCTTCTGGGCGAGTTAGTTTCACCAGTTCGACTTTGTCAAACTGATGCTGACGAATAAGCCCACGAGTGTCTTTGCCATAGCTTCCGGCTTCTGAACGAAAACATGGAGTGTACGCGGTCAGTTTAATAGGCAACTGGTCGTTTTCCAGAATTTCACCAGCATGGATATTGGTGAGCGGCACTTCTGCGGTGGGGATGAGATAAAAATTACGCTCATCAGTTAGCTTGAAGAGGTCTGCCTCAAACTTGGGCAGTTGGCCGGTGCCGTACATGGAGTTGGCGTTGACGATGAAGGGGGGCAATACTTCTTTGTAGCCGTGACGTTTAGTGTGAAGGTCGAGACAAAAATTAATGAGCGCACGTTCAAGACGTGCCCCCAGGCCGATCAGGATTGAAAACCGTGCGCCGGTAATTTTTGCGGCGCGTTCAAGATCAAGAAAGCCTAACGCAGTACTAATATCAACATGATCGCGGGGCTCGAAAGAAAAGCGTGGAGGTTCTCCCCACCGTTTCACTTCTTGATTGGCCGATTCGTCCGAACCAATGGGGATACTGTCGTGGGGAAGATTGGGGAGTGTTGCGAGTAGCGTATTCAGATCATTTTCGGTGGTTGCGAGTTCTGCTTCGATTTCGGGAATGCGCTCGCTGAGCTTGCGTACCGCGGCACCCCGCTTCTCGGCTTCTTCGCGTTGGCCAGCTTTCATGAGCTTGCCAATCTCTTGGCTTTCGCGGTTGCGGGTGGACTTTAAGTCGTCGCGGTCACGAATAAGGGTACGCCGTCGTTCATCGAGTTCGGTAAAACGATCGAGGGTGGCAACGGCGAAGTTTCGTTGGGTGAGTTTTTGACGGACCAGATCCAGGTTAGCCCGGACAAAATTGATGTCGAGCATAGTCGGTTTTGCTCCTCGTTGTCTAGAAACCGCAACCGTAGGGTAGCGTGTCGCGGGAGGCTGTCAACTGATCTAGTGAGGAATGTCGCCGCTTTCTTTGGCAAGAGCCTTCACGTTATCCCCAGTGAGGCTGTGTAGCAGGGCGAGGAGGGCCTGTTTTTCTTGAGAGGAAAGATTGAGTGGACTGATGCGAGGGTCCTGACCGTCGGCTCCGGTGCCGCCACGGTCGTAATAGTCAATCACTTCTTCTAGCGTCAGCAGTGCGCCGTTATGCATATAGGGAGCGGTGAGGGCGACGTTACGTAAGGAAGGTGTTTTGTAGCGCCAGAGGTCTGTTGGGTCGAGGGTAACTTCGTAGCGACCTAAATCCTGGCTTGGTGGGGTGAGAATCTCGTCCACTTGGGTACGGGGCATCTTCACGGTAAGTCCACCGCCGAGGTCTACGTCAACAGTTTTTTCAGGAATAAGCTGTAACTGGGCGACGCCAGTGTTGTGAAAGCCCTGGTTCGTGAATAGTGCCGCGTCCTTGTTGGCTGTGTGGCAGGTGACGCACTGCCCTTTGCCAGAGAAAATCTTGAAGCCGAGTTTGACTTCTTCGCTGACAGCGTTCTGATCTCCGGCGAAATACCAACGGTCGAAGGGCGCGTTGCCAGAGAGTAGGGAACGCTCGTAACTGGCAAGAGCTTTCCCCAATGTTGCTACAGTGACTCCCTCGCCAAATACGTGCTGAAATTGTTCCTCGTAGCCGGGAAGTTTGCGGACTTTGTTGACGACGTATCCGATAGAGGGATTCCCCATTTCTACGGGATTCGTCATTGGAGAGATGATTTGATCTTCAAGAGTGAACTCGCGTCCGTCATGGAATAGCAGGCGTTGATAGGCGACATTGTAAATGGTGGGTGGGTTGCGTTTTGTAGTTTTGCCGTTGATCCCAACAGCGAGGCGGGTTTCGTTGACCGTAAATCCTTGTGTGGGAATGTGGCACATGGCGCAGGACATGGTGTCATTCGGGGATAGCCGACGATCGAAGAATAAGCGACGACCAAGGGCGATTTTTTCGGGTGTCAGCGGGTTTGTGTCAGGGATGGGTACAGCCGAGGGAAGACCAAGGGGAGGAAGGACAAATTGCGGATTGCGGATTGCAGATTGCGGATTGCGAAGGGGCGAGTTGGTCAATAGTAGTTCGGAGTTCAGAGTTCGGAGTTCGGAGATTTGGGATTTAGGATTTAGGATTTGGGATTTGGTCGATAGAGATTCGGGGTGCTGGGGTCGGAATGCAGAATCGGTAGCATAGAGAATGGTGCTTGTGGTGGCGAGAAATAAGCCAAGAAGACCAAGGGACAATGGGTTCATTGCTGTTGGGCCGTCGCGGTTTGATACTCACTCACCTTACGCGGGAACTTGACCGGTCGTTAACGTCCGCAAGGTAGCGAACGCGGAGTGAAGGGCATTGAGATAGAGCTTGGACTTAAGCGTAAAGTGATTCAGGTGGGTCTTTATTTTCA